>Ga0075425_100006605_pt1 | contig 12178 bp, 8 predicted proteins | sample SoiMethybrSBSTD4_FD_75300 | JGI IMG/M metagenome (GOLD analysis project Ga0075425, IMG submission 75300) | Bulk soil microbial communities from a Populus tree surrounding site in Tennessee, USA - Soil MetaG P. TD hybrid SBSTD4 | ecosystem: Environmental > Terrestrial > Soil > Tree plantation...
ACTCTATTGACATTGATGTTGGCGGCACCTTCACCGACCTGGTTCTCCATTTCGGCGACAAGGTCCTGGTGAAAAAAGTGCCCACCACACCTTATGACCTCTCCGTGTGTTTTTCTAAGGTGATCGAAGAAGGCGCTAGCGCCCTGGGCATGAAGATGGACGACCTCCTGCCCGCCATTGACATGATCCGCTACTCCACCACCATCGCCATGAACCGGCTGATCGAGAAAAAAGGCCCGCACCTCGCCCTGATCACCACCGAGGGTCACGAAGATGTGGTTCTGATGGGCCGCGGCGCGCAGTGGATTGACGGCACGCGCGTGGCGGAGCGCAGGAACCTTGCCGTGCAGAACAAGCCCGAGCCGCTCATTCCGCGGCACATGATTGTCGGCGTCAAAGAGCGAGTGGATTCGCGCGGGCGTGTGCTTCGCCCCCTGAACGAAAATGACGTTCGCGAGAAGGTTCGCGCGCTGGTGGCCCGCGGCGCCCGTGGCTTCGTGGTGTCGCTGCTCTGGGGCTTCCTGAATCCCGTTCACGAACAGCGCATAAAGGAAATCATCCGCGACGAGTACAAGGAATTCCATATCGGCTACCTGCCGGTGGTGCTGGCCGGCCAGGTGGTGGGCAAGCTGGGCGAGTACGAGCGCAGCATGGCCGCCATTCTCGATGCCTACCTGCACCGCTCCATGCAGATCGAGCTTTCCGCCATGTGGGACAAGCTGCGCGAGCGCGGATATCGCAAGCCCTTGCTCATGATCCAGAGCTCCGGCGGCATCACCGAAGTGTTCCGCACCACCGCCAGCCGCACCTTCAACAGCGGCCCCGTCTCTGGCCTCATGGGCGCGCACCACGTAGCCCGCTCGCTCGGCTACCAGAACGTAGTCATGACCGACATGGGCGGCACCAGCTTCGACGTCGGCCTGGTCGTGAAGGACAGTGTACGCAGCTACGACTTCCGCCCCATCATTGATCGCTGGATGGTCGGCATCACCATGATCAAGACGCTGTCGGTAGGCGCGGGCGGCGGCTCCATTGCTTCCATCAACCGCCTGCTGCGCAACCAGCTCCAGGTGGGCCCGCGCAGCGCCGGTTCGTTGCCCGGGCCGGCGTGCTTCAACCTGGGCGGCTCCGAACCTACGGTCACCGATGCCGATGTGGTGCTGGGCTATCTGAATCCCGAGTTCTACTTTGGCGGCCGCATGAAGCTGGTGAAGAACCGCGCCATTCAGGCCATTCGCGACAAGATCGCCAAGCCCCTGGGCGTCTCAGTTGAGGAAGGCGCGCAGATTATTCGCAAAATCGTCAACGGCAACATGGCCTCCGCCATCATGAAGGAAGTTCACCTGCGCGGCTATAGCCCTGAGGAATTCATCCTTTTTGTGGCCGGGGGCGCCGGGCCCACACACGTGGAAGGTTTCAAAGGCGACATCCCTAAGGCGGTGACATTCCCGTTTTCACCGGTGTTCTGCGCTTTCGGTTCCTCCACCATGGACATCATGCACGTCTACGAGGTGTCCAAAAAGCTTACCCTGATGGAGCCGGGTTCGCAGCGCCTGGCGGAGGAATACGACGCCTTCAACCGCGCCGTCGAAAGCCTGATCGCGCAGGCAAAGCGCGACCTGACCGGCGATGGCCTGGACCCCCGAAAGGCGACCTTTGTTCTCGAACTCGACATGCTCTACGGCGGCCAGTTTCACGTGAAGCGCGCGCTCTCGCCGCGGCTGGCGCTGCGCAGTCCTGAAGATGTTCAGGCCATCTGCGACGCCTTCGAAAAGGAGTTCAGCGAAGCCTTCAGCCCATTTGTGGTGAATCCCCAGGGCGGAGTCTTCATCGAAAGCTTCATTCTCAAGGCTATTGTTCCCACGGAAAAGGTTCATCTGCCCGAAATGCCGCTCGAAGGCCACGATCCGAAGGCGGCACGCAAGGGCGAACGCCCGGTGTTCTGGGCCGGCGCCAACGATTTCCAGCCCACGCCTATATTCACATACGAGTCGTTGCGCCCGGGAAACGTGGTGGAAGGCCCCGCCATTCTGGAAGGCGAATACACCACCATCGTTGTGCCCGCCTCCATGAATTTCACCGTTGATCAGCACGGGCTCGGCATCATGGAAGAGCCCGCAGGTTCCAAGGAGAAACATGCCTATTCCGACCACCGCCGAGAAGCTCGCGTGGCTCAAGCCGGCGGCCGCAACCGCGCGTGAAGCCGAGTGTGCCGCCCGCATTGCGCAGGGCGACTACGAGATCGGCGTCCAGGTGACCAACGACATCCTGGACGAAGCCATGGAAGTGTTCGTGCGCTCTTCGCGCAGCTACTTCGGTGTCTCCGGCGACTCCATGGTAGCCATCTTCACCGCCAACGGCGACCTCGTGAACGCCTCCTGCGGCACCTACCTGCACGCCATCATTCAGCCCATCGTCATCAAGTTCATCCGCAAGTATTACGCGGAAAATCCCGGCGTCCGCGAAGGCGACATCTGGTACACCAACGACGCGCTCTACGGCGGCATTCATAACCCCGACCAGGTTGCACTCATGCCCATCTTTCATAAGGGCGAGCTCATCGCCTGGGCTTCGGCCGCCTTGCACACCACCGAAACCGGCGCTATCGAACCCGGCGGCATGCCGGTGAGCGCGCGCTCCCGCTTTGAAGAAGGCATGAACCTGCCGCCCATGAAGATCGGCGAGAATTTTCAGCTCCGCAACGACTTCCTGGAGTTCTACAACGTCTACGGGCTGCGCGCGCCTGCCATGTTCATTTCCGATCTGAAAGCGCGGTGTACCACCGCCGACCGCGTGCGCATCCGCATCCTGGAGCTGGCGGAAAAGCGCGGCGCCGACTTTGTGGTTGGCCTGCTGCACAAAATGTCGGCGACTGCGGAGGCGGGCGCCCGCCGGAAAATCAAAACGCTGCCCGATGGCAAATTTCGCGCCGTCGTCTTCAACGATGCCATCGGCTGGACACCCGCCCTGGTACGCTCCTGCTTCCTCACCATCACCAAAGAGGACGGACGGATCGTTTTCGACTTCAACGGCACTTCGCCCGAGAATCCCTCTTCTTATAACGTCCACCCCCAGGCAGTGGTCGGTCACATTGCCAACTTCATGTACGAGTACTTCTTCCACGACCTGCCCATTTGCAGCTCGACCTTTGCACCAGTGGACTTCGTCTTTCCCGACAACATCATCCTCAATCCCGACAAGACTGCGGCCACCAGCTGCTGCGTCTTTATCGGCATGCAGGCGCGCTGCGCCACCCACAGCAGCTTTGCCAAGATGACCTTCTGCAGCTCCGACCTGTGGCGGCAAGTGGCGGCGCCTCCTGGCAGTCAGCACACCTCACAGATCTGCGCCGGGCTGTCGCAATGGAAGCTGGCCTTTGCCGACGTGCTCTCCTTCGCGCTCAACAGCCAGGGCCAGGGCGGGCGTGCCGCCATGGACGGCATGGACGCCTACGGCTTCGCCTGGTGTGCTTTCGGCCGCGCGCCTGACACGGAGCAGGTGGAAAGCGAGCTGCCCCTCACCGTTACGCTTTCGCAACACTGGAAAGATTCCTGCGGCCACGGCCTGCACCGCGGCGGATCCGGCGCCACCCAGCAGTGGATGATCCACAAGGTGCCGGAAATGGTCTCCATGTGCATGGGGAACGGCAGCAAGGTGCCGCTGGGCCAGCCTCTGTTCGGGGCCTACGCCTCAACGCCCATTCCCGGCATCACGGTGCGCAACGCCGACCTGCTGGAGCGCATGCAGAAGGGCGATCCCACCCTGGCTCTCGACCACCGCTCGGTTTTCGAAAAACAGACTATTCACGGCGACTGGAATACCGAGCTCATCGCCCGCACTCCCAAGATGTACAAGGAAGGCGATGTGCTCTTTGGCTTCAGCGGCGGCGGCCCCGGCTACGGCGACCCTCTGGAGCGCAACCCGAAGGATGTCATGGAGGACCTGCGCAAGAACATCATCTCCGACTGGACCGCCAGCCACATCTACCACGTTGCTTACGACCCCGAGCGCCGCAAACTGGACGCCGAGGGCACTAAGCGCCAGCGCGAAGCGGAACGCAAGCTGCGGCTGGCGCGCGGCAAGCATTTTGACGAATTCCAGCAGGAGTGGAGCAAAAAGAGCCCGCCCCAGGAAATCCTGCACTGGTACGGCTCCTGGCCCGACGCCAAGCCCAGTGGGCCAGTCATGCGCCCGTGAGTCATGGCTGAGAATCCTACCCCGCGGCAGATGGCCAAGGATCTTCTGCAGGGCATTGCGCCGCCACGGCCGCTGTTCCTGCCCATCGTATTCTCCCTTGGCGCTAGGGTGGAGAACCTGCCGCTGCGCTCATTCCTCGCTAATCCCACCAAAATCACAAATGCTATGCGTCAGCTCCGCGGCCCTCTACCTGCTGATGGCATCACCTGCTACTTCGATCCGTACCTGGAAGTTGAAGCTCTGGGTGCCGCCCTGCGATGGCACAGTGATGACCAGTCGCCAACCGTCTGCTGGCCGGGCACGCCTCGAAAAGGCGAACTGCCCCAAGGTTTGCGCCCGACCGAAGTGGCGGTCAGGGCCGGTCGCATTCCTATTGCCACGGAGGTGATACGTCGGCTCGACGCTCTGCTGAGAGACGACACACTGCTTGTGGCCGGCCTCAGCGGTCCATTCACGCTGGCGGCCAGTCTCCTCCAAATCTGCGAGCAGGAGTGGGTCGACAATAATGATGTGTCCTCTTCCGCCCTTGACCTTGCTGCTGCCATGCTGACGCAGACAGCGTCGGCCATCGTCGAAGCCGGCGCCCACGTGATCCTCATTCACGAAGATGTGCTGCCGCCCCTTTCCGACGAAAGGGTTGATGATTGGGCTAATCGGCTCTCCCCGGTAGTCAACATCATCCGCTTCTACGGCGCTTTACCCCTGCTCCTGCTCACGAATCCCGCCGCGATGTGTCAAAATCTTGAACTGCTCGCGAACCGCGAGTGGGAAGGCATACTGTGTCCGGACGCATCGTCCTTTGGAGAGTGGCCTGCTATTGACGCGGCAAAACGGGGTGTGGCTCTCGCGCCGAATTACCTTCCGCCTGACCCGGCTCTGATGAAACGTATAGAAACTTTGCATCCCGCCGTGGTTACCACCTCAGGAGACGTTCCGCCCTCGGCCGACGTAAAGCAGCTGGCGGGAATGTGCGAGGAGGTTCGTCGTTGGCGATGAGCCATCCGGCAAATTTCGGCGTTCCGGAGAGCTCAGCGGTTAGCAGCCATAGCGGCCCGCGCCCGCTTGCCGATCGTTTGCGCAAAGTCCGATTGCGCACTTCCGGAGCCACGCTGCAACACCTTCCGGGCGGCGCCTTCCTGATTCGAGCGGAAGAACCTCTGCAGCCCTATCCCGGGGTTTTGACCGACCGAGTTGCTCACTCGGCGCAGGTTGCGCCTGACCGGATCTGCATTGCCAAGCGTGGGCCCAGTGGTGAATGGCGCCAACTCACCTACTCGGAAGTGATGCGCGCCGTGCGCAGCATCGGTCAGGCGCTCTTAGATCGCCAACTGAACGCCGAACGGCCTGTTGCCATCCTTTCCGAGAACGACCTCGAGCACTGCCTGCTCATGCTGGCCGCTCAGCACGTGGGCGTGCTCACCTCGTCGTTATCGCCGCAGTATTCCCTGCTTTCCCGTGACTTCGTCCAGCTCCGCCATGCGCTGGAAGTGCTGAGCCCCGGCATGATTTTTGTTTCCGACGCCAGCCGCTACCAACGCGCCCTCCAATCGGTCGCAAGCAAAGAAACAGAAGTCGTGTCTACGGTCGCCCCCCTCGCCAGCGGCGCCTGCACACCGTTCTCGCGGCTTTTGGCCACAATCCCGACCGCAGCTGTGGAAGCGGCACACGCAGCCATCCCTCCCGACGACCCCGCCAAAATTCTCTTTACTTCCGGCTCGACCGGCCTGCCCAAGGGCGTCATTAACACTCACCGCATGCTCTGCTCCAACCAGCAGATGATCGCCCAGGTGTTCTGCTTCCTCACTGACGAGCCGCCCGTGTTGCTGGACTGGCTGCCCTGGAATCACACCTTCGGCGGCAATCATAATCTCGGCATCGCCCTCTACAATGGTGGAACCTTTTACCTGGACGAGGGCAAGCCCGGCCCCGGCTTGATCGCCGAAACCATCCGCAACCTGCGCGAAATTTCCCCGACCGTGTACTTCAACGTGCCCAAGGGCTACGAGGAACTGCTGCCGGCCCTGCGGGCTGACCGGCAGCTCTGCCGGTCTTTTTTCCGGAACTTAAAACTCCTTTTCTATGCCGGCGCCGGTCTCTCCCAGCCCGTTTGGGACGCATACCGTGAGCTGGCGATGGAGGCCTGCGGCGAGCGCATCCTCATGGTCACGGGTTTGGGTGCCACAGAAACCGCCCCCATGGCCATACAAACTACGTGGGACGCCGAGCACGCCGGCGTAATCGGTATTCCCATCCCTGGCGTGGAAGCCAAGCTGGTGCCCGAGCGCGCCAAGCTGGAGGCACGCGTTCGCGGGCCTAACGTCACTCCCGGCTACTGGCGCCAGCCCGAGCTTACGCGCCAAGCCTTCGATGAAGACGGCTTCTACCGCTTTGGCGATGCGGTGCGATTTGTTGACCCCGAGGACGTGAACCAGGGCTTCCTTTTTGATGGCCGTCTCTCCGAAGATTTCAAACTGGCTACCGGCACCTGGGTCAGCATCGGCCCCTTGCGCGCCCGCATTCTCAGCCACTTTGCACCCTATGTGCGCGATGTTGTCATTACCGGCCACGACCGTGATGAGCTGGGCATGCTGATATTCGCCGATCCGCACGCCTGCAGTTCTCTGTGCCCGGAGCGCGCTACGGATGGCGCATCCGCGGCAATCCTGACGGAACCCGCGGTGTGGGCGAAATTTCTGGAGTTGCTGGACAGCCTTGCCGCACAGGCCACCGGCAGCTCCACCCGCGTGACTCGGGCCATTCTGCTGGTGGACCCGCCCTCGCTCGACGCCGGCGAAATCACCGACAAGGGCTCGCTCAACCAGCGCGCTGTGCTGGAGCGGCGCAAGTCTGCCGTGGAGCAACTCTATGCAGATGAGCCCACAGCCGATATCCTCCGGATTCGAGGAAAATGAATTATGCCAAAAGGCTCAGGTGGCTTCTTTATCGCCTACGATGATGTCTGGCTCCTCGCCGGGGTACGCACTCCCTTCGCCGACTACAACGGCGTGCTCGGCCTGGTTTCTCCCCTTGACCTCGGCATCAAGGTGGGCCGCGAAGTTTTGCAGCGGAGCGGCACTTCACCAGCCGACGTGGGCGCTGTCATTGCCGGCAGCGTGGCCCCGGCCAGCTTCGACGCTTACCTGCTGCCCCGCCACATTGGCCTCTACGCCGGTGTTCCCGTGGATCGCCCGGCGCTGCTGGTACAACGGATCTGTGGTACCGGCTTTGAGGCCGTCGCCCAGGCGGCCGACGCCATAACCCTGGGCAAGATTGATCTGGGTCTGTGCGTGGGCGCGGAATCGATGAGCCGCAACCCCATTGCCGCCTTCACTCACCGCAGCGGATTTCGCATGGGCCAGGTGGAGTTCAAGGATTTTCTCTGGGAAGCCCTGCTCGACCCTGCTCCCGGCCTGACCATGGGCGAGACCGCCGAGAAGCTCGCCGGCATGTATAAAATCACGCGCGAAGATGCCGATCGCTTCGCCGAAATGAGTTTTTCCCGTGCTCTGGCAGCGCAGAAAAGCTGCTTCCTCTCCGGCGAGATCGCTCCTGTGGCCAGCGAGACTTTTGCGGCCAACGGCTATGCCGTACGTGGGATTCAGCTTCCCAAGGGCGTGGACAAACTGGACACCGACACCCACATTCGCCCCTCCTCGTACGAATCGCTGGCCAAGATCCGCCCTGCTTTCGGTGGCGTGCAAACCGGCGGCAACAGTTCTGGCATCGTGGACGGCGCTGCCGCCGCCCTGGTCGCATCCGGCGACTTTCTGAAATCTCACAGTGTCAAGCCCCTTGCCCGCCTTCTGGCCGCTGCTACGGTGGGTGTGCCGCCAGAAACCATGGGTCTCAGCCCTGCCACCGCCATCCGCAAGCTTCTGGATGCCACCGGCCTTGACCTGAAATCCATTGACCGCTTCGAAATCAATGAAGCCTTTGCCGCGCAGATCATTGCGGTTGAGCGCGAACTGCGGCTCGATCGCAACAAGCTCAACGTCAACGGCGGTGCTATCGCCATCGGCCACCCCTTGGCGGCTACCGGCATTCGGCTCACTGCTACGCTGGCTCGCGAACTGGTTCGCTCAAAGCTCCGCTACGGCGTTGCGTCCGCCTGCATCGGCGGCGGGCAGGGAATTGCGCTGTTGCTGGAAAATCCTGCCGGAAGCGCCGTATGCTGATCAACCGCAGGGAAATTCGCGTTGAATGGGGCGACTGCGACCCCGGCGGCATCGTCTACTATCCTCGCTACTTCGAATATTGCGATGCCTGCACCAACGCGCTGTTCGAGCGTGCGGGCCTGCCCAAGCCGCTTCTTCTGCAGCAGTACGGCATAGCCGGCATCCCCCTCGTCGAGTCGCGCGCACGTTTCCTGTTGCCCTCGCAATTCGGCGATGTCCTGACGGTGGAGTCTTCTATCGCCGAATGGGGCCGCGGCAGCTTCTCTGTGCACCACCGCCTGATGAAAGATGGTTCTCTAGCCGCGGAGATTTGCGAGAAGCGCGTCTGGGTGGTGCGCACGGCGGATGCCCCCATCCGCTTCAAGAGCGCCGTCATTCCCGAGGAAGTCAAAGAAACGTTTCGCATAACTGTTGCCGCGAATACCCGCAAGAGGTAGCGCGCTCTGGTAAACATTGTTCCAAAAACAGACCACACCTGCGCTACAAAGCTTGTTAGAAGCGGCTAAGCCTACATTAAGGCAAGTTAACGTTTGTCAGATATCACTCGGCATCGTCCCTGCGAAACCTGGAAACCCCTTCGCACGCATACCGCAATTGTGTTCACATTGCACGACAGCTCACTTGTTCTCAGCTGTTTAAAGCCGCAATTGCTTGCACGTGCGATACAGAATGTTTCATCTTGACAGCTTGTTGCAGCTGCTTATGCTCCGTCTCGCGCGACAAGTTCTTCGGTAGAAGGACAAAACATGATTACCAAAAAGCAAACACCTTGTTTTCTTGGCTCGCTGCTGGTTGTCCTGGCGCTGACCGTGAGCGCAAGCGCTGCGACTTACAGCGGCATTGCCTATTGCGGTGTAAGTACCTCCGTTTCAATGAACACGCCCACCGACAGCACCCTCGCCGCCGGAGAAGCTACCGGAACCGAGTGTGCCACCTTCGACACCTCCGCCATTGCTTTCAGCGCTGAAGCCATCGGTGCCAGCTACACCCTGGGAGGGTTCTTGAATTCCTTTGGTGCGGCCAGCGGCATCACCTATTTCAATGGCTTCAATGCTGCTTCCGACCCCAACAACTCCTTGTGGGTCTTTTCCGGCACGGCCGGCTTTACCAACGGACAGGGCTTTGCCGTCACCCACGATGATGGAACTGAAATGTATGTGAATGGGACTAACGTTCTCAACGACCCTGGGCCCACGCCGCCGACGACCCGTTGTTTACGTACACGGGTGCGACCGGCAACTTCGGTTTCGAGTTCATTTACACCGAGTGCTGCAACGGCCAAATGGACTACCTCACCGATCTTGCCCCGGCAATCCCGACGCCCGAACCGAGCAGTCTGCTCCTGCTAGGCACAGGTCTGCTTGGCTTGGGCACATCTGGTCGGCGCCGCTATGGAAGGTAGTTGCTGGTAGGGGCGCTCCGCGGTCCAGAGAAATGCTGCCGCTTCAGAAAACAAGCCGGCCCTCCCCCGGGCCGGCTGTAGTGTTCTGCGCGTGAGGAAAACGGCCTAAGCCACCGATCTCAGGTTGCTGGGCCGATCCACTGGAGGCGCGGCATTGTTTTTCGCCTCGCTGGCCGCGCCCACGCACGCCAGGATTCCACCCACCAGCAGCGACGCGAACAAGGCGTAGCCGCCTTCCGTGAAAAGGTGACGCACCGTTACCAGGTTGACGCTGGCATTGCCGGCATTGGCGATCTCCGCCGGCGCCAGGATCAGAACGGCCGTCAGAATAGCGGAGAAGATGCACATTCCGAAGGTCAACAGCCCATGATAGAAGGCGATGTTCCAGTCGGTTCCGCTTAGCCGTCCGGCGGTGCGCCCGGCGAAGTAGAGCGCGAACAGGGTCAGTATGCCTGCCCAGATGGAGATCCCCGTAGCCATGGTCCCCGACGTCGGCGCCGAGGCGCTGCCGCCGAAGATGGCGATCCCTAAGGCCAGAAATGTGATCTCAATTGCGACGAACACAAAGGTTCCGCACAAAATTGCCGACCACGAAGCTCGTTGCTGGCCGTGACCGGCAGGTTCGTAGCGTAGTCTGCCATTTGCTTACCCCCTTTACTTGCTTGGATGAGGTGCACGTGGTCTGGCGTGGCCCCAAAATATGCGGCCGAGGAGAAGGTAAATATCGTGTTACGATGTAACTACCGAGGGGGCTAAACCGCTCATGGCGGGGTATTGCCGCAAGAAGGCGGGGCCAGGCAGAGAATCTCCTGCCGGCGGGTTCAGTCCCTCTGCTCCCCCCGCCGCCCGCGGAAGAAGCTCTGCAGCAGCTCCGCGCAGCGCCCCGCCAGCACCCCGCCTTCTACTTGCATGCGGTGATTCAGGGCGGGATGGTTGAGCACCGGCAGCACAGAATGTACGGCTCCCGCCTTGGGATCGTCGGCCCCGTACACCAGCCGCTGCACGCGGGCGTGCACCAGGGCGCCGGCGCACATGGGGCAGGGTTCCAGGGTGGCATACATCTCGCACTCCAGCAGGCGATGGTTGCCGACGCTTTTGGCGGCGTGGCGAAGCGCCACGATTTCCGCGTGGGCCGTAGGATCCTCATCCAGCAGGTTGCGGTTAAAGCCCCGCCCGACTATCTGCCCTTTACACACCACCACCGCCCCTACCGGCACCTCGCCGGCCTCCAGCGCCCTTTGCGCTTCCCGCAGCGCCTCTTCCATCCATAGCTCGTCAGCGGCAGCAGATGTCATAGCTGGCCGTTTCATTCTAGTCTGACCGAGCTCATAAGCACGTTTTGGAAGACTCACAAAGAGGCCTTGCAAGGGCGCCGGCTTCAGCTCGGCCGTCGAGAATCGTATAAAGCAGGGCTTTAGCGCCGGAGGGAAAAGCGATGTTTACCCCTCGGGTGGGTATTGAAATGACTTCTCGTGGTAAGCGACCGGCAGTCAAGTCCTTACTGACCACTGTGCACTGAGCACTGCCCACTCACCCGCAGCAAACCCCCCATCCAGAGGCTACCTCTAATGGTGGGTCATCTTGCCTCAGCGCCAAAAGGCAGGAATCTCAGGAGGAGATGCATGAAACGAGTACTAACATTGGCATCCATTTTGCTGCTTGGGGCAGCCGTGGCGATGGCGCAAGACCAGAACACATCGTCCACCCCCAGCAGCGGGCAGGCAACGCCGCAGACTCAGCAGGCGCCTGACCAGACCCAGAATCCCAACCCTCAGGCTGCTCCCACCCAGACGCCTGATCAGACTCAAAATCCCAACACCCAGGCCAGCCCCAACACGGGCGCGCAAACGCCTGACCAGAACTCGACTAATAATCCCAACAACCCCAACTCCACCACAGCGCCGAGTTCGCAAGAAGGCGCCTCCGCCCAGAGTTCGCCCGCCAATTCCGGGCAAACCACGGTCCAGGGCTGCCTGAGCGGCTCCAATGGCAACTACACGCTGACCCAGGACACCACCGGAACCACCTATTCCCTGACTGGCGATACCAGCAAGCTGCAGGAGCATGTAGGGCATGAAGTGCAGATCACAGGGACCACTGGCAACTCCTCTGCGACCGGCGCCTCCGGCTCTGCTGCCCCCAGTTCCGGTTCACAAAATAGTGCCGCTTCGTCCAGCGGCAATTCGCTGACCGTCAGCTCCGTCCAGCACGTTGCCGAGACCTGCAGCAACAGCTCGAATCCTGGCGCTGCCGGCCCAACCGGTGCGGCAAATCAGTCCAACTCTGGTGCCGCTAATCCGTCCAGCTCAGCTGCAGCAAGCCCGCAGGGCGCAACCTCGCAGCCCGGAGCTGCCAATAGCCAGAACGCGACAACTAACCCGACTGATCAATCGGCGGCATCGCA
>Ga0075425_100006606_pt1 | contig 12178 bp, 12 predicted proteins | sample SoiMethybrSBSTD4_FD_75300 | JGI IMG/M metagenome (GOLD analysis project Ga0075425, IMG submission 75300) | Bulk soil microbial communities from a Populus tree surrounding site in Tennessee, USA - Soil MetaG P. TD hybrid SBSTD4 | ecosystem: Environmental > Terrestrial > Soil > Tree plantation...
CAATCAAAAACTCATTTGTCCTTCAAGCTTCAAAACAGTGTTCCCTGTATCGCAACCGGCCGTCGTGCCGCGGCGTGTTCTTCAAACCAGTTGCGCAGAGAGTCCGGCGAATCATCGTAGGACTCGGGGAAGGGGATCCCGCCTCGCTTTATCAACAGCCGATTTCCTTCTGGCACGTTGGGACCCTCCAGAATGAACAGCGGAATCCAATCAGACTTGAGCGCTTCACTCGCGCCCGACCAGGTGCCGCCTCGCTCAGCATCGCTCGCGATCACCAGCGCGTAGTCCGACAATGCGTAGATCAGCTTGTTGCGGGTCATCGCCATCCCAACTGAGAAACCTGAATCGGGTGAAAACGTCGTCGCCAGAACAAGCCGCCCGTCCTCGATGAACTGGCGGGCGTCTTGTAATCTGCATGCCTTTTCCAGGCTATCAGCCAGGAGTCCGACAACGGTCCCTCCAGCGGCCAGCGCCGCGCTCATCGCCGTCTTATCTACTCCGCGCGCGCCGCCCGAATATACCGTCAGCTTCGACTCGGCACAGGCGTTCCCAACAAACTCGGTTATGGAAACGAGCGATGGATCGATATCACGTGATCCGACAACCGCAAGCCCGGGAGTGTTCAACAACTGCACATCGCCTGCCCCGTAAAGAATAACCGGCGACGTCTTTTTCAATCGCTCTCGAAACCGAGACGGATAGTCGTAGTCGTTTCGAGTGATTGCCCATATGCCGGCAGAGTCGAGCCGTTCAAGCTCCCGCTCTACCAATGTCTGGCGACTGAGAAGCTTGCTCAGTCGCTTTGAATCTACGACGCCGCTTGGAACAACCGTTTTGATTTGGCTCTCATTGAGCCCCAATAAATCGGCCGCGCTCAGAGAATTTGCCGAGAGTCGTTTCTCGAGCTGATTCCATTCTCGCGTCGTCAGCGGCGTCGATAGATCATCAGTCGAGCCCAGATGCGTGCACAACAAAAACAACGGGAATGATCTTCGGCTCGCAATCACTACACCTACATCCTGAAATTGTTTCGCGATAGTCGGCTGTCGCTTTTTGTTCTATCGACCCAGAATTTCGCTGATCAGTGCGTCGGCGCTATACAGCTTCTTAATGCCTTCGATGATTGCCGCGCCGTGAACTCCAACCGCGCGGCCACCTTCGCTCTCGTCTACATACCAGTAACGATTCGGCAGCTTCTGTACGTTGCTGTCGAAGTTCAAACCTACGAGCTCACCGTTACGATTGATGACCGGGCTGCCTGAATTTCCGCCGATTGTGTCGGCGGTGTATACAAAATTGAGCGGCGTCGCGAGATTCAACTTGTCTTTGCCTTCGCGATATCGACGCGGCAAATCGTACGGCGGCTTTTCATCAAAGCTCCGTGCGCGATCGTACAACCCGAAGAAAGTAGTCTTGTACGGCACGAGCGTGGTGTCCTCTTCGTACCCGAGAACCTTGCCGTAGCTGATTCGCAGATTGAAGTTCGCATCCGGCGGCAGGGATCTTCCATAAACAGCAAAGCGCGCCTTGGCGAGCCTTTCGCCGGCAGCTGTTTCGACACTCTGAATCTTCTGTTCGAGCCATGTGCGAAGTTCGCGAGTGATAGGCTCAACGTTCCGCGCGAGCACGATCATCGGATCATCGGATTTAGCTACCGCAGCGGCGCCACCCTCGATTAACGCCGTCCGCGTTTCAACATTCGCCAGCTTGCTGCCGCTGACAGCGCGCTTTGCCGCCTCCGCCGGTGTCGAGCCGTGAAGCGCGGCTCGTACAAATGGATCATCGGCGCCAAGAGTCTTCAATGCTTCCTGCAACCAGGCAGTCAACAGGTACTCTTCCATCTCTGGGTAGATCGGTGCGCGCGACAAAAGGCTGAATTTAAATGATTCCAAAGCTGAATCGCGTAGCTCTTCGTACCGCTGGTTGTTAGGCTTGGCGATCTCGTCGACGTATCTCACGATCGCCGCCGCATAAGTCGCAAGACGAGAGACGGGGTTTCCAAACGGAGTTCCAAACAGATCTACGCGCGAAGGAGTGAGCGTTGAAAAGGCAATCCTGGGCGCCATCTTCGGATAGTCCTGGTACGCTGCGGCGATCTCGTCCCAGGTCCGCGAGTAATTGAGTCCTCTCGCTTGTGGCCCGCCTTCGGAGCCGGCATTGTTTGACGAGAGTTTTCGATAGCGGTCGCGAAAGTCTTTTTCCTCGGCCTCTTTCCTGGCCATCATTCTGGGATTGTTCAGGCCATCTTGCTGACCGACGAGCCGCTTTAGCGAGTTATTGAGCGAGCGAATTGCGCTACCGGCTTGTCTCGCCTGTTCAGATCCGCGTTCGGAGTATTGCCCAAGCGCGTCTCGACGCGAGGTCCAGACTTGCTTTTGTAACGGATTGCCTACGTCTCGCTGGAACTTGATCTGCGCAACAGTCAGGAGGCGTGAGGTCGATCCGGGATTTCCAGGGAGGATGACCAGATCTCCTTCGACAACGCCATCGGTCGCCCACTTGAAGTAGTGCGGAGTCTGCGCCGGCTTGCCGTTTTCGTAAGCTCGGAAGAACGCAACATCGAGGTCGTATCTCGGGTAAGTAAAGTTGTCGTAGTCGCCTCCGAAAAATGCGATCTGTTCTTCAACCGCGAACACCAATCGAATGTCTGTGTACTTCTTGAATCGATAGAGCCAGTATTCACCGCCGCTGTAAAAAGAGATGACGTCGCAACGCAGACCGCTCTTTGTCGATTCGTCTTTCTCCATCGCGGCAATGACGCTCTTTCTTTGTTCCGCCGCGGCTGCGTCTGAGGTGCCGGGTTTGACGGCTTGCTGTACTCGAGCCGTCACATTCTCGTAAGACACCAGTACGTTGCATTCGAGATCCGGGCACTTGAGTTCTTCGTCGCTCGTGCGCGCGTAGAATCCTTCTTTCGTGTAGTCCTTTTCTTTGCTGGAGACCTTTTGAAGTTGCCCGCTGGCGACGTGTTGATTGGTAACCATCAATCCGTTCGGAGAAACAAACGAACCCGATCCGCCGTCATTGAGCCGCACCGAGGCGAGACGGAGGTGTTCGAGCCACGCTTCGCTAGGTTCAAATTTATAATGTTCTTTCCATTGCTTGAGCGGCGGATTGTCAAAGGTCCACATGCCGTCGTCGGCAAGACAGATCAGTGGTTGAATAAGCAGCAAGCCAAGTATGGTCCGAATAACTGAGTTTTTCATTTCTAAACCCGCATTCTAAAAAGTGATACAACAAGGGTCTTGGATGTCTGCAAAATTGAGTGTGGTTGAGTCGCTGGCAAACAGCGAACGTCTCGGTTACAAGCTCAATTCTAATTCTGCGAAAGCGACGCGCGCGGGACGCGTGCGGTCCCTCACAACTTAACCGGAAGGTCCCGCTTCGAGCAAGCGACAGATTCCAGCCAATTTAGTTGTTCAGCTTGTCTTCCAATTCGCGCCTCTCATCCGATTTTTTGACCTTCTGTCCGGAAGAGAATTGGGAAGGCTGGCGTGTGAATTAGGATGCACATCGATACGCGGGACGAATCGCCTCCGGCAAAAGAGTCATGTTTGTAGACCGAGGTGTGCGCGCGGAATCGCCCTCCGGCAGGAGGGCATGTTTGTAGATCCAGGCGCGGGACAGGATCGCCCTTGGATAGGAGGACCATATTCGTAGACCGCGGCGGGGGACGGGATTAGCCTCCGGCCTGGTGGCAATGTCGTACAAACAAAATCAACATTGGGACTCCTGATGGAGGCCAACCTGCGCTCGCTTGTGACAAACATGGACTTCCTGACAGAGGGCTTGTCACTGACGCCCGGTGGTGGTGGCCTGCGCCGCCGGTTCATTTCTTTGGTGAAATCATATGACTGCTACTCAAACCGAGATAACTCCTGCGGTTCGAATCGAAAACTTGCATAAGGCCTATCGCTCGACCGTTGCCGTCGACGATGTTTCGTTCGAGGTGAAACGAGGCGAAATCTTCGGCGTAGTGGGACCAAACGGGGCCGGCAAGACCACCTCGATTGAATGCATCGAGGGACTCCGGCAAGCGGATAACGGTCATCTCTCGGTCCTGGGGCTCGACCCGATAAATCAGAGTCGTGAACTGCGACAGCGGATTGGCGTCCAGCTTCAGCAATCCGCTCTGCCGGCTCGAATGAAGGTCTGGGAGGCACTCGATCTTTACGCGGCTCTTTATGACCGCGTAGTCGATCGACAACGATTGCTGGAACGATTGGATCTCTCTGAGAAGAGCGAGTCGTCGTTTGCGAAATTATCTGGTGGCCAAAAGCAGCGATTGTTCATCGCGCTGGCATTGTTGAATGATCCGGATCTCGTTTTCCTCGATGAACTGACGACTGGTCTCGATCCGCAGTCGCGACGATCGATGTGGAACCTGGTTCTCGAGATTCGGGATCAGGGCAAAACAGTGTTGTTGACCACTCATTTTATGGAAGAAGCGGAGCGGCTGTGCGATCGCGTCGCGATCATGGATCACGGTGTCATAGTTGCGCTCGATTCGCCATCAAATCTGATTCAGAAGTTCGGTAACGAAAGTCGCATAACGTTTGCAGTCCAGACGGCGTGTAATTCAGCACTCGAGGGCGTTAGTGGGATTGGTAAGCTAACCCGACAAGGCGACCGAGTAGTTGTCCACGGTCGCGGAGATCAGCTCATCGGCGATGTTGTGAATGCGTTGACGTCTAACGGAATCGCGTTTCGAGATCTGCGAACCGAGCAATCCAACCTCGAAGATGTGTTCCTGGTGCTTACCGGCAGAGTGATCCGCGATTGAGTGAGCGATTAAAGCTACAAACTGAACCACGAAGTACAAAATAAGGTTAATTGAACCTGGGTCTTGAGATTCATAAGGAGAATCAGATGCGAGGCCTGACGAAGCTGACCTGGACGGAATTGAAGCTGTTTCTTCGAGAGCCGGTGGCGGCGTTTTTTACGCTCATGTTCCCGCTGATGCTGCTGTTTCTGTTTGGTAGCATCTACGGGAACAAACCCGCGCCGATATTTGGTGGTCTGGGCATGGTTGACGTATCGGTTCCGGCCTACACCGCGATGATAATTGGCAGCAGCGGTCTGCTTTCGCTGGGCATCTCGATCGCGTCGTATCGCGAAACCGGAGTGCTAAAGAGATTGAAGGCTACTCCGATTCGACCGCAGACCATTCTCGCAGCGCAGGTCGCGGTCATTTACGTGATGACAATCCTGGGGATGGGCTTGTTGATCGTGGCCGGCCGATTGGTTTACGGCCTGAAGTTTGGTGGGAATGCGCTGTCGGTCTTCATTGCATTCACAGCCAGCGCGATGTGCGTCTTCTCGATCGGATTTGTCCTGGCAAGTCTGGCACCCACAGCGCGCGCGGCGCAGGTCACGGGCATGGTGATCTTTTATCCGATGATCTTTTTGTCGGGCGCTACGATCCCTCGCGAGACCTTGCCCGAAACGGTGCGTCAATATTCGAAGGTGTTGCCGCTTACTCATGTCGTCACGTTGTTGAGAGGTCTCTGGGCGGGGGGCTCTTGGGGCAACTATGTTTTGGAAATCTCTGTGCTCGCAGGTACAGCCCTGGTGGCGATTCTTATTTCAATCAAAACGTTTCGTTGGGAATGAGAGGAAGGGGTCAGGGGTCAGGGGTCGGGGGTCAGGGTCAGATTTTCTGGTTTCTAGTTTTTGGTGTCAGGTTTAGAGTCCAGGCTTCATAGCTAACACTAAACTAGAAACTAGAAACCTCAAACCAGAAACTAGAAACCAGAAACTCCGACCCTGACCCCTGACCCCCGACCCCCGATCCCTGACCCCTGACCCCTTTCATTGGAGACCCACATTGACAAAAGATAACGCAAAGACTGTCGCGATAATTTTAAGTACGCTTGGAATTCTTTTCGGTATGGCGATGGCCTTCAAGATCATGCCTTTTAACATCGCGCTCTTCGGTTCCGGAGCTTGTTTCATCCTTGCTGGAGCCGTCAGTCGCATCGGTCGAGAGCGCGGCTAGTATGTGCTATCATCGCGCCTTTCGATGATCAATCGCCTCACAGAGCCGACTCGGAGATCTGCGTTACAAACGATTGTCGTGGTTCTTTGTATCAACGCGTCGTCGGCCCTCGCGGTCGTTGTCTTGAACTGGCTGATGACCGAAGGGATGACCAGCGCGCAGTTCACTCGCGGCCTGACGACGTCGCTGGTTTATGCCAACTGCTGCGGGTCGATCATGGCCATCGTGATGCCGCGGGTGGCGCCGGTCTACGCGCACCTGAAGTTCCCGATCAGTTGGGTCTGCTACATCGGTACCGTGCTGGTTCTCTCGGTTATCGGATGTTTGATCTCGGTTCTTCTCCTCACCGGTATTGGAATCCTTCATTCCGCGGACTACTGGACGATCTTCCGATCGAGTCTCGTCGTCGCCATCGTTATCTCAATGGTGATAGGCATAAGTAGGTATTGTTATGAAGGCGTGAAGTATCGCCTCGAAGTCACCACCCGAAGGCTGCAACTTAAAGAGCTCGAGGAAGAGCGCTCGCGGAAGCTTGCGGTCGAGGCTCGACTCTCGTCCCTCGAATCTCGCATTCATCCACACTTTCTGTTCAATACCCTCAACTCGATTTCGTCTCTCATTCAGGAGGATCCGTCGCTTGCAGAAAGGCTGGTCGAGAGACTGGCGACGCTGCTCAGATTCTCGCTCGATTCGGATCAGACCAGCGTCGTTCCTCTGAGTCGGGAGCTGAAGGTGGTGATCGATTATCTGGAGATCGAACGCGCGCGATTCGGAGATAAACTCAGATACTCAAATGATGTTCCGGTAGAGCTTGTGACTGTGGACGTCCCGCCGCTTTCAATCCAAACGCTTGTCGAGAACAGCGTCCGTCACGCCGTCGCAGCACGTCGAGACGGCGGCGACATCCGCATACGAGCGATAGCGAAAGGCGACCGGGTGAGCGTCGAAGTCAGCGATGATGGGCCGGGGTTCTCGGCCGACGCGATAAAAACCGGGCATGGGCTTGATAATCTGCAGGCGCGTCTTGCGGTGTTGTTCGATGATCGCGCATCGCTCGAGCTATCGTCAGACAAAGGCTGGACCACGGTTTCAATTTCCGTTCCTCGCACGACAACCGCGGAAGTTGCACGCGTATGAGTTCCCCCCAATCTCCGCTTCGAGTGTTCCTGGTAGACGACGAAGAGCTGGCGTTGAAACGGCTTTCGCGATTATTGAAAGCGACTGGTAAGGTCGAGATCGTCGGAATGACAACTGACTCCGAGTCGGCGATCGAACAGCTCGCGACTGCCGAGATCGACGCGTTGTTCCTGGACATTCAGATGCCGGAGCTCAGCGGGTTCGAATTGCTTTCGCGTCTTGAGACTCAGCCGTTGATCGTTTTTACGACGGCATTTGATCAGTACGCTCTTAGAGCTTTCCAGGTCAATTCGATCGACTATTTGTTAAAGCCGATCGAAGCCGAGCATCTCAATCGAGCGATAAATAAGCTCGAGAGGCTTCGCGGCAACCATCAACGAAAAGATCTTCGAGAAATAGTCGAATCGGTTGCCAATGCATTGCGATCCGCAACTCGATATCCTGAAAAGATTGCTTCAAGAAGCGGAGACCGGGTTCGATTCATCGATGTCGCGAATGTGACGCACTTCATTGCGAAGGACAAGCTTACGTACGCGGTGCTGAAGGAAAAAAGTTTTGTCGTCGAGTCGAGCATCTCCGATCTGGAGCAGAAACTCGATCCGGAGAAGTTTGTGAGGATTCACCGCTCGACCCTGCTGAACATTGATTATGTGGATGAGATTTGTTCGTGGTTTGCAGGTGGTGTTGTTGTGAAGCTCAAAGATGCCCAGCGAACCGAATTGTCTGTCGCTCGAGATCGGGTTCGAAATCTGAAGAGAATGCTTGGATTCTGAGAGAGAGACCAGGACCCATTTGACCCATTAAACAAAAATGATTGGATGAGTTCTGATTCCCTGGTTTGTGCAGCAGTGTCACCACCATTAAGATGTTGCCGGAGGACCAAGACGTGACGATGAGAGGAGTGCTTTTGATCGGAGTAGGGATTGCAATCTTTGTTACATTGGCAATTGTCCTTACATTACCCTCTGGCGCTCGTCAGGATGAACAGGTGTTCCAGGACCGAGTTGTAAAGATGGGCGGTCTCGATTACCACTTTCGAGTCTTCACCCCCAAGGGCTGGACAAAGAAGAACAAATCGCCGGTTATGCTCTTCCTTCACGGGGCCGGTGAGCGCGGTCAGGACAACCTCGCTCAGATTAGAACAGGAATTGGTCCGGCGATCCTCCGTCAGGTGGACACTCTGCCGTTCATCGTAGTTCTGCCGCAGTGCCCTCAGAACCGCTGGTGGACGGAATCTGAAATGCAGGACCTCGCGCTGAAGGCGCTAAATCAATCCATCGAGGAATTCAACGGCGATACTGACAGACTCTATCTCACCGGTCTGTCGATGGGCGGCTACGGATCCTGGCTGATGGCCGCCACTAATCCGACTATGTTTTCTGCCGTTGCCGTCGTGTGTGGCGGAGTCAGGCCTCCACCAGGGTTGAACATTCCTAACCAACCTGAGTTGTTTACGTCGACTGAAGACCCTTACTCCGTTGTCGCGTCGAAGGTAGCTAAGCTTCCACTCTGGGTATTTCACGGAGATGCTGATCCGGCGGTGCCAGTCTCCGAGTCACAAAAGATGGTCAAAGCGCTTAAGGCTCTCGGAGCAAACGTGCGTTACAACGAATACCCCGGTGTCGGACACAATTCCTGGGACAAAGCGTACGCCGAACCTGAGCTCTTCACCTGGTTCGCGGCCGCGCGAAAGAAATGAGTCTTGAGTGCTAAGAAAGTGCTGAGTGCTGAGTGCTAAGCAGAGACCAGTGTGATGACTGTTGATCTGTGAGTCGCTGGTCATCATTCATCACTCGTCACTCAGCACTCAGCACTGATTCGCTAATGGGCTTTTATTCGACATTCATTTTTCCGCGGATGTTCGAGTGGTCTCTCGGACGGGCGAGTGTGCTTGAACAGCGGCGCGCGACTCTCGCTCCGCTCTCGGGTCGAGTGCTCGAAATCGGATTCGGCACCGGCTTGAACCTTTCCTGCTATCCTTCAGCCGTATCGCGATTGATCGCCCTGGACATTGAATCTTTTCTCCCGGCAAGAGTTGCAAGGCGAATCGCCTCAAGCAAGCTCGATGTCGAGCGAATCCTTTTAGACGCCGGGGACCATTTGCCTTTTGAAGACGACTCCTTCGATGGCGTCGTCACAACATTCACTCTCTGCTCGATCGCCAATGTAGCGCCGGCTATGAAAGAAATTCGTCGCGTCCTCAAGCCGATGGGAGACTACGTATTTCTGGAGCACGGTCGAAGCAGCGATTCAAAGATCGCGAGAAAGCAGGATCGCTACAATCCGATTACCAAATTGATCGGCTGCGGCTGTAATCTTAATAGGAGCATCGACGCGCTTGTGGAAGATTCGGGTTTGCAAATAAGCAAACTCGACCGTCTGGTGCTTGCCGATTCGCCGCGGATTGTCGGCGAGCTGTACAGAGGCTTGGCGCACAAGGGAAGTGATTGAATCGTTTCACTTGCAGCAGGTCGAACCAGGCAACGCTCAGAAGGAGACGCACATGGCAAACGACGTTTTCAAAGGCATCACGATTGTTGGCATCTCAAACGAAAGCTTCAGCGACGCAATCAAGAATGCTGTAGAGCGAACAACGGACACGATCCGTGAGCTTCGGTGGTTCGAGGTGCGTGAGCAGCGCGGCGCCATCAGAGACGGCAAGATCGAGTATCAAGTGGCGATCGAGGTGTTCTTCAAACTTACAAACGATGGCAGCGACTAGGACGCCTTATCCTCGACGCACCTCGCTCATCAACCCGATGATGTTGTTGTCGGGATCGCGAAAGAACGCCAGCCACAGATCGTGATCCTCGAGGTGCGCAACGAAGTTAGGCTTTTCGTCAAACTTTACGCCGCGAGACACCAGGATTTCGTACGAGCTGTGAATGTCGGCGACTCGGTAGTAGAGAATCGAACTCGCATGATCGATCTCGGGTCGGTCGGGGGGTGCAATCATCAGCCTGATTCCTCCGCAATCGAAAAACGTCATGTTTCCCGCATCGAACAGGAATTTCAGTCCCAGAACATCGCGATAAAACTCCTTCGCTCTTTTTACATCGTGGGTGTTGATCGAGATCTGGCCGATGCTCGACAGCTCCAGCTGTCTCTTTGTGTCGGTCATTTCAGTTCCTTTCTTCTGTGTTGTGGTTTTCTGTGTGTCGCGTCGGTGATTGGTAGTGTCCGATGCGACTAACGGCATCGACGCCAGCAAGAGCAATCCCAGCGTCAATGAAGCTCCGGTCAAGAAGCGATTTGAGTTGTTCATAGTTACCCTCCCGGCTTTGATCGAAACTCAGCGGTGAGCTCCGAGCTTGAATAGAATCTCTTCAACATCGTGCCGGCCGGATTCCATCGAAACTCTCAGCGGCGTTCTGCCTTCATCGTCGATCGCATTGATGTCTGCACCGCGTTCGATCAACCGATGGATGACATCCACGAAACCGTAATCGGCACAATAGTGAAGAGCGGTCCATCCACAGCGAGGCCAGCCTTTTCCGCCTCGCTTTTGCGTTACATCGGCGCCCGCTTCGATCAGAAACCTGGCAGCCTCAACGCGACGGCCAAACAACGCCGCGTGCAACGGAGAAACATTCATCGGATGTTTCGAGATCGCGTCGATGTTTCCGCCTCTGTCGATCAGGAATCTGAGAATGTCGAGGTGACCGAAGTGTGCTGCCAGTGCCAGCGCCGTGAAACCTTCGGGCGAGTAAGCGTCAAGCAGCGACGGATCGGCTTCAAGGCGCGCGGCTACCATATCTGTCTTGCCGATCGAGGCCGCTTCGTAGATGTCAGGTTGCACTCCCGATGACAAAAGCAATTCTGCGATCTCGTGGTGACCCGAGTTAACAGCAATGATCAACGCCGTGTTGCCGAGTGGATCCCGCGCCGCCAACAGTCTCGGGTCATCCTCCAGTAGCTGCTTAACTTTTTCGACATCGCCGAACCGCGCGGCCTTCAAAATCTCAATTACTCTGGTTGCAAAGACCTCATCGCGAGACGGCCGGCGTTCGCGCAAGCTGTCTTCAACGATGTCAATCAGCATGTCGCGCAATTTCTTTCGCCCTGAGTGAATACGCTTCTTGATTGTTGTTGCCGGGACGTGGAGGAACTCTCCGATTTCTTCCTGCGAGTAGCCGCCGATGTAATAAAGCGTCGTTGCAGCTCGCTCGTTATCCGGAAGCCGTTCAATTGCGCCGAGTACCTTGTCGCTCATCTCTTGTTGTTGAAGGACCTCGGTTTGGCTGGGAGACTCCGAAGCAAGATCGGCGGCAGTCTCCAGAGAGGCAACCGCGATAACCTTGTTTCTGATCAACCGATCACATTGCTTGAACACGATGCGGCGAAACCAACCAGGGAATGCCGCCGGTTCTCGGAGCTGATCTAGGTGCCGGTAAGCTTCGAAGAAAGCTTCCTGAGCGGCGTCCTCGGCCAGCTGAAAATCCCGCAGGATCGAATAGCCGAAGCCTACCGCCATATCCTGAAATCGACGGACGATAGCTTCGTAAGCTGCGTCGTCACCCTGACGCGCCTTGTCAACCAAAGACTCAAGGGTGTTCATCGCTGATGCCAATCTGCCTTCGAAGATAAGACCCAGAATAGCGGGAAAAGGTTACTGAGGCCGAAGCGGGTTGAGGAAATGGGGTTTTCCAGCTTCGCAATACCACAACTGAAGAAGGCGTGAAAAAATTCATCCTCTCCACCCCAGTGCGGTGCTATATCTCCAACTTTCCGATTGGCAAATTCCCTCAACGTTTTCTCTCAACGCAGCGGAATATTGCACCCCGCTGGGGTGCGGGTGCCACGACGTCCACTTCTACAAATATGCCACCCCGCTGGGGTGGAGAGGATGAATTTTTTCACATCTTCCGAAGTTGTGGGTATTTTTGTGACTGTCGATTCGGAGTGTTGTCCTATCTCTGGTTCGTTACGATCAGCCAGGAGCCACACTCGCATCGGTAGATTCCAAGTTCGGGAATCAATCTTAGTTGGGCGCACGCAGGGCAGTGGAAAGAATAGACGTATCGTCCGTGTGCCTCGTTCCAG
>Ga0075425_100006607_pt1 | contig 12177 bp, 7 predicted proteins | sample SoiMethybrSBSTD4_FD_75300 | JGI IMG/M metagenome (GOLD analysis project Ga0075425, IMG submission 75300) | Bulk soil microbial communities from a Populus tree surrounding site in Tennessee, USA - Soil MetaG P. TD hybrid SBSTD4 | ecosystem: Environmental > Terrestrial > Soil > Tree plantation...
CCTCCAGCACGACGGCGTCGACCACATAGCGGCTGAGCTGCACCGGACACCCCCTAAGTAGGTGTCCAGCATGTCCCGAGACATCAAGCCACTATGTTGTGAACTCCCACACCTCCGGGCGCACTTTCAGATCGCAGATCCGACGCCGGCGCAATAATGGTTCACGTCATGGGGACGTCAGGCGATCTTCCAACGGGAACGGTGACGTTCCTCTTCAGCGATATCGAGGGGTCGACGCGTCTCGTTCAACAGCTGGGTGATCGCTTCGTTGACATCCTTGAGAGTCAGCAGCGCTTGCTCCGAGACGCCTTCCGTGAGCATGGAGGTATCGAGCTCGGAACGGAAGGGGACTCGTTCTTCGTCGTGTTCCCAAAGGCCGGCGACGCCGTCGCCGCGGCGATCGCCGCGCAGCGAGCCGTCGCCGGGTACGCGTGGCCCGAGGACGCCGACGTTCGTGTCCGCATGGGTCTGCACACCGGCGAAGGCACTTTGGGAGGGGCGAACTACGTCGGGCTGGACGTTCATCGGGCCGCGCGCATCGCGTCCGCGGCGCACGGAGGACAGATCCTCATGTCTGACGCGACGCGCGCGCTGGTCGAGTCCAATCTCGGATCGGGCTCCGGCCTCCGCGATCTCGGCGAACAGCGGCTCAAAGACCTGCTGAAGCCGGAGCGCATCGCTCAGATCGTCGACGGCACGCTTCAAAGCGACTTCCCGCCGATCGCGACGCTGACGCAACGGCCGAACAACCTCCCGACACAAGCATCGGAGTTCCTCGGCCGCGAACGGCAGGTCGCCGCGATCGTCGGCCTGCTCGATGGAGGTGCGCGACTCGTGACGCTCACCGGCCCGGGTGGCATCGGGAAGACACGTCTTTCGCTGCAAGCCGCGGCCACGCGCACCGACCAGTTCACCGACGGGCTGTTCTTCGTCGACCTCGCACCGATCCGCGACCCCGACGAGGCATTCGAAGCCGTCGTGCGCGCGGTCGGCGCTCCCATGTCGAGCGAGCAAGGCCCGCTCGAGGTATTGAAAGAGACGCTGGCCGCGAAGCGCATGCTTCTCTTGCTCGACAACCTCGAGCAAGTCATCGAGGCGGCGAACGGTGTCGCCGACCTGATCCAGCACTGTCCGCATGTGAGCGTGCTGGCGACGAGCCGCGAGGCGCTGCGAGTCCGGGGCGAGCGCGTATTTCCCGTCCCCGCGTTGTCGCTGCCGGAACGGATCCCGCGCATGTCCGCCGAGGTTGCCGCGCGGTCCGAAGCGGTGCGGTTGTTCGTGGAGCGAGCGACCGAAGCATCGGGATCGTTCGCGCTCACGGATGAAAACGCAGCCGCCGTCGCCGAGGTATGCACGCGTCTCGACGGGCTCCCGCTCGCCATCGAGCTCGCAGCAGCCCGCGCTCGTCTCTTCTCGCCGGCCGACCTGGTCCATCGGCTGCGGTCGACGCTTCAGGTGGGCGGCGGCGCGCGTGACCTTCCGGAACGCCACCAGACGCTGCGCCGCACGATCGAGTGGAGCTATGACCTTCTCGAGGCCGAGGAGCGCGACGTGTTTCGCGTCTTTTCCGTCTTCTCGACCGCGACGATCGGCGCGGTCGAGGAGGTGGTACAGCGGGTACCGCCGCTGCGCTCTGTCGATGTCCTTGACCGGATAACGTCGCTCGTGGACAAGAGCCTCGTCCGCAGCCTCAACGGGAGTGGGCCTCAGAGGCTCTCGATGCTCGCCACCATCCGCGAGTTCGCGGCCGAACGTCTCGAGACGGAGGCCGACCTCGCCGAGACGACTCGCCGGGCACACGCGGAATACTTCGCCGCCTTCGCGAGCGGCCGGGCGGCTCTCCTTTCGGGTTCCGGGCGAGACGAAGCACTGTTCGACCTGGAAACGGAGGTTGACAATCTAATCGCAGCGTGGCGGTTGCTCGCGGCGTCCGGCGATCTCGCGAAGCTCGAGCAGCTCTTCGAACCGCTCTGGGCTCTGCACGAGGCCCGCGGTTGGTACGTGTCGGCGGTCGGATTCGCTCGCGATCTGCTCGGTGTTCTCTCGGATGTCCCCTCGACGGGAGAACGCTTCGAGCAGAAGATCACGCTGGCGACGACGTTGGCGCGCGGTCTCCTCGCGCTTCGCGGTTACACCAAAGAGTCAGAGCAGGCGTACGACACCGTCATGACGATGTTGGATGAGGCGGGCGGGATCCCGCAGGTGTATCCGGTGTTGCGCAGTCTCGCGAGCTTCCACCTCTATCGAGGCGAGTTCGCTATGGCTCGCGTCGCGGGACATCAGTTGCTGGAGCTGGCCGAGCGATCGGACGACGACGCGCTTCGCGTAGATGCGAACCTCGTCGTCGGTTCCAATCTCATCTCGAGCGGAGACATCGAAGGACTTTCCTATCTCGACCGGTCGATCGCTGTGTTCGATCCGCGCCGCCATCGATCCGGACGCTTCCGTTTCGGACCGAACCCGGGCGTCGTCGCCCACACCACGTCTGCGTTCGCGCTGTGGGTCATGGGCGAAATGGACCGGTCTTACGAGCGATCTGCCCGCGCACTCGAGATCGCGCGCGAGCTCGATCATCCTTTCACGCTCGCGTACGCGCTGTTCCACACCGCGTTCCTCGAGCTCTGGCGGCGCGATTTCGCCCGGGTCAGCGAACTCGCCGGCGCCGCGGTCGAGGTCGCAGAGGAACACGGATATGAGGTGTGGAAAGCCGTCGGCCTCGTCCTTCAAGGCACGGCACTGGTCGCACTCGGACAACCGGAGAAGGGACTCGAGCAGGCGGAACGAGGGATGGCGCTCTATCAGCTCTTGCCGACGCCGCCGGTTTTCTGGCCGTTCCTGCTCTCGATCCATGCGAGCGGCTTGGCACTTGCGGGGCGTTTCGGCGACGCGATCAAGCTCGTCGATGAGGCGCGGGCGATCGTCGGCGACCGCGACAATATGATGGCGGCACAGTTGCCGCTGTTGAAGGGCGACCTCCTCCTTATGTCGTCTGGCCCGAGCGAAGCCGAACCGCTGTATCAGCTGGCGTTCGAGGCCGCCCAGGAAAGCGGGGCGCGTACGATTGCGCTCCGCGCGGCGACGAGGCTGACGATGCTCAACCGTCAGACAGGGCGGCAACCTGATGGAAGCGATGCCCTCCGCGAGATCTACGATTCCCTCGCCGACCAGAAGGGGACCCCAGACCTCGCGGACGCGCGAGCGCTCCTCGACGCAGGTTAACGAACGGAGCCCCTGGGCCCCAGTTTCGAACCACGGATCAGAAGGTCGGGGGTTCGGATCCCGCCGAGCGCATCGAGCCGATAATGGCGATCAGGCCGCGGAGCGCGCAATCGCCCAAGGGATCTGCTCGGGAGTCGTTCCCGGATCACCGTCGCCCCATGAAAGCCATGTTTGGGTACGCGCCACCGCGCCGGTCGGCGGAACCGAGTAGTCGCACACCCCGGCGGGGAACGTCGCTTTGATCGCGTTCCAGTCGGCGTCCGGCATCGCCGGATAACTCGCGCGGAGCGCATCCGTGAGGGGTGTCAGCGCGCACTTCATCACATCCTCCGAGAGTGGTCCGCCGGCCGCCTGACGTGGACTCGTCGCACGCAGGACGCCGTCGGCGCACGTGTCCGGTGGCCCGGCGACGAGCACTCGGCATTGGTCATGGGCGGTGGCAGGACGCGAAAGCACGACGGCTTCGGCGCGCGTTACCGCCGGATGAGCGGCCAGGTATGCATCGAGCGCGTCGAGCCAGGAGTCGGCGACGTCCACGGTGCGCGATGGCAGAGGAGCGAGCTCGAAGATCACCTGATTCGCATGCGACCCGAAGGTCGCGTCGAGTCGGGCACGCGCCTGGAAGGGACGCTCCTGGTCGTGCACGTCGAGGCCGGGCGCGTAGTCCAGGAAGGGGACGGCCTGGTCGATGATCGGGACCTGATCGAGCGCGCCGCGTCCGGTGAGCTGTCCCGTCGCGTAGGCGATCTGCGCGACGCGAGCGTCCATCGAGGTCCGGGCCGCGGTCTCGAGGCCGTTAGAGTCCAGACCGCCGATCTCGCGGTTGAGGGCCACGAATTCCTTCGGGGATATGACTCCATCTCGTAACGCCTGCAAGCCGTACTCCACGCCGGTGTTGTCGTAAGGGAGGTTCGCCGCGCCGGTGGAAGGATCGACGCCCCACGCGTTCCGCTGCTCGTCTTGAAGTGAGCATCGGACCGTTGGATCGGTCACGTACGCGGCGCCGTCGGCGCCGACCTCGTCGCATGTCGGGCGCAGGAACTTGAAGAACGACGCGTCCCAGTCGGCGCACACGGCCTCGGTCGCGAAGCCGGTCACGGCTCGCTGCTTCACCGGATCCCATGCCGATGAAACCGGCAAGTTGAGCCCGAATGGACCGAACGACGGCGTCCCGATGGTGGCGAGCGGATGGAAGGCGCGTTCGAGGAGGTGACAGTCGCCCATCGTCTGCATCACGGTCGCGAGGTCGGGGAAGGAAACGATCATCGTCGAGGCGTCGAGCAGGCCCGGGTAATTGTTGTCGAGGAGGTATTGCTGGATCGCTCCGCCCGAGCCGCCCATGCCGATGGCATGCTCGACCACGCCGTAGTCGTCCACGATGTGTTCCTTGACCATCATCGCGGTTTCGGCGCTCAGGAGCGGGTTGCAGTCGTACACCGTCGTTGTGAGCGACGACATCACGACCATGTAGCCGGCGCCGATTCGATCCGGCAGGAATCCGGCCGAGGCCGAGAACGCGTACTGCTCGGTGAACGCGTTCTGGAAGCTGAGCTGATCGCCGAGCACGTCTCGCTCGTGCAGGATCCCCTGGTGATGGCCGCGTCCGCAGAACTCGCCGAACACGTACACGAGGCGCCTGTTCCATTCTGCCGGCGTGAACGGCTTCGACCCGCGCGCGTGTGGGTCGTCGAGTACGGCGATGTGCGTGATCGATCGGTTGATGACGCCGGACTCGACGCGAACGACGAACGGAACCGTTCGCCCGCCGCTCGTCGTCATCGCCGTATCGCGCGGATAGGCGGCCGACGGATCTTTTAGGACGCTGAACTGCTGTGTGACGGCGCTGCGGTAGTACCAGTGATACGTGGTCGGGACGGCGCACGTGGAGGGATCGGTCGGCGCCGCCATGCCCGATTGGACGGTCTCGCACACGAAAGGCTCCTGCTGCCGGCCGGAGACCACCGGGCCGCTGATCGGATGATCCTGGATCGTCAGGGTGGCGGTTCGCGTCCCGTACGTGGATCCGCTGGCGGTCGCCAGCACATCATTGGGACCGACGACGAGGCCGGAGACGACGCCTTGCGCGGTCGATGCCGTGCGCGCGAACGCTCGGGTCACGTCGATGAGGCCGAGCCGGATCGAGATGACGTCATCCCGTGCAAGCCCGCGAACTTCAACGCGTGCGCGATCCCCGGTGATGAGGGCCGGCGGGGACGACACGGTGGTCAGCTCGATCTGACCCGGCTGTAAGCCGGCAGCGAGTTTGGTGAACGGGTCTGCCTCCACCCCGTTCGCTGGTAACGGCGCGCGCGGATACGGCGGCGGATCGGAGATCCCCGTCGCGACCGATGCACGCCCGCCCGACGGGACGGCCATCGCGATCGCGCAGACCAACGACACCCACATTCGGCGACGGGGACGACGACCGGCCTTCATGGCTCCTTCCGTCCGGACTGATGACGATCGGTAGGGAGGATTCGACGCCGTCCATCGCGGTCCTTCCGATGCGACCGTGAGTCAGGCTCGGCGAACGATACGGTGCCGTCATGGTCGCGCTGCCCGAGGGCACCGTCACCTTCCTGTTCACCGATATCGAGGGTTCCACGCGCCTCTTGCAGCAGCTCGGCGACCGCTACGCCGATGTTCTCTTCGAGCATCGGGACAAGCTCCGTGCCGTCCGTTCGCCACGACGGCGTCGAGTTCGGAACCGAGGGCGATTGTCCACCGACGACCCGGCCGATCTAGACGAAGCGATCGAGCTCCAGCTCGGCGAACAGTAGGTGCCGGACGGTACGCGTCAGGGCGGAGGGATGTTCTGATTGAACCTGAAGACGTTATCCGGATCGGACGCTTTCTTGATCCGCTGGAGGCGCGTGAACTTCTCATCGCCGTAGGCGCGACGCACGCGATCGAGAGACTCATCGTGCTGCATGTAGTTGACGTACCCGCCGCCGCTCGCCGAATAGGGCGCGATGCGAGAAGCGGTCGATCGCGACCACGCCACTTCGTCGGCGTCGCGCCCGGGATCCACCCACATCGCCAGCGCCGATACGTTCGCAATGGCATCGCGATGATTGAACGCCATCGCGTCGAGCGGGATGCGTCGCGGCGCCCCGGAGAACCCTTCGAGCAATACGGACGACAACGAATCCGTCGCGCCCTCCATGCAAACCTCGACGAGTCCCTCGAGCAACTGGTCGCTGAGCTCTTGAACGAAATGGCCCTTCCAGTAATGGCGCATGCCGAAGGGCAGGTTCGGGAAGACTTTTTGCATCTCGTCGTAACGGATCGGTGCGACGGTGTCCGCCATCGTCGGGATCGCGCGCAGCGGGGCCAGATAGCGTTCGCCCTCGTCGATCGGACCGTTCCAGCACGGAAACACGGCTAGGTTGCCGGCCCGCCGGACGACCATCTGTATCGTCAGTTGGTCGGGCGCATCGCGCAGCGCATCACGGAAGGCGCCTAATACTTGTCGAGCGTGGGTTCCTTCGTAGGCAAGCGCGCCCCCCAACAATGTTCCGATCGGGTGCAGTCGATAGTCGAATCTCGTGACCACACCGAAGTTCCCGCCGCCGCCGCGGAGAGCCCAGAACAGGTCCTGATCGGCCTCGTCGTTCGTCTCGATGACCTCGCCTGCCGCGGTCACGATCTGAGCGCCGACCAGGTTGTCGCACGTGAGCCCGAACCTGCCTTGGAGATGTCCGATGCCGCCGCCGAGCGTGAGGCCCGCGATGCCGGTGTCGCCGAACGTGCCGCCCGTCGTCGCTAAGCCGTGAGCTAGGCAGGCCGGGTCGAACTCCTCCCACGTGACCCCGCCGGCAGCCGACGCACTGCGCGCGACCGGGTCGACCGCGACCTGTTTCATTCCACGAAGGTCGACCACGACGCCGTCGTCGCACACCGAGTGGCCTGCGATCGAGTGACCCCCGCCGCGGATCGCAACGGCGAGCCCCTCATCGCGCGCACCCACCAGAGCCCGGCGCACGTCGTCCACGGTGGCGCACACTGCGATCCTGGCGGGGCGGCGATCGATCATTCCGTTGAACGAACCGCGAAAGAGTTCGTAGTCGGGGTCGTCGGGATGAACCACCCGACCCGTCGACTGAGTCATCGCGCGCGAGAGTATCCCTCCGAGAAGCTCGTCTGCCAGGACGGCGCCGTCGGGACGAAGCTAATCTAACTTCGCTGGGTCGACCCTCGAGACTCGCGTGTACCAGTTCCCAAACCCGCGGCGCGTCCCGTGGCATGTGCCGATCGGCGATGGTTTCGTGTCCATCAGGTATTCGTTCAGCGTGCATGTCTGCCCGATGTATTCAGAGGCAAACCAAATGGAGCCGTTCGCGGCGACGGCGGCCCCGTAGTCTCCGAATCGTTGCCGGGCAGGCTCACTTAAGGAGTTGTAGCCGGTGAACCCGTCGACCGGTCCGAGTCCCGACGCCGCGACCCGGACGTCGCCGACACCGGATCCGCTCAGAGGAGCGTAGGCCGCTGAAGGATAGTAGTCCTCTCCGACAAGCGTAAACGACAATACTCCGTGGCCCGTGTTCGTGACCGCCGCTGTCGGGAAGATCAGATTGTTGTGTGCTACTCCGAACTGACCTTCATGTTCCACAACTGCGTTGAGCGCGCCTGCCTTGATGCTCGGTTGGATGATGTACCAGGCGATCCCCGTCTTCTGATCGCCGGCCACGTCGAGTGTCGTGTTCTGCGCCGTCCAAAGGCGACCGTTGGCAAAGAAGACCTGGTTGATATCGCCGACCACGTCGAGCCTGGATTCCACTTCATTGTGTGCAGGCTCGTTCAGGAGCCAGTAGCGCCAACAACCGGGGCCAGTTGGCGTCGGCGCCGTCGTGTCGTTGATGCAGTCCGCAAGGGGCACGGGACCCGGACGTTGCTCGACCGTGCCGGAGTACGTGAACGGCATGACCTCGACGACGGAGGACATCAATCGGAGGTCGGGATGTAGGGAGGCAAGCGTACTCGTATTTGGCAAAGCCCAAACGATGAGGCGGTGATCGCCAGGGCATGCATCGCAGCCGGGTGTGCTCACGAAGTAGACAGCCTGACCTTGTCCGCTCGGAGTGAGCGCGGGCCACACCGTGTACGCGATATCGCCGGATGGATTGTCGAACTGCCCGAACTGAACGATGTTCGGATGCTGTGAGCCTGCGATCAGTTGCTGCTTCGAAACCGCATAGATCTCGACTCCTCCATAACTGCTTTCATCAGTCGAGAATTCGTTGGCGCTCAAGTAGAAACCGTTGTGATCAACGGTGAAGTGAGGGAAGTCGCCAAAGCAGGGCGGCGGCGTACAATCGAAATCTGGGGTTCCATCCGTGCCGTCGTTCTGCGTCGGGATCGTGTAATAGAGCCAACCTCCGAGAGGGTTCCCGGTCTGGCTCACCCCGACTTCCATCAATACCGGCGTTGTGAATCCAAACGTTGTCTGATCGATTCCAAGTGTCATCACGACATGAAACCACCGGTTGGAGTCGGAATCGTAGTAGCAGCTCGGATCCGTCTGAAACGTCGTCCCGTCTCGCGGATACCCGAGGAATTGGCTCATCGGGATCGTCGGCGAGAGTGCGCGACCTTGTGTGTCGTACACGCGCAAGGCAACGTTGACCGTCTCTATGACGTAACCGTTCCCGACGCAGAGGCCTTGATCCGGTGGTTCGACTGTGCCGAAGTTGTTGGCCCCCTGCTGCGCGTTCGTAAGACCATCGAAGCTGCGAACGAGCTCGCGCCCGGGGGATTGCAAACCGACTGCCTGTTGCTGTAGCGGGAAGGATGAGCTCGAAATCCTTGCTGGGGGAGCTCCGGCATGGCGTACCCGATCAGGATTCGGGGGGGCGAGTGGGGGGATCTGCTCGCCTCCTGTAGATGTCTTTCGCGTAGTCGCCTGGTGTGCAGAAGCGCTCGCTCTTGGGGGCCCGGCGTCCAAGCGACCGGAACCGACGAAGTTGATCACGCCGGTGTTTCCCTTGATTCCAGGCGACGCTGCTGCGGTCGCGGAGCTCGGGACGAACATCCCGGCGACAACCGCCGACCACGCAATGATCGCTGCTCGGGATCTCAGTCGGAGTGGTGTGGAACCTGCCCGCATCCGCTTTGGCGCTGCCATCTCAACCCCCGTTATCCGCTGCACGCACGACCTGCCGATTCTCAGTCTGCGCCACACGACTTCTTCGTCCGGTCCCTTCTCTGGCAACCTGATCAACTCGCTCGGTCACGATGTTCTTGTATGGGCGGGCAGAATCACCGGAGAGAGTTGGCGCTAGTTGAGCCCCTTTTACGACAGCTGCGAGCAGATGTTCTCGATTTGGGCCGGTTGCTTAACCCAGGTCAGGGTGTTGTTCGCGAGATCGACGATCGCGTGATAGCTGCCGGTTGTGTAGAGGATCTGGTTCGGCAGGTTGTCGTACCAATACCACGCCGAGTTTCCGCTTCCCTCGACGTCCAGCGTGTCACCGTCGAAGGTCAGCGTGCCAGGGCCCGAGATATTCTGTGGAACAGACTTGCCTGTGGCGACATTCGTAAGCGTCCACTTCAGAACTCCGCTTATGTGTGTGCGCTCGACCCCGTCACGGTCGGTGTGCGTGCTTGCGTATTCGTTGTTCTGGTCGACGTGGATCTGAACGTCGCCCGTGCCGCATGCGAACTCGGAGGGAATGGTCGAATCCTCAACGGGACTGAATTCTCTCGTTGGTCGATCAGCACTGGCCGGTAAGACACCGATGAAACCGAGGAGCGACACCGCGAGACATGAGATGATTGCGAACCGGATCTTCATCGGGGTCCTTCCTCCTGCGCCGCCTCGGCGCCCAAACGAGCGAAGCTGTTTCGCTCCCCCTTGCCCATTCATCGGAATCCTGAGTTACGAGAGCTGCGAGCAGATGTTCTCGACGCGGGCAGGTTGCTTAACGAATGTCAGCGTGACGGTATCGTTCGCGGTATCGATGATCGCGTGGAAGCCACCGGTCGTGTAAAGGATCTGATTCGGCAGGTTGTCGAACCAAGACCACACCCAGTTGCCACTGCCCACGATGTCCACTGTGTCCCCGTCGTAGGTCAGGGTGGCCGGCCCGGAGACGTTCACCGGAACGCTCGAGCCTGTGGCCAGGTTTGTGAACGTCTGCTTGAGAACCCCGCTTATGTGTGTGTGTTCGACCCCGTCGGGGTCGGTGCGCGTCGTCGCGTATTCGTTGTTCTCGTCGATATGAACAAGAACATCGCCGGTGCCGCAGGCGAACTCAGAGGCAATGGTCCAATCCTCGCTGGGACTGAACTCCCTCGTTGGTCGATCGGCACTGGCCGGCAAGACACCTACGAAACCGAGCAGCGACACCGCGAGACATGAGATGATTGCGAACCGGATCTTCATCGGGATCCTTCCTCCTGCGCCGCTTCGGCGCCCAACCGAGCGAAGCTGTTTCGCTCCCCTTTGCCCATTCATCGGATTCCTGAGTATTGATAGCTTTGTCGCGTCACCGCACCGTTACCACTAGGTTGTTCCCGAACCGTGCGGCCCGTGATCCTCAATGGTTAGACGATGGTTAACGCAGAGGTTCGCGTTCGCGCGTACGGGTCGCTTATCGGAGTCGTCCACGACTTGGTGCCGTGGTGGCCCCTCTACTTGGGACGAGCAGTGGTGCGGTCACCCTCGTCTACGACAAGGCCGAGATCGGGGTCACGAATCAACAGGTCGGCGCTCGCGTTGGATGCGATGCGAGTCGGGGGGGGGAGTCAATTATCGGGGCGCTCACCCAAGTTGGGAACACGACGAGGGCGCTAACCGGGCGCTGCTCGCGAGCCCTCGCTACGACACCGAGATCAGCGCCTCGGGTGAGAAGCCCGACTGGTTGCCGCTCGACGCGTTCCGGACACGTGCCCGGAACTGATAGGCGCCGCGGCCTGTCGATGCAGTGAACGAGGCGCTCGGCGAGCCAACGCCGTTCTTCCACTTCACCCATGGCCCCCACGACTTCGACCCCGCCGGCTTGAAGCGGGACTGGGCGTCGAAGACGTATCCCGGCAAGCTCCGAGTGGCCCAAATGATCGTGAACGATGTCGTGGTTCCCCCGCTCGTCGGTGACGCTCGAACAGGCACTTGTGCCGTCCCGATCATCTTGTCTTGCGTGACCGTCGAGGCGTAAGCGAAGGAGCCTGCCGCAGCCAGGTTGTAGCGATATGTGCCCGACAGCAGGAGGCCGGAATCGAACAGAGGACTCCGCGATGGGCCGAGCAATAGCGAATCGGTCACGCTGTGCCGCTTGGAGCTATTGAAACTCCAGGAGACGTAGCCGCCTTGCTGCACGACGATCGTTGCAGGCGAGTAGCCACGATCGCTGACCGCGACGGATCCGGTCGCGGCTCTCGCGGCGTTCCAGTGGCTCGCCGTGGAGCTCAAGACGGTGATGCTGATATCGGTACCGTTGACGTAGGAGCGATCCGACACGCATGGGTCGGGTGAGATCGGCGACCCGCCTCCGCCCGCGCTGGTGCAGTTCAGCACCTCCACAGGTGCGCCCGACTCGGCGCGATAGATCTGGATCGTGTTGGGCGTGTACCCACCGACGAGAGACGCGTCGAGCGTGAACACGACGCGGAGCGGGTTCGTCGCCGTTGTCCCCGCCGTCGACGTGATGTCGATCTGCTGACCGAAGAACTGATACGAGGTCGGTGCCGGTTCGCCGATCGCTGTTTCGGCGATCGTGACGGCGCCGCCGCCGGCGCCTGCCGGAACGGCGACCGTCGTCATCACCGGATCAGATGCCGTCGGTCCGCTACCCGGATCCGTGCTTACGCTTCCCCCACCCGCTGGAATATCACCCGTAGCAGAGCTCGGAGGCGCAGCTCCGGACTGCGGTGTGACCGCGTTGGAGTCGGCGGAAGTGCCGGCCCCGATAGCGTTGGAAGCCGTGACGGCGAACGTGTACGGCACTCCGTTCGAGAGGC
>Ga0075425_100006608_pt1 | contig 12173 bp, 14 predicted proteins | sample SoiMethybrSBSTD4_FD_75300 | JGI IMG/M metagenome (GOLD analysis project Ga0075425, IMG submission 75300) | Bulk soil microbial communities from a Populus tree surrounding site in Tennessee, USA - Soil MetaG P. TD hybrid SBSTD4 | ecosystem: Environmental > Terrestrial > Soil > Tree plantation...
AACCACAGCCACAGGATGATCTGGAACGTGAAGCCAAGGTTGCCGCCGCCCGCGACCAAATCACGTATGAGGAAGACGGTGGTCAGGATCGTCACGATCTCAAGCACGAACATGACCGGGTTCTTGATCAGCGTGCGCGGATCGAGCTTGACGAATGCCGCCCCGATCGCCGGGACGATGATCTTGGTGTCGAACAGTGCCGATACCGGCATCTGCTTGCGAAGTGTGGAGGTTTCCATTGAATTGGCTCCAACGTCAGTTCGAGGAGAAGGCGGTACCGGCGGTCATCGCCAGATGCTCGACGATGGGGCCTAGTGCGAGGGCCGGGAAAAAGGTGAGGCCGCCGACGATGAGGATGACGCCGACAACGAGACCCACGAACAGGCCGCCGGTGGTCGGGAACGTGCCGGACGAGGCTGGCACGGTCTTCTTCGCCGCCAGCGAGCCGGCGATCGCCATCGCCGGGATGATCATCCAGAAGCGGCCGACCAGCATGGCGATGGCACCGGTGATGTTGTAAAAGAGCGTGTTGCCGGTCAGACCTGCGAACGCCGAGCCGTTGTTGCCGGTTTGCGAGGTGTAGGCATAGAGCACCTCGGTGAAGCCGTGCGGGCCTGGATTGGCCATCGAGGCGACCGCAGGCGGCACCACGACGGCGACGGCCGTCCAGCCCAGATACATCAGCGGCAGGATCAGAATGGCGAGCATGGCCATCTTGACCTCCTTCGCCTCGATCTTCTTGCCGACGTACTCGGGCGTGCGGCCCACCATCAGGCCGGCGACGAACACCGACAGGATGACGAACAGCAGCATGCCGTACATACCGGCACCGACGCCGCCGACGATGATTTCACCCAGCTGGATGTTAATGAGCGGGATCATGCCGCCGAGCGCGGTGAAGCTGTCATGCATGGCGTTGACGGCGCCGCAGGAGGCGGCCGTGGTGATCACCGCGAACAAGGCGGAGGCAACGATGCCGAAGCGGACTTCCTTGCCTTCCATGTTGCCGCCGGTGAGCCCCATGGCGGTGAAGGCGTCATTGCCCCGTGCTTCCGCCCAGTAGCACACGGCCACGCCGGCGAGGAACAGCACGCCCATCACGGCGAGGATTGCCCAACCCTGGCGCTCGTTGCCGATCATCCGGCCGAACATGTTGGTGAGCGCGGCGCCGATGGCGAAGATGGAGAGTATCTGCACGAAGTTCGACAGCGCGGTCGGGTTCTCGAAGGGATGCGCGGCATTGGCATTGAAGAAGCCGCCGCCATTGGTGCCAAGCATCTTGATGGCGATCTGCGAGGCCACAGGCCCCACCGCGATCGTTTGCTTGGCGCCTTCTAGCGTCGTCGCGTCCACGTAGGGACCGAGCGTCTGCGGCATACCCTGCCACACTAGAAACAGGCCGTAGACGACGCAGATCGGCAGCAGGATGTAGAGCGTGCAGCGGGTGACATCGACCCAGAAATTGCCGATGGTTTGCATGGACGCGCGCGCGAAGCCGCGAATCAGTGCGACCGCAAGAACGATGCCGGTGGCTGCTGAGAGGAAGTTTTGGTGCGTAAGGCCCAGCATCTGCACGAGGTAGGACAGCGTGCTCTCGCCACCGTAGTTCTGCCAGTTGGTGTTGGTGATGAAGCTCACCGCCGTGTTGAAGCTGAGATCGGCCGGAACCGCCGATTGATCGGCCGGATTGAAAGGCAGCAGACCTTGGAACCGCATCAGCGCGTAGAGGATGAGGAAGCCGCCGATGTGGAACAGCAGCATGGCAACCGTGTAGGTGAGCCAATGCTGCTCGCGCTTCTCATCAACGCCGCTGATGCCGTATAGGACCGCTTCAACGGGCCGTAGGACGGGCGAGAGAAATGTGCGCTCACCGTTGAAGACGCGCGTCATGTAGCCACCGAGCGGCTTCACCAGCGCGACGACGATGGCGCAATAGAGCAGGATCTGGATCCAACCGATGAGGGTCATGGGATGCGCCTCTCTCAGAACCGTTCGGGACGCAGAAGGGCGTAAACGAGGTAAATCAGGAGCGCAGCGGTGACGACGCCACCCAGGATGTATTCGACGAGCATGAAATTCTCCTCTAGAGACGGTCGCAGCCGTAGGCGTAAGCGATCGACAGGATGAAGAAGCCGATGCCACCGGCTAGCAAGATCACGTCCAACATGGGTTGCTCCTTGCGATCCGTGCATTTCGCCCGGTAGTCGATCGACTTCGAGCGGACACGACCTTGATCTGTCTCAACGGGTTTGCCCGCTGCAGACGGCGCATACTTGCCCACGACCGCATATAAAATCGAGATGGGCCGGAGGGGCCCGGTATAGGAATTCCATAGGAAAATACGCCTCCGAATATAGTCATCGCGTTAATATTAACGCGCTTCCAAAGCGTTTGAGTTGATTGGCCCTGGGCTGGAGAGCTGGGCGGCGGCGTTCTGTGCGCCGCTTAAGCGAGCGCGACGTTTCTTTATGCCGCTCCTATACCTAGGGCCTTATTTCCACCTGGATTCTATACGTGAGCGCTCCGATTTTTTTGAGATGCGGTCGCGCACCGCGGCTGGTACCAACGAATGGAGATTTTGTCATGTTCACGATGGCCAGTGGCCTGAGAGGACAGGCCCAACGCGAAGGGTCGGTGCCGACAAAGTCTTTGCGACTTGGCGCACTGCTCGGCCTCCTCGTCCTCATGAGCATCGCGGTCAACGCGTTGATAATCGTTGCTGACAGCAACGCTCGGCAGCGCTCCTCGGCTACAGCAGATTGCTCAGCGGTCACGGAGAAGGCTGACCGGCTGGGCTGCTATGACAAGCTTACCGGTCGGCCTGCGCCGCATCCCTTCAGGGGCGCCAATGCGCCTGCACTCAATGGTTCCCTCTAACAAGCGGCCCAGCGCCTTGGCCGGTCGGCTTTCCGTCGCTTATTTCGCACTTATGCGAAGGCCGTCCCGTCCATCTCGATTTCATATGCCGCGACGGAGATCTTGAGGCCATCGAATGCTAATATGCACAGAGGAGTCGGAAGATGTTGCCCAAGATGTTCCCCATCGTCGCATCACAAGCAGTTGCCGTGAGCCAAGCGAAGCGAGACGCAAGCAAGGCTTCGGCGAACGGTCAGCCGAGCGCCACGCGCCGGACGGGCAAACGCTCCTTTGCAACGCTGTTCGGCGCGCTGTTCGAGTCTCGCAAGCGTCAGGCGATAATGGAGATACTGCGCCGGGGTCGCTGGCGCGCTGAGACGCTCGGCAAATAAACTCCACAGGGACGACATCGCAGTGCCATAGCTCGTCAACCGGTGAGACCGGCATCCTATGGCGCAAGCTCTGGAGTTTTCGCGGCGTGACGATTGGATCATGGTCCGCCGTCGAGGTGATGAATGGCACCGCCGAGGCCGACGGCTCGCGCAAGCGTCCCCTCGGCGATACGCACCCCGCGCGAAGCTGTTGCCTGGACCTACGGTCTGACCGCCGAGCAATACGCTGATCTAGGGCTCAGGACCTAGAGAGGCGAACTGGATCATCAGACACCCATCGCCGTTGGTCATCCAAGTCTTTTTATGTGCTGCCTATGACAAAGCGTGTCGGACATCATGGATAACATATGGCCTTCGCAATACATCTGGGTCATCCCACCAAGGTTTCGGAGAGAACGTCAATGTCCACTCTAACCCAGCCCACCCAGACCATCGCTCGATGGGCTGACATGCCGATGATGCCCGCCGCAGGTCGTACTTCCTGCTCGGTCAGAACGCGCGGGGATTGTGGGTTGTCCGCGAAAACACCGGCAAGAAGGCTGGTCTATTCGTGTCGCGCGAAGCGGCCCTGCGATTCGCGCAACTGGAAAGCTCCGATAAGCACTTCGCCATTGTCCACGTGAACGACGGACTGGAGTTCGACTATGCGGCTCAGCATCTATGACCAATTCGTCGTGGGCGTGGTTAGACCCAATGGAGGCTGGTCCAAAGGGCGCCCAATCGCCTACATCGAGGATGAGGACAAGTGCGCGCCTCTCTTTAATTTCCTCATCCCCAACGATCTCAATGACGAAGGGCTTGCTCGTTACGTGAGCGCAAAATTTGCAGCTTTCGCGCGATCAGGCAAACGCGTAGTGGCTTTGGAGGATACGCCAATCTGCGAATCTGAGAGGCAGAACCCGACGGTGAGACGAGGGGGCGTTGCACACTTAGACGCACTTCTTGGCGTGCAACGTTGAGGGCGGTCGGTCCCGGCGGTGCGGTCCCACCTGCCGGGGACTGATCCACCAGCGTTCAAGGTGCGCATGGCCGGCGAATTCGGGAACCGGCGGGCAGAGATCAATGACCTTTCTGAAGGGTCGCAACGCGCGCGACAAGCTCGTTGTGGTGTCGTACCTCATTCGATCGATCCTGATGATTGCGGTGATGTTCCGGACCATTCGACTATTCAGAGTGTCTGCTGGGATCTTTATTTGTCACTTATGTCAAAGATGCCCTTCTCCTCTCGAATTCATATGCATCTACCCGCATCTTCATGATATCGATTCGAAGGAGATCGCGTCATGTCTCTGAACCTCGCGGCCGGCGTCGACTTCCCAAGCCGATTGCCGACGGCCATCGCGCCATTCTTCCTCCTTGGACTGAACTCAGCAGGTCACTGGGTCATTCGCGAGACGACCGGGCGGAGAGCCGGTCTCTTCAGCACGCGCGCGGCGGCGATCAAGTATGCGCGGGACGAGAGCGCGGATGGCAACTTCACCATCGTGGACCAGATTGAAGGGTTGGAGTTCGAGCAGCCACACCTAGAACGCGCAGCCTGACCATGCGTTTGGACATCTGCGGGACAATTCGTGGTGAAGGTCGAGCGGCCTGTGGGCAAGTGCTGCGCCTCTTGCACGATCGGACCGAAAAAATGCGCCCGGCGCGGCGCCTCCAAATGAACTGCGTCGACGAGAGACGCAGTTCATCGGAAGGCATCCGCCATCTCCAAGTGCATGTCGCTGAGCGCTCATCGCCCCCCGGCATCCTGGTTGAGCATCGTGGTCGTCGGATACGCCATGGCCGCGGTCATGGTGGTGCTGCTGTGGGCTGGTTTTGCACGCCGGCTTATTTTGATGCCCCACGCACCGAAGCCATCCCCCGAGGTTCGGCACTGCCGTCCGGACGACGAATGATCAAGGTCAGGGCCTTTGCTCTGCGATAGTGAGGACGTCTATCATGTCTAAGCTCGCTGGCCTGTGCTTGCCGATCATTACGCCCTTTGCTGATGGCGCAATTGATGTGCAAAGCTATGAGAGTTTGCTCGAGCACTATCTTGGTCAGGGCGTGGCCGGAATTTTCCCTCTGGGCACGACTGGCGAAGCTCCCACGATCGACGATGAGGAAGTTGAACGCATCGTCGATTTAACGATGAGGGTTGTCGCGGGACGGGTCCCCGTTTTCGTTGGTATTGGCGGTAACGCCACTCGCAAAGTCGTCAAGGTTCTAAAGCGCCTCGAGCGCTATCCGTTTGCGGGCTTGGTGTCCGTTTGCCCATACTACAACCGCCCAAGTCAGGATGGACTGCGGGAGCACTTCGTCCGCATTGCGGAAGCAACCGATCGAAAAATCCTGATCTACAACATCCCCTACCGCACTAGCATCAATCTCGCGAACGAGACGCTGCTTCGCTTGGCGGAGATTCCCAACATCGTTGGCGTTAAGGACTCCTCCGGCAACCTCGCCCAATCCCTCGAATTGCTCCGAGTACGGCCGAACGGTTTCTCGGTCCTTACCGGCGAAGACGCCCTTTTCTATACGATGCTCGCGCATGGTGGCGACGGCGGGATCCTGGCATCGGCCCACCTAGAGACTACCCGTTTTATCGAGGTTTATGAGCGAATGGCGGCCAATGACCACCAAGCCGCTCGCGTGCGGTGGTCCCAGCTTGAGACCTTGGCACCGCTGCTCTTCAAGGAAGCGAATCCCATGCCTATCAAGTATTGTCTTTGGCGCCAAGGCCTCATCAAATCCGCAGAATGCCGCCTACCCCTGACGCAAGTTTCGGCCGCTTTGGCGGGTGAGCTCGATCACATGTTGGGCTTAGAGCACACACTCAGGTCTAACGGTTGGCGCGGTGTCAGAGAACTTCGTGACAATATAGATCAAGCATCCCATCTACGGTCCGTAGGTCTTCCTCAGTCCAGCTTGTAGAAGTAGTAACCATGCCATTCTCAGTGCGCCGTGAATCGGCATGCAACGGAATCGCGGGTTGCCTCTGCTGACCCCTTCGGCGCGATTCAAAACGCAAACATTTGCGGCGCGGAGCACGCGTGCAAGCTATCAGCGTGGCTGTGGGACTCTCGAGGAGATCAGACCACAATCTGCGTGCCGATCTCGACCACGCGATCTGATGGGATCTGGAAATAGGCAGCGGCATCCTCTGAAGAGCGGGCAAGCCATATAAAGAGCTTTTCCTGCCACATCGGCATTTGCGAACGAGACGTTGGTCGCAAGACCCGGCGCGATAAGAAAAAAGAAGTGGCGCCGGGGTCGATGTTGAGCCCACGTCGGCGACACAGCGCCAGACCCTGCATGACGTTCGGTGTCTCCATGAACCCATAGGTAAGAGAGACCGCTGTGAAGGTCTCGGTAAGCTTTTCGATATTGATCCGATCGGGATTTGGCACCCGCGGCACATCGGCAGTCTTGATTGTCAGCACGATATTTCGCTCGTGCAGCATGTGATTGTGTTTGAGGTTGTGCAGCAGTGCTGTTGGCGCCGCACGACGATTGCCAGTCAAGAAGACGGCCGTGCCATTGATGCGATGTGGTGGCCTCTTCTCAAGGGTGTTCGCCAGCCAATCGAGCGAGTTCTCCTCCTGCTTGCGGGAGATAGCATTCAGGATCGTAGTCCCCCGGACCCAAGTCAGCATAACGAACATGAGGGAAACGGCGATCGCAACCGGCACCCACGCGCCCTCGAAGATTTTGATAACATTGGCCGCGAAGAACACCTGTTCGATGAAAAGTAATGGAACGATGAGGGCAGCGGCCTGCCAAATTGGCCAGTGCCAGCGCTTCCAGAAGACGAAGAATGCCATCACCGAGGTTGTGATCATGGTTGCGGTGACGGCAACCCCGTACGCAGCGGCCAGGGCACTCGAGCTCTTGAAGATAGCCACAAGGAGCAGCACGGCGATAAGCAGCAGCCAGTTGACACGCGGCAAATAAATTTGGCCGACCATTTCTCCGGAGGTATGGCGAATGCCAAAGCGGGGCAACAGACCGAGTTGGACTGCTTGCCGCGTGATAGAAAAGGCACCCGTGATGACGGCCTGGCTGGCGATCACGGTCGCCGCAGTGGTGAGCAAGACGAGCGGCCATAACGCCCAACTCGGATACATGAGGAAGAACGGATTTTCAATCGCGGCCGGATGGCCAAGGACGAGTGCGCCCTGTCCAAGGTAGTTGAGGGTGAGGGCAGGAAGAGCGACGGCAAGCCAAGCGGCCTGGATGGGCTTGCGACCAAAGTGGCCGAGATCTGCATAGAGGGCTTCCGCACCAGTGACGGCAAGGAATACCAGGCCCAGCACGGTGAGGCCTACGAAGCCATTGTTGAGCAGGAACATGACGGCGTATCGGGGATTGAAGGCTCCGAGAATTTGCGGCTCCTCCGCGATGCAAATGATGCCCATCGCCCCAAGTACCGCAAACCACACAAGAATGATTGGGCCGAACAGGGATGCTACCCGGGCCGTTCCGCGGCTTTGCATGGCAAACAGGCCGATTAGAATGAGCAGCGAAAGGGGAACGACCGCTTTCTCAAATGCTTGGGCGATGACCTTGAGCCCCTCTACGGCAGATATAACCGAGAGTGCCGGCGTAATGGCAGCATCCCCGTAAAGGAAGGACGCACCGGCAATGCCGAGGAGGAGAATGATGTGGCTGCTGCGACGCGCCACCGATTGGGCGAGCGCCATGAGCGCAAACGTACCGCCCTCCCCGTTGAAGTCCGCGCGCAAGAGAAAGCACACGTACTTGAGCGTGACGAGCAGGAACAATGACCACAGAATCAGCGAGAGGATGCCGAACACTGTATCGGGCACGATCGCAGCCTCGCCCGCGGCTGCGACTACTGCTTCACGAAAGGCATAGATGGGGCTGGTACCGATATCGCCGTAAACGACGCCAATAGCACCAAGCGTCAGAGGCCAAAATCGTCGAGCACCCTCGTCTGCACCAGTGAGGGCGATCGCAGTCCGCTGTGCCATAGCAAAGGGCTGTCTTCTGTTGGCTGGCCGGCACAAGTTGGAGCGGCGACGCCTTCGGCGCTTCGCGACCAGATGATGTAGAACGCGCTAATTTACAGACTCGAGCATATAAATTCCATGTGGTTCGCGGCCCTCCAGTATATATGAATTTAAAGATGCGAGACGCATGGCATGGGAGCTCTCGTCAGAGGCGTTCGCAGCCGACAGCATAAGCGATGGATAGGGTGTAGAAGCCGAGCCCCCAAGGCGAGTAGGATGAAATCCAACATTGTCCGTCCGTTCAGCGAAGCGCCGAGCTGCAACTGGTCAGCAGGGTAAGCGTGGCACCTTGAAGCAAGGACATCGGGTGATAGTTGCCGATAACGCATAGGATTTCGAGAGGGCGCTCGGAGGAGCCTTTCTGATAAAAACTCCATATAAATATTGACCGCACCGCCTAAAGGCGTCGCCCACGACGGAGCGGTTGAACGGGCCGGCGCGCATCGGATGGTCACCGCGGCCGCTGAGCTGATACCCATGCTTACGGGTGTATATTTCTCGTTTATGCCGAAGCCCCTTCGCCCCACTCGATTTTATATGCGGGGATCGTGATGTTGAGGGTGACCGCAGCACCTTCATCAAGGAACTCGTGATGATTTCCCTCGTGACATCGCAAGCGATGGCTTTGAGTAAAGGCAAACAGAAGCCCCACTCGAAAACGCCGCCTGACGCCGCCTCCAGTCAAGTTCGTTCCAGCAACCGCAAGTGCTTCCTCTCGAGACTCTTCGACGCGCTCGTCGAGACCCGCACGCGGCGAGCGGAGCTGCAGGTCGAGCACCATGGCCGCTTCCATGAGGGCCCTACGAGATGATGGCCGCGTCGGACCAAAGTCGTTTTGGCGCCCGGATCTTTCCAGCAATCGGAGGCTTGATCCATGCTACGTTTGTGTGCCCAGGGGGATCTACTGATTGAGCGCGTAGAGGATGCACCCCTGTCGGGAGTCGCCCTTGGCTCGGCCGAAACAGATACCGTGGTTGTCGCCGAGGGCGAGTTTACCGGCCATCACCACAAGCTATTCGGGCGCGTCACCTTTTATCGGGACGACGCATTGGCGCGCGACATTCCAGACGACCTTTACGTGGGTCACGTCCAGGTGACCGGAGCTGTTGCGCGGCTCGAGCATGAAGAACACGCTGCAGTCAACCTGGAACAGGGGACCTACCGCGTGCGGCGACAGCGTCAGCTCGAGCCAGCCGACGTCGGCATTGCAGGAGATTAAGCTATGCTTGACGCCGCGCCCGTGGATACCCTCGAGCAGCACTTGCTGCGTTGGGCTGCGCTTCGGACTTCTTGTGCCGCGGCGGACCGCGAAACTGCGGAAGAAGGAATTCGACTTGCCTACCAGTCGGCCGGCCTCGAAGCGCCAATTCGCATCATCTGGTGTGGCGGTCCAATCGAAATTGCGCAACAGCTTGCATCGGCTTCGGCGGGCGATCAGATTGGGGCCAACGTCAAGGCGCAAATCTTCGACACACCGCGGCAACGGGTGGGAATGTTTGCCGAGATTTTCTGGAAAGAGATCATCGTTGCCGCCAGCGAACTCGGCCATAAGCGGACTGGCATCAATGCCGCACGCAATTCCCTAGACCGTGCCACACAGACGAGCCGGGCGATCAATCGAACCGTGCGCGATGCAACAAGTGAAATCCTGTTCCGGCTCCCGGTACGCGTGCGCCACGCTATTCAGCGTTGGCGCGGCCTGCCCCGAATGCTTGCGGCATCAGGGAACTTTTCCGATATCGCCATCGGCCCTGACGAGCTCGCATCGCTGGGGATCTACGAATATCTCCGCGACGTGGCTGGTTGGGAAGACCAGACCGAACCCCTCCGCGGCTTGTGGGCCATTGCCAAGAGCGCCAGCTGGTTGGTACCGCATCAGCATGTCTGCTGGATCGCGGAGCGGCCCGACACGCTGCTGACGGATGCTCGAAGCCGTCTCCATTGCGCAGATGGCCCGGCTCTGCGCTACCGTGATGGATGGTCAGCTTGCGCGTGGAAAGGGGTGCAGGTGCCGGCTTGGATGATCGAACATCCCGAATGGATTACGCCGGTCAAGATCGGCGACACATTCGAGCCTGTTCTGCGCAACACGATGATCGACATCATGACGCCCGAGCGCTTCATTGCGACAGGCGTTGTTGCGTGCGTCTCCAAGGACGACACCGGTGTTCTTTGGCGCAAATTTTGGGGTCATCGCGGCGTGACGATAGGTTCCTGGACCGCGGTCGAGGTCGTGAACGGCACTCCGGAACCCGACGGCTCACACAAGCGCTACATCTTGCGCGTTCCATCCGAGGTGCGGACGGCTCAGGAAGCCGTGGCATGGACCTATGGGCTGAGTGCAAGGCAATATTCCGCGCTCGGCTTGAGGACGTAGTTCCACCACCACGGGTGCGTTGCATGTGGGAGATTGTCGGTTATTTCACGCTCGCGCTTGCCTGCATCGCGTGCGCGCTGGTGCTTGGCTCATGGACGGGATGGCGTGTCTGTGCCTCGGTTTCGTGTATCAGCTAATTGGAGTGCTCACCGGGTCGTAAACGCCGAAATACTCCGGTGCAGCGTGCGACGCTACTCGATGCCAGCAATGCGTCGGACCAGATCAGCGAAGCTCATTGCCTTCGCGCTTCATCGCCACAAACCCTCGAAGAAGGGACCTGTCGCCGGAAGGCAGATCTCAAAGTCGTCTGCCAGATGACGAATATCATTCAGAACATCACCGAAGTCCGCAAGCACCTCCTCTCGTCTGAATTGATATAGCCTTTCAAGACCGTTGATCAGCCTGGTAAAGTCCAGTCGCTTCTCCCACGGAATTAGCTCGACCATCTGCCGATAGCTCTGGATAGCTCCGGGCGGGCTTCGCATAACAGGGGGCAGTCAAATGAACCGGCGAACATTTGTGCAAGGCGGCCTCGCGGGGTTTCTCACCTGCCATTGCAGCATTGATCTCGTACGTGCAGGTACCCAACTTCCGGGATGCCGAATGGCGGCCGGGGGTGGCTTTGCAGGTCTCGCGTTACGTGAACCGCCAAGCGTAGTGCACCGCAGCTACCTATCTTTCACCAAAACGTTAGTAGAGCGATTTAGCATTCGGCCAAGTGTGGGCTACTACGATGACGGTGACCAGCTCAATGCGTTCGCGACGCCTGCGATTCTTGTGCCGGATGGGCCGGACGGAACAGTGCTTCTGGGAATTAATCTCTTCGCCCAGGAGTTTGAGCGCATGGTGGATGAACCGCGAGTAGGCACCCAAGAAAAGAAGCGATCTAATCCGTTCGCGACCCCGTCCGAGGCACCGAAGCTAGATCCAGGGAACTGGATGCTAGCTCCTCTCACAATTATGGCACACGAGTTCGGCCATATCATGCAATACAAGTCCGGAATGACCACCGAAGGCCCATGGAGAATGGAGCTACACGCCGACTTTATGGCCGGTTGGTTCCTGGGATCTATGCAAGATGTTCAAATATGGCCCAGCAGCCGGCCAGGCCCAGCCCCTGTAACTACTGCATTAATGGTGGAACATGCGGTGAAGAAATTCTTTGAAATTGGGGACTATGCTTTCAATAATTCTGATCACCATGGAACGCCGGAAGAAAGAGCGGGCATGGTGCGCGCTGGTTATGTCGCGCGTGGCCTCGATGTAATAAAAGCGTTTGCGGAAGGGAAAAAAGTGGCTGGTCTGAACTAGGGCGTGTCGTCAGTTGAGTTGAGTCCCTTCTGCCACGGCCGGTGGAAAATCCAAATCTCCGGAGCACCAAGTCGTCAATTCCCAAATCACTTGGTCTCTGACTCATGGGGCGACGGCAATCCGGAGGCCGACGCGTGCACCGCTACGCCCTGCGCGACGACCAGTGGGACAAGATCAAGGATTTCCTGCCCGGCCGCGAGGGCCATGTCGGCGGTACGGCGGCCG
>Ga0075425_100006609_pt1 | contig 12173 bp, 12 predicted proteins | sample SoiMethybrSBSTD4_FD_75300 | JGI IMG/M metagenome (GOLD analysis project Ga0075425, IMG submission 75300) | Bulk soil microbial communities from a Populus tree surrounding site in Tennessee, USA - Soil MetaG P. TD hybrid SBSTD4 | ecosystem: Environmental > Terrestrial > Soil > Tree plantation...
GTCGTCGCCGAGCGAGCGGCGGCCTGCGGTCATGCACTCACTCAGGAGGATGGCAATGGAGTAGACCTCCTCGCCGGTCGCGCAGCCGGGCACCCAAATGCGGATCGGTTCGCCGGCCGCCTTGGCGGAGGCCAAAACCGCAAGCGCGCCGTGCTCGAGAGCTTCAAACGCATCGGGGTCGCGGAAGAACTGGGTCACGCCAATGAGCAGATCATGGAATAAGGCCTCAAGCTCGCCGCGATCCGCCTTGAGGCGCTCGACGTAGTGGAGGACATCGTCAATATGCAGTACCTGCATTCGGCGCTGGATACGCCGGATCAAGGTGCTTTCCTTGTATCCACTGAAATCGTGGTCGATGCCCGCGCGGAGGAGCCCCGTAATCGCCGCCAGATGCGGTCCGACGTCCGTGCGGATTCCATTGCCGTCCTTGCGTTTCTCGACCGTGCCCAAGTGCCGCTGATAGTCGACAAGCAAGTCCGGCATATCCTCGACCGGCACGACATGATTGATCATGCCAGTGTTGGCCGCACTCTGCGGCATGCCTCCCTGGGCCACATGGTCGAATTCGGCCTGAGCCAAAGTCAGCCCGCCCTGCTCGTTGATCTTGCGCACGCCGAGCGCACCATCGCTGCCGACGCCGGACAAAATGATGCCGACGGCCTTGTCGCCACAGTCAGCGAGCGAAGAAAAAAACGTGTCTATGGGGCGGCGAAGCTCCCGCGGAGGAGCCGGAGTGACCACTCTGAGGATGCCATCCTTGATGGTGAGCGTGGCGTCGGGTGGGATGACGTAAACGCAGTTCTCGCGTACGGCCATGCCATCCGCGGCCTCCATGACCGGGATTGCGGCACGAGCGCCGAGCAATTCGACCAGCAAGCTCTTGTGATGGGGATCCAGGTGCTGCACCAGTACGAATGCCATTCCCGTATCGGAGGGAGTATTGGCCAGGAACTTTTTGAAAGCCGCGAGGCCGCCGGCTGAGGCGCCAATGCCTACGATAAGGGTGCTGGGCAAAAGATATTTGGATCGGGGACCGGAAGACATCAATGTTTGGATCCCTTCGGGAGCGAAGTCTTATGGCCCATGCCCAGCCCCATTTTATGCTGATGAAGCACACGATGGCGCGAACCCCCGTCCCGTCTGGCTCTCCATGCCCTCACAACCCCGGCAGGAGGAACCAGGTACCACCTCACTTCGCGCGATATGCCAATTTCCCTCAGGGCCCCCTAGCTTGGTCCTGAATTTGCGCCCAACAATCAGAGAAACAGGTGGCTTCGTCGATCAGGTGTTGTGTGTAGTAGCTCGCCAGTGATGTTATGTACAAACCTTTATCATCGGCAATTGGGTCAGACTCGGCCCAGCCGCCGGTCTTCGCTGTGTGTGCGTTGCCGGCAGGAACGAGAGCGCACAACGCCTTTGACCTCGGGATCATGGTTCGACTATCCCGGCTCGGACTGCATACCGCACGAGCGCTGCTGCTGAGGATACGTTGAGTTTCCGCATGATGCCGAAGTGATGTGTCTCCAACACCGTCCTCGCTCCTATCCGAAGATTGTAAGCGATCTCCCCCGCTGTTCTCGATTCCCTGGCTCGGATTCTTTTTAACTTTGCTTTGTCGAGCCAGAAACTACGTAGAGTCCCGTCAGCACTAACCCTGATTGCGTCGGGTTTTGCCGACTTTGTCGCGATGCGCAATGTAAGCCTTATTAACTTCTCCTTGGGGTCAACATGAGGCATGCCGGTCGCCTCACTGGCATTGTAACCGGACGCGATCGCCGCAGCGCAGCGAACGGTGAAAGTGTGCCACAAGCGGCCCTGACCAAATGCAGCGAGAATCTCACTATTCGATCACCTCATCGGCGCGGACGAGCAGCGTCGGCGGAATCTGCGATCCGAGTATTCTGGCGGTCTTCAGATTGATGATGAGCTCGAACTTGGTCGGCAGCTCAACCGGCAAATCGGCTGGCTTCGCGCCCCGCAATATCTGGATCGCAAGCGCCGCGCCACGCCGAAACAGCGCGGGTACATCCGCTCCGTAGGACATCAACGAGCCGGAGACTGCCATTGCGCGGCTGAAGGAGATAACCGGCACCCGCCGAGATATCCCAAGCTCGCCAATGCGAACACGCTCATTAAAGTACATAGGATCATTCGTGACGATGACACCGCCGGAGCGATCACGCGCGATGGCCGAAAATGCCACATCGATGGCCTCAGGTGTTCCGGCTTCGACTGCATGGGTCGCCACGTTGAGAGATGCCGCGGCAGCGCGCACCTCCTCGCTGTAGCGTCGCGCATCACCAGGATCGTTTGGGTTTACGAGTACCGCAACGCTTGAAAGGTCAGTCACGGTTTCTTTGAGAAGCTGCAAGCGCTTGCTTATCAGGTCGAGTGCAATCTGCGACACTCCGGTGATGTTCCGTCCGGGCCGCGCCAGGCTGTCAATAAGCTTGCTCGCAACCGGATCGGGCACCAGGATGAATACGACCGGGATAGTGTTCGTGGCACCTTCCGCTGCAAGCGCCGCGGGGCGCGTCACTGCAACCAACACATCGACGTTGAGGCGCACGAGTTCGGCGGCAAGCTTATTGAACCGCTCGTATCGCTCGGCGGCAAAGCGGTTCTCCAGAACGAAGCTCTTGGATTCGACGTAGCCGAGATCGTTCAAGCCCTGGCGAAAGGCACCAAGATAGGGCGCTTCCTCTTGCTCGTTGCTGGCGTGCCACAGCACGCCGATCGTCGGGAGCCTCCCCGACTGCTCCCCGCGTGTAGCGAGCGGCCACGCCATCGCTCCAGTGAATAGTGTGAAGAACTCACGCCGCCTCATTCGATCACCTCATCGGCGCGAGCGAGCAGGCTCGGTGGAACAGTGAGGCCAAGCGCCTTGGCGGTCTTAAGGTTGATTGCCATCTCGAGCCTCGTGACCTGCTGCACTGGCAGTTCGGCAGGCTTCTCGCCGCTCAGAATGCGACCGGCAAAATTGCCCAGTAGGTGGAACGCCTCACGATTGCTTGCCCCATAACTCGCGAGCCCCCCTGCCAGCGTGTCCTCGCGGAACGGATAAATCGCGGGAAGCGCATGGCCATTGGCGAGGGAAACCAGTTTAACCCGCTCGCTTATGAAGAAAGGGTCGGTGCCCAGGAGGAATGCGCCCGCCCGCTGCGCGACGAGGTTCGCAAAGGCCGCTTCGATCTCTTCTGGGTTGCTTGCATTGAAGACCAGCAAGCGCAATCCAAGAACATCGGCGGCGGCAGCCTGCAATTCTCTGGTTTCGAGTGCGCTGAAATAGGGGTTGGTGGGGTTCCGAAGAAATGCGATTTGCTCGGCTGCAGGAGCCAGTTGGTGGAGCAGCTCCAGGCGCTTTGCGACTGTGCCAACGGCGAGGGCGCTCACACCGGTCATATTGCCACCAGGTCGGCCGAGACTCGCGACAAATCCAAGCTCCACCGGGTCGGCACCCACCATGAAAACGATCGGCATTGGTGGGGTTGCTGCCTTGGCGGCCAGCGCTGCTGGCGTCCCATCGGCCGCGACGATCACTGCCACCCGACGCTGAACGAGATCGGCGGCCATGGCAGGCAGCCTATTGTTTAGGCCGTCCGCCCAACGATATTCAATCATCACGTTCCGGCCTTCGACGTAGCCGGACTCGCTAAGCCCTTGGTGAAAAGCAGCGATCCAGTCGCGCCTGCTGTCCAGGGATGCGGGAGACAGAAATCCTATTACCGCAGTGCCCGCTGCTGCGCCCGTGCCGCGGCGAGGGGCCACGCCGCCGCGCCGCCCACAAACGCAATGAACTCCCGCCGCCTCACTCGACAAACCTCATCCGGGCTGACAGGACCACGTTATCAGTTCTCGCGCGCAGAGTGGGGTCATTGTTGCGTTGCAATGGTTCGCACTACCCAGGACCGGAATGGGTCAGTCGCGACGCTTGACCGATGTTCAGTCTTGGTCTGCTCTACTCCCTACCTGCTGACGGAATCGTTGCGCCGCCGCGAAACGTCGCTATGTGCCAGGAGAGGCCCATGCAGCGCAGCAAAATGCTGTGCTCGATCGCCTCGTCGTCAGCGCGGCCACACTCGCTGCCGTTTCCGCACGGGGCGAATCCAAGACCATAAAGCGCCTCTCCAGTGCGTAATGGTTCAGCTGTGAGGTGGGCCGGCATGTCCATTGCGACCAAGATCGCCGCCTTGCTCGCAGCCCTGCGGCCTGAAGGCTTCGTTGGCCTCGAGCCCGTGGAACGCCGTCGTTTTGCCGACATTTGCCGTCATTGGGCCAGGATCGAGAGCGGAAAGATTGACGGCGAGGAAAATGGTGTGCGGAGGGGCTTAGTGTCATAGGGGACATAAATGATTATTCTCGCGCAAGCCTCCGATAGCGGCATGTGGATCTTCATCGCCGTCGGCATAGCGGTTGCAGTCGCATTGGCCGCCTGGGGTACTCACTGGATTTGGTACTTCAGGTCGTTTGGGATGTTCGCAAGAGGCATCAGCGCCCGCTACTTCCTGGGCATAATCGGACTCTTGGTCCCCATCGTCGGCATAATCCACGGGGTCGCGATCTGGGCTGGCGCTGGTGTACGGGTCGGAGATGATGATAGGACGACGCTAGACGATTTGCCGATCGAGCAACGAGCGGCAGCTCTGCGCCGCCTCATGTTGCTCTTTGGTGCTGCGATCATCGTTGGCACTGGTATGATCGCCTATGAGCTCGTGCAACTCGAGTACGGCGGAGCAGAGCGGGCGATGGTGTGGGCGCCCCTGGCCGGGCTCTATAACGCTCTCGGATTTTGGCCGGCCGTGTTGTTCTTTCCAGCGGTCGGACTCTTTGGCATCACGGCCATGGTGGGAAAGCTGCGCGCAGTCAACGCCTCACGGTCAATGATACCCGGACCTCAATGAAGTTGGCTCGCTTACATCGAAAAGCCGGACCGTGCTTGGGAGCGTGCTGAGCTTAGGCTGTAGGCGACCGAACTTCTCCACATAAGTGGCGCGCCCCAGTTTGCAGGCAGGACGAGCACCTCGGCACCTCGGCGGTACAACGGCTCGACCTCGTTTCCCCTAAACTTAGGAAACCACCTATGCGCCTTCTCGCGACAGCCTTCGTGCTGGTGATCGGTTTCGCGCCGACGGCGGTCCACGGTGAGGCCTTCGACTGGCCAGGGTACGGCACTGTCAGCGTGGCCGTACCGGCCGGCTGGAGCGTCCGCCCACAGTCTACCAACAAGGAGCGGTTCTATCTCATCGCTAAGCCCCAGGCGGCCCCCGTAGCAAGCGCCCAGTTCTCGCTCATCATCTCGCCGCCGGAGCAGCCACTTAGGGTGGAGCAGGTGAAAGGTCGGCTGGAAGACATGACCCGCCAGTCCCTCGACCAGTCGGTCGAGAAGGCGTTTGATCCGAAACCGCTCACACTTTCCCGTGGCTCGGGCTGGGTGGTCCAACTCACCGACGCGTCGCTGCTGGGCAAGCCTGCGGAGCCAGGCAAATATAAAGTCATGCGCAGCGCCCTGGCGCTTCTAGACGATCAAGTGATACTCGTCGCAACGATCCTGTTCGACGATCCCTCGCTGCCCGAAGTCGGAACGGCGATGTCGCTTCTCTCCTCGCTGCGCTTTGAGCGAGGTACCACGGACGGCCAAGTTTCCTCCACATCTGGAGGACCTTTCACATTCACGGTGCCGCAGAGCCAAGTCGTCGTGAAGGTGTCCGATCCCTCACTCCGCCTCGACGACGCGGCGAGCGCCGGGCGAAACTACTTCAAGCTGGCGAGAAGCGACCCGCAGCTCATTCTTAGCGGCTGGCTCGAGCCGGCCTCGAGCTACAAAGGGCTTGAGGAGTTCTGGCAGGCAGAGAGCCGATCCACTGCCTATGCCGGCGCCCTCGCGCCGACACGGGTCGAGATGCTCCGGAATGGTCCATGGGAGGTGGTCGCGTTCGACGTGCCGGTGCCAGGCGGAGGCACCAGCGTTCATGTGCGTGCAGAGCGCGTCCAGGCCGGGACCTGGATCGACCTGCACCTCTCGACTACCTCAGCAAAGTCGCCTACCGAGCTTCGTGCCGAGCTTCTGGCCGCGCTGCGCCACGTCCAGGTGGTGGAGAAGTAGCCGATCGGCTGCTAAACGCTTGTGATTGCGGCGACACACCATTGCACGGCTCGCATCCGCCCCGCGAAATCGGCGGGAACTCCCTGCTTTCTCCACCAGATGGAGCAAGATCGCCCCGGATTTCGCAACCCTAAGAGAGGGCCTCAGCATTTTGTCCGCAGGCCGTGTGCGCCGACGAGCTCTTGCGGGAGCATAGCCCCCTTATAGCGGACCTCTATCGCGCCGTTGGGCGGTTGGCTCTACCCGTTTGGTTGGTTCTTTTCACGAGGCCGGCCGTGCGCCCGCGCATGTAGACGGTTGTAAACGCCTGGCGCATTTCGATCGGCAGATCCTCCCACTTTGGTAGTGCGGGATATTCGGCCGGCTGCAGCTCGCCGGCGGCTTTGTACGCCGCGCGGATCTCGGCGAGCTCGACGATCTGCGCTGCTGCTTTGCTCATCGAGGCAAGTCCCACCAGACCCAGGACCGCGGCACCTGCGTGGCGAATGGGATAACGGCGTTCGGTCGGGTTGCCTTCTCACATCAGCAAATGTAGTTGTGAGCAAGACGGAAGGATAGCACAACTCGGAGATGCTGCGCTGCGGGATTTCATTCCCGGCTATGACCGCTTGGGGTCACAAACGGGCGTCAGACTAAACCGAATTGCGCCCAAAGTTTAGTCCGCTGTACGCCGAATAGCTGGCGTGCCTTCCTGCTTCTGCGCGCCCTCTCCCATCGTCGTGTTATCCCTTATCACGCTCCACCCTGCCACTCGGCCAGCGCACCGCCACATAGGCCTAGGTCGCGCCGACGTCATGGCCGCATGCGATGGAATTGCAGGTAGTTGGTGCTGAGGTCCGTGTTGATGCCCCAGCGCATCATCAGTGGGTTGAACGCGACGCCGCACGACTCAGCTATTTCAAAGCCATAACGCTTCAGCGTGAAATCGAGCTCAGCCGGACTAACGAACTTGTGCCAGTCGTGCGTGCCGCGCGGGAGCCAGCCCAGCACATATTCCGCGCCAATGATGGCTGTGACGTAGGAGCGCAGCGTGCGATTGAGCGTGCCAATCAGCAGAACGCCGCGCGGCGCCACCAGGCGTGCCACTGACTCCAGGAATTTTGGAAGATTGGCAACGTGCTCTACCACTTCAAGGGACAGAACCGCGTCGAATGTGCCCGCCTGATCGGCACAATCCTCCGGCAGAGCTTGCCTGTAGCGGAGCGAGGCACCGCTCAGCCGTGCGTGTCGCTCGGCTACTACCACGTTGTGTTGGGCGGCATCGATGCCAAGCACATTGGCTCCCAATCGGGAGATCGGTTCAGTTACGAGACCGGCGCCGCAGCCGACATCAATGACGTTCAAGCCGGCTAGGGGCCGTGCCGCGCGCGGGTCCCGCTGAAGCAACACGGGCAGGCGCTCCGAAATGTGCCGCACTCTCACCCGATTGAAGGCGTGGACCGCTTTGAAGACGCCTTCTGGATTCCACCATTCTTCGGCCAACGCGTCAAAGCGGGCGATCTCCGCCGGGTCGGCTGTGCCAATCGCGGCGGGTGAGTCTTTCCTTACGTCCTTTCGCAGCATGAGCGACGCCCGCGGTCCAAGTCCTAACAGCCACCAGATCGGCCGGCGCCGGCTCGCCGATGACCACGTGGCGCCGACGATGCTTGGTTCTCACCAATGCCCCTTGCGGCGGTTCCATGCGTAGAGCAGATCGGCGAAGCGGTCGTATCCGAAGCGCGTGATCTGACGAAGCACTGGCAGCCCCAGCAGGTTGCCGAGCCAGACATCCCCGGGCGTGCGCCGCCAGATTTCGATCGCGCAATCCGCGCCGATGTGGAGCCGACCTGTGGCTTCCACACCGTAGAGCCGGCGCCGTACGTCCTCGATCCCTGCGCCGAAACGCGTGAGGGCGTTCGGCTCCAGGTTGATGTCGCGGAACTCGATTGCACCGGCGCGCGCCGCCTGCACGAGGCGCCTGTTTTGCCGTTCAATGCCTCCATTACAGACGGGGCATTTCGTGTTGTACCAGACCGTGAGCTTGGGGCGTGTCACAGCGGTCCCCTAGGTCGAGCAGCAGTGCAATCCACAACAGAAATTGACTGATATAACTAGTTAATTATATAAGCAAGTAAGACTTATGCTTATGCTCGCTGGAGTGCGCTAATGTCGCAGCGTGAACTCCCAGACCCCTGGAGCTCTAATGTCGGTGGACAAGATCTTTGAGGCGCTCTCCTCTGCACCGCGTCGGCGCATCCTCGCCTATCTGTCAAAGACCGACATGACTGCGGGAGAGATCGCGCAGAGGTTCGCCGCAATGATGTCGCAGCCGGCTATATCCAAGCACTTATCGGTTCTGGAGAACGCGGGTCTCGTATGGCGCGAGAAGCGCGGCCAAAACGTGCACTATGGGCTCAAAGAAGACGCCCTCACCGGCACGCTTGTGCATTTCCTGGCCGAGGTGTGCCCGCGCTCGCGTCCCTTCCGCAAAGACAGCGCCGAGACCGCCAAGCGCAAGAGAGAGCGCAAGGTCGAAGCTTAGCTGGGGGGTGCGCGAGACCTACCGTCGACACGAATTTTCTCTTGTACGACGGCGACTGCTCCCGCGTGCGGTGCCTAACGCCGAATACCGTCTGCCTCCAGAAACGCACAGTCGGTCCCGCATTGTAAGGGAAGGCCGGTTCGGGTGCCAACGGCGTTCCAACCCATTCCAGCAAGATGAGGTGAGCTGGATGGCGGGCTCAAGAAGGATTACGCGCGCCCGGTCAGTGAGGCTGCCCACTCGGAGAAGGGGTCAATAACAGGCAAAGGCCATCGACGGAGGTGAGGCGGACCTGCTGCAATGCACCAAGGCCATCTCACCGAGGTCGGCTTGGGGTCACGAGCGACGTTTGAACTCCGTCCACTCTTGTTCTGCTCTACCCTCACATTGCTGACGGAATCGCTGCACCGCCGCGAACTGGCGGTCTGTGCCAGCTGCAGACATTGACCCGAACGATGTGAGCACCGCTGCGTAGCGCAGCTCTCGTTGCCTCAATAGCATTGACTTTCGGCGCGAACGCGACCCTGCGGGTCAAGGAAAAGATAAAGCGATCCCATGTCACCGATCATGAGATCGCCATCTGACCAGCCGCGGCGTTCCGACTCGTTGATCAGCGGGTACGCCGAGTAGTTGGCCGATATCGAACCAAGGGCACAGAGAAAACGGCCTGCCACGGTTGGCTCGTCCTGGATGAAGCGGGGCAGACCTCCAATCTTGGTCCCCTCGAAGACGCTAAGAAGCCATGGGCATCGATAGCGTCCAGGGATCTCCTCCAGTACGTCGGGCCAGTCTCCCGTGCGGTGAATGACACCATAGTACGGCGTCAGGCGCTCGCTGGCCGCGATCTTCGGAACCTCGAAGGCGAGTTCTCCAATTCCGAGGCTGGACCATTCGAACGCCAGTCGTTCCGGCTCGACGAGCAGGGAGTCGTCATCCCCGTAGATCAAAAGGACGTCGCCGGGCAGGTCTCCGAGGATATCTCGGGAATCCGCAAAGCAGAGCTGGGCAATGAACCGGACGGGCTTCCCCTCACGGTCGCGCGGCCACGGTGATGACCGGGGTCGATAGGGGACCCGCCCAGACGAACACATCGGTCGCGACTCGTGCGCCGCGGTAGTGGCTGCCGCGAAAGGCCTCGGCCCGCAATTGCTCATTGACGGCCAAGCTGCCTGGTCCGACCAGGATCTCGCCGCGCGGCTCCATCAGCTGGATATGCCGATCGACATCGGCTTCACTGGGGTAATCTCTTGGCATTTCATCGCGGCGCTTGAGCACAAACTCGCGTGCCTGCGTGCGCAGGTCTTCGAGCTGAAACCGCGCAATCCAGGACTGAAGATCGAATCGGTCGTGTATCGGCATCTGCGCCAGCTGAGCAGGCAAGTGACCCCGTCAAGGCCTTAGCGGTCGGGTTAGGCGCAATGGTGTCGAACCGGCAGGTATCGAGCCTCTCCTAGCCCCCCGCGCGGACGCGCTAAGGGCGCTTCCTAGGTTTCCTCCCGAATAAGGAGAATTCGTCAGCTGCGGGTCATGAAGAGCAATGCCGCCAGCCTCGTCAGCACGGCCAACGTCTCTTGTGAGGACAGCCGCGCTTGCCAGTGCATGGCGTCGTATTCATTCCGCAGTCCTTACAGATGAACGCCATGTCAATGCCGCCTAGCGGCCTGCCGTTCGGCCGTTGTCGTGGCCACCTGCAGGGCTTGACGCAGCTCGGCCAGGCTAAGGTCGGGGAACCGGCGCGCACTACAGCGAGCAGCTGCTGCTCCGTCGTGCCGGATGTAACCGCCTGCGCGCGCTGCGGCGTTCGCCAAGGTAGTTATTGCAGCGAGGCTCGGTCTTCAACCTTGTCGCCCAGCTTGCGACTGATAAGTCTGCGGACCGCCCGCAGTTTTCCACCCTTGTGTTTTTGACTGAAAATCCTAGCAGTGCTCTGCAGCACAGGCGGAAGTTGGCCGGCGCGCTAGCGTGACTTCTGCTTCCGTGTTCATTGTGTCCCTCCGAATGCCGCGGCAGAAGAGACAACGACCGAGTGGCCGGTTGGTTGCACCCGAGTACGCGCAGTTGCTTGCGCGCGCTTGGGTCACTCGCTCGGTAATAAAATGAAACGTCGCTCAATCGCTATCGTGTGCCACTCCTTCAAGGCATTGAGCCATTGTCACTGCACGGCGCCGTGAGGAAGTCATGGTGAGCGGCGGCCGACGCGATGGAGGCCGACGTCCGAGGCGAACCCGTACACCGATCACCAACCTCTCCATGGCCAATGGCGAAGCGGGACAAACGTGACATCGCCAACTCGTCTCAGCTTTCAGAGCCACGCACCGATGGGTTGCCCTGAAGCTACTCACCCAATGAGAGGCATTCACCACGTCAATTGTTGCTAAGCCGCGAATTGAAGATCGCTCTTGACCAACTTTGCCCGCCCCCTGCGAAGGGCGGAGAGACCGTCGGTGCGCCGCGATGAGCTGGGCGAGGTCTTGGCGTCAGCGTCGCGGTTGCTGGTATCGGGTAGGCAGATGGCCCGGCTAATGCCATTCGCCCTTCAATAGGCATGGTCGGGGATCGCGACGAATCGCTTGCTGTGGAAGGCGGCGTGTCCACTGCTGTGTTGGTCACTGACCAGCCGGTGATGGTCCTTGGTTTTTCTGCGCTCGTTGTGCTGCTCTCCCGTGTCGGCGCTCTTCCGTTTGCCTTGGCAAGAATTGCTGTCGGCACGCAGCGTCCGTCTTGGGTTAAGCGTTCTCCGACTTGGCAAGCCTGGCCGCAGACTTGGTCGCGCTCGCCGCGCACCATTGCGTAGAGGATGGGATCGGGCTCCTCCACAGGCAAGCTGGCGTTCACGCGGTCAATAAACATCTTCATGGCGCGTCGTGTGGACGGCGACCAAGCGCCATTGACCTCGCCCACATAACAGCCGACCCGTTTCAACTCCTTCTGCAGCTCGCGTGCGAGTGTGTCACGATCCTTGGGGATCGCCGGCTGTTGCGACGAAGTCCCTGGGTTGCCCCCTCGCGGTGGTATGGTGACTACCAGAGGTGTCCAACCGCTCGTTGGCAATTCGGTTGATGCGCTCGGCCAGAACCAAGGCCGTGGCTCGGGCACCTGCGTTGCCGGGCGACCAGGCAGTTCTGCGCTACTAGCTTTTGAAAGTGTCGCTTCAGGCTGCCACGGTTCGACAATTCCGTACACCCCAACAGCGACCCCACTCAGAATCAAAGCAACCCCGCCTGCCTTACGCATAACGAACTCCCCTACGTCAAGCACCGTCACCCTGAAGCCAACGCGGGCACCGCCCTCGGTCATGCGTCCAACAGGAGGAACGTCGACCAGAGCCGGGAGTTCCGAGGTCTGCATATTTCTTCAGCGTTCCAAGTCGTAAGAAGCAGTGGCAACGCCTGGGTATGCATCTTCCCCAAACCAGCAGTCAACGCTGAACCCGATTGGGAGCTGGCGAAAGCGCATAACCGCTCGTGGCTGCGCGACCGGCCCGCCCATTCCCTAGCGGAGCGCAGCGTTGTGACTGCGCGGGCCTCGTTAGTGCGGGCGACATCGCAG
>Ga0075425_100006610_pt1 | contig 12172 bp, 15 predicted proteins | sample SoiMethybrSBSTD4_FD_75300 | JGI IMG/M metagenome (GOLD analysis project Ga0075425, IMG submission 75300) | Bulk soil microbial communities from a Populus tree surrounding site in Tennessee, USA - Soil MetaG P. TD hybrid SBSTD4 | ecosystem: Environmental > Terrestrial > Soil > Tree plantation...
GGCGAGGTCGTGGGGGAGGGCTGGTACGAGTACGAAGGAGTCCGCCACGCCGAGGTCATCGCGCTCGAGCAGGCAGGAGACGCTGCGCGCGGCGCGATCCTCTACGTCACGCTCGAGCCGTGCTCGCACCACGGGCGTACGCCCCCCTGCGCCGACGCGGTGGTCGCAGCGGGCCTCGCGCGCGTCGTCGTCGGTGCCCGCGATCCCAACCCGGTCGTCGACGGTCGCGGCATCGAGCGGATCCGCGCCGCGGGACTCGAGGTCGAGGTCCTCGAAGACCTCGCTGCGCGCCGCCAGAACGAGGCTTGGCGCGTCTGGAAGTCGCTCGGCCGTCCCTTCGTCACCTACAAGGCGGCGATGACCCTCGACGGGCGCGTCTCCGTTCCCGGCCGGCGTTGGCTTTCGGGCGAAGAGTCGCGGCGTCGGGTACACGAGCTCCGCGCGGCCTCGGACGCGGTCGCGGTCGGGATGGGGACGGTACGGGCCGACGCACCGCGCCTCGACGCGCGCGGTGTCGGTGCGGCCCGCCAGCCTCGGCGACTCGCCTTCGGTCGCGGCCCACTCCCGGAAGGGTCGGAGCTCGAGCTGCGAACCGGCCCGCTCGACGAGGAGCTGCGCGCGCTCGCGGCGGAGGGCGTGCAGTCGCTGCTCCTGGAAGGCGGGCCGACGCTCGCCACGGCGTTCCTCGCCGCCGGTCTCGTCGACAAGCTGCTCCTCTTCGTCGCGCCCGTCCTGGCCGGCGACGGGCCGCGCGTCCTCGGCGACATCGAGACGCCGGTCAAGCTCCTCCACTTCCGCACGGATCCCTCCGGAGAGGACGTGCTCTTGGAGGCGTACCTACGCGAGCCGTAACCTTTGTCGCATGTTCACTGGCATCGTCCGCGAGCTCGGCACGGTGGAGGCCTTCGATGGGTCCCGGCTCGTCGTCGCTGCGCCGGAGACAGCGGCCGGCGCGGCGGTCGGCGACTCCGTCGCCATCGCGGGCGTCTGCCTCACGGTCGTGGAGACCGCGGAAGGGCGGCTTGCGTTCGACGTCGTCCCGGAGACCATCTCGCGCACCGCGCTCGGACGCCTCGAGCCCGGCGGCGACGTGAACCTCGAACCGTCGCTCCGCGTGGGCGACCAGCTTGGCGGCCACGTCGTGCAGGGCCATGTCGACGCGGTGGGCCGCGTGCGCTCGGTCGCACCGGAAGGAGAAGGGCGCCGCGTCTGGGTCGACGCGCCCGAAAGCGTCCTCGGCTACTGCATCGAGAAGGGCTCGATCGCGGTCGACGGCGTCTCGCTGACGATCGCCTCGTTCGACGACGACGGCTTCGAGGTCGCGTTGATCCCGCACACGCTCGCAGTGACGACCCTCGGCCGGCTCGAGCCGGCCGACGAGGTCAATCTCGAGGCCGACGTGCTGGGAAAGGTCGTCGAGCGCCTCGTCGCCGGGAGGCTGCCGTGAGCTCGGCAGTCACGCCCTTCGCGACGATCGAGGAGGCCGTCGAGGACATCCGCAACGGCAAGATGGTCGTCGTCGTCGACGATCCCGAGCGTGAGAACGAGGGCGATCTCGTCTGCGCGGCGCGGTCCGCGACGCCGGAGGCCGTCAACTTCATGGCGACGCATGCGCGCGGCCTGATCTGCCTCTGCCTCACCGGCGAACGCTGCGAGCAGCTCGGCCTGCCGCCGATGACCCAGCGGAACGAAGCGCGCCTCGGCACGGCGTTCACGGTTTCGGTGGAAGCCCGCGAAGGCGTGACGACCGGGATCTCGGCGGCCGACCGCGCGCACACGATCCAAGTCGCGATCGACCCGGCGTCGACTCCGCACGACCTCGTCCAGCCCGGACACGTCTTTCCGCTCCGCGCACGCGACGGCGGCGTCCTCGTCCGCGCCGGCCAGACCGAGGCGTCGGTCGACCTCGCCCGGCTCGCCGGCCTCGACCCGTCCGGTGTCGTCTGCGAGATCATGAACGAGGACGGGACCATGGCCCGCGTGCCCGATCTCGTGCCCTACTGCGAGCGGCACGGCCTGCGGATGATCACCGTCGCCGACCTGATCGAGTACCGGCGGCGGACCGAGAAGCTCGTCGAGCGCGTTGTCTCGGTGCAGCTGCCTACGGAGTTCGGGCTCTTCACCGCCACCGCCTTCCGCGAGACGCTCACGGGTCGCGACCATCTCGCGCTCGTGCTGGGCCAGGTGGGCGACGACGTGCTCGTCCGCGTCCACTCGGAGTGTCTGACGGGTGACGTCTTCCATTCGCTCCGCTGCGACTGCGGCGAGCAGCTCGAGGCGGCGCTGGTGGCGATTGCGGCCGAGGGCAGCGGCGTGCTGCTGTACATGGCGCAGGAGGGGCGCGGCATCGGCCTGCTCAACAAGCTCAGGGCGTACGAGCTGCAGGAGCAAGGGCTCGACACCGTCGACGCCAACCTCGCGCTCGGCTTCGCCGCCGACGAGCGGGAGTGGGGAATCGGCAACCAGATCCTCGCCGACCTCGGGATCACCACCATGCGACTCCTCACCAACAACCCGAAGAAGGTGTCCGGCGTCGAGGCGTACGGCCTCAAGGTGACCGAGCAGGTGCCGATCGAGATGCCGCCCCATCCCGAGAACGTTCGCTATCTGGCCGCCAAGCGGGATAAGCTCGGGCACAAGTTGCACCACCAGGGTCTCAAGTTCGAGTCGGAGGGCGAATGAGCGCGACTGAAGGGTTCTGGCCGGGCGAGGCGCCGCCGGCTACCGAGGAGAAGGACGTGCAGGAGCCGGACGCGACGGTCGCGGAGCCGGAGCCGCTCGGGTGGCCGCAGCCGCACGAGGAGGAGCCGGACGGGGAACCAGAGCCAGAGGCCCAGCAGCCTGCGGTGGCCGAGCCCGAGCCGGCTGAGGACGAAGAAGCGGAAGAGCCGGAGGTCGCGCCGATCGGGCATGTGCCCGGCGAGGTCGACATCCCGGATGGGGTCGCGGTCCTCGAGGGCTCGCCGTCGGGCGCGGACCGCACCGTCGGCATCGCCGTCTCCCGCTTCAACGGCGAGATCTCGAACCGGCTCTTGGAGTCGGCGCTCGAGGCGCTTGCGGCGGCGGGCGTCGCCGAGGAGCGGATCACGGTGATGCCGGTGCCCGGTGCATTCGAGCTACCCATCGGCGCGATGGCGCTCGCGAAGACACGCCGCTACTCGTGCGTGATCGCACTCGGCTGCGTGGTACGCGGCGAGACGGCTCACTTCGAGTACGTCGCGGGCGAGGCGGCCTCGGGCCTCCAGCTCGCCGGGCTCGAGACCGGTGTACCCGTGGCGTTCGGCGTCCTCACCGTGGACACGACCGAGCAGGCGGAGGCGCGCGTCGACAAAGGCGCCGATGCGGCCCGCGCTGCGCTCGAGATGGCCGACCTCTTCTCTCAGGTGCGAAAGCAGGCCAGAGCCGGATAGCGGCTGTGCAGCGTCGGCTATTCTGGGCCGCCGATGTCGAAGGTCTGCGCAATCTGCGGGAAGAAGCCCGGGTTCGGCAACCACCGGAGCCACTCGATGGTGGCCACGAAGCGGCGTTTCGAGCCGAACCTTCAGCGCGTCCGCGTCGTGCTCGGCGGCAAGGCGACGCGCGCGTATGTCTGCACGCGCTGCCTCAAGGCCGGCAAGGTCCAGAAGGCGCTCTAGGCGCCGGCTAGTCGTCCTTCCGGGACGTCGTAGACGAGCCAGAGCCGTTCCCCGGTCTGCTCGCAACCGCGCGTCGGCGTCGCCGGTCCAACCGAGAGATGGAGGCTGGACAAGCGGTTTCCTCGCGCCTCGGGCGGATCACGATCTCGAGCGAGGCGATCGCGCAGATCGTCGCCGAGACGGCGCTCGAGTGCTACGGCGTCGTCGGGATGAAAGGCTCCCTGCGCGGGCGGCTCGCGCGGGCCCGCGGACGGCCGCGCGGCATCGAGATCCGCCGCGACGGCAGCGAGGTGGCCGTCGACCTCCACGTCGTCATCGAGTACGGCCTCAACCTCGCCGAGGTCGCCTCGAGCGTCAGCAGCCGCGTCGCGTACGAGGTCGAGCGGCTGACCGGGCTGCCTGTGCGCGCCGTCGAGGTGCACGTCGACGACGTGCGAACCGGCGGGAAGTGAGCGCGCAGGGCGACCTCGAGCTCGTTCGCGGCCTGGTGGGCGCGGCGCTCGCCTCGCTCGAGACGAGCCGCGCCCGCATCGACGACCTCAACGTCTATCCCGTGCCCGACGGGGACACCGGCACGAACCTCACGCTGACCGTGCGGGCCGTCGCCGACGCCGTCGCCGCGGCCGAGCCCGGCGACCGGCCGGCGCTAGCGCACTCAGTCGCGCGGGCGGCGCTGATGGGGGCGCGCGGCAACTCGGGCGTCATCCTCTCCCAGATGGTGCGAGGCGTCGTCGACGTCCTCGCCGAGTCGACCGACGGGATCGACCCCGCGCTGACCGCCCGGGCACTGCGCGGAGCCTCCGACGCCGCGTACCGGGCCGTGGGGCGGCCCGTGGAGGGGACGATGCTCTCGGTCATCCGCGAGCTCGCGGAGGAGGCGGAACGACGTGCGGCCGACCGCGAGCCGCTCGGCGACCTGCTCGTCGAGCTCGTGCGGCACGGGGAGGAGGCCGTGGCCCGGACGCCCGAGCAGCTCGACGTCCTGCGGGAAGCGGGGGTCGTCGACGCGGGTGGAGCCGGTCTCGTCGAGCTCCTGCGCGGCGTGGCCGGCGCGGTCACCGGCGAGGCGCTGCCTGCTGCGCCCGTCGCCGAGGCACCGTCCGGCGTGGACGCGATCCACCTCGATCCCTCCCGCTACCGCTACTGCACCGTCTTCGTCGTAGAGGGAGAGGCCCTCGACCGTGACCGCCTCGAAGCGGCCCTCGAGTCGCTCGGCGACTCACTGCTCGTGGTCGGCGACGAGACCGCGCTCAAGGTTCACCTCCACACGGACGACCCAGGGGCGGCGCTCTCGCTCGGCACCGCCGCGGGCGCGATCGAGGGAGTCGAGATCGCGAACATGCATGAACAACAGGAGCGGCGGGAGTGGCGCATCTCGCTCGTGCCCTCGATGCGCTCGAAGACCGGAGTGGTCGCGGTGGTCGCCGGCGAGGGGAACCGGCGTCTGTTCGAGACGCTCGCCGAGCCGGTCGGGACGATCCGCGTCGTGGCAGGCGGGCAGACAGCGAACCCGTCGACGGCCGAGCTCGTCGCGGCGCTCGCAGAGCTGGAGGCGGAAGAGGCGGTCCTCCTGCCGAACAACTCCAACGTGCGGCTGACCGCGGAGCACGCCGCCGAGCAGGCGCCGCTGCCTGCCGTGGTCGTGCCGACGGAGTCGATCCCCGCCGGGCTCGCCGCGCTCGTCGCCTACGACGGCACGGTCGGTGCCGGGGAAAACACGAAGCACATGGCCGCCGCGGCTGCGGCCGTCGCAACCGGAGAGGTCACCCGTGCATCGCGCGAGGTCGAGCTCAACGGCCTGGCCATCAAGCGCGGCGACTGGCTGGGTCTCGCGGACGGCGAGCCGGTCGCAGGCGGAGACGACTTCGCCGAAGTCACGCTCGAGGTCGTCACCCGTTTGCTCGCGGAGCCGCGTACTCTCCTGACCCTCCTCACCGGAGCCGAACCGCCGCCGCTCGACGGCCTCGTCGAACGACTCGAGTCTGCTCATCCGGAGCTCGATATCGAGGTCCACGAAGGCGGCCAACCGCACTATTCCCTTTTGCTCGGAGCGGAATAGGGTTGGACGGATGCCGCCAGTCCGGATCGTGCTCGTGGAGGACAACGAGGTATTTCGCGACGCCCTCGAGCTCCTGCTCGGGATGAGGGACGACGTCGCGATCGTCGCCTCGGTGGGCGACGGCGTCGCAGCGGTCTCCGCCGCGAAGGAGTTCCGCCCGGACGTCGTGCTGATGGACTACCGCATGCCGGCCCTCGACGGCATCCAGGCTACGGCCCTGATCGTGGAAGAGGTCCCCGGGGTCGCGGTCGTCGCTCTGACCGCCTCCGCGGACGATGCCGAGCGGGAGGCGCTCCTGGAGGCAGGGGCGGTTGCCTGCCTCATGAAAGACCAGGAGCTCGACGAGATCGTCGCTGCCATCCTGCAAGCAGCCGCAGTCGCGGGTTGAAGCTCACCGCCGAAAACACCGCGATCGTCCTCGACTCGACCGCCGACCTGCCCGACGCCGCCGACCGCTTCCCGAACTGGCGCGTCGTGCCGCTCTACGTCCGCTTCGGCGACGAGAGCCTGCGCGACGGCGTCGACATCGATGCGACGGAGTTCTACGCGCGGCTTCGTAGCTCGAACGTCTTCCCCACGACCTCGCAGCCGACTCCGGGCGACTTCCTCGCCTGCTACCAGGAGCTTGGCGCCTACGAGCGGATCTTCTCGCTCCACCTCTCAGCGCGGGTCTCCGGCACCTTCGCGAGCGCGGAAGCAGCCGCCGCCGAGGTAAGGCACAGGGTCGTGCGGGCGATCGACACCGAGACGGCCTCCGCCTCGATCGCGATGCTCGCGCTCGCCATCCAGCGCCGGCTCGAGCGAGGCACGAGCGACGAAGAGGTCGAGGCGCTTGTCGACCGGTTTCGCCGCGAGCGCGGGCTGCTGTTCACGGTCGACACACTCGAGTTCCTCCAGCGCGGAGGCCGCATCGGCAAGGCGGCCGCCTTCGCCGGGACGCTGCTGCAGGTCAAGCCGATCCTCTCGATCCGCGACGGAGAGGTGGAGCCGGTGAAGCGCGTCCGCGGGGAGCGGAAGGCGTTCGCCGAGCTGGCGCTGGCGCTCGAGACGGAGACGGAGGACGAGCCGGAGTACCGGCTGGGCGTCGCACACGCCGCCGCCCCGGAGCGGGCGGCCGAGTTCGAGGCTCTCGTCCACGAGCAGCGTGGGCGGGCCGAGCTGGAGCTGGTCGTCACCCTCGGTGCCGTCATCGGCTCGCACGCCGGCCCGGGTACGCTCGCGCTCTTCTGGTTCCGTGATGACGCCTGACGACCCAGCGCCGAGTCCTCGCGATCAGCCGCAATCCGATCCCCTCCGCATCGTGCTCTCGGCCGTGCTGACCGCGGGGCTCGGTGTTGCAGTCGCCGCAGCGTTCCTTCACTACTACCCACGCGCGAGCGACGAAGGGCCGACGGCCGCAGCACTAGGGGATGCGTTCACCTGGATTCTCGGTGCCTGCGTCGGGTTGCTCATCGGGAGCGGCGCCACCGCACTCTTCGTTCGGCATGGCTCGCGCTTCTTCGCCGGCATGCTTGCCGGAGCCGCCGGGTTCTGGGTCGGCGTGATGCCGTACATGGTCTTGACTGCGCCCTCGGACGTGAGCTTCTCGGACGCCTTTGGCGTCGCGGTCATCGTCTTCGCGCCGGCGATCCTCTTCGTAGCGGCCGGCGCCGCCATAGGCGTAGGTCTCCGTCGCCTGCGGTTGCGACTCTGACGTCCGGTCCGAGCGGGATACTCCCGTCCGCCCGGTGCCGCGAACGATGACAGCCACCCGTCGACAGACGGTCTTTGCAGGTCTGGACCAACCCGGGACCTGGCCGCCCACGCCGCGCGCTCTGCGGCCGCAGCGCCTCGAGCTCGCTCTCGACTCGGTCCCCGGCGTCGCCGCGACGACGCAGCGGAAGCTCGGGAAGCTCGGGCTCGCGACCGTGCGGGATGTGCTCGAGCACCGACCGCGCCGGTACGAGACCGCCGCCGACGAGGTCGCCATCGCTGCGCTTCGCCAGGGCGAGGAGGTGGTCGTCAGCGGCCGCGTCCTGAACGTCGAGAAGCGCCCGATGCGCGGGCGGCGCCGGACGCGGATCGTCGCGCGGGTCGCCGACGACACGGCCACGATCAGCGTCACCTGGTTCAACCAGCCCTGGCTCGCCGATCGGCTGAAGCCGGGAACCGAGGTCCGCCTACGCGGCAAGCTCGGCCGCTACGGCTTCGAACCCCGCTCCCACGACATCGGCGACGAGGCACGCGCTACGGCCGACTTCGCTCCCGTCTATCCCGCTGCGGAGGAGATCGCGGCTGTGACGGTGCGGCGTGTGGTGGACGCCGCGCTGCCCCTCGTGGCCCACGTCGCGGATCCACTGCCCGCCGAGCTCCGCGAGCGGGAAGGACTGGCACTGAAGCGGGACGCGCTAGCGGCGGTGCATCGGCCACGCGACCTCGGCGAGGCCGAAACCGGCCGGCAGCGGCTCGCCTTCGAGGAGCTGCTGGTCCTCCAGATCGGAATCGCACGGCGCGCAGCCGAACGGGAGCGGACGCTCGCGCCGGCCCTCGGCGAGCCCGGTGACCTCATCCATCGCTACCGCACGGCCTTGCCGTTTGCGCTCACGCCGTACCAGGAGCAGGCAATCCGGGAGATCGACGCCGACCTCGCACTCACCGTCCCGATGCAGCGGTTGCTGCAGGGAGACGTCGGCTCGGGCAAGACGGTCGTCGCGCTCTACGCGCTCCTCCGCGCCGTCGAGAGCGGCCGTCAGGGGGCGCTCATGGCTCCGACCGAAACCCTCGCTGAGCAGCACTTTCTCACGATCGCGGATCTCTGCCTCGAGCTCGGCGTCAGCTGCGCGCTGCTCACCAGCTCGTCGGGCAAGCGCGAGCGGGAGGCGGCGCTCGGCGCCGACGTCGTGGTGGGGACGCACGCGCTGATTCAGGAGGGAGTCGAGCTGCGCGACCTCGCGGTTGCGGTCGTCGACGAGCAGCACCGGTTCGGGGTCGAGCAACGCTCAGCGCTCGTGGCCGGGCGCGCCCCGCACGTCCTCCACATGACCGCGACGCCGATCCCGCGCACGCTGGCGCTCACGGTCTACGGCGATCTCGCAGTTTCGGAGATTGCCAAGCCGCCGGCGTCCCGCAAGCCCGTGATCACGAGCTGGATCACGGAGGATCGCGCGTCGGAGGCGTACACCCGGCTGACGCGGCTGCTGCGCGAGGGAAGGCAGGCATACGTCGTCTGCCCGCTGATCGAGGCGTCCGAGACCTCGCTCGCCCGCGCCGCGGAGGAAGAAGCCGAGCGACTGCGGCGGGCCGAGCTGCGGGAGTTCCGCGTCGGCTGCCTCCATGGCCGGCTCAAGGCCGCCGACCGGCGCGATCTCATGGCTCGCTTCAAGGCGCGCGAGCTCGACGTGCTCGTCGCGACGACGGTGATCGAGGTCGGCGTCGACGTCGCGAACGCGACGGTGATGATCGTCCAGGAGGCCGACCGCTTCGGGCTGGCCCAACTCCACCAGCTCCGCGGCCGCGTCGGTCGCGGGGCCGAGCAGTCGTACTGCCTGCTCGTCTCCCGCGCCAAAGAGGAGCTGAGGGAGTCCGCGCACGCGCGTCTGCAGGCGCTCTGCGAGACGAGCGACGGCTTCGAGCTCGCGGAGGTCGACCTCGAGCTGCGCGGCGGCGGCGCGCTCCTCGGCACGCGGCAGTCGGGCCTCTCCGACCTCCGCTTCGCCCATCTCCTCCGCGACCGCAAGCTCCTCGAGCGGGCGCGCGCCGTCGCACCGGAAGTCGGCCCCGGCCCGCTGCAGGACGCCGCCGCCGCGCTGTTCGCCGAGGTCGAGCCGGAGGCGCTCGCATGAAGCTGATCCGCCGCTTGCTCGGCCGCCGGCGGCCCATGTTGCGTGCGGCCGATCCCGAGCGCCTGCAGCGGATCTACCGCGAGACGCATCGGCACGTCGAAGAGCTGCGCCGCGCGGCCTAGACGACCGCGCCGAGCAGGGCCGCGAGCTCCCGCGGGCGCTCGAGCATCGGCGAGTGGCCCGCATCGAGCTCGAGCGGCTCGACGCCGAGGACGTCCCGGGCGAGATGGCGCTGCCACTCCGGGCGGATGACTGCGTCTCGCGTGCAGACGATGTAGACGGGCCGCTCGACCGGCGCCGGCGTTGCGTCGAAGGGCGCCTGACGGCGGAGCTTGGGGGCAAGGTGCGCGTGCTCCGGCGGGATCTGTAGCTCCCGGGCCGCATCGGCAGGGTCGGGGTAGTACGAGCGCCCGAGCTCGTCGCGGGCGCGTGCGTCGCCGAACCCGCTGACGAAGACGCCGTCCCCCCAGTCCGTGCCGGTGGCGATGAGGGCTGTGAGGAATACGTGCGTTTCCGCCTCGACGAACGGGATCGTGAAGCCGCCGAGCGAGTACCCGACCACGATGTCCGCCGCCGGGACTGCGGCTGCGTACTCCGCGACACCCGCGGCGACGTCCTCGCACGGTAGATCCGGCGCGTGGACGACATGCCCGCGTGACTCGAGCTCAGCGCGCAGCGGGTCCCACAACCAGCCGCCGCCCCAGGCTCCGTGGACGAGAGAGAAGGTCGCCATGCGACGATCCTCCCATGCGCGTGATCGCCGGCAGCCGCAAGGGGCACAAGCTCGCCGCGCCTCGTGGGCTCGACACGCGGCCGACCTCCGACCGCGTCCGCGAGAACGTCTTCAACCTTGTCGGGCCGGTCGAGGACGCGCGGGTACTCGACCTCTTCGCCGGCTCCGGCGCGATGGGGATCGAAGCCCTCTCTCGTGGAGCCGCAAGCGCGGTCTTCGTCGAGCACGACGCTGACGCCGTGCGAACCATCGAGCGGAACCTCGACCGACTGCGGCTGACAGGCGCGCGTGTCGTCCGCGGTGACGTCCTCTGGACGATCGCGCAGGAAGCGACCGCGGGCGCGAAGTACGATCTCGTGCTGGTCGACCCTCCCTACGGCATGCTCACCGAGATCCAGCCCCGCCTCGCCCGCCACCTGCCGCCGCTCGTCGCAGCGGACGGTCTCCTCGTGGTCGAGACCGACGCGCGCACCGAGCCCGAGCTGCCGCTGCCCGTACGCACGAGCCGTAAGTACGGCCAGACCCGCGTCACGCTCTTCGAGGCGGCGCAGTGATCACGGCAATCGCGCCGGGGAGCTACGACCCGGTCACGAACGGCCACGTCGACGTGATCACGCGCGCGGCCGGGATCTTCGACCGCGTCGTCGTCGGCGTGGTGGGGACGCCGCAGCACAAGGAGCCGATGTTCGCCGTCGAGGAGCGGGTCGAGTTCCTCCGCGACGCCCTCTCCGGCCTCGGCAACGTCGAGATCGACGTCTTCCGCGAGCTGGTCGTCGACTTCGCGCGCCGGTGGGACGCGAAGGCGATCGTCAAGGGTCTCCGCGTGATCTCGGACTTCGAATGGGAGTTCCAGATGAACCAGCTCAACCGAACGCTCGCGCCGGAGGTGGAGACGGTCTACGTGATGGCGAGCCCGCAGGTGAGCTTCGTCTCCTCGAGCGGGGTGAAGGAGATCGCTGCCTTCGGCGGCGACGTGTCCGAGCTCGTCCCGAAGCCGGTGGCCCGCCGACTGTCCGAAATCTTCCCGAACGGACGCCCCGGAACGCCTGAACGCCCGGACGAATAACCCGCTCCCTCCGCCCGGAGGGCTACACTGCGGGGCCAATGGACGTCCTAGTTCTGATCGACAAGCTCGACGACCTCGTTCACAACGCCAAAGCCGTTCCGCTCACCGACCAGGTGCGGATCGACCGCGAGGAGATCTACGACATCCTCGACCAGATGCGCGCGACGATTCCGGAGGAGATCAAGCAGGCCCGCTGGATCGTCAAGGAGCGGCAGGAGATGCTGGCCGAGGCGAAGCGTGAGGTCGACCGGCTACTCGCCGAGGCGCGGGAACAGGCGGTGCGCGAGGCGTCGCAGACCGAGATCGTCAAGATCGCGGAGCGGCAGGCAGACGAGATCGTCGACGATGCGCGGCGCAACGCGCGCGAGATGAAGCTCGAGATGGAGGACTGGGCCGACAACCAGCTCGCCTCCCTCGAGGTCAATCTCGAGCGTTTCCTCACCGCCGTCCGGCGTGGCCGCGAACGGCTGCACGAGCGCTCGCAGGAAACGGTCATCGCCGGGCTCAGCGCCAACGGCGACGTCGCCGACGACGAGCGTTTCTAGCCGGTCGTAGCCTCGGTCGCGAGCTCCTGAGCGAGCTCGACGAACGCCTGCGCCGCCTGTGAGCGGTAGCGGTCGCGGTGCCATGCGAGGACGAGCGTCCGCGGCGGGATCCGCGACCCGAAGGGGAGCATCCTCACGTCGCGGTCGCGCGGGTCGACCACCAGGCGCGGCTCGATCGCGGCGCCCAGCCCCTCCGCGACGAACGCGGCGAGCGTCCCGTTGTCGTCGGTGCGGAAGACGACGTTGATGTCGGGGACCCGCCCGGCGAGGAACCGGTCGGGCTCGTCGGTGCTGCGGCGCCCGATCAGCGGCA
>Ga0075425_100006611_pt1 | contig 12172 bp, 12 predicted proteins | sample SoiMethybrSBSTD4_FD_75300 | JGI IMG/M metagenome (GOLD analysis project Ga0075425, IMG submission 75300) | Bulk soil microbial communities from a Populus tree surrounding site in Tennessee, USA - Soil MetaG P. TD hybrid SBSTD4 | ecosystem: Environmental > Terrestrial > Soil > Tree plantation...
GGCAGCACCAGGCAACCCTGCATGTCGGCCACCCAGGTCGAGCGCCGCTCGCGGAACCCGACCAGCGCGCCGCCGCGGTTCTCGACGTAGCGCACCGAGAGGCGCGCTCGGCGCCGGTAGCCCCAGGCCTCGCCGTAGACGATCGGCAGCATGGCTTCCGGGGTCACCTTTCCGATCCGCGCCAGGTTCTCCTCCAGCCAGCGCTGCTTGGCGGCCATCTGCGTGCGCTGGTCGGCGTGCTGCGTGGCGCAGCCGCCGCACGAGCCGAAATACGGGCAAGGCGGCGCGACGCGGCCGGAGGATGTGGAAACGAGGTGTTTCGCTCTTGCGAACTCGAATTTGGATTTTTTTTGAAAAACCTCAACCGAGACGCGCTCGCCCGGCAGCGCGCCCTCGACGAACACGACTTTCCCCTCCGCATTGCGCGCGACGCCACGCCCTTCGGCGTCGAGCGACTCGATGTCGAGGATCAGGCTTTCCAGAGCGACAGGAACTCGCGCCAGTGCGGCTCGGGGCGCTTTTCCAGCTGGGCGCGCAGCAGGGCGCATTCCTTGCGGTACTGCTCGGCGGTGAGCGCGCCGCGCAGCTGCTGGAAGCGCAGGTACAGGAGGTAGGTGTTGGCGGTGTCGGCCTCGCAGTAGGCGCGGATCTCGGCGAGCTTGCCCGCCTGCCAGGCGCTCCAGACCTGCGCGCCGCCGACGCCGACCTTGCCCGGGAAGCCGGCGAGGCGCGCCACGTCGTCGAGCGGTGCGTTGTTGCGCGGCTGGTACATGGCGAGGACATCCATCAGGTCGAGGTGGCGCTGGTGGTAGCGGCCGAGGTAGTTGTTCCAGCGGAAGTCCTTGTCGTCCTCGCCCTGGTCCCAGAACTTGGGCGCGGCGATGCCGAGCGCCAGCGCGCGGTAGTTGAGCACCGGCAGGTCGAAGCCGCCGCCGTTCCAGGACACCAGCTGCGGCACGCGCTCCTCGATGCCCTTGTAGAAGCGCTGCAGCGTCTCCTTCTCGTCGTCCTCGGCGAGCGAGAACACGCGGATCGAATCGGCCTCGCGCAGCACGCAGCCGATGGTGATCACCCGGTGCAGGTGCGGGCCGAGGAAGTCGGAGCCGGTCTGCGCGCGCCGCTTCTGGAACGCGACTTCCGCCACCTCGTGCGCCGGCAGGTCGGCGGGCAGCGCGTAGAGCTGCCGGATGCCGTCGATGTCCGGGATGGTCTCGATGTCGAAGGCGAGGATCGGCGTCATCAGTCCGGGAACACCCCGGTCGTGAGGTAACGATCCCCTCGATCACAGACGACCGTCACGATGACCGAATTTTTTATTTCTCCGGAAATTCTCAAAGCAACATGCATGGCGCCGCCCGAAGAGATGCCGGCGAAGATCCCCTCCTCGCGCGCCATGCGCCGCGTCATCTCCTCGGCCTCGGCCTGGCTCACCGACTCGATGCGGTCGACGCGCGCGCGCTCGTAGATCTTCGGCAGGTAGGCTTCCGGCCACTTGCGGATGCCCGGGATCTGCGAGCCCTCGGCCGGCTGGCAGCCGATGATCTGGATCTTCGGGTTCTGCTCCTTGAAATAGCGCGAGCAGCCCATGATGGTGCCGGTGGTGCCCATGCTGGAGACGAAGTGCGTGATCTTGCCGCCGGTGTCGCGCCAGATCTCGGGACCGGTGGTCTCGTAGTGGATGCGCGGGTTGTCCGGGTTGGCGAACTGGTCGAGCATCGTGCCCTTGCCCTGCTTCACCATCTTCTCGGCGAGATCGCGCGCCGCCTCCATGCCGCCTTTCTGCGGCGTGAGGATGATCTCGGCGCCAAAGGCGCGCATGGTCTGGCGCCGCTCCACCGACAGGTGCTCGGGCATGATCAGCACCATCTTGTAGCCGCGGATCGCCGCCGCCATGGCGAGGGCGATGCCGGTGTTGCCGGAGGTCGGCTCGATCAGCGTGTCGCCGGGCTTGATGCGACCGCGCTTCTCGGCGTGGCGCACCATCGACATCGCCGGCCGGTCCTTGACCGAGCCGGCAGGGTTATCGCCTTCCAGTTTTGCAAGAATGAGATTCTTATTCTTTTGAACAGCGGCATCCAGCCGTTGAATTCTGACCAGCGGCGTGTTGCCGATGAAATCCTCGATAGTCTTGTTCATGCGGCCTTCAGCTCCTCGACATACGCCGCCACGCCCTGCTCCACCGCCCGGAATTCGCCGCCGTAGCCTGCCGCCCGCAACCGCGTGAGGTCGGCCTGGGTGAAGCTCTGGTAGCGCTCCAGCAGCCCCGGCGGAAACGGGATGTACTCGATCCTGCCTTCCCTGGCGAGCTCGGCAACGGTCCGGCGCGTCCCCTGCGACGCATTGATCACCGCCGCGGCGAGCTGGTTGAACGTCTGCGCGCGCCCGGTGCCGCAGTTGAAGACGCCCGACGCGCCGGGATGGTCGAGCAGCCACAGGTTCACCGCCACGACGTCGTCGACGTAGACGAAGTCGCGCCGCTGCTCGCCCGGCCCGTAGCCGCCCGAGCCCGTGAACAACCGGATCTTTCCGCTGTTCTGAAATTGGTGGAAGCCATGAAACGCCACCGAGGCCATGGCCTGCTTGTGCGCCTCGTTCGGCCCGTAGACGTTGAAGTAGCGTAGCCCTGCCACCTGCGCTGCGGGCTTGCGCTGGCGCAGCGCCTGGTCGAAGAGCAGCTTCGACTCGCCGTAGACGTTGAGCGGGTGCTCGCAGGCCGGCTCCTCGCGGAAATCGGGCCCGGCGCCATACACGGCCGCGGAGGACGCATAGATCAGCGGGGTGCGCGCGGTCTCGCATTTCTCCAGAAGCTTGAGGGAAAATTCGAGATTCATGGCCATCATCTTCTGCCGATCGTGCTCCATGGTGTTGGTGCACGCGCCCTGGTGGAACACCGCCGCCGCCCTGCCGTCGAATCGCGCGATGAATTCCTCGTAGTGCTGGTAGTCGGCAATCCTGCTCTTCGCCAGGTTGCGCAGCGGCGAGGTCCTGGCGAGGTTGTCGACGGCCATGATGTCGGTGATGCCGCGTCGGTTCAGGCCCGCGACGAGGCGGGAGCCGATGAAACCCGCGGCCCCGGTGACGACGACCCGCATCAGCGCTTGCCGAACAGCTCGGCGCGCGTCACCACCGCGGCGCCGAACTTGGTGACCTTGATGCCGCCGGCGCGGTTGGCGATGCGCGCTGCCGCCTCCAGGCCCTGCCCGCAGGCCAGCGTCACGGCGAGCGCCGCGATCACGGTGTCGCCGGCGCCGGTGACGTCGGAAACCTCGCGTTTTTCGGCCTTCAGGTGGACGGACTTTTTATCGCGGAACAGGGTCATCCCGTCTTCGCCTCGAGTCAGCAGAATCGCATCCAGGCGCAATTTCCGGCGCAAGGACTGCACGCGTTCCGCCAAATCCTTTTCGTTCTTCCAGCTTCCCACCACCTCGCGCAGCTCGGCCAGGTTGGGGGTCACCACGCTCGCCCCGCGGTAGCGCGAGTAGTCGTCGCCCTTGGGGTCCACCAGGACGCGCTTGCCGGCCTTGCGGCCCTCGCGAATCATGGTGGCGATGTGCGCCAGGCCGCCCTTGCCGTAGTCGGAGAGCAGCACCACGTCGCAGTCGGGGAGCGCCCTGCGGAAGTCGGCGAGCTTCGAGCCGAGCACCTCGGCCGAGGGCGGCGTCTCGAAATCGATGCGCAGCAGCTGGTGGCGGCGCTGGCCGATGACGCGCAGCTTCTGGATGGTCCGGATCGAGCCATCGCGGTGCAGCCGCGCGTCGACCCCTTCGCGCGCGAGCAGCCTGGCGAGCTTGCCGCCGGCCTCGTCGCGGCCGACGACCGACAGCAGCCGCGTCTCGGCGCCGAGTGCCACGCAATTGCGCGCCACGTTGGCCGCCCCGCCCGGCAACTCCTGCTCCTTCTGCCACAGGAACACCGGCACCGGCGCTTCGGGCGAGATGCGCGACACCTCGCCGAACCAGTAGCGGTCCAGCATCACGTCGCCCACCACCAGCACGCGTGCCTTGGGATTCTTTATGTCCGCCTCCCGATCGGGTAGTACTCGAGCCCAGCCGCCTTGACCACGGCCGGATCGTACAGATTCCGGCCGTCGAAGATGGCCGGCGTCTTCAATTGCGCCTTGAGCGCGGCGAAGTCGGGGCTGCGGAATTCCTGCCACTCGGTGACGATGGCCAGTGCATCGGCGCCTTCCACGGCCTGCAGCGGGGATTTCACAATCGCCACTGCACTGGATTTTTTATATATTTTCGCCGCCTCGGTCCCGGCCGCCGGATCATAAGCCCGCACGCTCGCGCCGGCGGCCAGCAGGTCCGCGATCAGCACGCCGCTCGGCGCCTCGCGCATGTCGTCGGTATTGGCCTTGAAGGCCAGGCCCCAGACCGCGATGCACATTCCCTTCAGCGAGGAAAACCGCTTCACGATCTTCTCCGCGAGGATGTGCTTCTGCCCCTCGTTGACCTCGTCCACCGCGGCGAGCACGCGCAGGCTGCGGCCGGCCTCGCCGGCGCTGCGCTGCAGCGCCTTGACGTCCTTCGGGAAGCAGGAGCCGCCGTAGCCGACGCCGGCGTAGAGGAAGTGGTAGCCGATGCGCGGGTCGGAGCCGATGCCGCGGCGCACCTCCTCGATGTCGGCGCCGAGCGCCTCGGCGAGGTTGGCGACCTCGTTCATGAACGAGATGCGCGTCGCCAGCATGGCGTTGGCGGCGTACTTGGTGAGCTCGGCGGAGCGCACGCCCATCACCATCACGCGCTCGCGGTTGCGCTGGAACGGCGCGTAGAGCTGGCGCAGCAGCGCGATGGCGCGCGGGTCCTCGCTGCCGATGATGATGCGGTCGGGCCGCATGAAGTCCTCGACCGCCGCGCCCTCCTTGAGGAACTCGGGGTTCGACACCACCGAGAAGTCGACGCCGTCGCCGCGCTGCTTCATGGCCTCGATGATCGCGCCCTTCACCTTGTCGGCGGTGCCCACCGGCACCGTGGACTTGGTGGCGATCACCTTCCAGTGCCGCATGTGGCGGCCGATGGCGGCGGCGGCGGCCAGCACGTGGCGCAGGTCCGCGGAGCCGTCCTCGCCCGGCGGCGTGCCGACGGCGATGATCTGCAGCTCGCCGTGCGCCACGCTTGCCTCGATGTCGGTGGAAAAGCGCAGCCGGCCGGCGGCCTCGTTGCGCTTCACGATCGCCTCGAGGCCAGGCTCGAAGATGGGAATCCTGCCGTCGTTCAGCAGCTTGATCTTTGCCTCGTCCACATCCAGGCAGAAAACCGAATTGCCGGCATCCGCGAGGCAGGCTCCCGTGACCAGTCCGACGTAACCCGTGCCAACGACGGTGATCTTCATGGCGCCAGTTCAAACTCTTCGGTGCGCCGCGGCGGGTAGGTCTCCCAGCCGCCGCAGCCGGGGCAGCGCCAGTGGAACTGGCGCGCCTTGAAGCCGCAGTTCTCGCAGCGGTAGCGCGCCAGGCGCGTGGTGTGGCCGTGCACCAGGTTGCGGATCAGCTCGAGGTCGGCGCGCCGCTCGGCCGAGGCGGCGCCGATGATCTGCGCCTCGAGCAGGCGGTCGAGGCCGAGCAGCGTCGGGTTGCGCCGCAGCTCGTCGCGCACCAGGCGATAGGCGTCTTCCGGGCCCTTGGCCTCCAGCGTCTGCTGAAACACGGTGTCGAGCAGGTCGAGCGAGGGATAGCGCTCCAGGTAGCCGGCAAGCAGGCGCAGGCCCTCCTCGGCGCGCCCGGCAGCGCGGTGCGCCTCCGAGATGCGCTGCGCGGCGAGCGCCAGGTAGGCCGGGTTCTGCGACTCGATGCGCTTCCAGTGCTCGATCGCTTTTTCGAAGGCATTGCGGCTTTTCTCGAAATCGCCCAGCAACAGGCTGGCGCGCACGCACTTGCGGTTCTCGTCGAGCGCCGCTTGCGCGTAGCCGCGCGCGGCGTCCGGGCGCGACTGCGCCGCCTCGGAGGTGGCGAGCTCGCACTGGTACTGCGCCAGCACGCGCGCGTCGGTGCCGACCTTCTTCATCATCTCGATGGCGCGCGGCCAGTCCTTCTCCTGCTCGAAGATCTCCAGCAGGTGGCGCTGGGCCACCGCCGCCAGCTTGGAATCCTTCAATTTCGTGAAAACTTCCTCTGCCCGGTCGAGGATGCCGGCCTTCAGGTAATCCTGGCCCAGCTCGACCAGCGCCAGCAGCTTCTGCTCGGCGCCGAGGTCGACGCGCTCCAGCAGGTTCTGGTGGATGCGGATGGCGCGGTCGAACTCGCCGCGCCGGCGGAACAGGCTGCCCAGCGCAAAGTGCAGCTCGACGGTCTCGGGGTTGACCCGCGCCACCTCGATGAACGATTCGATCGCCTTGTCGGGCTGCTCATTGAGCAGGAAGTTGAGGCCCTTGAAGTAGGAGCTCGGCAGCGCGCTCGACTCGCTGACGATCTGGCGGATGTCGACGCGCGCCGCCACCCATCCCAGCCCGAAAAACAGCGGAAAGCCGATCAGCCACCAGTATTCGAACTCCATGGCTCAGAGCGGCGGCGGCGAGGGCGCGCCCTGCGCCCCGGCCGCCAGCTTCTTCAGCTTGGAGATGCGCCGGCGCTGGCGCAGCAGCGGCCCGAGCAGGGCCAGCATGCCGAACAGCGCTCCGGCGAGGAAGAAGGCGAACAGCACCACCACCAGCGGCGTCTGCAGCGCCAGGTCGAAATAGAAGCGCAGGGTGACCGGCTCGACGTTCTTGGCGGCAAACGCCAGCAGCAGCAGGAACACCGCCAGGCGGACTGCCCAGGTGAGGGTGCGCATCGCGCCGCCGGCGATAGTCGACAGGCGGCGGCGTCAGCGCGCGGGCTGCGTCGCGCGCTCCTGCGTCGCGGACTTGGCCTCGAGCGCCGAGTCGACCCGCTCGCGCAGCTCCTTGCCGGCCTTGAAGTGCGGCACGTACTTCTCCGGCACCTGCACCTTCTCGCCGGACTTGGGGTTGCGGCCGGTGCGCGGCGGCCGGTAGTTGAGGCCGAAGCTGCCGAAGCCGCGGATCTCGATGCGGTTGCCGGCGAGCAGCGCGTGGGTCATGGCGTCGAGGATCATCTTGACGGCGTACTCGGCATCCTTCGCCACCAGCTGCGGGTAGCGCTGCGCCAGGCGCGCGATGAGCTCGGACTTGGTCATTTTTCCGGCGTGCTGCCCTTGTCCAGCTTGGCGCGCAGCAGCGCGCCCAGGTTGGTGGCGCCGGCGCTGGCCGCCGCGTTCTCGGTGCGGATCTGCTTCATCGCCGCCGTCTCCTCCGACAGGTCCTTGGCCTTGACCGACAGGTTGATCGAGCGGTTCTTGCGGTCGACGTTGATGATCATCGCCGTCACCGCATCGCCTTCCTTCAGCACCTTGGAGAGGTCCTCGACGCGGTCGCGCGCGAACTCCGAGGCCCGCAGGTAGCCTTCGGCGCCGCCGATGTCGATCACCGCGCCCTTGGCGTCGACCGACTTGACGCTGCCGGTGACCACGCTGTTCTTCTCGTGGCTGGCGATGAAGGAGGTGAACGGGTCGCCCTCGAGCTGCTTGATGCCGAGCGAGATGCGCTCGCGCTCGACGTCGATCGACAGCACCACCGCCTCGACTTCCTCGCTCTTCTTGAAGTTCTTGACCGCTTCCTCGCCGGGCGCCGACCACGACAGGTCGGAGAGGTGCACCAGGCCGTCGATGCCGCCGGGCAGGCCGACGAACACGCCGAAATCGGTGATCGACTTGATCTGGCCCTTGACCTTGTCGCCCTTCTTGTACTCGCGGGCGAAATCCTCCCAGGGATTGGGCTTGCACTGCTTCATGCCGAGCGAGATGCGGCGGCGCTCCTCGTCGATCTCGAGGATCATCACCTCGACCTCGTCGCCCACCTGCACCACCTTGGTGGGATGCACGTTCTTGTTGGTCCAGTCCATCTCGGAGACGTGCACCAGGCCCTCGATGCCGGACTCGACTTCCACAAACGCGCCGTAATCGGTCAGGTTGGTGACTTTCCCGAACAATCGGGTCCCCTGGGGGTACCTTCTGCCGATTCCAACCCAGGGATCTTCACCCAGCTGCTTCAGGCCGAGCGAGACGCGGTTCTTCTCGGCGTCGAACTTCAGCACCTTGGCGGTAACCTCGTCGCCGACGTTGAGCACTTCGGAGGGATGCTTGACGCGCCGCCAGGCGAGGTCGGTGATGTGCAGCAATCCGTCGATGCCGCCGAGATCCACGAACGCGCCGTAGTCGGTGATGTTCTTGACGATGCCCTTGACGGTGGCGCCTTCCTGCAGCGAGGCGAGCAGGTTCTGGCGCTCGGCGCCGGCAGATTCCTCCAGCACCGCGCGGCGCGACACGACCACGTTGTTCCTCTTGCGGTCGAGCTTGATGACCTTGAACTCCATCTCCTTGCCTTCGAACGGCGTGGTGTCCTTCACCGGGCGCAGGTCGACCAGCGAGCCGGGCAGGAAGGCGCGGATGCCTTTGGCCATCACGGTCAGGCCGCCCTTCACCTTGCCGGTGATGGTGCCCTTCACCTTTTCGCCGGTCTCGAGCGCCTTTTCCAGCTCGAGCCAGGCCGCCATGCGCTTGGCTTTGTCGCGCGACAGGCGCGTCGCGCCGTAGCCGTCTTCGAGCGCCTCGATCGAGACGCTGACGAAATCGCCCGGCTTCACGTCCACGCCGCCGGCGTCGTTGCGGAACTCCTCGATGGCGATGATGCTTTCCGACTTCAGTCCGGCGTTGACCACCACGAAGTTCTCGTCGACGCTGACCACCTCGGCGGTGATCACTTCGCCGATGCGCATCTCCTTGCGGTTGAGGCTCTCCTCGAAAAGCGCCGCGAAGGACTCGGTGGTGGGCTGGGATGAAGCGGGGGAAATGCTGGCCATGTACGGAAAAACCTTTCAAGCCGGGGGCTTACGCCCGCGGGTCTGGTTGAACACCGGACGGGGCTTCAGCCCCGACCACCCGATAACTTCTCCTTGTACGTCGTCAAAATCTGCTCCACCACCGCGTCGATCGAAAGCGCCGAAGAATCTAGCACTTGCGAATCGGGCGCCGGAACCAGGGGCGCCACGGCGCGGTTGGCGTCGCGCGCATCCCGCTCCTGCAGATCACGGGAAAGGGCGCGCAGATTAGCATTGATTCCTTTGTCTTTCAACTGGTTATACCTTCGCTCGGCCCTCACCTCGGGGGTGGCTGTCAAGAAGATTTTCAGGGTCGCATCCGGGAACACCACGGTGCCCATGTCGCGCCCATCCGCGACCAGTCCGGGGGGCCGGCGGAACGAGCGTTGCCGAGAGAGCAGCGCCTGGCGAACCGCGGGATTCTTCGCCACGTCCGAGGCGCGAATGCCGATCGCCTCGGCGCGGATGGCATCCGTAACATCTTGACCGGAAAGGAATATCTTGCCTTCCCGAAAATCCGCATCGAGCCGCGCCGCGGCCTTCTCCGCCACGCCGCCGGCCAGCGCCACCAGCCGGTACAAAGCGCCGCTCTCCAGATAGTGATAGCCGAGCGTCGCCGCAACGCGCTGCGCGATCGTTCCCTTGCCCGAGGCTGAAGGGCCGTCGATGGCGATGACCGGAGGGAGGGAGGAGTTACTCAATGGAGAAGCGATCATAAGGTAGGCTCATCGCATGGCGGACGAATCCGGCCGCACTCTGGTTTGCAGCGTGCTGTTCCTCGACCTGATCGGCTATTCGAAGAGGGCGGTGACGGAGCAGCAGGAGCTCAAGCAGCAATTCAACCATGCGTTGACGGAGGCGCTCGACCTGCTCAAGCGCCGCGACCGCGTGCTGGTCGACACCGGCGACGGCGCGGCGGTGGTGTTCCTCGGCGACCCGGAGGACGCCATGATCGTCGGCCTGGCGATGCGCGAAAGCGCCACGCGCATCCCGATGCGCCTCGGCATCAACCTCGGGCCGGTGCGCCTGATGACCGACCTCAACGACCAGACCAACGTCATCGGCGACGGCATCAACGTGGCGCAGCGCGTGATGAGCTTCGCCGAGCCCGGGCAGCTGCTGGTGTCGGCAAGCTTCCACAACGTGGTGGCGCGCGTCTCCGAGCATTACGGCAGGCTGTTCCAGCCGATCGGCAAGCGCCACGACAAGCACGTACGCGAGCACGACGTCTACCTGGTGGACGACTCGATCCGCATTCAGGAGCCGCTCACCGAGCCGGCCGCGCCGTTGCCCGCCTCCCGGACGAGCGCGCCGGGGGCGCGCGCCGAGCCCGCCAAGGTGCACGACGCCGGCGCCCACCTGATGATCTCCGCCGCCTCGCGCGAAAGCGTCGACGCGGCGCTGCGCAAGCTGGTGGCGCAGGGCGCAGCCGTGGTGACGCCAACGGGAATGGTGGGCGGCAAATGGTTCGCCGCCTGCACGCATCCGTCGAAGAGCCGCGTCGAGTGCAAGGTCGAGATCGTCGGCCTGCAGCGCGTGGTGTCGGGGCCGACGCGCCAGGCGGTGGCCGACCGCGTCGCCGAGCTGGTGTCCTACGGCGACAAGCTGGTCGGCGACATCGAGGAAGTCGACGGCACCTGGACCGCGATCTGCGACACGGGGTCGGCCCGCGCCTAGCGCGCGATCGAGGAAAAGCTGGAGAAGTAGCCCGGAAAGGTCTTCGCGACGCAGGCCGGGTCGTTGATCGTCACCGGCACGCCCCCCAGCGACGCGAGCGAGAAGCTCATCGCCATGCGGTGGTCGTCGTAGGTGTCGATCGTCGCGCCGGAAGAAATCCTGCCGGGAGGGTCGATGCGCAGGAAGTCCCGCCCCTCCTCCACCTTGGCGCCGAGCTTGCGCAGTTCCTTCGCCATGGCCGCGATGCGGTCGGTCTCCTTCACGCGCCAGCTGGCGATATTGCGGATGGCGCTGGGCCCGTCGGCGAACAGCGCCAGCACCGCCGCGGTCATCGCGGCGTCCGGGATGTGGTTCAGGTCGAGGTCGAAGGACTTGAGCTTTCCCTTGGCGGAGACTTCGATCCAGTCGGGGCCCAGCGCCACGCTGGCCCCGATCCGCTGCAGCACTTCGGTGAAGCGCACGTCGCCCTGGATGCTGTCGCGCCCCACCCCCTCGACGCGCACCGGGCCGCCGCCAATGGCGCCGGCAGCGAGGAAATACGAAGCGGACGAGGCGTCGCCTTCGACGAAGATGCTTTTCGGGCTCCGGTACCGGCTTCCGTCCAGCCGGAACGACTGCCACCCGTCCCGGCGCACGTTTACGCCGAAGCGGCGCATGACGTTGAGGGTGATTTCGACATAAGGCTTGGAGATCAGCTCGCCCTGCACTTCCACCGTCGCCGCGCGCCCGGCAAGCGGCAGCGCCATCAGCAGCGAGGAGAGGAATTGCGAGGACACGTCGCCGCGGACTTTCACCGGCCGGTCGAGCGTCGGCTGGCCGGGAAGCACCCGCAGCGGCGGATAGCCTTCCTCGCCGGCGTACTCGATGCGGGCGCCGATGCCGCGCAGCGCGTCCACCAGGTCGCCGATCGGGCGCTGGTGCATGCGTGGCGCGCCGGACAGCCGGTACTCGCCGCCGCAGAACGCAAGCGCCGCGGTCAGCGGGCGGAACGCCGTGCCCGCATTGCCGAGAAACAGCTCGGCCTTCTTCACCGGGAATGCGCCGCCTGCTCCCGTGATTTTTTCCTGTTGCAAGGAAATTCCGAGGCGGGAAAGCGCCTCGCGCATGACCTTGGTGTCGTCCGCGTCGAGCAGGCCGGTGATCTCGGTCTCGCCGCTCGCCAGCGCCGCGAGCAGCAGCACGCGGTTGGAAATGCTCTTCGAGCCGGGCAGGCGCACCGAGCCGGCGGCGCGGCGCGCCGCCTTCAGCTCGAGCGTATCCACCGGTCGCGCGCCCTGCGTGCCCTGGCGAACGCTTTCTCGAGCCCGGCTGCATTTTTCTTCTCGAGAAGTTTCTTCATTCGCTTGAGTTGCCGGGAAAACAACGACACTTCCTTCAGCAATCGATCCCGGTTCGCCATGCAGATGTCGCGCCACATTTCGGGATGGCTCGAGGCAATGCGCGTGAAGTCGCGAAAGCCGCCGGCGGCAAAGGAGAACAGTTGCCGCGAATTGCGCCGGCTCTCCACTTCGTGCACCAGCGCATAAGCCAGAAGATGCGGCAGGTGGCTCACCGCGGCGAGCACGGCGTCGTGCTCGGCTGCCGGCATGCTGCTCAGCTTCGCGCCGCAGCGCTCCCATGTCT
>Ga0075425_100006614_pt1 | contig 12170 bp, 10 predicted proteins | sample SoiMethybrSBSTD4_FD_75300 | JGI IMG/M metagenome (GOLD analysis project Ga0075425, IMG submission 75300) | Bulk soil microbial communities from a Populus tree surrounding site in Tennessee, USA - Soil MetaG P. TD hybrid SBSTD4 | ecosystem: Environmental > Terrestrial > Soil > Tree plantation...
TCCATCTCGTTGTTGTAGATCGAGGTGATGAGCTCGGGCTCGATGCGCGCGCCGCGCAGCGTCACGCCGTCGGTGAGGCGCTTGACCGCGCGCACTTCGCCGTCCGCGTCCATCTCCACGAGCACCGGCATGGCGTGAAACTCCATGTCCGGATACTCGAAGTTGTTCAGGTAGATCTCGAGATCGTTGCCGTCGTAGCGATACTCGCCGGGATTCTCGACGCGCTTCTTCGTCTCGCGATAGCCGACGTGATTGAGCTTCGGCTCGAGCAGGGACCGGGCGTAGCGAATGCCCGGCACGATCGGCATCGCGTCGGAGTAGACGCGGCTCGGCAGATCCCACTGCCGGCTGGAGTCGAATTTCTTCGTGATGACGACGTACGTGTAGCCGACGAAGCCGATGAAGGCGACGAACACGACCATCACCGTGACCGCGATTCCCGCGGAGTGACGCCAGAGGAAGTCCCGGATTCGTTTCATTGCGCGCGATCAGGGTAACAAAGCAAAAAGGGCGGCCAGTTCCGGCCGCCCTGTTTCGAGCTTACGACTGTTCGATGCGTTCGTAGATGAGTTTGAGCGGCATCTCCACGTCGACGCCCGTCAGCCGGACGGTCTGGTCGAGTGAGTCCATCGTTTCGCTCACCCATCCGTCAGCCGTTTTGGCGCGATGTTCGACTTCGACGCCCGACTGTTCGATGAGCACGTAGTCGCGAAGGGTTTCGATCGAACGGTAGAGCTCGAACTTCTCGCCGCGGTCGTAATCGCCTGTCGAGCCCGACAGCACCTCGACGAGCACGACGGGGTTGGAGAGGGTGTCGCGCGTCAGTTCCGGCTCGCCGAAGACGATGGACGCATCGGGATGCGTGAAGAGACCCGACGGTGTGCAGACGCGCATCCGGCCGGTGAATGCCTGGGAGTGCGAGCCGCGAACGATTCCGACGACATTCGCGGCGATCGTGTCGTGCGCAATCGACTCTCCTCCGATCAAGGTGATCTCGCCGTCGAAGTACTCGCACGGATACGGCGACATGACTTCGGCGCCGAAGTACTCCTCGAGCGAATAGTTGCGTTGCGATCGTCGCATTGCCGTCGAGTCTACGCCTCGGTCTTCGGCGCAACGGCGGGGAACCGCTCGGCCGCAACCTCGCGGATGACGTCCGCGGGATGAACGCCGAGCACCTCGCAGAGATCAAAGATGACCGTGAGGCTGGGCAGGTTCCCGCCACGCTCGAGAATGCTCACGTAGGTCGCCGTGAGCCCGGCACGCTGCGCAAGCTTCGCGATCGTCCATCCCCGCTGCTGCCGGAGGCGGCGCAGGACGGCGGCAAAGCGAATCGCCTCGCGGGTGATCGTTTGTGACCTCGGCATGGTCTCAATAGTAAACCATGGATTATGTGACGGCTGGAGTCTGGTCTCTCGCATCAACCATGGATGAGATGCCGGTTGAATTCGTCGCCGAATGAAATAACCATGGTTCCAATTTCAAGTTCGCAGGAACCTAAAGGATATAACCATGGATCATCGAACGGCTTTGCGTTGGATTCGCGAGACCAGCAGGAATCGACCAACGACAACCATGGATTAGTCGCGAGACCAACGGTGGGTCTACTCATGCAACCATGGTTAATTCAATAAGGTCGAACGTTGAGTGATCCAAGTGCCATGGTTAACTCGATCGTGTCGAAGGTCGATGCGGATCACATCCATGGTCATCAAAAAAGGCGGCCGCGCCGCCCCCTCTTGACAACGAACAAACCAACCACTGCGAGCTACCCTTCCGTTGTGGGACTGACCGTTATCGATATCCCGGCCGGGCTTCGCTCGCACATCTATGAAACTCCGCATTTTCGTGGCCTGTGCGTGAGCTCGTGGCGATATGCGGCCTACACAATGCACGACGCCATCCGGCGCGAATATCGTGAATTCAAAGCATCGAGCGATCAGGGCGAACGTGCATATCTCGGCTGGTTCATCATCACCTCGGTCGTCGAGATGACCGAGATGGTGGCAACCGCGATTCTGAACGCGCGTGAGCCGGGGCGATTTGCGGTTCATCAGGCGGACAACTCCCAGATCGAGTCTCTCTTCACCGACGTTCGCGACCATGGGATCGGTGCGGAAGAAATCCGCTCGATCCTGGGCATTCGCGGCCCGCGCGGTCTGAACGTCACCGCGATTCGCGCCCTTCGCGTGCTCGAGTCCGTGATCGAGCAAATCCAGACGGTCCTCCAGGCGCTGGCCGTCTTCTGGCTCGAGCACATCGAACACACGAAATGGTTTCGTCACTATCCGGCGACGTTGTCGCCGGAGGAAGCGTGGCTGATCGATCGCGAAGCGTCGGAGGAGAGTCGCGCTAAGGCAGCGGAGTTAATGGCCATGCCCGGTGCGATTGAAATCGTCACGCTCATGAAGGAGGCGAATTTCGAGCACATACTTCTCCGCGAACAACTCGTTCTCGAGGCAGTGCTCTTTAGCGACGCTGCAACCGGATTTCTGCTGATGTCACTCTTCAACGCCGGCCTCGACCCTCGCAGGGCGGGTAAAACAACCCTCTTCCCACAGTTCCTGAGACATCTCAATGATGACGAGCGAGCGTTTCTCTTCGTCGCAGGAAACTATGTCGACCCCGATTGAACCTTATACGGCGGAGCAAATTCGGTTCGACGTGCTCCCGCGCTCGCTCCATGGCCGGTCACTTACGCGTCGCATGCGCTTCCGCCTTGCCCATGCCCATCGGCAGCAGGAGGAGGCGCTAATAGCTACCGTACCGGACCGGGTGCACGCATGGGCAGCCGTCATCGCGACAACCTGGACACTCATTGAAAACACTCTGAAGCTGTATGAAACCATCGTCAGTCACATCGACACGAAAACTGAGGAAGGTCGGATTAGTCTTCAAACGCGGTTCATGCGCGAGCGTGATCCCGACGAGGAAGTCACATTCCATGCGCGAGCATGGCTTTTCCAGGTCTTCGATCACGTTGACGGTCAGGCATTCACCGATGCCGGAATCGAGGTCGAGGAAGGCCGTGAGCATCTGCGCCATATGATCGAGCGCAGCGTTGCTTATCTCCGGCAATCAGAGACGACGCTTCGCTCTTTTTATCGACGGTACCGTGTCATTGCGAATGCGTGGAAACACGGCCGCGCTCTGTTTTCGTTCGCACCATACGAGACCAAAAGCCAATTCGGGGTGAACGCTTCAGACACGGCGATCACGGCGCTGCTCGCGAAAAAGCCCGGCCGCGGCTGGCCGACTCGTCTTGTCACATTCGTGGCCGATGAGGAAGCTCTGAACGATGTGGATACCGCTCTCTCCCTTCTCGATGTTCAGATACCTCGATTCGAACTGCTGATGGGAGGCTTCGCCGCAAGCGCGATCGCCTACCTCGATTACCTGGAAGGCCATCCACCGCCTTTCAAACCGAAGCTGGAGTTCTCTCTTTTCGCCGATCCGTATTCGCCGCGGGAAGCAGAGGTTCTCGCAGCGATACGCGACGCGCCCCTGCGTCCTCCGCCATGAATGCCGCCCCGTTAAGCTGCGCGGCGAAGCCGCGTCAGCTTCAACGGGGCGAACGAGGGCGGCGGCCGGAGGCCGTCCGCCTCTCGTCACATGTTCGACATCGCGTTCAGGAACTCGCCGTTCGTGCGGGTCTTGTCGAGCTTCTCGATGAGCAGTTCCATCGACTCGACGGTCGAGAGCGGCGAGAAGACTTTGCGCAGGACCCAGATGCGATTGAGCTCGTTGCGCTCGAGCAGGAGCTCTTCCTTGCGCGTGCCGGAGCGGTTGATGTCGATGGCCGGGAAGACGCGCTTGTCGGAGAGCTTGCGGTCGAGGTGCACTTCCATGTTGCCGGTGCCCTTGAACTCCTCGAAGATCACGTCGTCCATGCGCGAGCCGGTGTCGATCAGGGCCGTGGCGATGATCGTCAGCGAGCCGCCTTCCTCGACGTTGCGCGCCGATCCGAAGAAACGCTTCGGGCGCTGCAGCGCGTTCGAATCGACGCCGCCCGAGAGGACCTTGCCCGACGGCGGCACGACCGTGTTGTACGCGCGCGCCAGTCGCGTGATCGAGTCGAGCAGGATCACCACGTCGCGCTTGTGCTCGACGAGGCGCTTGGCCTTCTCGATGACCATCTCCGCGACCTGCACGTGGCGCGAGGCCGGCTCGTCGAACGTCGACGAAATGACTTCGCCCTTCACCGAGCGCTGCATGTCCGTGACTTCTTCCGGACGCTCGTCGATGAGGAGAACGATCAGCGTGATCTCGGGATGATTGGAGGTGATCGCATTCGCGATCGCCTGCAGCAGCATGGTCTTGCCGGTGCGCGGCGGCGCGACGATGAGGCCGCGCTGGCCTTTGCCGACCGGCGCGATCAGATCGAGCACGCGCGACGACATGTTCGTCGGCACCTCGAGCTTGATGCGATGCTGCGGATAGAGCGGGGTGAGGTTGTCGAAGAGGATCTTGTCGCGGGCGACGTCGGGATGCTCGAAGTTGACCGCTTCGACCTTGATCAGCGCGAAGTAACGCTCGCCTTCCTTCGGCGGGCGCACCTGACCGGAGACCGTGTCGCCGGTGCGGAGATCGAAGCGGCGGATCTGCGACGGCGAAACGTAGATGTCGTCCGGACCCGGCAGGTAGTTGTACTCGGGCGCGCGCAGGAATCCGAATCCGTCCGGCAGGCACTCCAGCACGCCCTCCGAGAAGATCAGACCCGACTTCTCGGTCTGCACCTGGAGGACGCCGAAGATCAGGTCCTGCTTGCGCATGCCCGACGCGTTCTCGACGCCGAGGTCTTTGGCGAGCTTCGTCAGATCCGGAAGCTTCATTTCCTTGAGCATCCGGATGTCGAGCGTTTCGTTCGGCTTCTCGGGCTGCGGTGCGGGCGCGGGAGCCGCTGCTTCCGCGACGGGCGCGGGTGCTGGGGCAGGTTCCGGCTCGGGCTCAGGTGCGGTCTCGTCGGCTGCCGCCGCGACCGGTTCTTCGTCCACCACCGGCGCCTTCTCCGCGGCCTTTTTGCGCGGCGCGCGTTTCGGCTTCTCCGCCTTTTCGGCCTTCTCGGTTGCCGGCGCTTCCGGCTCCATCACCGCCGTTTCGTTGTCGTAGTCCTGTTGTGCCATGTGTTCCTCTGTCACAGTCGCGCGCTGATTTCGCGGCGAATGTCGTCGATGCCTTTCTTGGTCACGGTCGAGGCGGGGATCAGGATCTCCGGATCGACGTCAAGTTCCTTCGCGATGTCGCGGCGCTGCACGGTGAGCTGATTGTTCGAGAGCTTGTCGCTTTTCGTCAGCACCACGCGCTCGGCGATGTCGAGCGAGCTGGCCCACTCGTGCATCTGCAGATCCTGCCCGCCCGGCGTGCGGCGAACGTCCATGAGTAAAAAGATCAGTCGCAGCTCGTCGGTGCTTTCGAGATAGCCGCGCACGAGCTGCCCCCAGTCGCGGACCATGCTCTTCGACACTTTCGCGTAGCCGTATCCGGGCAGGTCCACGAGATAAAACTTTTCATTGATCAGATAGAAATGAACGGCCTGGGTCTTGCCGGGCGTCTGGCTGACGCGGGCAATGCCCTTTCGATTGAGAACGGCATTGATCAGGCTCGACTTGCCGACGTTGGAACGGCCGACCATCGCGAACTGCGGTCTCCGGTCACGCGGAAAATCGTCCGGCTGATAAGCCGCTCGATGAAATGCAACAGATCGAATTTCCAAAGGATGTTCTTGGCTTGTTTGTAACGACTGCGCCCCGAGCGGGGTTGCGGTCAAACTCGTGGTGATTGGTTACAAAAGCCGGCGTGCTGACTTCGAGGTGCTAAGCAGATTGTCGAGGTAACGCGGAGGATTGTGCGGATATTCAGGGGCCGTGTCAAACCGGTCGTTGGTAGCTGGTAGTTGGTAGTTCGTTGACGAGATCGTCGCAAACTGCCACCAACTACCAACCACTAACTACCAACTACAAGTCAATGTGTCATGGGTGGTTCGGGCGATATGACCTTCTCCGGTTCGGGGAGTTTTGCCTTCGCTGCCAATGGAACAATCGTGCCATCCAGTGCGAGATTCATGACCTCGTCCATCGACTCCACGAGGCTGAATTCCATCTTCTCGCGGACGTCGGACGGGATCTCTTCGAGGTCGCGCTCGTTCTCGGCCGGAAGGATCACGCGCATGATGCCCGCGCGCGCCGCGGCGAGGATCTTGTCCTTCACGCCGCCGACCGGGAGAACCTTGCCGCGCAGCGTGATCTCGCCCGTCATCGCCAGGTCCCGATGCACCGGGATCTTCGTGACCGCGGAGAGCAGCGCCGTCGCCATGGTGATGCCCGCGGACGGACCATCCTTCGGAATCGCGCCTTCCGGCACGTGGATGTGGATGTCGAGATTCGAGTGAAAGTCGGGATCGAGACCGAACATCTCCGCACGTGAGCGCACGTACGAGAGCGCCGCGCGCGCCGACTCCTGCATCACGTCGCCGAGCTTGCCCGTCAGCGTGAGCGTGCCCTTGCCGCGCGACAGCGCGACTTCGGTCGACAGGATCTCGCCGCCGACTTCCGTCCATGCGAGACCGGTCGCGAGACCGATCTCCGCCTGATCGTGAATCCGGTTCGAGCGGAACTTGGCCTTGCCGAGGAGCTCGCGGACTTTCGGGCGATCGATGACGGTCGTGTACGTGGGACCCTGCTTCACGACCTGCCGCGCGATCTTGCGCAGCACCGATCCGACTTCGCGCTCGAGATTGCGCACGCCCGCCTCGCGCGTGTACGCATCGATCAGCTCCTCGAGTGCGGAGTCCTCGAAGGTGATCTTCGCTTCCTCGAGGCCCTGCTCCTGCTTCTGCTTCGAGACCAGGAACTGGCGCGCGATGTTCAGCTTCTCGACGTGCGTGTAGCCGGAGAGCGTGATGATCTCCATGCGGTCCTTGAGAGGCGCCGGAATGGTATGGATCACGTTCGCCGTGGCGATGAACATCACCTTCGAGAGGTCGTACTCGACGTCGAGGTAGTGATCGACGAAGGCGTTGTTCTGCTCGGGATCGAGCACTTCGAGCAGCGCCGCGCTGGGATCGCCGCGGAAGTCCATCGACATCTTGTCGACTTCGTCCAGAAGGAAGACCGGATTGACCGTTCCGCCCTTCTTCATCCGCTGAATGATCTGGCCGGGGAACGCGCCGATGTAGGTGCGGCGATGACCGCGGATCTCCGCCTCATCGCGCACGCCGCCGAGTGACAGACGGACGAACTTGCGTCCGGTCGCGCGGGCGATCGACTTCGCGAGCGACGTCTTGCCGACGCCGGGAGGTCCGACGAAGCAGAGGATCGTTCCCTTCGGCTGCTTGACGAGCTGGCGCACCGCGAGGAACTCGAGGATGCGCTCCTTGATCTTCTCCAGACCGAAGTGGTCTTCGTTGAGGATCTGCTCGGCGAGCTCGATGTCGCGAATCTCCTTCGACGACTTCTTCCAGGGAACGGACACGAGCCATTCGATGTAGTTGCGCGACACCGTCGCCTCGGCGCTCACGCCGGGCATGGCCTCGAGACGCTTCAGCTCCTGCAGAGCCTTTTCCTTCGTCTCCTTCGGCATGCCCGCTTCTTCGATCTTCTGGCGGAGCTCCTCGACCTCGTCGGAGCGATCGTCCTTGCGGCCCAGCTCGTGGTGGATCGCCTTGATCTTCTCGTTGAGGTAGTACTCCTTCTGCGCGCGCTCCATCTGCTTTTTGACTTTGGAGTTGATGCGCTTGTCGATGTTGATCTTCTCGATCTCGATCTCGATGAAGTCCTGCAGCTTCTGCAGACGCTCGTACGGCGACGGCGTCTCGAGGAGCTGCTGCTTCTCGGTCGTGGTGATCAGAAGATGCGAGGCCAGCGTGTCCGCGAACTTGTCGGGGTCGTCGAGCTTGAGCGACGACATCACGCCCTCGAACGCGAGGTGATGGGACATCTTCGCGTACTGCTCGAAGATCTCGACGAGCTTCTGCATGTACTGCGAGACCTCGGGCGTCAGCGGATAACGCGTGTCGATCTCGCGGACGGTGACCGTGGTGTAGCCGTTGGCATCCTGGGCCGCGAGGATCTCGCCGCGGGTGATGCCCTCGACCATGACCTTGACGTTCTGGTTCGGCAGCTTCAGGTTCTGCACGACCGTGGCGATGACGCCGATCGGATAGATCTCGGTCATCGACGGATCGTCGATCTTGGGGTCCTTCTGCGTGGCGAGGAAGATCCTCTTCTCGCTGGAGGACAGCGTCGCCTCGAGGGCGAGGATCGACGCGCGGCGGCCGACGACGAACGGCGCCATCATCGACGGGAAGACCACCATGTCGCGCAGCGGGACAAGGGGCAACTGACTCATTTTCGATTCCGGACTGGACATATCGCTCTCTTATACCGCCGAAGTTCGGGAAACCTTCCCGGATACAACTCGGGCCGCGTTACCGCGGCCCGACTCTCGTCATCCTGAGCGCAGCGAAGGATCTCTTCGGCGTCAGGTCTCGCATTTTGAGTTCCTTCGCTGCGCTCAGGATGACGTTGATGATGGCTAGCCCGCTTTCCTGTAAGCGGTGATCGGCTGACTGCGGTTATCGACGACCTCGCGGGTGATGACGCACTCGCTGATCGTGTGCTCGGACGGGATCGTGTACATGATCTCGAGCATCAGCTCTTCGATGATGATCTTCAGTCCGCGCGCGCCGACGTTGCGCTTCAGCGCCTCCTCGGCAATCGCCTCGAGCGCGTCGTCGGTGAACTTCAGCTCGACGTTCTCGAAGCCCATGATGGTCTGGTACTGGCGCACCAGGGAGTTCTTCGGCTCGCGAAGGATCTCGATGAGCGCGCCGCGGTCGAGCTCGGACAGCGTCGCGACCACCGGCAAACGGCCCACGAACTCCGGAATCAGACCGAACTTGATCAGATCCTCGGGATGCACCTGCGCGAGGAGCTCGCCGGTTTTCTTTTCCTTCTTCGAGGTGATCTTCGCGCCGAAGCCCATGGACGTCTGCGAGAGGCGGCGTTCGATCACGGCATCGAGGCCGACGAACGCGCCGCCGCAGATGAAGAGGATGTTCGTCGTGTCGATCTGGATGAATTCCTGATGCGGATGCTTGCGTCCGCCCTGCGGCGGAACGTTGGCGACCGTGCCCTCGAGGATCTTGAGAAGAGCCTGCTGCACGCCCTCGCCGCTCACGTCGCGCGTGATCGACGGGTTGTCGCCCTTGCGGCAGATCTTGTCGACCTCGTCGATGTAGACGATGCCGCGCTGCGTCTTTTCCTTGTCGTTGCCGGCGGCCTGGTAGAGCTTGAGGATGATGTTCTCGACGTCCTCGCCGACGTAGCCGGCCTCGGTGAGCGTCGTCGCGTCGACGATCGTGAACGGAACGGAGAGCATCCTTGCCAGCGTCTGCGCGAGCAGCGTCTTGCCGGTGCCTGTCGGGCCGATCAGGAGGATGTTCGACTTCTGCAGCTCCACGTCCTGACGCGAGCCGCGCGATTGATAGTCGATGCGTTTGTAGTGGTTGTAGACCGCGACGGCGAGCTTCTTCTTGGCCCGCTCCTGTCCGATGACGTAGAGATCGAGGAACTCCTTGATTTCCTTCGGCTTCGGAAGGTGGCCCGCACCTTCGAGCGCGCCCGGCTCGTCCTTGCGGTCCTCGGCGATGATGTCGAGGCAGATGTCGACGCACTCATCGCAGATGTAGACCGTGGGACCGGCGATGAGCTTCTTCACGTCGCGCTGTGACTTGTTGCAGAAACTGCAACGAAGGACGTCGCCGCTGTTCCCCTTCTTCGACATTCGGATTGGATCCTTTTCGTGAGGTCGCTCGGAGGATTGAACTCCTGAGCGTCGAGCAAGTCAACTTGACTCGTGAGAGGCGTATTTCACGCCTCGAACGAGTCAACCCCGAGCGAAGTCGAGGGGTCTCTTCTCAGCGGACTGTTTCGCAGCAGAGATCCCTCGACTTCGCTCGGGATGACGGCGTTGTCACGCCGTCAATCCCGCTTCGATATGACCTGATCAACAAGACCGTATTCCAGGGCCTGCTGCGCCTGAAGGATGTAGTCGCGATCGGTATCGCGATCGATCTTCTCCATGGCCTGTCCGGTGTGGTTGGCCAGGATCTGATTCAGACGCACTTTCATCTGCATGATGTCGCGCGCATGGATGTCGATCTCGACCGCCTGGCCGCCGAGTCCGTGCATCAGCGGCTGATGGATCAGGACTCTCGAATTCGGGAGGCAGTAGCGTTTGCCCTTCGATCCCGCGGCGAGCAGAACCGCGGCCATCGACGCCGCCTGACCGATGCAGATCGTCGCGATGTCCGGCTTCACGTACTGCATCGTGTCGTAGATCGCGAGGCCCGCGGTGATCGAGCCGCCGGGCGAGTTGATGTAGACCGAGATGTCCTTCTCGGGGTTCTCGGCCTCGAGGAAGAGCAGCTGGGCGATGATCAGATTCGAGACGTTGTCGTCGATCGGCTGACCGAGGAAGATGACGTTGTCTTTGAGCAGCCGCGAGTAGATGTCGTAGGCGCGCTCGCCGCGTGACGTCTGCTCCACGACCATGGGGATGAGGACCATGGAATCAGTCTCCTTCGCGAGCATTCAACCACACGAGCGCCAACTCATTCCCCCTCTCCCCGCTCGGCGGGGAGAGGGTGGCGCGAAGCGCCGGGTGAGGGGCGCAACCTACGCAGGAGTCAATCGGGCTTCGCGCAGCACCAGCTCCAGCGCGCGCTCCTGTCCGAGGGATTCGCGCAGCGCCTCGTAGCCGCCGTCGTGCTTCAGACGATGGCGCACTTCGGCGAAATCGCGATCCTGTTCGCGCGCGGCGTTGCGGATCTCGGCATCGACTTCGACGTCGCTGACGCTGAGGTTTTCCTTTTTCGCGATGGCCTCGAGGATCAGCCCGCGCTTCACGCGCTTGACCGCCTCCGGACGGAACTCCTCGCCGATCTTCGCCCAGTCGAGCTGCGCCTCCTCGAGGTTCACGCCCTGCGAGGCGAGATAGCGGGCGTAGTTGTTCAGCGACTTCCCGAGCTCCTCGTCGACGAGCGTCTGCGGCACTTCGAATTCGTGCGCCGCGATGAGCTTGTCGCCGATCTGATTGCGGCGGAAGCGCAGCGCTTCGTTCTCGCGATGGCGGCGGATGTCGGCGCCGATCACCTCGCGCATCTGCTCGACGGTCTCCCACCCTCCGACCGACTTCGCGAAGTCGTCGTTGACCTCGGGCTTCTCCTGAACGCGAATCTCCTTCAGCGTGACTTCGTGGCGCACTTTTTTGCCGCGCCACGCTTCGTTCTGCGCGTCGTCGCCGTGCGTCTTCTCGAACTCGGCGATCTCGCCGGTCTTCTTCCCGCGCAGCGCGTCGTGCAGCTCCGGCAGCGGCGAGTCCTCGCCCAGCTTGAAATGACCGGAGTCGACTTTCGGCTCGCCGTCTTCCGGCGTCGAGGTGATGTCGATGATGGCAAAGTCGCCCTCTTCGATCCCGCGCTCGGTCTCGACGCGATAGACGCTGCCCTGATCGCGCAGGCGCTCGATCATCGCGTCGACGTCGGTGTCCGTGATCTCGATCTTCGGGTCCTCGATCTCGAGGCCGCGGTACTCGCGCAGGTCGATCTCCGGCTTCACCTCGAAGCGCGCCTTGTACTTCATCGGCGCGCCCTCGATGAACGGATCGAGATGCTCGAGGTGCGGATCGCCGACGGGCGAAAGACCCTTGTCCTTCATCACCTGGCGGAAGCTCTCGCCGAGAACGCGGGAGACGACTTCCTCCTGGATCTCCTTCGCGAAGCGGTTGCGCACGACGCTCTGCGGCACCTTGCCGGGACGGAAGCCGTCGACCTTCGCATGGCGGCTGAACTCGTTCGTGACCCGGTTCGCCTCCTGCGAGATCAGCGCGGAGGGGATCTCGACTTCGACGAGCTTCTGGACGGGGGAGATGTCTTCGTAGTTTAGGACAGTCATTTCGTGTGAATTCTCGTAGTGATTTTTAGAGTTCAGAATGCAGAGTGCAGAATGCAGAGTTAAGAGTTCACATTAGTCGAACTGATTCTCAACTCTGACCTCTGCATTCTGCCTTCTGATCTTCTGGTGGTGCGAAAGGTGGGACTCGAACCCACACGGCTTGTGGCCACTGGATCCTAAGTCCAGCGCGTCTGCCAATTCCGCCACTTTCGCGCG
>Ga0075425_100006615_pt1 | contig 12169 bp, 13 predicted proteins | sample SoiMethybrSBSTD4_FD_75300 | JGI IMG/M metagenome (GOLD analysis project Ga0075425, IMG submission 75300) | Bulk soil microbial communities from a Populus tree surrounding site in Tennessee, USA - Soil MetaG P. TD hybrid SBSTD4 | ecosystem: Environmental > Terrestrial > Soil > Tree plantation...
TTCGCGGTGGCCCAGGCAGGCATGTATCCGATCTTTCACCTCGGACGTCCATGGCTGATGTACTGGCTGTTTCCGTATCCAAACACGATGGAAATCTGGCCGCAGTTTCGCAGCCCTTTGATGTGGGACGTGTTCGCCGTCTCAACTTACGCGACAGTCTCCGCGATGTTCTGGTTTGTCGGACTGATTCCCGACTTCGCCACACTGCGCGATCGTGCCCGCAGTAAACCGTGGCAGATTCTTTACGGCATGCTCGCCATGGGTTGGCGCGGGTCCGCGCGTCACTGGCATCGTTACGAGATGGCCTATCTGCTGCTCGCGGGACTCGCCACGCCGCTCGTGCTGTCAGTACACACGATCGTCAGTTTCGACTTCGCTGTCGGCATCATTCCCGGATGGCATTCGACGATCTTTCCGCCTTACTTCGTTGCGGGCGCGATCTATGCGGGCTTCGCGATGGTGCTGTTGCTGACAATTCCGCTGCGATGGTTTTACGGTCTCGAAGGCTTCATCACCATGCGTCACATGCACAACATGGCGAAGGTGATGCTCGCCACCGGCTTGATCGTCGGTTACGGCTACATCATGGAAGCGTTCTTTGGTTGGTACAGCGGCAACAAGTACGAACGTTTCATGATCTGGAACCGCATGCATGGTCCGTACCACCTTTACTACTGGTCGTTGATACTGTGCAACATCATCACGCCTCAGTTTTTGTGGATCAAGAGGGTGCGCTCGAATCTGCTCGCGCTCTGGATCATTTCATTCATCGTCAGCATCGGCATGTGGCTCGAGCGGTTCGTGATCGTCGTCACCAGCCTCCATCGTGATTTTCTGCCTTCGTCGTGGGGCATGTATCAGCCGACGCAATGGGATTGGTCAATGTTTATCGGCACGATAGGTTTCTTCTTTACGCTGCTGTTTCTGTTTATTCGCTTCCTGCCGATGATCTCGATTTTTGAGATGCGCACGATTCTTCCGGAGGCGGAGATGGAAGAGTAATGGACGAACACGGAGTACAAGTCGAGCATCCACCGGCGCATCGCCGTCATGCGCCGCCGCTCTACGGTGTGATGGCAGAGTTTGAGAATCCGACCGATCTCGTGGCTGCGGCGCGCCGTGTTTATGCCGCCGGCTATCGCCGTATCAACGGCTACTCGCCGTATCCGATCGAAGAGCTTTCGGAGGCGATCGGATTTACACACACGAGTTTGCCATTGATTGTTTTCATTGGCGGAGTAGTGGGCGCACTCGGCGGGTTTTTCATGCAGTACTGGATTGAAGTGATCAACTATCCGATCAATGTCGGCGGCAAGCCTTTCAACAGTTGGCCTGCGTTCATTCCGATCACGTTTGAAATGACGGTGCTGAGTGCGGCGTTTGCCGCAGTGCTCGGAATGCTCGTGCTCAACAAACTGCCGCAACCTTATCATCCGGTTTTTAATGCACCGAACTTTGCGCTGGCCACGCGCGATCGATTCTTTCTCGCCGTGGAAGCAAACGATCCGCAATTTAACCACGAGGAAGTGGTTGCTTTGTTGAAGAGTTTGGACGCGCTGGAAGTTAATGATGTCGAAGTGTAGAAAATCCAGAATTGTTTCCCGCAAAGGCGCAAAGGCGCAAAGAAAGAGCTTCAATACGGGTCTTTCTTTGCGCCTTTGCGCCTTTGCGGGAAAACTCCCGATGTTCCTTTTGTTGATAGGATTAATTGTTACTTGCGGTTGTCGACGCGACATGCAGGACCAGCCAAAGATGAAGCCCTTCCGCGGCACTTCGTTTTTTGGCGACGGATTGTCGAGCCGGCAACCGATTGAAGGAACTGTTGCGCGTGGCTTCCTGCGCTCCGAGACCGCTTATTACACCGGCAAGAAATCCGGACTGCCAACAGCAAGCCCTACGCCCGGAACAGCTCAACCCGGAAGCACGCAAGCAAACACCTACCCCGACGACGTCGAGACTTTTCCATTCCCGATTACCAAGGAGATCGTGCTCCGTGGCGAAGAGCGCTACAACATCTTTTGCAGCGTCTGTCATGGTTTGACTGGAAACGGCGACGGGATGATCGTGCGTCGCGGTTTCCGGCGTGCAGCGTCGTTTAATGACGACCGCCTGCGACAGGCACCCGTGGGCCATTTCTTCGACGCGATGACAAACGGCTGGGGCGCCATGCCGTCGTACGCGTCACAAATCGCGGTGCAGGATCGTTGGGCCATCATCGCCTACATCCGCGCGTTGCAGGTGAGTCAACAGAACACCGCGGCAGCCGCCGCGAGTCCGTCGCCAACGCCTTCGCCCCGGCCGGCAACTGGAGGACACGAATGATCCAAACGTTCAATCCTCCAAACATGTCGTCGTTTCAGCGGCGGGCGCTAATTGTGGGCATTGTCTTTTTAGTGCTGCTTCTGCTGAGTGTTGTGTTCGATCGTAAACAGTTTTTCCAGTCGTACCAGGTTGGATGGACATTCTGGACTGGAATCACGATCGGCTCGCTCGCCTTATTAATGCTGCAACACCTGACGGGCGGCGGTTGGGGTTTAGTGATCCGGCGTGTGCTCGAAGCTTCTACAAGAACACTGCCGGCGATGGCGATCCTGTTTCTCCCGATACTTCTCGGTGCTCACTATCTTTATCCCTGGACTAATCACGAAGAACTTGCTGAGCATCCGGCGGTGCAGTTCAAGACGCCGTATCTGAATCTTCCGTTTTTCACGATTCGCACTGTCATCTACTTTGGTATTTGGCTCGCGCTTGCTTTTTTCCTGAACCGATGGTCGCTCGCGCAGGATCGCACTGCTGATAATCGTTACACGAAGAACATGCGACTTTTGAGCGGACCAGGAATGGTGGTGCTGATCTTCGTAGTTACTTTTGCCTCAGTGGACTGGTATATGTCGCTCGAGCCGGAATGGTTCTCGACGATTTATGGTTTCATTTTCCTCGCAGCATGGAGTTTGAACGCCCTGGCGTTTGTGATTTTTGTGATGGCGCAGTTGTATCGCGAAGAACCGATGAAACGCATTGTCGCGCCGCTGCACTTTCAAGATCTCGGCAAGTTGCTTCTGGCATTGGTGATGTTGTGGGCCTACTTCGCTTTTTCGCAGTATTTGCTTATCTGGTCAGGTAACTTGCCTGAGGAAATTGTTTGGTATATCCGCCGCTTGCACGGCGGCTGGGGCGTGACGATCGTCACCATCGCGATCCTTCATTTCGCGGCGCCGTTTCTGTTCCTGCTGTCGCGCAGTCTGAAACGCAGTCCCCGCAGACTGGTGCTTGTGGCGGGACTGATAATTTTGATGCGCGCGGTTGATCTGCTGTGGATGCTGGTCCCGGCATACAAGGACCACAGATGGATCTGGATGGACGTGATTGCACTGCTGGGATTTGGCGGATTGTGGCTGGCGCTGTTCACGTGGCAGTTGGATAAGCGACCGCTGATTCCGATTAACGATCCACAGTTTGAGTCGACAGTCGCGCAGATGCACGCGGGACATTAAGCCGCGCGGATTACGCGGATTTATAACGATGACAGACAAGCACAAAGGGAACGGCCATCAGACGGAGACGCCGGACGTCTCGCACATTCGCAACGTCGAAGTCACACATGAACGAAGCGACATCAGTGTGCGTGGCGTGATAGCCTTCGTCGCCGCGCTCACGATTGCCGGGATCGCGATTCATTTGGGGATCGCATTGTTGTTTGGTTACTTCAACAAGGAGCACGAGAGAGAGCCGGGGCCGGGGCCGATGGCCCTTCAGAAAGACGAAAGGTTGCCGCCCGAGCCGCGTCTCCAGGCGGCGCCCGGATTTCGGATCACGCTGGAGGACGGAAAGGCGAGAAATCTCGAAAAGGCCGCGCCCCAGGCTGAGTATCGCGTGCTGCGAGAGCAGTGGGAAGAAAATTTGAAAACTGGATTGAAAGATCAGTCGGGCAAGGTGGTGGGTATGCCGATCGAGGCGGCGATAGACAAAATCGTTTCTGGCGGAGGATTGCCGGTGGAAACAAAAACTGCACCAGGAAAACTGACTGACTATGCGATCAGTATGCCTACCGCCGCCAGCTCAGGCAGACAAACGGAGAGGAAACTGCAATGATCCGTCTTCATCTGCGTCATCTGTGGCTGATTTTTCTGTTGGCTACTTCGTCAGTTATCTTCGCACAACCTGGACCACCTGGGCCAAGCTCGCCGCTTTATGGCGGGCGGCCTGCAACTGGAAATCCCTCAACGGGCCTGCCCGTGGCTCTGCGCGACGTGAAGATCGAACAAAAGCTCGACCAGCAGTTGCCACTCGATCTCACGTTTCGCGACGAAAACGGTCAGGAAGTAAAACTCGGCCAATACTTCGGCAAGAAACCGGTGGTGCTCGCGCTCGTGTACTACGACTGCCCGATGCTCTGTACGCAAGTGCTCAACGGCATGGTCACTTCGTTTCGCGTGCTGCCGTTTCAAATCGGTAAAGACTTTGACGTGGTTACAGTCAGCTTCGATCCGCGTGAAACAAGTACGCTAGCAGCCAACAAGAAAAAAGTTTACCTCGACTATCTGCCGGAGAAGATGCGAACAGGAGCACGCGACGGCTGGCACTTCTTAACCGGCGACCCGACAAACATCGCACATCTAACCGAAGCTGTCGGGTTTCACTATCGTTACGACGAAGCCACGAAACAGTTTGCCCACGCCAGTGGGATCATGTTGACCACGCCGCAGGGAAAACTTTCACGCTACTTTTATGGCATCGAGTATTCGGCGCGCGACCTGCGCCTCGGACTGATCGAGTCGTCGGAAAACAAGATCGGATCGCCGGTGGACCAACTGCTGCTTTATTGCTACCACTACGATCCGGCAACCGGCAAGTACGGCGCGGCGATAATGAAGGTGATGCGCGTTGCGGGCGTGATTACCATCTTGGGAATTCTGGCGATGCTGCTGTTGCTCAGAGCGCGCCATCAAGCAGTCGCCGGAGGCGCCATTCAGTAAATGCAGTCGTACATTCCATTGGTGCCCGACAGCGCTTCCACGTTCTCGTGGAAGGTTGACGCGCTCTATTTCTATCTTTCGGGCGTTACGCTTTTCTTTACGCTGCTCATCTCCGCGGTGCTGATCTTCTTTGTCATTCGATACCGGCGGCGCACGCCTTACGAGATTCCGCGGCCGATTGCCGGTTCACACAAGCTCGAAACCCTCTGGACCATCATCCCGTTCATCATCGCCATGACGATGTTTGGCTGGGGTGCGCAGGTCTATTTTGAACAGTACAAACCGCCGGCAAACGGCGTGGAAGTTTACGTTGTCGCCAAGCAGTGGATGTGGAAACTGCAACACGCCACCGGCCAGCGCGAGATCAATGAGTTGCACATTCCAGTCGGGCGCAAGATCAAGCTGATCATGACGTCGGAAGACGTCATTCACGATTTCTTTGTGCCTGCGTTTCGCACGAAAGCCGACGTCGTGCCCGGCAAGTACACGACGCTTTGGTTTGAAGCAACCACGCCGGGAACGTATCACCTGTTCTGTGCCGAGTATTGCGGCATGAACCACTCGGGAATGACGGGATCGGTGATCGTGATGGAGCCACGAGAGTTTGATAACTGGTTGAGTGGCAACACCGGCAGCATGACGCCGGCGACAGCCGGGCAGCAGTTATTTCAGACGCTCGGTTGTGTATCGTGTCATGGCGCCAATGGTGAAGGCGGACGAGGTCCAACACTGGCGGGCATCTTTGGAAAGATGACGCAGTTGCAAAGCGGTGAATCAGTGCGCGTGGATGAAGTTTACGTGCGCGAGTCGATTCTGAATCCGCAGGCAAAGATAGTTGCCGGTTTCGGGCCGATCATGCCGACGTTTCAGGGTCAGATCAGTGAAGACCAATTGCTGCAGTTGGTGGCGTACATCAAATCGATGCAAGCCACGGGACAGACGCCGGCGACAGCAGCCAGTCCTTCGCCTGCGGCGTCACCGGCAACCGCCCCTTCGCCAACGAGAAACATCAAATGATCATTTTGTAATTATTGTGCCTCTTTGTGGCAAATAAAGTTTTATGCAACCAATAGAGTCATTCTCCTGAACTGGAACGTATTTAATTTACAGAGATCACGATGACTACTCAGGCCACAACACCCGAAGTTCACGGCCACCGGTCGTTGCAGCACCATTTCGAAAACATGGAGCAGCAACGTGAGGCCGGCACGCTCGGCATGTGGGTGTTTCTCGTGACTGAAATCATGTTCTTCGGCGGAATGTTTCTGGCTTACACACTTTATCGCTCGACGTATCCAGCGTCGTTTGCGTCAGCCAGCAACCATCTCGACATCACGCTCGGCGCGGTAAACACCGGCGTATTGATCCTGAGCAGTTTCACGATGGCGATGGCTGTTTACTTCACGCAGGTGGGGAAACGACGTCCGCAGATTCTTTGCCTGGTAGTTACTCTGCTTTTGGGTTTGACGTTTCTCGGGGTAAAAGCGGTCGAGTATTACGACAAGTATGAAGATCACCTGATTCCGGGTCGCCTGATTCCGGGCAATCCGTTCAATCCGGCTGTGCAGGAGGAAGGGCAGCCAAAAGATCCACACAAGCTGCATCTGTTGCCCGGCGCGAGTGTCAGACAGGTTGAGATGTTCTACTGGATCTACTTCGCGATGACCGGCATGCACGCGTTGCACATGGTGATCGGCGCTGGGCTGCTGACGTTTCTGATTATTTTTTCGCTTAGAGGTCGTTTCGATCCGGAGTATCACAGCCCGGTGGAAGTCATTGGACTTTACTGGCACTTCGTCGACATTGTTTGGATCTTTCTGTTTCCGTTGCTTTATTTGCTCGGACGCCACTTCGAGCACGGCTAGGAAGAGATTGTAGGGGCGGCACTCCGTGGCCGCCCGCTCTCCCAGCGAGTCGGGCGGCCACGGAGTGCCGCCCCTACAAAAAAAGATAGCGTTAACAATGAGCGAGCATATTGTTCCCGTCAGAATTTACGTCACGATTTTCCTGGTGCTATTGAGCGGAACAGCGTTGACTGTTGTCGCGGCGTTTTATGATTTTCCGTGGCAGCTCAACACCGTGGTCGCCTTGACTATAGCGACGGTCAAAGCAACGTTCGTCGTGCTGTATTTCATGCACGTGCGCTACAGCTCACGACTCATATGGGTGATCGTGGCTTCCGCGCTGTTCTGGATGGGAATTATGTTCGCCCTGACGTTCAGCGATTACCGGACGCGCCCTTGGGATCGCGATCGCACGAGTGGGATTGTAATCATCTACTGAGTTTTACTCGCCCGGATGCAGCGTTGTTTCCCGCACTTCGATCAAGCGCCTACAGGAAGGACAGTTCAACCGAATGGTGGCGTCTGACGTTTTTATTGGTGCGGCACAATATGGACAAGCGCCTTCGACCTCATTGTGATGAAAGAGGTCGCGCATCATGAACACTGGCAAAACCAGACCGGCGAGCAGCAACGGAATGCCAAAAATGAGGCCGATCGTGGCTCCCTGACCGAGCGTCAGGCTGATGACAAGGCCCGCAATGAACAGAATAAGGCCAAGCAGAATGCTGAACGAAAAGCTGTAGGCACTATCAAACGTGCGGCCCGATTTCGCAACGTCTGGTCTGTTAACATCCATCTCTGAAAGCTCCTTGGATTTTTGGAGAGTTCTGGGGAGATCGCTTCGGACTCGGTAGCAGTGACTTTTACTCCTGCTCCCAGTCGTTGTCAATCTTTGAGTAGTTTTTCCAAGATGAAACCCATGATTCCATTTGAAGAATATCTCAGCCGCCATGACGAAGAATCATGGTCGGCGGCACTGACTACCTTACTTCGCTCCATTCACGAAGTAGATCGAAACGCAACGCAGATCTGGTTCGGGTTTTACCCGCTCGGACTTTTTCTGGCTCTCGAGCAGTCGGAAGATCCGGACACACTGGCGCAGCGACTGTTGATGCAGGGCAACTACCGGCTGAAGGATCAGATCGACTCGTCTCACACGTTTCTCTACGGCCATCGCTACTGGTCTGACGTAAAGAACGCCTTACAGCAGCACGCGCGCGAGTTCTCGGCGAGTGACACTCGATCGCTGGCGGATCAGATTTTGTCAGTCGCGCAAAAGGCTGCCGCTGAGTCGAAGGTTGATCCATCGCTTGTTGTCGGCATCACCGCGGTTGCTTTCATGACCATCAGGCAAGCGGGACGTGCGGCATTCGAAGCCGCGCCAGGGAAGATGCTTATCGACAAGAAGCACGCTGCGAAGTCGGCTGCGCAGGTGTTGCGCGAACGTGCCGTTGACGACAGCCAGGGTCTCTTTAGTTTTCTTAAAACAGTCGACAAGAAATGGACGGTCACTTACGACGAGAATGACGACCGCGCGAAGTACCGCATGAATCATCTTCAGGATCTGGCGTGGGGCGCGGCCGACGATCGTTCGCGTAACTGGCGCGAGATCGATCCGCGAAGAGTTGAAGGGCCGATCCCGGTTGAGTGTCGTTCAGCGTCGTGTGGCACGTGTTGGGTGGGGATTCTCGGAGGCGCCGAGAAGCTCACGGATGTCGCCGCCCGTGAAGGAAAGAAGATCAAGGAGTTTGGCTATATTGATACGACCGAAGCAAAGCCGCTAATCCGTCTCGCTTGTCAGGCGCAGGCAATGGGCGCTGTTTCGATTGTCATTCCGCCGTGGAACGGAGTGTTTGGGAAGTACTTGAAAAAGTCTTAGCCACATGCGCGGCACGCTGCCCAAACCTCTACTCTACGTCTTCGCCGCTGCCTTGCTCTGGAGCACGGGCGGTCTCTTCATCAAGTGGACCACACTCTCGGGACTTGAACTCTCATTTTGGCGTTCATTACTTGCCGGAATCACCGTCGCGTTCTTTACGAAGCATGAGGGGTTTGGTCTAAACCGCCTGATGTTTGCCGCATCAGTTCTGTATGCGATTCTTCTTATAACTTTCGTTCTCGCCACTAAAGAAACGACAGCCGCAAACGCGATCTTCCTGCAATACACATCGTCAGTACACGTTTTGATTCTCGAGCCGATAGTCTACAAAGAAAAATTCCGCGCGCGGGATCTGATTACAGTGGCGGTTTGTCTGGGTGGGATGGCGTTATTTTTCGTCGGACAACTTCGCCCGCAAGACGTCACCGGCAACATTCTCGCCCTCACTTCCGGTTTATTCTTCGCACTCTATTTTCTCCTGCTACGCCATCCACGCGCGCGCCAGGTTAACCGAGCTTCATCCGTGATCTACGGAAACCTGATTGCGATCATTCTCACCGTACCGTGGGGATTGGCTGCGCTCAAACACATGACCACACACGACGCGCTCAGTGTGACGTATCTCGGCGTGGTCCAACTCGGAATCGCCTATGCACTGTTTACAACCGGGATGGCCCGAGGCGTGCGGTCACTGGACGGCAGCATTATCTGCTACATCGAACCGGTGCTGAATCCTGTTTGGGTATTTCTAGTGCTTGGCGAAAGACCTTCCCGATGGGCCTTGCTAGGCGGCACGATCATCATCGCCGCCGTACTCACTCACATGCTTCTGGATGCACGAGTAAGAAGAGCTTCAGCTTTTTAGCCACAAAGAAGCATATGTGCTTTTTTGTGGCTTACTAAAGCCAGGTAGAGCGGCTGTCGTAATAAGTTGGAGAGCGGTCTGGAAATCGTTGCTTGTAGTGCCGGTAGCGCGCCAGCAGTTTTTCGTAACGCTTGTCGGACGAGTGGAGCGGTTTGTGAGGGATGGCGCGAAGATGGTCCTCGATCTTCGTCATGTTGCGTGCGGAAAAACGCCAGTCGTAGTTGCCCAAATCGTAGAGACTGGTTAACGCATAACCTTTAAGTCGCCCCGAAAAATCGACGTAGGTATCGAAATAACTCCACGCCAGATCTCTCAACGAGCGAAACACCGGCTTGCGCCCGTGTAGTCCGAGATCACGCGAGCGCGCAATCGAGCCCCAACGCCCATTCTCTTTGAAGGCAAAAACCACATGGTCCAGGAGATCGTATGACGCGAGATCCAGCAATAGCGGCGGGTAACCATGTTGTTCCAGAATCACCGCCGAAGCCACTGCCGCTTCGAGACAGTGCACCTCCTTTTGCTTGACTAGCTCACGAAACGACCGCAGCGTGTCTTGTTTACCTTCCCAGTTGTAAGGCATCGAACGAAAGAAGCGCTGGACCTTGGCGGGAGTGTTGAGCCGTTGGATCAGTTTCCATTCAAACGCGGTGAAACGCTTCTTGTCGGGAATCATGCGGAAATCGTTGACTTTGTTCGCTTGTACGACAAAAGCTTTCACGCCCACTTGCCTGAATCAACCGCAAATGTCAGACTTACAAACCGCTGGCCAACCTGGCGCGGCCTCTGGCGCGAACCAGCTTGAGTTTAGCAAAAATAAAATACTTCTCTTTCCGTCGAAATATATTTCCAACAATGAACCAGCAGGCAACAGCTTCACAAAGAACCCGCGCCGAACAAGAAACCGAGAATGAGGCAAATCGTTTGAGAGAGCAAGTGGACGAGGCTCTGATGGCCGTCCTCGCTCGTGGACCAGACGAGGTTGAGTCGTTGCAAACCGCGGCCGATCGTATCGAACGCGCCGCTCGCGACCTTGCCGACGCTTTGCGCGAGCTAGCTGAACAGCGCAAAGCGCCGGAAGGCTTGTAGCAGAAGTTTGCTGATCACTTGATCTGGCGAAACTCTTTGATTGGAGACTTTTAATGGCGTCGATTCGCACTCAGCCAAACACCGAACATCTGGGCCGTAAAAATACTACAACCGAATTAGACAACTACGGGATCAAAGCACCTGCTCGCGTTTACTGGAACCTCAACACACCCGAACTCTATGAAGAGATTGCACGCCGTCGTGAAGGCACTCTCTCAAATCACGGCGTGATACTCGTCGATACGGGCGAACACACCGGCCGGTCAGCAAAAGACAAAGCAATCGTGCGCGAGGCTGGCAGTGAGGACAAGGTTTTTTGGGGCGACGTAAACAAAGATTTTCCGCAGGACAAGTTCAATGCACTGAAAGAACGAATGATGGCCCATGCGAACGGCCGCGATCTTTTCGTGCAGGACACGTTTGTAGGCGCCGATCCAAAGTATCGTTTGCCGATCCGGATTGTCAGTGAACTCGCATGGCATTCGCTCTTTGCTCGCACGATGTTCATCAGTAATACCGGCGAAACAACACCACACACACCCGAATTCACGATTATCAACTTTCCGGGTTTTCAAGCCGACCCGCAGCGTGATGGCACTCGTTCGCCGACGTTCATCCTGATGGACTTCAGCCAACGACTGGTTTTGATCGGCGGTACGTCTTACGCCGGCGAAACCAAAAAGAGCGCCTTTACGATAATGAATTACCTGCTGCCGCAACGCGGTGTGATGAGTATGCATTGCTCAGCCAATGTCGGCGCCGCAGGAGACGTGGCAATCTTTTTTGGTCTGTCGGGCACCGGGAAAACAACGCTTTCTGCCGATCCCGAACGACGACTGATTGGCGACGACGAACATGGTTGGTCTGACCACGGAGTGTTCAATTACGAGGGGGGCTGTTACGCGAAAGTGATTAAGCTCTCCGCTGAAGCAGAGCCTGACATCTATCGCACCACGACCATGTTCGGTACGCTTCTGGAGAACGTAATTTACGATCCTGTAACGCGACAGATTGATCTCGACGACGCGAGCCGAACTGAAAACACTCGCGCCTCTTATCCACTCACCAGCATCAACAACATCGTACCTGAAGGACGCGCAGGCCATCCGCGCAACATCATCATGTTGACCGCGGACGCTTTTGGCGTTCTGCCACCCGTCGCACGGTTGTCGCCGGAACAAGCGATGTATCACTTCCTTTCCGGCTACACAGCGAAAGTCGCCGGCACTGAGAAAGGCATCAAGGAACCGGAGGCGACCTTCTCGACCTGCTTTGGTGCGCCGTTTATGGTGCTTCATCCGGGCGTCTACGCTGACCTGCTTGGCAAACAGATGGCGAAGCACAACGCTGCATGTTGGCTGGTTAATACAGGTTGGAGTGGTGGACCATACGGCGTCGGGCAGCGGATGAAGATCAGCTACACGAGGGCGATGATTCGTGCGATTCTAAATGGCTCACTGGCGCAAACTCCGACCACGCCTGACGCGATCTTCGGCGTAAACATTCCCGTTTCGTGTGC
>Ga0075425_100006616_pt1 | contig 12169 bp, 9 predicted proteins | sample SoiMethybrSBSTD4_FD_75300 | JGI IMG/M metagenome (GOLD analysis project Ga0075425, IMG submission 75300) | Bulk soil microbial communities from a Populus tree surrounding site in Tennessee, USA - Soil MetaG P. TD hybrid SBSTD4 | ecosystem: Environmental > Terrestrial > Soil > Tree plantation...
GGAAACCGCGCCGGCAGCACGGCGAGCACGTCACCAAGCGTCGCGGCGTCGAGCTCGACTTCGGAAACGCCGGCGCGCTCACGCGGGATGCCGAGAAACTCGACGTGCATGGTGTAACTTTAATCCCTCTATGAGCCCTCCCAAAGGTCAGCGCTCGCGCGTGCGTAGCACGCCCAGGGGACGGGCCGTTGACCCGCGCGCACGCGAAGAAGTGCAGGCGCTGCTCGGCGATCATCCGCGACGGCGCGATCTGCTCATCGAGCATCTGCACCTGATTCAGGACCGCTACGGATGTCTTTCGGCCGCACACCTGGTGGCGCTCGCCGCCGAGATGAAGATGGCGCTGGCTGAGGTATACGAAGTGGCGACCTTCTATCATCACTTCGACGTCGTAAAAGAAGGCGACGCGGTACCGCCGCGGATCACCGTCCGTGTGTGCGACTCCATCGCGTGCGAGCTTGCGGGATCGCACGAGTTGCTTGCGACCGTCTCATCGATGATGCCTGCCGACGTGCGCGTGCTTCACGCGCCGTGCGTCGGCCGCTGCGACACCGCACCGGTCGCTGTCGTTGGCCAGAATCCGATCCCGCAGGCGACCGCCGACAAAATTGCGTCCGCCGTGCGTGCGGGTGAAACGAAGCATCCAGTTTCAGATCCGGTTGTCACGCCGCGTCACATTGACTACACCGCGTACCGCGCGAGCGGCGGCTACGCGCTCGCCGCATCATGCGTAAACGGTGAGCGCGCGGCGACCGATGTCATCGCGCTGATGGAAGACTCGGGACTGCGCGGCCTCGGCGGCGCGGGCTTCCCGGCCGGGCGCAAAATGGAAAATCGTCCTTGCTGAACCAGCGCCGCGCCTGATGGCGATCAATATCGACGAAGGCGAGCCCGGCACCTTCAAGGACCGGTATTACCTGGAACGCGACCCGCATCGCTTGCTCGAGGGCGCGATCGTGGCCGCGTGGACCGTCGGCATCGATTCCGTTTACATCTACATACGGGACGAGTACCACGGATGCCGCGACATCCTCGAGCACGAGCTCGCGGCGTTGCGCGCCGATCCGCCATGCCGTCTCCCCGAGTTCCACCTTCGCCGCGGAGCGGGCGCCTACATCTGCGGCGAAGAGTCCGCGATGATTGAATCGATCGAAGGCAAACGCGGCGAGCCGCGCCTTCGTCCTCCCTATGTGGCGCAGGTCGGACTGTTCGGGCGCCCGACGCTCGAACACAACATGGAAACGCTGCACTGGGTGCGCGACATCCTCGAAAAGGGGCCCGCCTGGTTCGCCGGACACGGGCGCAACGGGCGCAAGGGCCTGCGCTCCTTCTCGGTGAGCGGCCGCGTGAAGAATCCCGGCGTTCATCTCGCGCCCGCCGGCATCACGCTGGCCGAGCTGATCGGCGAGTACTGCGGCGGGATGCTCGACGGCCACACGCTGTACGCGTACCTGCCCGGCGGCGCATCCGGCGGAATTCTTCCGGCGTCCCTCGCAAACGTGCCGCTCGACTTCGACACGCTGACACCGTACGGCTGCTTCATCGGCTCCGCCGCGATCGTGGTGTTGTCGGACAAGGACAAGGCGGCCGCAGCCGCGCGTAACGTCATGAGGTTCTTCGCGGACGAATCGTGCGGCCAGTGCACGCCCTGCCGCGTCGGCACGCAGAAGGCGCTGCATCTGATGCACGAGCGGCGCTGGGATAAGCCGCTGCTCGAAGAACTGTCGCAGGCGATGATGGACGCATCGATCTGCGGACTGGGCCAGGCGGCACCCAACCCGGTGCTTTCGGTGCTCAAGTACTTTCCGGGCGAGGTCGAGTGATGGTGACCTTCACCCTCAACGGGCAAGCGGTCAGCGCACCTGAAGGCGAAACGCTCCTGACAATCGCACGGCAGCGCGGCGTCGAGATCCCGCGCCTCTGCTACATGGACGGTATGCGGCCTGACGGCAACTGCCGCACCTGCATGGTGGAAATCAAAGGCGAGCGCGTACTCGCGCCGTCCTGCTGCCGTCATCCCGCGGATGGCATGGAGGTCACGACCAACAGCAGGCGCGCCGTTATCAGCCAGAAGATGTCGATTGAGCTGCTGCTCGCGGACGTGCCGGAGACCGCCTACACGCTCGACTCGGAGCTCGATTACTGGGCGAAGAAGATGGGCGTCGGCAAGCCCCGCTTTCGAAGCCGTCCGCAGCCGGCCGAGGATGTGTCGCATCCGGCAATGGACGTCCATCTCGACGCGTGCATCCAGTGCAAGCGCTGCGTCCGCGCCTGCCGCGAAGAGCAGGTCAACGACGTGATCGGCTACGCGTTCCGCGCGGGACGCTCAAAGATCGTCTTCGACTTCGATGATCCGATGGGGACCTCCACGTGCGTCGCATGCGGCGAGTGCGTGCAGGCGTGCCCGACCGGCGCCCTGACGCCGGCGCGAGGCGTGGCGACCATCGCTCCGGACCACACGATCGATTCAGTTTGCCCGTATTGCGGCGTCGGTTGTCAGCTCACGTATCAGGTCAAGGACAACCGCATCCTCTACGTGCGCGGAAAAGATGGGCCTTCCAACTCCAGCCGTCTGTGCGTGAAAGGACGCTACGGCTTCGACTACGTTCAGCATCGACACCGCCTGACGAAGCCGCTGATGCGCAAGCCGGGAATTCCGAAGCACAAGGACGTTGTCGTCGACCCCGAGAAGTGGCACGAGGTGTTCCGCGAGGCGACGTGGGATGAAGCGCTGGAATTCGCCGCGGGCGGTTTGCGACACGCGCGCGATACGTACGGTAAGCGCGCACTGGCCGGCTTCGGGTCGGCAAAAGGAACGAACGAAGAAGCGTACCTGTTTCAGAAGCTGGTGCGCACCGGCTTCGGCTCCAACAATGTCGACCACTGCACACGCCTCTGCCACGCATCAAGTGTCGCCGCGTTGATGGAAGGCATCAACTCCGGCGCGGTGTCGAATCAGGTTCGTGACGTCGCTAACGCCGACGTGCTCTTCGTCATCGGCGCGAACCCGACGATGAACCATCCGGTGGCGGCGACGTGGATGAAGAACGCGGTGAAGCGTGGGGCAAAGCTGATCGTGGCGGACCCTCGGCGCAGCGATCTGGCGCGGCACGCCACGTACTACCTGCAGTTTCATCCCGACACAGACGTGGCGCTGCTGAATGCGCTCCTTCATGTCATCGTCAATGAAGGCCTCGTCGATCAGGCGTTCGTCCGCGATCGCACGTCCGGCTACGAAGCGCTCGCGGAAAACGTCCGCAAGTTCTCGCCCGAAGCAATGGCTCCGATCTGCGGCATTGATGCGGACGTCATCCGCGACGTGGCGCGTCTGTATGCGAAGTCGAAGGGTTCGATGATCTTCTGGGGCATGGGCATCTCGCAGCACGTGCACGGCACCGACAACGCACGCTGCCTGATTGCGCTGGCGCTCTCGACCGGCCAGATTGGCCGGCCGGGCACTGGACTCCATCCGCTGCGCGGTCAGAACAACGTGCAGGGCGCCTCGGATTCGGGATTGATCCCGATGTTCTATCCCGACTACCAGGGCGTGGCGTCGCCCGATGCACGGCACCGGTTCGAGACGTTGTGGCACACCCCGCTCGATCCGGATCCCGGCCTCACGGTCGTGGAGATCATGAACGCTGCCAAGCGCCGCGACATCCGCGCGATGTACATCATGGGCGAGAACCCGGCGATGTCCGATCCCGACGTCGATCACGCGCGTGAAGCACTCGCCGCGCTCGATCACCTTGTCGTGCAGGACATCTTCCTGACGGAGACGGCGTATCTTGCGGACGTGGTGCTGGCGGCAACCGCGTGGCCCGAAAAAGTTGGCACCGTCACGAACACCGATCGGATGGTGCAGCTCGGACGTAAGGCCATCGAGCCGCCCGGCGGCGCGAAGGAAGATTTCTGGCTGCTGACGGAGCTTGGCCGGCGCCTCGGACTCGACTGGAACTACGCGCATCCACGCGATGTGTTCGCCGAGATGCGCACCTGCATGGACTCGATCGCCGGCATCACCTGGGAGCGACTCGAGCGCGAGTCCTCTGTGACCTATCCGTGCGTGGAGGAAGGTGACCCAGGCGAGCCGGTGGTCTTCATCGAGCGCTTCCCCACGTCGAGCGGCCGCGGCAAGTTTGTTCCCGCCGATTTGATCCCGGCCGCCGAGCGTCCCGATGCGGAATATCCGAGTGTGCTCATCACTGGCCGACAGCTCGAGCACTGGCACACGGGCGCGATGACCCGCCGCGCCGCAGCGCTGGATGCGCTTGAGCCGGAGCCGGTCGCATCGGTGCATCCGCTCGATCTGCAACAGATGGGCATCAACGGCGGCGACGTCATCACCATCGGCTCGCGCCGCGGCAGCATCTCCCTCTACGCGCGCGCAGATGAGGGCATGCCGCGCGGATCGGTGTTCGTGCCGTTTTGCTACTACGAAGCCGCCGCGAACATGCTGACCAACCCCGTGCTGGATCCGTTTGCGAAGATTCCCGAGTTCAAGTACTGCGCGGTGAAGGTCGCAGTCGGCGGTGCGGTACCGGAGCGTCTCAGCTTCGGTGGCGGAACTTTGCTGTCGCAGTAATTCAAAATGCAGACACCCGCTGGCGCCATCGTGCTGTGCGGGGGCAAGTCCACACGCATGGGTACGCCGAAGGCGCTGCTCCCCTTCGGTCCGGAAACGATGCTGCAGCGTGTGGTCCGCATCCTGCGCGGTGTGGTGTCGCCGATCGTCATCGTCGGCGCCGCCGATCAGATGCTGCCGCCGCTCGACGCCGACGTCATCATCACGCACGACGAACGTGGCGAACGCGGACCACTCGAAGGACTGCGCGCGGGCTTGAAGGCGCTTCCGGCGGACGTTGACTGCGCGTACGTGACCAGCTGCGACGTGCCGCTGCTCGAGCCCGGCTTCGTGCGTCAGATGATCGATTTCACTCGTGGCTACGATGTCGCCGTCGTGGAGATTGACGGCTTCGCGCATCCGTTGTCGGCGGTCTACCGCCGCACGGTGCTCCCGTATGTCGACGAACTGCTGGCAGAGGACCGGCTGCGGCCGGTGTTTCTGTTCGAGCTGGTGAGAACGCGCCGCGTGCGGCCGGACGAGATCACCGCCGATCCCGGCCTCTACACCCTGCGCAATCTGAACACACCTGAGGACTATCGGCGCGCGCTCGCCGACGCCGGCTTCCGCTGAATCACGAGCCTGCCGTCTTACGCGTCGTGCTGGAGGATGTGTAAGAGGTACTCACCGTACGAACTGGATTGCATGTTTCGTCCGATGCGCTCGAGATCGGCTGCGGTGATGTAATTCAACCGATACGCAATTTCCTCGATGCACGCCACCATCAACCCTTGTCGCTCTTCGATCGCCTGCACGTAATTCGCCGCCTGGAGAAGCGCCGCGTGGGTACCCGTGTCCAGCCACGCGGTGCCGCGCGTGAGGGTGGTGACATGCAGTTGGCCGCATTGCAGGTAGGCGCGATTCACGTCCGTGATTTCAAGCTCGCCGCGCGCCGAGGGCCGCAGGCCGGCCGCGATTTCGATGACGCGGTTGTCGTAAAAATAAAGACCAGTCACGGCGTAGCGGGATTTCGGCGTCGCGGGCTTCTCCTCGATGGAAATCGCCTTGCCGCTGTCGTCGAGTTCGACGACGCCGTAGCGCTCGGGATCGCGAACCGCGTACGCGAATATCGTTGCTCCCGTCTCGCGCAACGCGGCGGCACGCAGGTCGTCGGTGAAATGCGCGCCGTAGAAGACGTTGTCGCCGAGTGCGAGCGCAACGCGGTCGCCGCCGACGAACTCGGCCCCGATGATAAACGCCTGCGCCAGACCTTCAGGCCGCGGTTGTGCGGCGTACTTCAGTGAAATGCCGATGTCGGCGCCATCGCCCAGCAGACGCTGAAACATCGGTTGTTCGTACGGCGTCGTAATGATCAAAACATCCCGGATGCCGGCGAGCATCAGCGTCGACAGCGGGTAATAGATCATCGGCTTGCTGTAGATGGGCACCAGCTGTTTGCTGATGCCCTTCGTGACCGGATGCAGACGAGAGCCGGCCCCGCCTGCGAGGATGATTCCCTTGAGCAATTGAGATCCCGTTTAGATCATTATTGCTCTTTCCCGCCCATCTGCACTTCGAGTCCGTCCGGATCCTGGACGTGGAAGCTGTTGTTGGTGACGCGAACCATCAGGCCGCGCCGCTTCAGCTCCGCGTCCATCGCCGCCTTGATCTTTGGATCCGTGTCCCAGCCCGCGAGCGTGTAGGCGATGTGATCGACGCCGACCTTGCCGCCCGGCCGTCCCGCCGCATTGCGCGCGATGATGGTGTTGTTGCCGAAGCCGAGTGTGCACTCGGTCTTGCCGTTGTCCTCGCTCACCTTCATTCCGAATAGCCCGGAATAGAAGTCGCGTGTTTTCCGATAATCCGCAACCTGCATCGACACGTGGTTGATGTACGTCGCCGTGGCCGGTGCCGCCTCTGCCTCCGTTGCACCCGCCGCTGCCGTCGCGCCGACCGCAAGCATCTGAATGAGCTGACGACGGGTCACCTTGCCGCGTTCGTACTCCTGCAGCAAACGGCTGATGATGTGCTCCATATCGTCTCCTTGTAGAGGCCGACCTTCAGATCGACCCACGTCTAAAAATTCATTGGCGCGCTGAATTGGAAGATCCGGGGACCTGTGTGACACGCAGGTCGAGCCGGCGGATGCGATGGTCGTACATCGTTCCCGGCATCAGGTGTCAAAGACGGCCTGAGTATAGGGGTGCCCGGCGATGCCGTGCAACGGTGATTCGGATCGGCCGTATAGTCCGCGGCAGTGTTCGTTTTCCTCGGAATCGGCCTCCTGGCCGCCGCTTGTGTCCAGCTCCTCCGCCTCTTCGTTACCGTCACTCCGGCGCTGTCAGCCGTCGCGTGGGTCGCTGCGGCGATCGCCATCGACCGCGTGGCAGGTCGCGCTCCGCGCGGCCACGCCCTGCGGCCGGTCGTTGCAACAGGCGAGGCAAATGAACGGGTTCCCGAACCGCCGCCGGGTCATCCACCGGCGGCGAGCTGGTACGTCGAAAGCCGCGGCGATGGCGCCCTTCCCTTCTCGTGCTCATTCGTCGAATTCGACGAGCGCGGCGACTATCTGGACTTCGAGCAGCATCGTCACGCCTACCAGAAGATTCTCGACCTCACCGCTGACCGGGCGCCGCTCACCGTCGTCATCTATGTCCATGGCTGGCGGCACAGCGGACAGTCGTACGACGTCGTCTCGTTCAACGAGTTCCTGCGGCAGCTTTCGCAAGCGGACAGCGGGGGCCGCCGTCGTGTGCACGGCGTTTATTGCGCCTGGCGCGGCGCATCGCTGCGACCGGCGATTCCGAAAGACGACACGTTCCGTCGCGTCGAGCGGTGCTTCGGTGGCGAGATCGTGGATTCGAGGCGACGCGCACTGTTTCCGTACCTCAACATGGCCATCGAGACGCTGTCGTATTGGAATCGGAAAGGCATACCCGAGTACAAGTTCAGCGCGACGTGCATCTCGCGAACGCTGTTCTCCTGTGCCTTTGCGGCTCGGCGCAATGCGCCCGCGTGCGAGCTGATGTTGATCGGCCATTCATTCGGTGCGTTGATGCTGGAGCGGACCTTTCAAAACGCAGCGATCAGTCTTCTGACCAATGCCTGGCCCTGGGGCCTGCCGGAGGCGGCGGGCGCGAGCATCAATCCGCTGCCGTTCGACACCGTGCTCCTCGTCAACTCGGCCGCGCCATCGATCTATGCGAAGCAGTTTCAGGGCTATCTCGCCGCGCACCGGCAGGCGATGGTGAGCGCGCACGTTCACCACGCCGCGACGCCGATTGTGTTCTCACTCACGTCGGGCGCCGACTGGGCGACACGCTTCGCCCACCCGCTGGCGAATGTGCTGGCACCGTTCGCACCGTCGCTGTGGCGGTATTACCGGGGCAGCGAATTCATTCTGGAACTGACGCCGGCTGCGGACGACGTGACCATTCCGCAGTCGTACTACTACCGCCATACGCCCGGCCACAATCCGTTAATCGTCAACCGGTTCATCGAGCCCGAATCGGAAGATGCACCACGCGATTCCGTCACATTCACAACAGCGGCGAAGAAGGGAGGATCCAGCACCTGGAGCATCAACTTTCCGCCTGTGACGTCGACGAACATTCGCTTCAGCGTCTACCGTGGATTGCGCCCGCTCGCGTGGACGAGAACGGAAAGAGGATGGTTGAAGTACCGCGACACCGCGTACTGGATCATTCGTTGCCCGAAGACCATCATCGCGGGGCATAACGACATCTGGTCGCAGGCGGCGATGGATACTTACGCCGCGCTGAATGAAATCGCGTTACAGGCTCGCCGGTGATTGCCGCGACCGCCCGGTGATCTGAAGTACGCCTGGTCCAGCACTTAAGTCTGCCTGAAGTCGTATCGTCTGGGCGCCGTCGCATGTACATCAATGAGAATGCCTGCCTTCGACGCTGGCACGTCCGTTGCCAGCCGGACGAGTTGCGATGGGATTCCTGGAGACGATCGGTCAACGCAAAGAGTCGGCCCCCCAAGGCTCGCGGCCAGCCGCCGTCCAGGATTTGATCTGGGACGATTCCGCCAAAGCGCTTGAATCAGCGCCGGCGCCGGAACCGAAGCCGCGGCGATCGAATCGAGCTAGTCCGGCGATCTGGATCGCTGCTCTTCTGGTCGTAGGCGCCGTTAGCGTCGCGGCGTGGCTGGGCATCCGGAAAAGCGCGACGCACGTCGCGCCGCCTCCGGCGGCATCGGCCGATGCGCCAGCTGTGGAGCGGACGCAGGTCGTCAAACCGCAGCCGAAGCGAACGTCAACACGCCGGCGGGAAGTCGTTCAGTCCGCTGTCAACCATGCACGCGCGATCGACACGAAGGCTTCTGATGGTGCCGTCGACCCTCCGACGCAGACGTCAGGCTCTGACGCGGTTGCGCCGGTTGTGAACGTGGCGGAGACGGCAGCATCACCTGCGGAACCGGTCTCCGATTCAACGCCCGCGCTTGTCGCGGAGCTGCCTGAAGACAACTTCATATATTCGAGCGACGGCACCGGCGTGGTGGCGCCGCAGCTGGTGTCGCTTGGCTTCTCGCCGCCTCTGGTCAAAGGATTCCAGGCACGCACGACCGCGCTCGAGCTGATCGTGTCGAAGAGCGGGACCGTCGAGCGCGCGAAGATCTCCGCTACGTCGACCAACTGGGAAGATGCGATGCTGCTCAGTCGAGCGAAGATGTTCCAGTTCGTACCGGCGCAGCGAGATGGCTACCCCGTTCGGTATCGCCTGCTGATGAGGGTTGATGCCACGCCATAGCCGTCCTCAGCGTCATGCGGAGGTCTTCATCGGACGCTCGGCTGCGCTTTTCGTACACCCGTTCGCGGCGTGGCGCTCGCCTTCGCGGAGCGATCGAGGCGTGCTGCTGATCTCCTATTTCGCGATCAGCTACGTGATGGTGTTAGCCCTGCTGCACGTGCTCTCGGTGGTGGTATCGTGAAGTTGTGAAACAGCGTCCGGACGATTTCAGCCCTGACCAGCCCAACGACGAGCCTTCCAAGGATGAGCCGGACCAGACCGACGAACCAAAGCTCACGCCCGTACCCACGCGTATTGGCGAAGGACCCGACAACCTCCGTCGTCGTCGCGAGTGGTTCAAGCGGCGGTCCGGCGAGGGAACTGACGATTAGTCCACCGCCAGTCGGTAACAACTCCGCCCGTAAGTAGCGGCCAGCAGCCATTTTTTCGCGCGGTGGAATACCAGATCGATGACCATCACGCGCGGCAGGTTGCGCGTGAGATTTGCCCAGCTTACGCCAGCGTCGCCCGATACGTAGACACCGGCATCGCTGCACGCGTAAACGATATTCGGTGCATCGGGTCTGACGAGCAGCGCGTTATGCGGCACGTTAGGCAGCTGTCCGCGATCGGCATCGCGCCACGACGACCCGCCGTCATCCGATCGGAACACGTGCGGGTGGCCGAAATTGGCGACCGACACGAACACACGTAAGCCGTCGATCGGCGATGCGCTGATGCGAGTAATGGTGTGGCCCGGCAGCGAGCCGGCGAGGTTCGCGCTCCACGTGGCGCCGCCATCTAGGCTTCTGAAGAAGCCGCCATTTTCGGTCGCGACATAGATGCGGCGTGCATCAGCCTCGCAGACCTCAATCGCCGAAATGGTTGACCCGTCGAGCACCGCCGAGACCGGCTGCCACGTCTCACCGTCATCTTTCGTACGCCAGACGCGGCGCGAACCGAGGAACAGCGTTTTCGAGTCGGCCGGACTCATGTCGAGAAACGCCATCCAGACGGCGTTTCGCTCGTCCTCCGTTGCGGGCGGTGATACGTCCTTCCACCGACGACCGTGAAACCGGAACAGGTTCATGTTGTAGTACGACGCGAATACATGCGTTGCATCACTCGGGTCGTACACAATCCAGCCGCCGTCGCCGCCCAGGAGTTCAGAGTAGTCGTCGGCGCGGCCTGAAAACGTGACGAGCGTGCCATTGTCCTGCGCGCCGCCGCCGATAGCGCGGGCGTCGCTCTGCGCGATGTCCATGTCGTAATACATCGTGACGGCCAAGCCGTTGCTCCGGTTCGTCCAGGTTGTCCCGGCATCGCTGCTGACATCGAGGCCGCCGTCGTTGGGATCGTATACGCGGCCCGGTGTCGATGCGGGCATCAACAGGCCGTGATGATCCGCGTGCGCGTACCCACGGCTGCCGCGGTCGGCATCCCACTTTGTGATTCGCGCCCACGTGCGTCCACCGTCGGTCGTCCGATGCAGGTCGACGCCTCCGCAAATCACATGGTTTGGCTTCGCCGGATGAACCACGATCGTATTGCCGTAGGAGATCTGCGTCTCGGTGCGAAAGTGGGCGCCCGCCACATTGACCCAGTTGGTGCCACCGTTCGATGTCTTGAATACGCCGAGCACGAGATCCGATCGATCGCTGCGTTCGTCGGCCGCGAGCGCGTACAGCATGCGCGGATTGGACAGGCTGATGGCGAGTGAGGTCCGGCCGAAGCGTTCGGCTGGCGGGAGCCCGGAGGTGAGGTGTTGCCAGGTGCTGCCGCCATCGGCCGTCCGATAAATGCCGCTGGCCGGTCCGCGAGCGGTGATGGCAGCATAAACGACGCCTGCCTGCGCTGGATCGAACACGACGGAGTGGCACCAGTAATTGCCGCTGGTCGCAAAGGTGAAACGCCTCCAATTGATGCCACCGTCGTGCGACTCGTACATGCCACCGAGGTCACCACCGCGTGCGACTTCGCCGAACCCGACGCCGCCGAGAATGAGATGTCGCGAGTCCAAAGGGTCGATGGCGATCGCCCCGATGCGCCGAGGTACGCCGGCGCGGTCGACCGATGCATGTAGCCGCCACGTGGCGCCTCCATCGACCGTACGGTACAGGCCGACGCCGCCATATGAGTCCGCCGAGAGGTTCGCCTCGCCTGTGCCGCAGTACAGCGTCTGTGGGTTGCGCGGGTCGATAGCGAGCGCGCCGACGTTGAGCACATCCTGGTCGTGCCACTGGGCACGCCAGGTTTGGCCGGCATCGGGACTGAACCAGACGCCCCCGCCGGCCGCGCCCACCCAAATGCGTTCGGCGTTGCCAGGATCGCAGACCAGACTGGTGAGGCGACCGCCGATGTTTGTCGGACCGATGGACTCCCACTGCGCCGCCCCGGAAGCGGCGGGAAGGGACTTCTGCGTCGCGTCGCGTTGCGCCACGACACGGGCGACAGGGGCCTCGCGCATCGGCCACGAAGCTCGCGACTGGAACCACCCCGCACGTGTCTTGTGATTGACGAGCCGAGGCGGCGGTGGTGCCGCGGACCGGGACTTACGTGGACCGCGCGTGACGGTGCTTTCCGGCAGTACACGGCCGGCGATGAGCACGTCTTCGCTCGTGCCTGGACCGCCAGTGTCCGGAGCGTCCACCGTTTTGCCAGGTGCGGCCAACACCGGAACGGGGCGTTGTCTGGATTCGGTGCGTTTCCTTGACGCCGTCTTTCGGGTCGCCCGTTTGGATGCCACGCTGCGCTTCATCGCGGTAGTTCCTTTCGCGTCCACACTTCGGCCAATGACCACACGCCAACGGCAATCATCACAGCGACGCGTCCGTAGCGCACCCCCGTCGAG
>Ga0075425_100006617_pt1 | contig 12168 bp, 12 predicted proteins | sample SoiMethybrSBSTD4_FD_75300 | JGI IMG/M metagenome (GOLD analysis project Ga0075425, IMG submission 75300) | Bulk soil microbial communities from a Populus tree surrounding site in Tennessee, USA - Soil MetaG P. TD hybrid SBSTD4 | ecosystem: Environmental > Terrestrial > Soil > Tree plantation...
GTGCGCGCGATCGTCGACGACGCGTCGCAGGCGGTGATCTACAGCCATCGCCTCGAGCAGAAGTCGCGCGAGCTCGAGGCGGCGACCGCCGGCCTGCGCGCGGCCAACGAGCGGCTGCAGGAGCTCGACCGCCTCAAGGACGACTTCGTATCGATGGTGAGCCACGAGCTGCGCACGCCGCTCACTTCCATCCGCGCCTTCACCCAGATCCTGTTCGAGGATCCGGAGGTCGAGCTCGAGCAGCGCAAGAAGTTCCTCGGCATCATCACCAAGGAGACCGAGCGCCTGACCCGCCTCATCAACCAGGTGCTCGACGTGTCGAAGATGGAGTCCGGCCGCGCCGACTGGCAGGCGGCGCGCGTGGACCTGAAGGAGGTCATCGCCGACGCCGTTGCCGGCATGAGCCAGGTGTTCGAGGAGCGCAACATCCGCGTCGAGCTCAGGCTGCCGGAGCGGGTGCCGGCGATCACCGCGGACGTCGACCGCGTCATCCAGGTGCTGCTCAACCTGCTGTCGAACGCGGCGAAGTTCTGCGATCCCCGCGACGGCCGGATCGAGGTCGAGCTCCTTCGTCAGGGGCCGGCGCTGCGCGTGGACGTGCGCGACAACGGCGCCGGGATCGACCAGGACGACCAGAACGTCATCTTCGACAAGTTCCGCCAGGTCGGCGACAGCCTGACCGACAAGCCGCACGGCAGCGGCCTGGGCCTGCACATCAGCCGCCAGATCGTCGAGCACTATGGCGGGCGCCTGTGGGTGGAGAGCCGGCCCGGCGCCGGATCGTGCTTCTCGTTCACGCTGCCGTTCGACGTCGCGGCGGCGACGCGCGCCGCATGAGCAAGAAGATCCTGGTCGCGGACGACGAGCCGAACATCGTCACCGCGCTCGAGTTCCTGCTGCAGCGGCAGGGCTTCGAGGTCCAGGTGGCGCGCAACGGCGACGAAGCGTTGAGCCTGATCGAGAGCGCTCGGCCCGACCTCGTGCTCCTCGACGTGATGATGCCGCTGAAGAGCGGCTACGAAGTCTGCAAGCGCATCCGAGAGCGGCCGGACTGGAGCCACATCAAGGTGGTCATGCTTTCGGCCAAGGGCCGCGACGCCGAGGTGGCGCGCGGCCTCGACGTGGGGGCCGACCTGTACATCACCAAACCGTTTTCGACGCGCGATCTCGTGGGCAAGATCAAGGGGCTGCTCGGCGCCTGACCACCTGGTCGATGCGCGATGGTGCGGTGCAATGCGCCCTCTTTAAGCGAAGAACGTAAGTCCCACGTAAGATTCCATTGAGATAGTCCAGCGGGTTCTTGCCATCGACTAGAAGAGGGGAGCTCTCAAATGGCGGATGCAACGACCAAAAAAGGGATGTTCGAAGAAGAATCGGTACGCAGCTTCAGGACCGAGGAGCGGCGAGTCATCTTCGCCTCGTCGCTCGGCACGGTGTTCGAGTGGTACGACTTCTACCTGTACGCGGTGCTCGCGCCGTTCTTCGCCGTGCTGTTTTTCCCGCCCGGCAACCAGACCGCCGCGCTGCTCTCCGCCTTCGCGGCCTATGCCGCAGGCTTCCTCGTGCGCCCGTTCGGCGCGCTGGTCTTCGGCCGCATCGGCGACCTGGTCGGCCGGAAGTACACCTTCCTCGTGACGATTATCTTCATGGGCGCCTCGACGTTCCTCGTCGGCCTGCTGCCCACGTTCGCGGCGGTGGGCTGGCTCGCGCCGATCCTCATGGTGACGCTGCGCCTCGTTCAGGGCCTCGCGCTCGGCGGCGAGTACGGCGGCGCCGCCACCTACGTGGCCGAGCACGCGCCGCAAGGCAAGCGTGGCTACGACACGAGCTGGATCCAGACCACGGCGACGCTGGGACTCTTCCTCGCGCTCCTCGTGATCTACCTCTGCCGCTCGAACATGGACACGAAGACCTTCGCCGAGTGGGGCTGGCGCGTGCCGTTCTGGGTGTCGGTCGCCCTGCTCATCTTCTCGGTCTACATCCGTCTGAAGCTGCACGAATCGCCGATATTCCAGCAGATGAAGGCCGAGGGCAAAGGATCGAAATCCCCGCTGACGGACAGCTTCATGAAGTATCCGAACAACAAGTACGTGCTGCTCGCGCTGCTCGGCGCGACCGCCGGCCAGGGCGTGGTGTGGTACACGGGCCAGTTCTATGCGCTGTTCTTCCTCACCATCACGCTGAAGCTCGACTATGTTTCGGCGTATACGCTGATCGGGGTGTCGCTCCTGATCGGCACGCCGTTCTTCATCGTCTTCGGCTGGCTCTCGGACAAGATCGGCCGGCTGAAGATCATCATGGCCGGCTGCCTGATCGCCGCAGTCACGTACTTTCCGCTGTTCGCGGGCCTCACGCACTATGTGAACCCGGCGCTCGAGCAGTTCTCGTCGAAGACGCCGATCTCGGTCCAGGCGAACCCGCGCGACTGCCAGTTCCACATCTTCGTCGGCCCGTGGAGCAAGTTCTCCGACTGCGACCGCGTCAAGGACTTCCTCACCAAGCAGGGCCTGTCGTTCAAGTCGGTCGACGGGCCGGCCGGGGCCGTCGTCACGATGATCGGCGACCAGAAAGTCGAGGGCTGGGATCAGGCGAAGCTTGCCGCCACGCTCAAGCAGGCGGGCGCCCCGGCGTCGGCGGACAAGGGCAAGGTCAACTGGTTCATGACCGAGCTCATCCTCGTCATCATGGTGATCTACGTGACCATGGTGTACGGTCCGATCGCCGCGTTCCTGGTCGAGCTCTTCCCGACCGAGATCCGCTACACGTCGATGTCGCTTCCCTACCACATCGGAAACGGCTGGTTCGGCGGCATGCTTCCGCTCACCGCGACGGCAATGGTGGCGGCAACGGGGGATATCTACTTCGGGCTGTGGTATCCGATCGTGGTCGCCGTGATGTCGCTCGTGATCGGCAGCATATTCCTGAGCGAGACCCGGCAACGCGACATCCGGACCTACCAGCACGCGAGACCCTGAGCGCAGCACGCGAACCCTAAACGGGTGCTGCTCGCGCGAAAAGCCCGCCGCCAGGCGGGCTTTTTTATTTTGCGCGCGCTAGAATTTCTCCCCCGCGGAGAGATGGCCGAGCGGCTTAAGGCGCACGCTTGGAAAGCGTGTAAACGTTAATAGCGTTTCGAGGGTTCGAATCCCTCTCTCTCCGCCAGCTGCGATCCACCACCGTCCCCGGAAAGGAGCGCGCCATGTTCCAGGTCCAGGTCGATTGGCTCGACGAGGAGAGATCGCGCGCGAGGTTCTCGCTTCCCGGTCGCGAGGAGTGGACCGCCGAGCACATTACGGCGCTGATGCGGGTTCTCGGCGAGATCCGCGAGCAGATGTCGCCGGGCGTGCCCGAGGCGCCACCGCCGCTGCCGCAATTGCCGCCGCTGCACGCGCCGCGCTACCGCACGGTGCTGCACGAATTCTCCGGCGGCTCGCTGATCCAGTTCCGCCACCCGTCGCTCGGCTGGCTGCAGTTCCTGCTGCCTAGCGTGGAGCGCAGGCGCATGGCCGAGCACTTCGCTTCCCAGGAAGCGGAATGGGAGCACCTGCACCGGCCGCTGTCGCCCTGAATGGATCTACTCGGGATTGCCGAGCTTGCCGACCTTCATGAGCCAGGAAAGCACGCCGAAGAGCGCGGCGATGCAGGCGAGAAAAACCCAGAACCAGCCGTAGCCCGCCGAGATGTCGCGGTCGGCGGCGTCGGTGAGCGTGGCCAGTCCGGAGAACGCGGAATAGGCGAATCCCAGGCAGATCAGCGCGAACGCTGCGCACAGCCACACGGCGACCGCAGCGGAGATTTGCATGCGGCGATGTTAGCAAAGCCCCAAAAGAAAACGCCCCGCGGGGTCGCCGCAGGGCGTTGAAACCATCGCGCGTGCTCCACGCGATGGAGGAGGATTCAATAACGCCTCCACCTTAGACCCAACCGCCATCGGGCGCCTTTCGCGGACCTGACACCGGGCTTGCGCAGGCGCGCTGTTTCGAAAAAGGGCGGTCTGAGCTTATTCCGTGTGTCTAGTCAGGGGTGAGACAGGGTCGCGGAGTAGCGTGTCGATCAAGAGGAGAGAACCAGCCCCGCAGGATGGCGGTCGAGCACTCCGAACAAGTGCGTGACAACGCACGGTCGCGCGCGCCCGGATGATCGGGCGCCTTTAGATTGACGCCGAACTTTTTCAGGCGCAGCCGTTCAGGGACGGCCTAGCAGTTTCCCGTTTTAGGCAGCGAAAGAAGACACGACACGCATCCTCACTGAAAGGGGTCACTCCAATGCTTCGAAGCTTTTCTGTTGCGCATGCGCTGGCCGGTGCCGCATCGCTCGGCATCTGCGGCGCGGCGTTCGGCGCCTGCACCGGGCCGGGCGCGCCGACCAACACCGAAACCAAGTGCCTGACCGCAGTCCAGATCCCCGGTAATCCGCTGCGTTCGTTCGACATCAGCTGGGTCAATCCGAATCGCGCCGAGTACTACCTGGGCGATCGCTCGAACGCAGGCATCGACATCATCGACACGCACACACTCAAGTTCAAGCGCACCATCGGCGGATTCGTGGGCGTCAAGCTCAACGCCGCGGGCGCGGTCAACAACAACATCTCGGGCCCCGACGGAGTGACCTCTCACGGCCGATGGCTGTACGCGGGAGACGGCGACAGCACGCTGAAGGTGATCGATCTCGATGCGCCTAACGCCTCGGCGATCAAGCAGTCCATCAATACCGGCGGCACCACGCGCGTCGACGAGATGGCGCTGACCACGGACGGTGAATTGCTTCTCGCGGCGAACAACGCCGAGGACCCGCCCTTTGCGACGCTGTTCCGTGCCAACGGCGACGAGCACGTGAGCAACACGGCGATCCTCAGCAAGATCACCATCGATCCCGCGATCGTTCCCGCGGGCGCCGGCCTGTCGATGGAGCAGCCGGCATGGGATCCGAAGACCAGGCGGTTCTACGTGTCGGTGCCGATCATCGCCAACAACCCGGCGGGTTGCAACTTCAACGCCGACCTCGGCGCGATCACCTGCGATGGTGGCCTGTTGGTGGTCGACCCGAAGGCGGTCACGACGTCGAACTTCGTAATCGGCGCGTTCAATCCGGCGACCAACACCGGGGTGGTGCCGCTGCACGCCTGCGGGCCGAACGGCGCGACGGTCGGTGTGCACGACAACCTGCTGCTCGGCTGCACGCCGGCCAACAACCCGAGCAACGTGACGACGCTGGTGATTAACGCCAAGACCAAGAACTTCGCCAACATCGCCAACATCACGGGTTCGGATGAAGTCTGGTTCAACCCGGGCGACCGCCGCTACTACACGGCGTCCAACCGCAACTGCACCGTCGCAGGCAAGCCGTGCCCGGCCGCGTCGCAGCAGACCGCGGTGCTCGGCGTGATCGACGCCACCAGCGTGCTGATCGAGACCGTACCTCAGTCGTCGAATTCCCACTCGGTGGCGGCCGATTCCAAGCGCAACCTGATCTTCGTTCCGCAGGTGGCGCCCGTTGCCGTCGTAGGGGCCGGCGGCGACACGACCGCGGTTGGCGCGGGGATTTGCGGGAGCAACAACGGCTGCGTTGGCGTGTTCTCCCATCAGGTCGACCGCGACCGGGACGACGACGACCACGACCGGGATGACAACCACGACCGGGACGATCGCGGCGAGCGCCACGACCACTAGCACGGTCAGGATGCTGTTCGGCTAAGAGGGCCGGCCCAGCGCCGGCCCTTTTCATTTCCGCGCGCGCGAATGACTTACAATGGGAGCCGGCGGGCCTCCCCGCATTGCAGTTCGGTGAACCTGGTCAGGTCCGGAAGGAAGCAGCCACAGCCGGCCGCTGCGAGTGCCGGGGTTCAGGCTCGCCTAGAATTCTGATTAAGCGATGAGCTATCAAGTACTTGCCCGCAAGTGGCGGCCGCGGGATTTCGGCAGCCTGGTGGGGCAGGAGCACATCGTGCGCGCGCTGCGCCACGCGCTCGAGCAAAAGCGGCTGCACCACGCCTACCTTTTCACCGGTACGCGCGGGGTGGGCAAGACGACGCTCGCGCGCATCCTGGCGAAGTGCCTGAACTGCGAGACCGGCATCACGCCGCAGCCCTGCGGCAAATGCTCGGCCTGCGTCGAGATCGACGGCGGGCGGTTCGTCGACCTGCTCGAGGTGGACGCGGCGACCAACACCAAGGTCGACGAGATGCGCCAGCTCCTCGAGACCGCGCAGTACGCGCCGACGCGGGGCCGCTTCAAGGTCTACGTGATCGACGAAGTCCACATGCTGTCGAGCTCGGCCTTCAACGCCATGCTGAAGACGCTGGAGGAGCCGCCCGAGCACATGAAGTTCATCCTGGCGACCACCGACCCGCAGAAGATTCCGGTGACGGTGCTTTCGCGCTGCCTGCAGTTCAACCTGAAGCAGATGCCGCCCGCATCCGTTGCCGCTCACCTGGAGAAGGTGTTGTCCGCGGAAGGTATCGAGTTCGAAGCCGCAGCCTTGCAGCTCATTGCCCGCTCGGCGGCCGGCAGCATGCGCGACGCGCTCTCGCTGCTCGACCAGGCGATCGCGCACGGCGGCGGCCGCGTGGCGGCGGCCGCGGTGGGCGAGATGCTCGGCGCCATCGACCAGGGGTACCTCGTGCGGCTGCTCGAGTGCGTGGCGGCCGACGACGCCCCGGGCGCGGTGGCCATCGCTGGCGAGATGCAGTCGCGCAGCCTTTCCTTCGACGCGGCGCTCGCCGATCTCGCGAGCCTGCTTCTGCGCATGGCGCTCGCGCAGTCGGTTGCGGGCGCGCTCGAGGAGCTTCCCGAGCCGGAGCGGCTCTCGGCGCTCGCCGGCAAGCTCGATCCGGAGTCGGTCCAGCTCTACTACCAGATCGCGCTGCAGGGCCGTGAGGACCTCCCGCTCGCGCCCGACGAGCATGCCGGGTTTCTCATGAGCGTGCTCCGCATGCTCGCTTTCCGGCCGGAAGGAATCGGCAAGGCCTCGCCGCAGCCAAAGCCGGAAGCGGCGAAACCGCCAAAGCCGGAACCGGCAAGACCGCTCGCCAAGCCCAAAGCGGCGAATTCCGGCGACTGGCCGCAGCTCGTGCGCGAGCTCCCGGTCACCGGAGCCGCGCGCGAGCTCGCGCGCAATGCGGAGCTGCAGCGCCAGGAGAACGGTGTCTACGAGCTGATGGTGCCGAAGGCGAAGGCGTATCTCGCCGACCGCGCCTACGTGGACAAGCTGAAGGCCGCGCTCGATCAGCACCTGGGCGCGGCGGTGCGGGTCAACGTCTCCGTGGGCGAAGTCGCGGGCGTGAGCGCGGCCGCGCTCGAGGCGAACGAGCGCGAGGTGCGGCGCGCCGAGGCGGTGAAGTCGGTGCAGGGCGACGGCTTCGTGCAGGACCTGGTCAACATCTTCGACGCGAAAGTGGTCGATTCTTCCATTCGGGAACGCGAGAAATGAAAGGCAATATCGGACAGCTGATGAAGCAGGCGCAGCAGATGCAGGAGAACATGCGCCGCATGCAGGAGAGCCTCGCCACGATGGAGGTCGAAGGCCAGTCGGGCGCAGGCATGGTCAAGGTGCAGATGACCTGCAAATACGAGGTAAAGCGCGTCACGATCGACCCCTCGCTCGTGGGCGACGAGCGCGAGATGCTCGAGGACCTCATCGCCGCCGCCTTCAACGACGCCGCGCACAAGGTCGAGGCCACGATCGCGGAGAAGATGAGCGGCATGACGGCGGGCCTGGGCCTCCCCGCCGGCTTCAAGCTTCCTTTTTGAGAAACCGCGACGGCGTCCCCACCGCGCAGGGCCTTTCCCGCCTGGTCGAGGCGCTGCGCGTGCTGCCGGGCGTCGGTCCGCGCTCGGCGCAGCGCATGGCCTACCACCTGCTGCAGCACGACCGCGCCGGCGCCGGCGCGCTGGCCGAGGCGCTGAGCGCCGCTCTCCGGACGGTGCGCCGCTGCGACAAGTGCAACAACTTCAGCGAGGAGCCGGTCTGCACGCTGTGCGCTTCGCCGCGCCGCGACCCGGCGCTGCTCTGCGTGGTCGAGACCCCGGCGGACCTCGCCATGGTCGAGCAGACGTTGAGCTACTCGGGCATGTACTTCGTCCTCATGGGTCGGCTCTCGCCGCTCGACGGGGTCGGGCCGCGCGACATCGGCCTCGACCGGCTGCAGGCCCGTGTGGCCGCGGAGGTGCAGGAGGTGATCCTCGCCACCAACTTCACCAACGAGGGCGAGGCGACGGCGCACTACATCGCCGAGATGCTGCGCCCGCGCGGCATCCGGGTGAGCCGCATCGCGCGCGGCGTGCCGCTCGGCGGGGAGCTTGAATACGTCGACGCGGGGACGATCTCTCAAGCGTTACTGGACCGCCGCGGGATTTAGTAAGATTTTCCAAACACCCACAGGAGGAGGCGTCTTTTTATGAACCGGTCGATTCTGCTGGCAGGCCTGGTCGCGGCCGCTACGGCTGCACAGGCACAACCGATCGAGAAGCGCGACGTGCACATCGCGGTAGGCGGCAAGTCGGCGCTTTACTACCTGCCGCTCGTGATCACGGAGCGCTTGAACTACTTCAAGGACGAGGGCCTCAACGTGCGCATCAGCGACTTCGCCGGCGGCACGCGCTCGCTCGAGGCGGTGGTCGGCGGCAGCGCCGACGTGGTCTCGGGGGCCTACGAGCACACGATCAACATGCAGGCGCGCAAGCAGAACTTCCAGGCGTTCGTCCTGATGGGCGCGGCGCCCCAGATCAGCGTCGGGATCTCTTCCAAGCTCGCCGAGAAGTACAAGTCGCCGAAGGACCTGAAGGGCCTCAAGGTCGGCGTGAGCGCGCCGGGCTCGAGCACGAACATGGTGATCAACTACGTGCTCGCGCAGGGCGGCCTCAAGCCCACCGACGTGGCGATCATCGGCGTCGGGCAGGGCGGGACCGTGATCGCGGCGATGGAGCAGGGCAAAGTCGACGCGCTCTCGCAGACCGACCCCGCGATGACCATGCTCGAGAAGGAGGGCAAGATCAAGATCATCGCCGAGACGCGCACGCCCGAGGGCACCCAGAAGCTCTTCGGCGGGCCGATGCCCGCGGCGAGCCTGTATGCCCCGGTCGAGTTCGTGAAGAAGAACCCGGGCACGGCGCAGGCGCTGACCACCGCCACGGTGCGCGCGCTGCAGTGGATGCAGGAGGCCTCGCCGCAGCAGATCCTCGCCACCGTGCCCGAGGAGTACCTCCTCGGCAACAAGGCGATGTACCTCTTCGCCTACAACAACGTGAAGACCGCGTACTCGAAGGACGGCTACTTCAGCGACGCAGGCGCGAAGACCACGCTCAAGGCGCTCGCCTCGTTCAACCCGGCGGTCAAGCCCGAGGCGATCAACCTGGCGCAGACCTACACCAACGAGTTCGTGAAGAAGGCGCACTCGAAGCTCGACAAGAACCACTAGGTGAGCGCGGCTGCGCTCGCGCTCGAGGGCGTGCGCGTCACGTTCGTGTCGCAGGACGGCGCGCGCTATACCGCCGTCCACGACACGACGCTGCGGGTCGCGCCCGGAGAGTTCGTCTCGGTGGTCGGCCCCACCGGCTGCGGCAAGTCGACGCTCCTCAACGTGGCGGTCGGCCTGCTCCAACCCTCGGCCGGGGCGGTGCGCGTCTTCGGCGCGCCGCTTTCGGGCTTGAACCGCAAGGCGGGCTACCTCTTCCAGAGCGAGGCGCTGATGCCCTGGCGCACCGCGCTAGGCAACGTCATCGCAGGACTGGAATTCAGTGGAATCAAGAAAGAAGAAGCCAAAAAGCGCGGCGAAGCCTGGCTGCAACGCGTCGGGCTCGGCGGCTTCGGCGCACGCTATCCGCACCAGCTTTCCGGCGGCATGCGAAAGCGCGTCGCGCTCGCGCAGACGCTGATTCTCGATCCCGAGATCATCCTCATGGACGAGCCGTTCTCGGCGCTCGACATCCAGACGCGCCATTTGATGGAGAACCAGCTGCTCGAGATCTGGTCGGCGAACAGGAAGTCGGTGGTGTTCATCACGCACGACCTCGAGGAGGCGATCTCGCTTTCCGACCGCGTGGTGGTGCTCTCGGCCGGCCCGGAGGCGCACCCGATCGGCGAGTTCGCGATCGACCTGCCGCGGCCGCGGGATGTGGCCGAGGTGAGGCTGGCGCCGCGCTTCATCGAGCTCCATACGCAGATCTGGCACGCCATGAAGGCCGAAGTGCTCAAGAGCTATGCCCGCCAGAGCCAGTAAGAGCCTGCGCTGGTGGCAGCTCGGCCTCTTCGCCGCGGTCCTCGTGGTCTGGCACGTCGGCACGAGCCCGACCTTGCTGCCGCCGATCTATTTCGACAACCCCGACAAGGCGGCCTTCTTCTTCGGCGAGCCGCTCAAGGTGTTCGAGCGCATCTGGGACTGGTTTTCCTCGGGCTCCATCTACCGGCATCTCTGGGTCACGCTGCTCGAGACGCTGATGGCCTTCGTCGTCGGCACGGTCCTCGGCCTCGCCATGGGCCTGTGGCTCGCGCTCAGCCCGACCGCGTCGGCGCTCTTCGATCCCTACATCAAGGCGCTGAACTCGATGCCGCGCGTGATCCTCGCGCCGATCTTCGGCGTCTGGTTCGGCCTGGGCATGGCCTCAAAGGTCGCCCTCGGCGTGACGCTCGTGTTCTTCATCGTGTTCTTCAACGTCTACCAGGGCGTGCGCGAGGTGAGCCACACCGTGCTGGCGAACGCACGCATCCTGGGCGCCTCCGACCGCCAGCTTCTGCGCCACGTGTACGTGCCGAGCGCCATGAGCTGGGTGTTCGCGAGCCTGCACAACTCCGTCGGCCTCGCGTTCGTCGGCGCGGTGGTGGGCGAGTACCTCGGCTCGGCCGAGGGCGTCGGCTACGTGATCCTGCAGGCCGAAGGCAGCTTCGACATCAATTCGGTGTTCGCCGGCATCGTCGTGCTGACGGTATTTGCCCTGGTCCTCGACTGGGTGGTGACGCTCGCCGAGCACCGGCTCCTCGTGTGGCAGCCGCGCGGGGGAGAGACCGAGAAAATCTGATGCGGCTCTTTCTTCTTCTGCTCGTTGCGCTGGCGGCTCCTGCTTGGAGTCAGACCTACCCCTCCAAGCCGGTCCGGGTCATCGTCACCTTCCCGCCGGGGTCGACCCCCGACATCGTCGGCCGCGCGCTCGCCAGCCGCCTGCAGGAGGCGATGGGCCAGCCTTTCGTGGTGGAAAACCGCGCCGGCGCGGGGGGCAACATCGGCGCCGACGCGGTGGCGAAGGCCGCGCCGGACGGCTACACGCTGCTCGTCAGCACGAATGGCGTGTTCGCGATCAACAAGGCGCTCTACAAGACGATGCCCTTCGATCCGGACAAGGACCTCGCACCGCTTTCGCTCCTCGCGACCGCGCCGCAAATGCTGGTAGTCCAGCCGTCGCTCGGCGTGAAGGACTTCAAGGGGTTCGTCGAGTACGCGAAACGCAACCCCGGCAAGCTCTCCTACGGCTCGGTGGGCGGCGGCAGCGCCTCGCACCTCACGATGGAGCTCCTGAAGAGCGACGCCGGCGTGGATCTCGTGCATGTACCGTACAAGGGATTTCCGCCGGCGGTGACCGACATGCTGGCCGGGAATATCCACGCGATGTTCGCCATCGTGCCCGGCGTGCTGCCTCACGTGAAGGCGGGCAAGATGACGGCGCTCGCGGTCACCGCGCTCAAGCGGAGCCAACTCGCGCCGGATGTGCCGAGCGTGGCCGAGCTTGGGCTACCACAGCTGGAATCGCTCGCCTGGATCGGCCTCGCTGGGCCAGCTGGTCTTTCACCGGATGTAGTGGATCGGATTACGACCGAGACCGTCCGCGGCATGCGCCGGCCTGAGGTGCGCGAGCTCCTCGGGAAGCAGGGATTCGACGTGGTCGCGAGCTCGCCGCAGGAGTTTTCGCGCTGGATTCAAGCCGAATCCGCGAAATGGGCGCGCGTGATCCGTCTTAGTGGGGCGACGGCCGAGTGACGAGGGTCACAAATCGTTGACACCCCATCCCGGGGCTCGCTATAATCTTTGGCTCAGTTACGCATTCTCGGGCGCGGGGTGGAGCAGTCTGGCAGCTCGTCGGGCTCATAACCCGAAGGTCAGAGGTTCAAATCCTCTCCCCGCAACCAACGCTCTTTAAAAATTCGCAGCCGATAAGTGTGGGCGCTTGAGCTGATGGCGCC
>Ga0075425_100006619_pt1 | contig 12168 bp, 9 predicted proteins | sample SoiMethybrSBSTD4_FD_75300 | JGI IMG/M metagenome (GOLD analysis project Ga0075425, IMG submission 75300) | Bulk soil microbial communities from a Populus tree surrounding site in Tennessee, USA - Soil MetaG P. TD hybrid SBSTD4 | ecosystem: Environmental > Terrestrial > Soil > Tree plantation...
TTGCCAAACACCGCGACCGATAGCCCAGGCGCGCTCAGAGCTGCGGCCTTTGTGGTGGATCGGGATTTGCCATTGCACAACTTGCAAATGCTGAATGAGTATCTGGCGGCGCTGAACGTTTCCTGGACAGCTATGATACCGGTTCTTATCGTTATCGCGACCATCACGGCAATCCTGGCAGCGTCCGGCTTGTTTGGGCTCATCAGCCGCTCGGTGGCGCAACGAACACAAGAAGTGGGCATACGCCGCGCGCTGGGAGCCACGGAGTGGCGGGCAACTTCGATGTTCCTGCGCCAGGGAGCAATATACCTGAGCGTCGCTGTTGTTGGCGTCGGTCTGGGGGTCATAGCAACGAACATCCTTAGTACGGCGATTACCAATATCCTTGATTACGTGATTCTGGTAACGCTGGCCGTTGTATTTCTCATGGGCCTCGTCATTTTTAGCGCTTCGTATTTGCCCAGCCGCAGCGCTGTGGCTTTAGAACCGGGCGATGCGCTGCGTTACGAGTAGCCATCTTTTCAAATCTACTTTTCGGAACTCACCAATGAATACTCAATACCTTATCGATCTGCAAGGCATCAAGAAGGTTTTCTATACCGACGAAATGGAAACTTGGGCGCTCGACGACATTCATCTCACCATCAGTCAAGGAGAATATGTTGCCATCAGCGGCCCATCGGGTTGTGGAAAATCCACACTGTTATCGGTGATGGGGCTGTTGAACTCCTCCACCGAAGGGAAATACTTACTTAACGGCGCAGAAGTGACGGGTCTGCAGTCAGCAGAGCAGGCCCGTGTGCGTAACCAGGAGATTGGTTTTATCTTTCAAGCATTCAACCTGATCGCGAGCATGAGCGCATTCGAGAATGTCGAGCTGCCATTGACCTACCGTGACGACCTCAACGGGAAACAACGCCGGGAGTTGGTCATAAAGGCGCTGGAGCAAGTGGGTATAGTCCAGCGGCAAAAGCATTTCCCTGCACAATTGTCCGGCGGACAACAGCAACGTGTCGCGATCGCCCGTGCTCTGGTCGGCAAACCTAGGGTCCTGCTGGCAGACGAGCCTACAGGGAACCTGGATTCCAAGAATGCACAGCTCGTCATGGACCTGTTGGCCGCTCTGCACAAACAAGGCAGCACCATCGTGATGGTCACGCACGACCCGCGCTCCGCTGAGCGGGCCGATCGACAGATATCGTTGTTCGACGGAAAGATCGTGGATGACCGGCCCGTTATTACGGCCCCTGTTTTTCAAACAGCAGGCATTAAAGCCGAGAGTTTTGTATGACCCAAACGGAATTGCTCGATCTCATTGCGCAGCATACGCGAGAAATACTGCCAGGCCTCGACGCACATCAGTTCCTTGGGTCCGACCGGCTGGTCGATCTGGGCGCCAATTCGGTAGATCGCGCCGAAATCGCGATGCTCGTGCAGGAGTCGCTTGGTTTATCGGTTTCCCGTGTCGAACTATTCGGGCCCAGGAATATTGGCGACTTGGCCGATTTGTTTCTGCAGAAACTTGCTGCAAAAGCGATGGCGGCGGAAGCGGGGCAATGATTTCGGCCAACCCGGTCGTGACCGGGATGGGCGTCATCTCGGCCATCGGGCAAGGCAAGGCCGCGTTTGCGGCCGCCATGCTCGATGGTAAGACAGCCTTTAAGGTGATGCAGCGGCCGGGCCGCCAGCGGGAGTCTGCCTATATCGGCGCGGAAATTCGCGAAATGGTGTTTTCTCCAGGTATTGCCAGACAGACATTGCGCGCGGCCTCGCTGTCCGCCGAGGCTGCCCTGGTCGTGCTCCAGGAAGCGTGGAGTGAGGCGCGATTGTCTGATGTTGATCCTCGTCGCATCGGCCTGATTGTTGGTGGCTCGAATATTCAGCAGCGCGAATTGGTGCAGATTTACGAAGGCTATCGCGACCGTCCGGTATTCCTGCGGCCAACATACGCGTTGTCGTTCATGGATTCGGATCTGTGTGGTTTTTGCACCGCGCAGTTTGGGATCCGCGGCCTGGCCTACACGGTGGGCGGCGCGTCGGCGAGCGGTCAATTGGCGATTATTCAAGCGGCGCAGTCAGTTCTTGCCGACCAAGTCGATGTCTGCATTGCGTTGGGCGCATTGATGGATTTGTCGTATTGGGAATGCCAGGGCATGCGCGCACTGGGCGCGATGGGCTCGGACCGCTATGCCAACGAGCCAACTCTCGCGTGTCGTCCGTTCGACCGCAATCACGACGGATTCATTTTTGGCGAGGCCTCCGGAGCGGTAGTGATCGAGTCTTTGGAATCAAGTGCGCGTCGAGGCTTAAGACCTTCTGCCATTTTGTGCGGTTGGGGAATCGTGATGGACGGCAACCGCAATTCCGATCCCTCGCTGGAAGGAGAAAAGCAGGCGATTCAGAGCGCACTCGATGCGTCCGGATGGCCGCCGGAGCAAATCGACTACATCAATCCACACGGTACAGGATCCATCATAGGCGATGAAACGGAATTGAAGGCACTGCATGCATGTGGGTTGACGGAGGCCTATCTGAATGCGACCAAGTCCCTTACCGGTCATGGCTTGAGCGCTGCCGGTACGGTTGAAGTGATTGCGACCGTATTGCAGATGCAGGCCCGACAATTGCATCCGACTCGCAATTTGGATAATCCCATAGACCCGACACTCAATTGGGTAAAAAACAAGTCGATCGACCATTCGATCGAGAACGCGCTGACCTTGAGCATGGGCTTCGGCGGGATCAATACAGCGATGTGCTGGCAGCGTCCTCATTAGCCATGACCATTTGAGGCCCCATTTTCTGCGTGAGACCAGGAATTTTCATCGCCGATACGAGTGTTGCCGTGACCTACGAAACGATTAAGGTCCAGTTTCAAGAGTCGATTTGTTTTTTACAGATTGACCGGCCTGAGGCCAACAATACGATCAACGGTCAGCTCGTGGCTGAGTGCAATAATGTCTTGTCTGCATGCGAGGAGTCCGTGACCGTTGTGGTCCTGAGCGGCTCGCCGGAAGTATTTTGCTTCGGCGCCGATTTCAAGGCTATCGCCCGCACATCGAACAAAGCTCATGAACAGGACAGTCCCGGACCGCTTTACGACTTGTGGCTGCGCCTGGCAACCGGTCCATACGTGACCATCTCGCAGGTGCGCGGCAAGGCGAATGCCGGAGGGATAGGGTTTGTGGCTGCGAGCGATATCGTTCTCGCCGACGAAAACGCCCAGTTTAGTTTGTCTGAGTTGCTGTTTGGGTTGTATCCCGCCTGCGTGCTGCCCTTTTTGATACGCCGCATCGGCTTTCAGAAGGCGCACTACTTCACGCTGATGACCCAGCCCATTTCGGCTAAGCAAGCCTGCGAATGGGGATTGGTGGACGCATTTGAACCCGTAAGCGAGACTTTGTTGCGTCGTCATCTGCTGCGGTTGCGCCGGCTGTCAAAGACCGCGATCAGGCGCTACAAGACTTACATGAGCCGCATCAGCGTGCCGTTGCAGGACATGAAATCGCCGGCTGTTGCCGCCAACCGGGAAATTTTCTCTGACCCCGGCAATCTGGAAGCCATCACCCGGTACATCGAACAGGGCATATTTCCCTGGGAGAAACTCTTCACCGCTTCAGAAAAATAAGCCGCCTGCCTGCGCCATACACCGGAGCATAAAACGGCCTTTGCTGTGGTTGACCATCCGGCGCACTCAGCCAGAGACGATGAAAAGATTGCGCGTCGAAAATTCTCTGCTTTGCGATGATCGGGCCGGTCCGCCGGAAGGAACTGGCTCGAAGGGCAGCCGTATCCATGGTGGTGACCGCGGTCGCCTACACCAAACTATTTTGGGTTCATAGAAATCAGACCGCAAGTGTGCGGGTTGGGCCTTGAGTGGGTCACGAGGCCGGTGGGGAAAGTCGGTCATCGGGCCGACACACTCAGATTGGGGGAGAGATGGACGCGAAACAGGACCTTCTGACGCGCTTGCAGCAGATTTGCAGCGAACAGTTGGGAGTCCATCAAGAGGAGATAACCGAAAAATCTACCTGGATCCAGTTGGGAGCCGACTCACTCGATCGCCTGGCAATGTCACGGGCCATCGAGGACGAATTCAAGGTGGACATTCCGCATGGGGTCGGAGAGTGGCTCAATACCGTGGGGGAGACGGTGGACCACCTGTTGACCCTGATAGCGGTCCATAAGGAGACCCCCAATATCCGAATAGAAGCAGTGACCACCAATCAGCAGTGGGCTGAGATGTCGGGAATCCGAACTCAGGTCTTCACTATCGAGCACGGATTCTCATTTAAACCTCTACCCGGGCCAGGAGAGACAGGAGTCTGGCATTTTCTGGCGCGAGACAATCACGAGGCGATAGGAACGTTAAGCGTTGTCGACACTACCGGAGAGCACCAAGTTTACGACGGCCACCGCCTGAGCTTTGGAGAGAATGGCCGTGTGGCCCGTTATGCGCAGCTTGCCATACGTAAACCTTATCGCAAACGCGGCATTTTCAAGATGCTAATCGAGACTGCGCAGATTACAGTCATTCGTCCAAACGGATTTGCCGTTGGGTGGCTCCTGTACCCGGCAGCGCAGTCGCGGTCTTCCTTGCTGACCAAGGGTCTGGGTTTTACTGCCGAAGCGCCTTTATTAGCAACGGAATTCGGCAACTGCCACGTATTGATCCGCCGGGAGTCAGGCTTGTCGCAGGTTAACTGGACTGAGGAGCCTTTTGCCATTCCTGAAACCTGCCCCGTCTGATTGACTCAACAAGGCCCATCACTTTGCCAGGATGGTCGCCGTTGACTCAATTCCGCACCTTTCTATGCGGATCTAACTGTTGTTGCCTGCACCTATGGATTGAATAAAGGAAGAAGGAACCTTTAGTGCCAGTCTCCGAGACTGTGTTCATGTTCTCAGGACAGGGATCGCAGTACTTCCATATGGGAAGGGCGCTGTACGACGACAACGGCACTTTCCGCGAATGGATGGTCAGGCTCGACGATATTGCGCGGCGGTTGACAGGCGGATCGGTGATCGAGACTCTCTATTCTAACGTCCACCGCAAGGGAGATCCTTTCGACCAGACCGTGCTGACTCATTCCGCAATATTCATGGTGGAATATTCATTGGCGCAATCCTTGATTCACTCTGGCGTATGGCCGGACATTGTCCTGGGCGTCAGTATGGGGTCTTTCGCGGCGGCGGCGGTGGCAGGCTTCATTGACGTTGAAGATGCTTTGACCGCAGTCGTCCGACAGGCAATTGCGTTCGAGGAATGGTGCGAGCCCGGGGGGATGACCGCTGTGATGACAGATCCGGCGCTGTTTGCAGAGGACTTCCTGAGTGGTCACAGCGAACTGGCGGCAGTCAACTTTTCTTCTCATTTCGTCGTATCCGCAAGAAGGACGGAACTCGCGGAGATTGAGGCTGCCTTGAGGAAGCACAATGTAAACTATCAGCGACTCCCGGTTTCTTTCTCCTTTCATTCGCAGTGGATCGAAAAAGCGAAAGCCCCGTTCCTGTCGTTCATGCGGTCGATCCTGTGCAAGAAAGGCCGATTGCCGCTCGTGTGCTGCGACCAGATGGCGATTCTGTCCGATCTGCCCGACGACTATTTCTGGAATGTCGTGCGTAACCCAATTCGATTCCGCGAAACCACAGCGCGATTGGAGGAACAGGGTGCTCGCCAATATATTGATGTTGGCCCAGGTGGTACTTTAGCAACGTTTCTGAAATACGGGCTGCCTGCGACCACCAAGTCGACGATCCACACGATTCTGTCACCCTATGGCGTCGATCAAAAGAATCTGACGGCCTTGTTGCTGTCGATCAAGCATTAACGCTGGCGTGCCGAAAGATCAGCCATGCTAACCGTCATGAAGATTGAAGGCGTGACAAACAACAACAATGCTTTCGGCTATCCGAGCGAAACCTGGACAGCATCGAAGCGCCTGGAATGCACCCATGAGTGGCTAGCGGCGCGGACCGCTCATCATAGGACACGCTGGAAGCATGAACCCAATCATCCCCCTCACGCCCGCCGAGATTCATTTGTGGCTGGTTTTTTATGATGGAATAACTGAGGAGCGCCTGCATTCCGCCTATCGGGAACTGCTCAATACTGTGGAGAAGAAGCAGGAGCCACGGTTCCATTTTGCGAGGGACCGGCATCGCTATCTGATTACGCGGGCATTAGTGAGGACAGTATTATCGCGTTACGTATCGATCCATCCCAAGGAGTGGAGTTTTTCCACAAATGCCTATGGGCGCCCCGAAATCGTCAATGCGCAGGCGAGGGATGCAGGCCTATCGTTCAATATTTCACACACGCACAGTCTGATTGTCCTGGGGGTGACCAGGCAACGCGCTTTAGGGGTGGATGTCGAGAATTTTCGCGCGCGGGAAGTGTCGATTGATATCGCGGACCGCTACTTCGCATTGCAGGAATGTGTGGCGCTTACGGCCGCCCCGCCGAGTCAACAACAATATCGATTTTTCGAATACTGGACGTTTAAGGAAGCTTATATCAAAGCGCGTGGCATGGGCTTGTCATTGCCCCTCGACAAGTTCAGTTTTCACTACCCGGATGATCATGCAGTCAAAATAACGATTCATCCCGAGTTGTTCGACGATCCAGCACGCTGGCAGTTCTGGCAGTTCCAGCCGGCGCCGGAATATCTGGTGGCGATCTGCGGCGAGCGAGTTGGAGTTCAATCGCCAAATCTGATCCTTCGGCAGGCAGTTCCACTGCTAAACGAAAAGGAAATTGCCCTCCAATTCCTGCGGGTTTCAGGGTAGCTTGCCAAGGTAACCATAACAATCTCAACAGGAGAAGTTAGATGATTGCTTTTATATTTCCTGGACAGGGTTCACAGAAACGTGGCATGGGCCAGGGTTTATTCGATGAAGTGCGCGAATATGCCGTAGTCGAGAATGACGTGGATACGATTCTCGGCTATTCAATGCGCAAGCTGTGTCTGGAGGATGCGGACAATCGCCTGAAAGAAACGCAATTCACCCAACCGAGTCTCTATGTGGTGAATGCGCTGTATTACTACAAGGCTGTAGGTGAGGGTGCGGATCCTGCCTATCTGGCAGGTCATAGCCTGGGCGAATACAACGCATTGCATGTGGCGGGCGTGTTCGATTTTCTGACCGGTCTGCGGCTGGTGAAGAAGCGCGGCGAATTGATGTCGCAGGCGAAGAATGGCGGCATGGGAGCGGTAATTGGTCTGGGCGCCAGCATGATCGCGAAGGTGATCCAGGAAAACGGATTGTCAAGTCTCGATGTCGCCAACTTCAATTCGCCGTCGCAAACGGTGGTATCGGGTCCAGTCGAGGACATCAAGCGCGCGGGCCCGCTTTTCGAAAAAGCAGGTGCGCGAATATATATGCCTCTGCAGGTCAGCGCCGCCTTTCATTCACGATATATGGCAGGCGCCGCGAAAGCTCTCGCCGATTTTCTGGCGCCGATGTCTTTTGCTGTGCCCAAAACTCCCGTCATTGCCAATGTAACTGCCCAGCCTTATCCGACCGACAACGCGTCGGAGTCGGTCAAGGCACTGTTGGTGAAGCAGGTGACCCATTCGGTGCAATGGACTCGGAGCATAGCTTTCCTCATCGGTCAGGGCGTCATGCAATTCAGCGAAATGGGTCCGGGAAATGTGTTAACGAAATCGGTGCAACAAATTCAGCAGGGAAAAACGAGTTGACGTGTCTCCAGCGATTGTTGGCAAATACCGGCACGCTGCATATGGCGGCAGCGGCACATCTCCGGGCCTCACAATCGATGTGAACCTGCTCAATCGACTTCAACTCTCGCTGGCCGCTCCGCGCGGCGTGCGTGTAGAGGCAGTACCCGGATCGCCAGTCCGGCAGCACGGGTCAACTACCGTGCTACGCTCCGAGGTCGAAGGCGGTGTAGCCAAGACATCAAGGCGTCTCCCTGCAAAGGAGATCATCGGGAGTGCAATTCTCTCCGCCGCCTCCAGAATTGCAACACTGCGTGCAGAACGTCAGCGAATACACGAGGCGACCCGCAACCGGCGGGCGACGTGCAGTGGTGTGGTGGCCCGGACCGGTTTTTAGTTGTCAGTTGATTCGGTGACAAAACGAATTTGACGCGATGAAATTTGAACGGCAAGAGGCCGAGAATGGCTCATCAGGAACTGCTGCAAGGCTTAACCGAGTCCTACCTTAAGTCTCTTATCTCCGAGGCTTCCGACTCCGTGAGTCCGGATTTTGATTCGCTTGCTCCATTCGGGGAGTTGGGTATTAATTCGTTCTATGTGCTGAAAATCCTCAAGAAGCTGGAGGCTGACTTCGGAACACTGCCCAAGAGCTTGCTCTTCGAGAATTTCAACATCACTGATTTAGCAACTTACTTCGTTGGCAAGCATGAGCTGACGCTCTCTGCCAAGTTTGCGGGCAAATTGCAAGGAGCCAATTCTCTTGTCCATACCAATGATCGGCAGCTGGACCCAATCGAGGCCCCTGAAGAAATGAAATCACCAGTGGTAAGGCGGGCCGATACTATCGTTCCAGAGACTGGGCCCATTCGTGTACTGGAAAAAGATGCCCTTGCGCATCCTGAATTGCAGGAACTCGTCGAAGCGCTTTTCAGCCGCTACAAGATAGAGTGCTCAGTCTCGCGCGGGACAAGAAAGATAGCCCCGAGCCTCTTTATTGGCAGCGCAAGACGTGGATATTTTAATTATGGCCGAAACAAAAATATTATCCTGGTCTATAGCTACACGGGGCCCCGAGATTATCTGCCTGTCCTCACCGAGGAAATATATCGATACTGCGCCACCAAAAACTTTCAACTCAACATCATTGCTGACCAGGAAATTCCGTCCAGCGGCGAAGTATCCTTCTCCGCGACACCTTTCGGCGCACTGCAGCGGATCTTAAACCTCAAGGACTTCACGCTTGAAGGCGGAGCGATGCGCCGTTTGCGCTATCAGGTGTCTAAGTTCAAAAACTCCGGGACCTGTATAACGAAAGAATATCAGTGCGGCTCCAATCAAGAGACAGACAAGAATGTCGCCAGCGTCATCGATAAATGGTGCCAGGCAAGGACGATGGTCAATCCGCTGGTCCATGACGTCAAAGATGAAATTCTCGCCGGTGCGCTGGGCCCCGAGCACCGCCTCTTTCTGACCTATCTCAACGATGTCCTGCAGAACGTCCTCCTCATTACTGCCATGTCGTCGGAGGAAAACGGCCATTTGATGGACCTGGAATTCTATCTTCCAGAGATGCCGATGGGTGGGTTGGAGTTTGCGATAGTACAGATTATCGAAGTGCTGGTAGCTGAAGGATGCGATGTGCTGAGTTTAGGCGGGACCTACGGGTGTAAGCTCAATCCTTGCGCCAATGCGGACCCTGAGATCGACAAGATCTTAGATGACCTGCGTGAGCAGAATATTTTCAATGACGAGGGCAATCTTCAGTTTAAGAATAAATTCCGCCCTGAAAACAAGACCATTTTCCTTTGCCGTCCTATAGGGTGTGGCAGTCCCGACAATATCATCGACATCATCATGATGATTGCTGATCCTTTGAAGGCCCAGACGTCAGATGAAGAAAACTATACTGCCGCTAATGCCCTGGGCGGCGTTGTGGCGCAGGTGAAAGAGCCGGCGACGCTAAAATCATCTGCCAAACTCTCATCAGTAACTTCGAAGCAGATTGTAATTGACGGAAATGTGCGGTCGCAGATCCTGGCGGACTTCGACTTCAATCCTCTCAATATCCCACATGAACAGGTCGAGTTCGATCTGAAGACGGATTCCTGGGCCCAACTGCAGATGCCTTCGATAGAAGCGCAAATGAGGCATCTGCACGCGCAACTTCAACAGCCCGTGAGTGTGGAGGACAGTTTGAGAGCAGTCTTTCCTTTCGCCCATTTTATTCTCACCACCTCCGGGCAAACGGCCGAGCACATTTTCTTCAAAGCGTGGCCGAAGAGAGGAGTCGTACTCCAGAATTTGCTGTTTCCCAGCACTATCTTTCATCAGATCGACAAAGGCTTTACCCCCAAAGAGGCGCCTCATCCCGAGGTATTTCATTTGAATTCAGAAGAGTTGTACAAAGGCAATATGGCCTGGGACCTTCTACAGGAACAATTGGCGAAAGATCCGGTTGCAATTGCCTTTGTCTGTATCGAGGTCGACAACAATGCTGCCGGCGGGTATCCAGTTTCCATGCAGCACCTAAGGGACGTGAAAGCCCTGCTTGTCGCCCATTCCATCCCTCTCATTATCGACGGCACGCGCGCCGTGGAAAATGCACAGTTTCTGATTGAACAGGAAAAAGAACATGCCGGCAAGAGCATCTGGACGGTCGTGCGGGAGATGTTCTCCTACGCAGATGTCGTAATCGGCAGCTTGACCAAGGATTTTTGTGTAAACAAGGGCGGGATCATCGCCACGAATAACGTTACCCTGGCCCACAGGCTTCAAGAGCTCGTTCATGAAGAAGGAGTGGGGCCCGATCTGATCGACAAGAAAATGATTGCGATTTCATTGCAAAATCGACAGCAGATCGAAGCCAAAGTGTTACGCAGAATGGAAGGGGTCCGCCAGATCTGGCGGGCATTGAGCGAGCACAAGGTTCCGGTCGTGCAGCCCGCCGGAGGGCACTGCGTTGTGATTGATGTCAAACAAATTCCGGAGTTTATAGATTTCAGGTATCCGGTCGCTTCGTTCCTAGCCTGGATCTATTTGAACACGGGGATCCGCGCAGGCGCACACAGCGTGGGGATGCAAAAGGGCACCAGCATCAATGATTTGATCCGGTTAGCCATCCCTGTCGGTCTGAAGCGGGACCAAATCCAAAGCGTGATAGATAGAATCATTCATGCATTCGACAATAAAGTGAACATTCCTGAAATTGTCCAGGAGAGCAGCGCGCCCCAGCCATTCGGAGGCATCCACGCGAGCTACAAATTAATAAAGTATCACAAACTTTCCGGAGGCACAGTCAGGGCAGACTCCACAGGTGTTGTGACAGAAACAAACACGCCTGTTGCGCATCCCTTGGCGCCTGCCTTGCCGCCAGCTTCATTGAATTTGGCGCAGGAACTTTCTCGACACGACGCTGTTACGGCAGAAAGGGTGTTCCAAAAAGCCGGCCCGGAGCAGTTCCATGGGAACTCCAAATCGCGTCGAACGCAGGACATCGCTATTGTAGGAATGGCTGGTCGTTATCCGAAAGCGAAGAACCTGAGAGAACTGTGGGAAAACCTGACTCAAGGCAGAGATTGTATAGAAGAGATTCCCGCGGACCGTTATGAACGGCGTTTGCAGCATGGAAGCAGCGAGCGGTACCGCGGTGGCTTCATTGATGACGTGGACAAGTTTGATTCTTTGTTTTTCAATATTTCCCCCAGAGAGGCGGAAATGCTGGACCCTCAAGAGAGGCTTTTTCTTGAGGTGGCCTGGGAGGCAATCGAGGACGCAGGCTACTATCCCGAGATACTGGCGCAGGAGGACGCGACGCGGAGCATAGGCGTATTCGTCGGCGCGGTATGGACGATGTATCAAATGCTTGGCGTTGAGGAAAAGCATGTCGGGCCAAAGATGACGCCCAACTCTTTTCTCTGGAGCATCGCTAACCGCGTTTCTTATTGGATGAATCTTTCTGGTCCCAGCCTGACATTGGATACAGCATGTTCCTCCAGCTTAACGGCCCTTTATCTCGCCTGTGAAGGGATTCATGCGGGCGAATGTTCCGCCGCTATTGTCGGCGGCGTAAATCTGGACCTGCACCAGGCCAAACTGGACATCAATTTGGGCGGCGGCGCGCTATCGAGTGACGGTGTGTGCCGCAGTTTTGGAAAGGGCGCCAATGGGTATGTAGCAGGAGAGGGCATTGGTGCGCTCTTTCTCAAGCCACTGGATCAAGCTGTCCGGGACAGAGATAACATCCAGGGCGTGATTAAAAGCGTCGTCGTAAATCACGGCGCCCGGACCAGTGGATACACCGTTCCAAATCCGAAAGCACAAACCAATCTGATTGTATCGGCACTTCAGAAGGCCAATATTGATGCACGAAGCATCGGATACATCGAGGCGCATGGTACAGGCACCGAACTGGGTGACCCGATAGAAATTACGGGATTGAGCAATGCTTTCAAGCTAGGCGCGGCAGAAAATCAAACCTGCGCTATCG
>Ga0075425_100006620_pt1 | contig 12165 bp, 14 predicted proteins | sample SoiMethybrSBSTD4_FD_75300 | JGI IMG/M metagenome (GOLD analysis project Ga0075425, IMG submission 75300) | Bulk soil microbial communities from a Populus tree surrounding site in Tennessee, USA - Soil MetaG P. TD hybrid SBSTD4 | ecosystem: Environmental > Terrestrial > Soil > Tree plantation...
GCGCGGTGTCTGACACCCTTGCCGCGGCGATCCGAACTGGTGTCTGACACCCGTGCGAGGCGCGGTGCGCGTGCCGGTGAGGGGATGGGTGTCAGACACAGCCTCCCCAGCGGCGGCGAGGAACCGAACCGGTGTCAGACACCGTCCTCGACGGCGGCGCGTAGCGCGGCGACGATCTCCTCCTCGGCGAACGGCTTGACGAGGTAGTGCGAGATGCCGGCCGCGAACGCGCGGTCGATCAGCTCGCCGTAGTCGTACCCGGTGAGCATCACGATGGGCACGGGCCGGGAGGCGAGGATCGCCTCCGCCGCCGCAACGCCGTCGAGCTGGGGCATGTTCGCGTCCATGACGATCGCGTCGGGCTCGTGCTCGAGCGCGAGCGCGACCGCCTCGCGGCCGTCGCCCGCCTCGGCGCAGACGAGGAACCCGGCCGCCTCGAGCGTCGTGCCGATGTCCATGCGGACGAGCGTCTCGTCCTCCGCGATCAGCACACGTGGCCGGTCGTCGGCGGCGCGGACGACGGAGACGATCTCTTCCTCGTCGCGCCCGGCGGCCACCATCGTCTCGACGAGCAGGCGGAGCTGGTACTCCGCCGCGTCGATGCGCCGCATGGCGTGTCCGCGCACGGAGTCGTTTGCTTCGGTCATTGCTGCATGCCTCCTGGTCTCGGTGACTGCTGGGCCGACTGAAGGGGCCTCTTCGCCCGAGTGCCGGACGTCGCAGTCCGGCGGAGCACCTTGAGGATAGCTGCCGCTCTCAGACGTTCATAGATCGATCACGACCCAGCTCGGGTCGTGATCGCTGCCGTCGCCGGCGAGTCTCGTGCGCAGGTCGATGAACGCCTCCTGCTGAGCGTGGCGCGGCACTGCCCTCCGGAACGGTGTCAGAGACCAGCGCGGCCGACCGGGCGGCCGAAGTCGGCGGACGCGGTGGCCTGCAACTGCCGGAGCTGCTGAGGGCTCGGGCACCAGTTCGACTCGAAGCTCGCGATGTCCCAGCCGGCGATGCGTGCGCCCGCTTCGTACGCGCCCTGGCAGAACGCGAGCAGCGTCGTACGCGGGTCGGCCGCCGTCCTCACCGTCTCGTAGGGGAGGAGTGCGAGTGAGCCTGCGCCGAACTCGATCCACTCGCCGACCGGAAGCGCTTGCTCGCGGAGCCCCTCGGGCTCCGGCGAGGTGTACGAGTAGTACGCGGCGTCGCCCACGTTGTCGTCGCCTGCCCAGAACCCGAACGAGGCGAGCTCGTGCGAGTACGCCTCCTGGTTGACCGCATCGCCCTCGATCCGCAGGCCCGTGCGCCCGGAGAAGCGCGTGACCGCGAGATCGAGGCTGTGCCAGAAGAGGTGCACGGGGCTCGTCTTACCGTTGAACCAGCCGCTGAACTCCTCGAAGACCGAGTCCGACCAGTCGAGGATGCGCCCGAAGCGCTCGATCGCGCCGCGGTCCCAGGAAGCATGTTCGTAGTCGTCGGGAAACGGCGTCGTGATCGGGATGCCGAACGGGTGCTCCCGGATCTCGACGTCGATCCCGAGCCCACCGAGCAGCGCGTGCAGCTGGGTGTCGAAATCGGCGACGGGCAACCCGTCCCCCAGAGGGAGCGAGCGCGAGCGGCCGTCGGAGGTCTGGACGACGGCCGCGTGGTCGACGAAGTCGAGCGCGATCTCGAAGGTCGTGTCGTGCTGGTGCAGACGCCTCGTCGTCAGCCCGCGCACGTCGACATACAGCGGGACGTTCCACCAGTGGTTGCGCGGAGTCGTCGTCGCGAGCCGGATCTTCCCGATGATCTGCGCGTACAGGTGCAGCGTGTCCTTCGTCCGCCTCCACTCGGCGAGGTGCAGCTCCGGGAGCGTCGTCGTGGTCGTCATGCGAGCGCCGCCAGCAGCGTCTCGGTGTCGTAGCTCCCGCTGTGAAGGACACCGTCGATGAACAACGTCGGCGTGCCCAGCACTTGACCCGATGCGCGACCGCTCTCGACGTCGCGCCGGATGCGCGCCGAGACGCGCTCGCCGGCGCGGTCCTCGTCGTAGTGCGCGCGATCCAGCCCGAGCTCGGCCGCGTAGCGGCGCAGGGCGTCGTCCTCGAGCGCCTTCTGCCGGTGGAAGAGGAGCTCGTGCATCTCCCAGAAGCGCCCCTGCAGCGCGGCCGCCTCGGCGGCGGCCGAGGCGGCGAGCGCGTGAGGGTGGATCTCGGTCAGCGGGAAGTGCCGGAAGGCGAAGCGGATCTCGAGCTGCTGCTCGATCCGCTGGATCGCCCGGAACGCCATCCGCGAGTACGGGCACTCGTAGTCGCCGTACTCGAGGATCAGCCTCGCATCCGCGGGGCCGCGGACGTGATCGACCTCCGCCTCGAGCGGCGCGATCGCCGGCCGTGGGCTCGCGTGCATCTTCCCCATCATGAACCTCCGGAGGCACCTCGCGTCAGAGGCCGCGCGGCCACGAGATCGGTCGGGCCGGGACGACGGGCTTGCCGACGTCGAGCTGAATCTGCGCGTGCGCGGTGAGCGGGATCGTGCGCGGGTCTCCGGCGAAGACCCGACCGCCGACGAGCGCAGTCACGCGGCCGTGCGCCGGTCCGACCCGCTCGCGGTCGAGGGGCTGGCCCCAGACGTCGAAGAAGTCGCCGAGCGTGTACGTGCGCGCCACCGGCGACTCGGTGTGGACGATGCCGTCGGCGGAGTGCGTGTGCAGCCACCTGAAGCAGCCTCCGCCGACGACGAACGGGCCGGACGGCGTCGTCGCGACCTGACGCGGCGCCGCGATCCCGACTCCCGCCGGGATCCGGCGCGGCCGGCCGCGCACGACGATCGTCAGGTGTGCATGGATGTGGAACAGGATCTGCTCGCGTCCTTGGCAGGCGATCCCGTCGATCGCCTTCCCGCGTCCGACGTCCCGTGCCGGCGCGAGCACGGGAGCGTCGAGGACGGGAACGCCTTCCGGGCCGATCGGTGCGTCGTGCACGCCGCCGCCGTCCCTCGTCACGGCGAGCGCGCCGGTCGCGACGAAGGCAGCCAGGCCGGCGATCACGCCGAGCGTCGTGCGGCGACCGGCGAGACGTCTCACGGCGCCGCCCGGACGAGGTGCGGCGCGACGATCAGCAGGAAGAGCCCGAGAAACGCCGTCGTCAGGACGTCGAACACGAGCGTGAGCACGACGGCGAGCCGGTAGCCGGACTCCATGAAGCCGAAGAGCGGCCTGTACTCGCTGATCAGCAGCGCGGCGAACGTGCCGACCGCGATCGCGATCGCACCGAGTGCGGCGAGCACGAGGATCGCGTCGCCCGCCCGCGGCGCCAAACGCCGCACCGGCGCGAACAGCACCGCACCCACGACGCCCGCGCCGACGAAGCTCAGCAGGAAGAGCGGGCCGATCGTCGGCACGACGGAGAAGTACGCGTCGTAGTACTGCTGCGCGTGCACGGCGCCGACAAGCAGAATCGAGATCGCGCCGAGATAGCGCGCGACCTCGCCTGCGGCGTCGCGCCTAGACACGGTGGATCTCCCTTCCCGTCGGCGAGAGGACCCACCACGGACCACCGAACTGGTTCAGGCCCTGGCCGGTGACCTGGCCGGGCTTGCGGTCGCTCACGAAGTAGTACAGCGGATGACCGTTGTACGTGACCTCGAGCTTGCCGTCCTTGCGCTTGGTCGTGCCGAGCAGGGACGCGCGGACACCGGGCCCGGCGATCGGCTTCCCTTTCGTGATCAGCGGCGGCCACAGCGCCGCGCACGCGCCGTAGCAGACGCTTGTCGTGCCCTTGTCGGGCGGGAAGTCGTACAGCGTGATGCCCTTGCTGTCGACGAGGATCCGTCCCAGCCGCGTCTTCGCGATCTGGACGCGTGCTGCGCCGCTCTGCGAGCCGGCGGCGAGGGCGAGCGTCGCCGCGACCGCGGCGAGAACTGTCGCCGCCGCGAGCGCGACGGCGGTCTTGATCAAGCGGTTCATCGCAACCTCCGGTTGTCGGACGTGGTGTGCGCACGCGAACGACGCCGCTCTCTGCGCGAGGCGGCGAATCCGGTCGTGCGCTTGGCGATTCGAGGTCATGGCCCCTGCCTTCCGGTCGAAGAACTCGGAAGAGGCGAGCCTTGGCCTCGAGCGGCGTCGACATGAACGCCGCTCTAGCGAACGTAGCAGCTACCGCTTGGGTGAGAGAACGGCTTCCTGCTCGACGATGCGCGCGGCCACATCGACGAGGCGAAGATTGCGTTCGCGCGCCGTCAGCTGCAGCCGGCGGAACGCGTCCTGCTCGGTCAATCCGAGCGCGGCCATCAAGAGCCCCTTCGCGCGCTCGACGAGCTTGCGGTCCTCGAGCGCCTGCTGGGCGCGGTCGACTTCCGCCTCGAGCGCGACGAGCTCCGAGTGCCGAGCGGCCGCAAGGTCGATCGCCGCCTGCAGCTCGCGCGTGTCGACCGGCTTCGTCAGGTACGCACTGACGCCGGACGCGATCGAGCGGTCGATCAACCCCGGATCGTCGACGCCGGTCACGACGACGACGGGACGCCGCAAGCCGTCGCGAGCCAGGCGGCCCGCCGCCTCCAGTCCGTCCAGCCTCGGCAGCTCGATGTCGAACAGGTACACGTCGGGCGTCTCAGCGCGCGCGAGCTCGATCGCTTCCTCGCCGTCGCCTGCCGGCCCGATCGGCTCGTGGCCGAGCGAGCGCACGCGCTCGGTGAGCGCGAGCGCGATGACGGGATCGTCCTCGGCGATCAGCACTCTCATCGCTGCACCGTCGGGAAGACGACCTCGGCGGACGTGCCGCCGCCCGGCCGCGGGCGCAGCTCGAAGCTGCCGTCGAGACCCTGCTCGACGACCTGTCTGACGAGCGACAGACCGAAGCCGGTGGGGCGCCCGCCGGCGTCGCCGTCGTCGTCGACCGTCAGCCGCGTCTGCGGCCCTCCGTTCAGGCGCACGACGATCGGCGGGACGCCGTGACGAAACGCGTTCGTGACGAGCTCGTTCGCGACCATGCCGACGCGCTGTGCCGTCGCGGCATCGAACGTCGCTCTGTCCGCCTCCACCGCGACGGCGACGGGCATCCGCGCAGCGATGCCACGGAGGAGCGCGGGAGCCTCGACGCCGTCCTCGCCCTCGGTCAACAGGCGATGGACCGCGGCGATCGAGTGGATGCGCGCCGCGGTCTCGTCGAACGCTGCGCCGTCGGCGCCGTCGGGGCGCCCGAGCAGCAACAAGTCGGCGGCGGTTTGCAGGTCGTTCTTGACGCGATGGCTCGCCTCCTGCGCGCGTGCACGCTCGAGCGCGCTTCGCGCGGCCTCGCTCCGGATCGCCCGCGTCAACACGAGCGCGACGGCCACCGCCGCCGCCACGAGCCCGAGTCGCATCGCAGTGGCGCCGGCGGACAGCGGGACGAGCGCGGCAACCACCGTGCAGGTGCCGAAGCTGACCGCGAGCCAGAAGCCGCGTCGCCAGCCCGCCTGGACGACTGCGATGAACGGCACGGCGAGGAACAGCAGGAGCGCGAAGCTCGAGCCGCCGTCGGCGACGAGCAGCGCGACGAACGCGATCAGTCCGCCGCACCAGAGGTCGAGCAAGAACCGGCCCCGGCGCGTGCCGAGCCACGCACGCCACGGAATCAGCATCGCTGCGGTGTTGCAGGCGGCTGCGACGAGCGTCGCGCCGACGAGGAGCCACCGGTGCCGAGCGGTGACGTCGAGCGCGAGGCCGGAGAGCACGACGACGATCGAGGCCCAGCCGAGCCAGTAGCCGACCTGCGCCGCCGCAAAGCGGAATCCGAGCTCGAGATTCGGATCGGTCAGGTTGCCACCTCGACGACGCCATAAACGACGAATGCCGGGCTCGTAGTCCCGCGCGGTCCTGCTAACTTCTGAACGACGGCGTTCTCGACGACGCCGGCGAGGCCACGGTCGCCTCTCCCGCGGAGCCCACGGGCTGCGCGCGACTCGAGAGGAGAGAGCCGACCGGGCAAGCGACGTCTTCTGTGAGCCGCGACGCGGGGGTTCGACCTGCGAGAGCGGCAATCGCTCTCGTCACCCGAGTGAAAGGAGAGCAGGAGATGTCAGGACTCGAGAAGCGCGTGGGGCTCAGCCTCCTCGTGGCACTCACCGCAGCAGCGATCCTCGCCGCCGGTGCCGGTGCACGCGCGAGGCAACCCGATTCCGGCCGGCCGGTGGTCGACTGGAACCAGGTGCTCCTCTCGATCGTCACCACGCCGGGAGCGCAACCGGCGACCATCCATCCGACCCGCAGCTTCGCCATCCTGCATGCGGCGATCTACGACGCGGTCAACTCGATCGACCGCACGCACGAGCCGTACCTCGTCTCGGTCCGGGCGCCGGGCGGCGCCTCGGAGACGGCCGCCGCCGACGCGGCGGCGCACGCCGTGCTGCTCGCGCTCTATCCGGCGGAGCAGAGCACGATCGACGCCGACTACGCCGCCGAGCTTGCGCAGGTCGCGGACGGGCCGGCGAAGAGCAAGGGCGTGAGCGTCGGCGACCGCGTCGCCGCCGACACGCTCGCCGTTCGCGCGGACGACGGCTCGAACACCACCCAGCCGCCGTTCGTCGCGGCAAACGCGCCAGGCGACTACCGGCCGACACCGCCGAACTTCGCCGCGCCCGTGTTCACGGGCTGGGGCCGGGTGACGCCGTTCGTGCTCGAGGACGGCAGCCAGTTTCGCCCGGCGCCGCCGCCCGCGCTGACGAGCGACGCGTATGCGAGGGCGCTCGCGGAAGTGCAGAGCCTCGGCTCGGCGGCGAGCACCACTCGCACGGCCGAGCAGACGCAGATCGGCACGTTCTGGAGCCCGCCGATCCAGAACTTCTGGAATCAGATCGCCGACACGGTCGCCCTCGCGCACCGGAGCGACCTGCCGACGACGGCGCGGTTGTTCGCGGCGCTCGACCTGAGCCTCGCCGACTCGACGATCGCCTTCTACGACGCGAAGTACGCCTACCGGCTGTGGCGTCCCGTGACCGCGATCAGGGAGGCGGACAGTGACGGCAACCCGAACACGGTTGCCGACCCCGCATGGCTCCCGCTTGCCGGCAACACGGCGCCGGACCCGTCCTACCCCGGCGCGCACAGCACCATCAGCGCGGCGGCGGCCGCGGTCCTCGCGAGCGTGTACGGCGACCGTCAGAGCTTCGCTCTCACCTCGCCCGCGCTCCCGGGCGTCACGCGATCCTTCACGAGCTTCGGCGGAGCGGCGGAGGAGGCGGGCCTCAGCCGTATCTACGCCGGGCAACACACGCGGCTCGACCACGTCGCAGGCGTCACGCTGGGCCGCCGCGTCGCGCGGTTCGTGCTCCGCAACGTGCTGCTGCCCGCGCACGGGCCGAAGGGAGCGAAGGGGGTCAGTGGCTGAGCAGCAGCTTCAGCGCCGCGAGGAGGAGCCCGAGGCTGAGGTTCGCCGAGGCGACCGCGAATGTCGCCAGCGGACCGAGATGTTCGACGCGCGCGAACACGAGTCCTTGCGCGACGAGCACGACGAGTCCGGACCCGAAGGCGAGCCAGACGGCGGCGTCTGTCGAGAGGAGCCCGACCGCGCCCAGGAGGAGCACCGCGACCGGCGGGACGGCCGCCTCGACGATCGAGCCTTCGCGGCGGGCGATCTGGGCGAGCTCCGCGCGCGTCAGGTGCTCCTCTCGTGCGACGGCGTGCCCGAGCCCGTGTGCATAGACGTGCGTCAGCCAGAAGATGACGCACGTGACGGCGACGAGCAGGGCGATGTGGCCGGGGCCGTGCGGATACGCGCGCGCCCCGGCCACGATCACGGAGAGCGCGACGATCGTGCCGTAGATGAAGCCGCCGACGCGCTCGCCCATCCGCGTCCGCGCGAGCCGCGCGGGCGCACCGACGTTCGTCGTCAACCCCAATCCATCCCCTCGAGCGAGCTCGACGGCTCCGGATCGGGGGCGCGGATCATCCGGAAGGAGTTCAAGAGCCCGAGCACGGCGGCGAGGAACGGGATAAGTAACGCGACTTGCAGCGCGAGCGGCCTCGCGTCGGTGTTGATGCTGATGATCTCGGCGCGGACGTCCTCGGGCTGACCCGCCAGCTGCTCGTTGAGCTGCGTGTTGCTCATCACCTCCGCGTCGTGCTCGAGCGCGTCGGCAACCTGCTCCTGCTGCGCCGGCGAGAGCACGTCGCTCGCCTCCGCCTTGTGCGTGAACGTGAACGACAGGGTGGCGAGCATGATCGCGCCCGCGAACGCCAACCCGAACGAGAGCCCGAACGAGCCGCCCGCCGAGTTCACGCCAGCCGCCTCGCTCACGCGCTCCTCGGAGATCGGCGACAGCGTGTAGTTGTTGAGCTGCGAGACGAGCAGCCCGAGGCCGCAGCCGGCGATCAGCAGGGGGACGACGAGCCACCAGCCGGAGTGCGCTCGCGGCACGATCGGCAACAGCACGACGAGGCCCGCGGTCAGGAGCGCGAACCCGAGCCGGATGATGGCGGCGGGCCGGCGCGCGGCCGCTTTCTTCCCCGCGACGACCGCGACCGCGAACATGCTCAGCGAGAGCGGGGCGAGCGACAGCCCTGATTCCAGCGCGTTGTACTCGAGCACCATCTGCAGGTAGATCGGCAGCGCGATCATCATCCCGCCGAGCGCGATCTGCTGGAGCAACTGCCCCGTGATCCCGTACTGGAAGAGCTTCGACTTGAAGAGGTCGGGGTCGAGGAGCGCCGGCTTCCCCTCGCGCTTGCGCCGGCGGAGCCAGAAGGCGAGCGCCGCGAGCCCGGCCACGCCGAGCACGAGCAGCGCGGCGACGGACTCGCCGCCTTCCTGCCACACGAGGATGCTCAGCACCACGCCGCCCATGCCGACGACGGAGAGGAGCGCGCCGACGAGGTCGATCTGCCGCGGCCCCGTGTAGGGCGCGTCGCGGACGAGCCGGATGTTGAAGAGGACGACGGCGATGATCACGTCCTCGAGCAGGAATCCCACGCGCCACGAGAGGTACGTCGTGATGAAGCCGCCGAGAAGCGGGCCGACGGCGGCGGCGATCGCGGCCGCCGCCCCGACGAGCGCGTACGCCTTCTTCTGCGCCGCGCCCTCGAAGTTCCCGTGGATGAGCGACTGCATCGACGGGAGCAGGAGCGACGCGCCGATCCCGCCGATGATCGCCCAGAAGACGATGATCGCGACCAGGTCTTGCGCGAGCACCATCGCCAGGGCGCCGACCGCGTAGCCGAGGAGGCCGAGCACGTAAGCCCGCTTGCGACCGATGAGGTCGCCGATCTTGCTGCCGATGAGGATGAAGGCGGCGGAGACGAGCGCCTCGAGCGCGATCGCCGACTGAACGCCGCTGACGGTCGTGCCGAGGTCGTGGACGACCGACGAGATCGAGACGTTCATCAGCGACGTGTCGACGACGAGCACAAACATCGCCATCGCGAGCAGGATCGCGAGCTTCGTGTTGCCGGTCGCCTCCTCGGCGACGCCGACTGCGGACGCCTCGGTCATGGGCGTGAGGCTGTCATGCGGCGGCCGGGGGAACGGCGGGAACGGTGCCGATCACACGGGTGATCGCGGTTCATGCGGTCGCACCTCGGCCGCGGCGCACGAGCCAGACGATCCCGCCGATGACGACGGCGCCGGCCAGCACGCCGAAGGCTATCCAGCCCCATTCGGTGCTGTCGGTGGTCTCCGCGGTGTTCTTCGTCGCCACGGCGGCGCCGGCGGCTGCGGCGGCCGCCGGGCTCACGCTCGTGGTCGTGGCAGTCGTCGTCGTCGTGACCGCGGACGTGGTGGTGACGGGAACCGACGTCTGGACGACCACCGTCTGCACGACCGTGGCGATCTGCGTCTGCACCTGCGTGACGGTCTCGCCGGGGAGCGTGCGCGTCACCGTCGGCGCCGGCGCCGGGGCCGCTTCCGTCGTCGTCTCGGGCTCTGCCTCGGTCGTCGGCTCGATCGCTGTCGGCGTCGACCGCGTCGGCGTGCTGCGGGTGGGCGAGGGCAGGGTTCCGCTGACCGCCGTCGAGAGAGCGCCGCGGTCGCCGCTCCCGCAGCCCCCGACGGCGGCGCCGACGAGGAGCCCGAGGACCGCGGCCGCGGCGAGTCTCGGAGCCGCCCACGTCACGGCTCAGGACGTCACGAGGGCGGCCGCGACCTCCGCGTCGAGTTGCTTCCGCGCGGCGACGTTCGCCTCGTGCTCCTCGGTCGAGACCTCGGGCCAGCGGAGGTCGAGGTCGTTGATCGTGTCGACGAGAACGCGGACGACGAGGGCCTGCGTCAGCCACTTGTGGTCGGCGGGGATGACGAACCACGGCCCCCAGGGGGTCGAGGTGGCGGTGATCGCGGCGTCGTACGCGGCCATGTACTCGTCCCAGCGCGCGCGCTCCGCGACGTCGGCCGCGTTGAACTTCCACTCCTTGTGCGGCTCGTCGAGCCGCGCGAGAAAGCGCTTCTTCTGCTCCGCCTGCGAGACGTAGAGGAAGAACTTCACGATCTTTGTCCCGTTGCGGTCGAGGTGCCGCTCGAACGCGTTGATGTCCTCGAAGCGCTCCTGCCAGAACTGCTCGCCCGTGGTGGGGCTCGGCAGGCGCTGCTTCGCGAGCCACTCCGGGTGCACGCGGAGCGCGACGACCTCTTCGTAGTGCGACCGGTTGAAGATGCCGATGCGACCGCGTTCCGGCGCGGCCTTCGAGATCCGCCAGAGGAAGGTGTGGTCGAGCTCCTCCGCGGACGGCTTGCGGAAGGAGACGACCTGCACGCCCTGCGGGTTCACGCCCGACATCACGTGCTCGATCGCGCTGTCCTTGCCGGCGGCATCCATCGCCTGGAACACGACGAGAACGGCATGGGTGTCGCTCGCCCAGAGAAGCTCCTGCGCGTTCGAGAGCTCCTTCACGCCCTGCGCGAGGACGCTCTTCGCCTCGGCCTTCAGCTCCGTCTTCGTCAGGCCCTCGAAATCGACGCCGCCGGTCCAGCCCGGGTCGCGTTCGGCGAGAGCCGCGCGCGTCCCCGGCTTCACGATCAGCTGGTCGAGTATCCGTTCCCGTCTCGCCATCGGTCCTCCGGTTCGTTCGCGGTTTGCTCCTACGCGGTCACGAGCTCGAGCCCGGCTGCCTCGCGCGTGATGATCGTCCCGGCCTCGCCGCTCAGAAGCCGGGGTGTGTCGGCGATCGACCCGATCGCCGCCAGCCCGCCCGTCTCCTCTGCGAACAAGGACGCCGCGCGCACCTTGGGCCCCATCGATCCCGCTGCGAAGTCGGTGTCGCCGAGCGCTTCGGGGGTCGCGCGGCGGATCGCCCGCTGGTCCGGCGTCCCCCAGTCCGCGTACACGGCGTCGACATCGGTCGCGATCACGAGGGCGTCCGCCTCGAGATCCTTCGCGAGCAGCGCGCTCGCGAGGTCCTTGTCGATCACCGCCTCGACGCCGACGAGCTTGCGCCCCGGCGTGGCCGGCTCGTCCGTGTACATGACGGGGATGCCCCCGCCGCCCGCGCAGACGACGACGGACCCGCGCTCGAGGAGCCACCGCACCGGCTCGATGCCGAAGATGCGGAGGGGGAGCGGCGAGGCGACGACGCGCCGGAAGCTGTCGCCGTCCGGCTTGAACACCCAGCCTTTCTCCTTCGCGAGGCGGTTCGCGTCCTCCTCGGTGTAGATCGGGCCGATCGGCTTCGTCGGGTCCTCAAAAGCGGGGTCGCCGGGGTCGACCTCGATCAGCGTCAAGAGCGACGTGAGCCGCTTGTCGAACGGCAGCTCGTTCCCGAGCTCTTGCTGGATCAGGTAGCCGATCATCCCTTCGGTCTGCGCGCCGAGCAGGTCGAGCGGGTACGGATCGACTTCGGTGTAGGCGGACCCCTGCAGCGCCAGCAGCCCCACCTGCGGGCCGTTTCCGTGCGAGACAACGAGCTCGTGCTCGAGCGCAAGCGGCGCGAGGGCCTTGCACGCCACCTGCGCGTTCGCGCGCTGGTTCTCGGCAGTCAGCGGCTGGCCGCGGCGAAGGAGCGCATTGCCGCCGAGTGCGACGACGACGCGCACCGTCAGCTCCCGATCGTCGCGACCATGACGGCCTTGATCGTGTGCAGGCGGTTCTCGGCCTCGTCGAAGACGATCGAGGCGGGCGACTCGAAGACGTCCTCCGTCACCTCGAGGGACTCCATCCCGAACTTCTCCTGGATCTCCTTGCCGACCTGCGTCTCCGTGTTGTGGAACGCGGGCAGGCAGTGCATGAACTTCA
>Ga0075425_100006622_pt1 | contig 12164 bp, 16 predicted proteins | sample SoiMethybrSBSTD4_FD_75300 | JGI IMG/M metagenome (GOLD analysis project Ga0075425, IMG submission 75300) | Bulk soil microbial communities from a Populus tree surrounding site in Tennessee, USA - Soil MetaG P. TD hybrid SBSTD4 | ecosystem: Environmental > Terrestrial > Soil > Tree plantation...
GCTCGGGCCGATCGATATCCTGGTGAACAATGCGGGCCTGAGTGTCTTCGGCCTTGCCGCCGACATCAGCGCGGCGGACTTCGACAAGGTGATCGCCACCAACCTGCGTGCGCCTTTCCTGCTCGCCACCGAGATCGCGCGTCGCCTGGTCGCCAAAAAGCGCGACGGACGCATCATCAACATCGCTTCGATCGGAAGCTTTCGCGTGCTGCCCGGCGTGACCGCGTACTGCGTCTCCAAAGCGGGGCTGGCGATGATGACCCAGTGTCTGGCGCGCGAGTGGGCGCGCAAAGGCATCAACGTCAATGCCCTATGCCCCGGCTTCATCGAAACCGAGCTGAATGCGGAATGGTTCGCCAGCGAAAAAGGCAAGGCGCAGATCGAGGGCTTTCCGCGCAAGCGCCTGGCAAAGGAGTCCGATCTGGATGGCATGTTTCTGCTCTTGGCCTCGCCAGCCTCGCGCACCATCACAGGTTCGTTGTTGACCGTCGACGACGGCCAATCGCTTTAGCCGAACGTGTAAAACTGTAGTGATCGGCGGATAATTTTGCCGGACTTGCCTCATCACTTCGATGTGCGCCATTATTCGGGCGGGTAGTGCGGGGGCTCTACCTCGGAACCGGGAATGGCCCCTAAATGTCTTTTTTGCTTCGGCGGCAACCAGCTGCAGCGGCGCCGGACTCTGAACGCTCGGTCGCGTCTGTATCGCACCTTGGAAAGTCACTCACGGTGACCGGCGTCCTGGACACGCATGGCGAGTTGCACGTTCACGGGACCGTCGTGGGACAAATCAACGCCGACAGTTTTGTTCTCGCCATCGGCGGTATTGTCGAGGGCGATATTCGCGCCAAGGACGTGCGCATCGGCGGAAAGTTCAACGGCCGCATATTCGCCCCTAATGTCGTACTCGACAGCTCGGCCGAGGTCACCGGCCGCGTGTTTCATACCAATGTCACCGTTGCCAACGGCGCGCGCATCGACGGGCGCATGCCGTGGCGGCCGGTCAATTTCTTCGAATCGCTTTCCCATCTGCCGGAGGAGTAGAAACGAATGTTCACGCGCAACGAGAAGCCAACCGAGCCAGCCGCAAAACCACAGGTTCGCGACAAGATTGAAACACCGGTGGCGCCAGGCGGCGACATCGGCCGCAAGCCAACAACCGCACCAACGTCAACCAATTTGGGAGCATCGCGCATGTCCGCAGTATCGGTAATCAGCAAGGCCTTGAAAATTACCGGCCAGCTGGAAAGCACGGAAGACATCCAGATCGACGGCAATGTCGATGGTGACGTTCGCGCGGTGTCGGTGACCGTCGGGAACGGCGCCAAGGTGAAGGGCACTGTTTACGGCGAGACCGTCGAAGTGGCGGGCACCGTCGAGGGCAAGATCGAAGCGAAGAAGGTCGTGCTGACGAGCACCGCCCACATGGCCGGCGACGTCGTGCACCAGGACCTCACCATCGCTTCCGGCGCGTTCATCGACGGCAATTGCCGGCCGGACTTCGGCAAGACGGCTACCAAACCCGCCGCCGTTGCCCAGAAATACCCTTCGGCGATGCCGGAAAAGGTCGCCAGCGGCGGACAGTAATCGCCTGGTTTTAGTGCGTCAGAGTCAGGCCGCGGCCGCGACCACGCGATTGCGGCCTGTGCGTTTGGCGCTGTAGAGCGCCTGATCGGCGCGATGTAGAAGTGCTTCCGAGGTGTCGTTGGGACCCTCGGAACCCGCAATTCCGATCGAGATCGTGATGTTGAGTTTGCCCGGTGGCCGGCTGATGGGGATCGGATTCGCCTCGATGCTCTTGCGCAGGCGCTCGGCGATGGCGAAAGCCAGCGTCACGTCGGTATCGGGCATGACGACCACGAATTCCTCGCCGCCATAGCGGCACGCCAGGTCGATCCCGCGCACATTCGCGGAAATGCGGGCGGCGAATTCCTTCAGCACCTCGTCGCCGATATCGTGGCCATGCCCGTCATTCACCGCCTTGAAGTAGTCGATGTCGAGAATGAGGAAGGCGAGCGCCTTGCCGGTTTGTCCGGCCGATGAAATCAGATTGTCGAGATGGCGCGACATGTAGCGGCGATTGTGCAGGCCGGTGAGCTGGTCGGTAATCGCCATCTCCAGGCTGAGTTGCACATTGTGGCGGAGGCGGTCGCCATAGCGCTTCTTGCGTAGTTGCGTGCGCACGCGTGCCACGAGTTCGTTCTTGTCAACGGGGCGGGTCAGATAGTCGTTGACCCCCATCTCGAGCGCTTGCGTGAGCTTGCGCCGATCGGCGTCGCTGACCACGACGAGGATCGGAATATTGCGCCCCTCCGGCAGCGAACGCAGTTGCGAGCACAGTCGCAGGCCATCGAAGCCGCGCATGCCGAGGCTGACAATAATCAGGTCGAAATCGCCGCCGCGCACGCGCACCAGCGCTTCTTCGAACGTTTCAACGGAGGAGACTTTGTGGTCGGGAGCGAGCGCCGACGAGAACCATGCGACCGATTCCGGCCGATCCTCGATGACGAGCACGCGTCCGGTCGGATTGGCGTCGACCAAGGTCAGCGCCGGATCGACGAGACCCATGCTCTGGCCCGTCGTCTCGCGCATGCGGAGTTCGTCGGTCATCATTTTGAGGCGCACGAGGCTGCGCACGCGGGCGAACAACGCCGCATCATCGACGGGCTTGGTGAGGAAATCGTCGGCGCCGGCCTCAAGTCCGGCGACACGGTCGGTCGGTTGGTCCAGCGCGGTCACCATCACGACGGGAACGTGCGCGGTTTTGGGGTTGCTCTTGATGCGGCGGCAGACCTCGAAACCATCCATGCCCGGCATCATCACGTCGAGCAGCACGATATCGGGCAGCGCCTCGTCGATCTTCGTGAGACACTCGAGCCCGTTGAAGGCGCTGACGACTTCGAAATACTCAGCCGAGAGTTTCGCCTCGAGAAGCTTGACGTTGGAGAGGATGTCGTCGACGACCAGGACGCGCGCCGTCATGATTGGGCCCTACCCGATGAAGCGGCGAACGGTGTCCAGAAAACTCGTGACCGAGATCGGCTTGGAGATATACGCCTCGCAGCCACCCTGGCGGATGACTTCCTCGTCGCCCTTCATCGCGAACGCCGTCACGGCGACGACGGGGATCGACTTCAGGGAATCGTCTTCCTTGAGCCATTTGGTGACTTCCAGGCCGGAGACCTCCGGCAACTGGATGTCCATGAGGATCAGGTCGGGGCGATGTTCGCGCGCGATATCGAGCGCTTCCATGCCGTCCTTGGTCTGCAGGATGTTGTAGCCATGTGCGTCGAGCAGGTCATGGAAGAGCTTCATATTCAGTTCGTTGTCCTCAACGATCAGAACAGTCTTCGTCTTCACATCCATGACGGTACTCTCCGATGTGCGCACACAGGTTCTTGGGCAATGGCCCTGAAAAGGCTCGGTGGGACGGCCCCGTTTGGTTAGTATTAAGGCCGAACCCTTAACGCTCCCTTGACGATGCGCCGTGCGCCGAATCGTGAGAACGCCGAAACAATCGCGCTCAACGCCTTGAGCTTCCTTGCCGAATCGCAGGAGGCGCTGGAGTCGTTCATGCACCAGTCTGGCGTCGATCCGGCGACGATTCGGTTAAGAGCCGCGGAGCGCGACTTTTTGGCCGCGGTGCTCGATTTCCTCTTGGCAGACGAGGTGCTTCTGGTCCGCTTCTGTGATTCCACACAAACGGAACCTAAGGTTGTCAGGCAAGCGAACTACGAGCTTGGCGGAATGTCATGAGCGGCGCGTATGACCTCGCCTCGGCGCTGGCGCGACTGAACATCGGACGGCCGTTGCTGATCGTGGATGCCGACGAGGTTCTGTTGCGCTTTGTCGCAGGCTTCGACCGCTTTCTCGAGCAGCGGGGCCTCTTCCTCGATCTCACCAGCTATCGCCTGCATGGCAACGTGAAGCGGCAGGATGACAAAAGCGCGATTCTCGATGTGGAAGTCACGGCATTGCTGGAGGAATTCCGCCGCGAACTCGATTCGCTCGATCCTGTCGAAGGCGCGCGCGAATGTCTTCACGCGCTCTCGGCCCGGCTCGACATCGTCGTCCTGAGCAATATCGCGCCGACTCAGGCGGCGGCGCGGCTGCGCAATCTCGCGACTTTCGGATTGCCGCTTCCGGTCGTCGTGAACAAGGGGTTGAAGGGCGAGTCGGTAAAGGCATTGGCGTCACGCGCCGGCCGGCCAGCCTTCTTCGTCGACGACATCCCGCAACATCTCGCATCCGCGGCAGAGTTTGCCCCCGACGTCACGCGCATTCATCTCATCGGCGACGCGCGTCTGAAACCGCTTCTGCCGCTGTCCGAGCATGCGCATTTTCGCGCCGCCAGCTGGAACGATGCGCATCGCTTCATTGCGACCAAGCTGAGCGAAGCGGGTCTTTGACATGAGATTGGGGTTGGACCTCGGCGGCACGAAAATCGAGATCATCGCCCTCGACAAAGGCCGCGAACTCTTGCGTCAGCGGATTGCCACGCCACTCACGAGCTATGACGACACAATCCGCGCCATGCGCGACCTAGTCAACAACGCCGAAACGAAACTCCGGCAACGCGGCAGCGTGGGAGTGGCGATCCCGGGAGCTCTCAGTCCGGTCACGGGACTGGTGAAAAACGCCAACTCGACCCGCCTCATCGGTCATGCGCTCGACCGCGATCTTGGCGCGGCGCTCGGCCGGCCCGTGCGGGCAGCGAATGATGCCAACTGCTTCGTGCTCTCCGAAGCCTCGGATGGCGCGGCTGTCGGAGCGGACATCGTGTTCGGCATCATCGTCGGCACGGGTTGCGGCGGCGGCATCTGCGTCGGCGGTCGCGTGTTGACCGGTGCGCATGCGATTACCGGCGAGTGGGGCCACAACCCCCTGCCCGCGCCGACGCCGCAAGAAATGGCGATTGCGCCGCGCTGCTACTGCGGCCGCGTCAGCTGCATCGAGTCCTGGATCAGCGGCACGGGTCTCAGCGCCGACTATGCGCGCCGGGCAGGACAGGAATTGGCCGCGGATGCGATTGCAGGGCTCGCCACCCGTGGAGATCGCCTGGCAGGCGCCGTCATGGAGGATTTCTACGATCGCTTTGCGCGGGCCGTGGCGGCAATCGTGAATATTCTTGATCCGGACGTCATCGTCATCGGCGGCGGCTTGTCCAACATCGACGCGCTCTATTCCCAACTTCCGCCACGCGTGGAATCCTACGCTTTCTCGCCTGAAGGGAGCACGGCGATCGTCAAGAACAGCCATGGCGATTCGAGCGGCGTTCGCGGCGCCGCCTGGCTGTGGAGCGAGGCGGAAGCTTCGGCTTTGGTGCGCGAATGACCGCGTTCTGTCGCGATTGCCTTGCCGACGCCGACGACGGAGCGCGGCGTTGCAAAGCGTGCGGCAGCCTTCGCATTCGTGCGCATGCCGAACTCGCGACGCTGGGCATCGCGCATCTGGATTGCGACGCGTTCTACGCCGCGATCGAAAAGCGCGATAATCCGAGCCTGCGCGACAAAGCCGTCATTGTCGGCGGCAGCTCGCGGCGCGGCGTCGTTTCGACTGCCTGTTATGTGGCGCGGATTTCCGGTGTTCGCTCGGCGATGCCGATGTTCAAGGCGATGCAGCTTTGTCCGGACGCCGTCGTCATCAGGCCGAACTTCACGAAATATTCCGCCGCCGCCAGACAAATCCGCGCCATGATGCTGGACCTGACGCCGATGGTCGAGCCGCTGTCGCTCGACGAGGCCTATCTCGATTTGACGGGAACGGAGCGGTTACATGGTGCGTCGCCGGCAAAATCGATGGCCGCACTGGCGAAGAAAATCGAAACAGTCGTCGGAATCACCGTCTCGGTCGGTCTCAGTTTCAACAAGTTCCTCGCCAAGCTCGCCTCCGAGCTCGACAAGCCACGCGGCTTTGCGGTGATCGGACGCGCCGAGGCGCTGTCGTTTCTGCGCGACAAGCCCGTCAGCTTCATCCGCGGTGCCGGCGTCGCGTTGCAGGCGAGGCTCGCCAAGGACGGCATCACCCACATCGCGCAATTGCAGGACCTCGGACAGAAGGAACTCGCCAAGCGCTATGGCAACACCGGACTTTGGCTGCACCGCCTGTCGCACGCGGAAGACACAAGATCGGTTCAGCCCGACGGGGAACTCAAGAGCATCTCGTCGGAAACGACATTCGACGGCAACATTTCAAGCTATGCCGAACTGGAACGAATCCTGTGGCGCCAGAGCGAGCACGTTTCTCAGCGCGCCAAATCCTCCGAGGTCGGCGGGCGCACGGTGGTGCTGAAGTTGAAGACGGCAGCATTCAAGATCCGCACGCGCAGCGTTTCGCTCGAGGCCCCGACGCAGTTGGCCGATCGCATCTTCCGTGTCGCGCGCGATTGCCTGCGCAAGGAAGCGGACGGCACGTCATTTCGCCTGCTCGGCGTCGGCATTTCGCACATCGCGCCAGCCGGCGAGTGCGATCCTGTGGATCTGGTCGATGACGGAGCCGGCAGGCGCGCCGCCGCAGAGCGCGCCATGGACAAGGTCCGGGAGAAATTCGGCGGCGCTTCGCTGCGCAAAGGCCGTTCGGCCATTCGCGGCTGAGTGCTGCTACTTGTCGGCGCCGTCATGGCTGACGATGGCACCGTAGAGGTCCGGCCGTCGATCGCGGAACAGTCCCCATGAGGCGCGCGCTTTTGCGATTTCGTCAAGATCGAACGTCGCGGTCGTGAAACCTTCGTGTTGACGATCTAGTTCAGCGACGATTGCGCCCGTCTGGTCGGCAACAAAGGAGGAGCCGTAGAACGTCACTTCGCTCGACTTCGCCTTTTCGGTGCCAATTCGGTTCGATCCGACGAGCGGCATGACGTTGGCGGCGGCGTGACCCTGCATGACGCGGCGCCAATGGTCGCGACTGTCCACCGGCGGTGCGGGTGGCGGCTCGCTGCCGATCGCGGTCGGATAAAACAACGCCTCTGCGCCCATCAGCGCCATGCTGCGCGCGCTTTCCGGAAACCATTGGTCCCAGCAGATGCCGGCACCGAACACGCCGAACTTGGTGTGCCAGACCTTGAAGCCCGTATCGCCAGGCGTGAAGTAGAATTTCTCCTGATAACCCGGACCGTCCGGAATGTGCGACTTGCGATAACGGCCCATCACGGATCCGTCGGCATCGATCATCGCCAGCGAATTGAAGTGCGCATGTCCGGCCTTCTCGAAAAAACTGACCGGCAGAACGACACCGAGCGATTTCGCCAGGTCTGACATTTCCGCGATCAGCTTGTTGCCTTCGAAGGGTGCGGCCAGCGCAAAATGGTCGGCCGACTGGTCCTGACAAAAATAGGGCGTCTCGAACAATTCCTGGATGAGAATTGCGTTGGCGCCCTTTGCCGCGGCGGCGCGCACAAACGCCTTGGCCTTTTCGATATTCGCGCGCCTGTCCCAACTGCAGGCGAATTGCGTCGCGGCGAACGTGACCTTTCTCATTCGGGTTCCTGCTGCGTGATGCAATGAATGCCGCCGCCACCCTCGACGATGTCGAGCGCCTGGATCTGCAGGATGTCGCGCCCGGGAAAACACGCGGCGACGATCTCGCGTGCCTTCTCGTCGTTGCGATCATCGAAGCCGGGCATGACCACGCCGCCGTTGGCGAGATAGAAATTGACGTAACTTGCCTGCAGCGGCCGGCCGCGCCAGTCGGTGCGTTGCGTCAGCGGCTGCTCCACTTCGACGACCTCAAAATTGCGCCCTTCTGCGTCGCGCGTCGCGCGCAAAATGCGGATTGCCTCCATCACCGGTGCGAAATCGGGATGCGCGCGCGAGCCTGGCACGCCGACGAGTACGCGGCCCGGCGCGACGAAGCAGGCGATGTTGTCGACATGGCCGTCGGTCTCGTCATCGGAGAAGCCTTCGCCGAGCCAGATCACGCGCCTGGTACCGGTGAAGAGGGCCAGGCGCTCTTCGACCTGCTGGCGGTCGAGATGCGGGTTGCGGTTTGGATTGAGCAAACACTGATCGGTGGTCAACAGCGTTCCCTGCCCGTCGGTATGGATGGCGCCGCCTTCGCAAACCAACGGCGCCGAATAAAGACGCACATCCGCTTGACGTGCGATGCGTGCCGCCAATTGCGCATCGTCGGTCCAGGAATGGTATTTGTTGCCCCAGGCGTTGAATTCCCACTGTACCGCGCCCCTGCGTCCGTCTTCCGCAGTGACGAATGTCGGCCCCGAATCGCGCGCCCAGGAATCGTCGAGCGCGACTTCGAAGATTTCCGCCTTGCCCGATGTTGCCAGCTGCGCCTCGGGTGCATCGAGCGGCCGTGCCGCCATTACCACGGGTTCGAATGTCGAAATGGCGCGGGCGACTCGCGCCACAGCCTGCTTGGCACGCAGCAGACCGTCTGGTCCGCCCCAGCTTTCGATCCGGCAGGGCCAGCACATCCATGTACGCGCATGCGGCGACCACTCGGCCGGCATTGCAAAGCCGTCACGCGCGGGACAGGGGTCGTCGGCATCGAGCCGTTTGGTCATGATCGCTTATAGCGCGCCGCGTGCGGCATCAGGAACCCCTCGCGCCGTTAGGCTCAGCGCGTTACTCTTTTCCATAGTGAAGGAAACATCATGTCTGTTGAATCGCGCCTGAAGGAATTGAATATCGTCCTGCCCTCGCCGCCAGCGCCCGTCGCGAGCTATGTGCCGTCCGTCGTGAGCGGCAAGACTGTCTACATCTCCGGTCAGGTGACGCTGACGTCGGAGGGTCTCAAATATGTCGGAACGGTCGGCAAGGAGCTCTCGCTCGAAGACGGCCGCGCTGCCGCCAGGCTTTGCGGCCTGAATGTGATCGCGCAAGCCAAGGCCGCTTGCGGCGGAGATCTTGAACGCGTCAAGCGCGTCGTGAAAGTCACCGTCTTCGTGAACGCGGTGCCGGGCTTCACACAGCATCCCGAAGTCGCCAACGGTGCATCGGACCTTTTTGTCGAGGTGTTCGGCGAGGCTGGGAGGCACGCGCGCGCGGCGGTTGGGGCAGGATCGCTGCCCCGCAATGTGGCAACCGAAGTGGAAGCGATAATCGAAATTACGTGACGAAAGATTCCATTACCGCCCGCATTGCAGGACGAGCTTCGGAAATCGGAGCGGCGGCGTGGAATGCTTGTGCCAACCCTGACGCCGCCACAGATCCGCATCCCTTCACGCGCTATGAGTTCTTTGCCGCATGCGAGGAATCGGGTTCGGCCACTGCGCGAACGGGCTGGAAGCCTGCCCATCTCGTCGTGGAGGACAACGGCCACATCGTTGCGCTGCTGCCCACCTACCTCAAGAATCACAGCCAGGGCGAGTATGTGTTCGATTCTGCCTGGGCCGATGCCCTGGAACGTTCCGGCGGCGACTACTATCCGAAGCTACAGGCGTCGGTTCCCTTCACACCGGTAACGGGCAGTCGCCTTCTCGTGGCCGCAGGCACCAACTCGGCGGCCGGCCGCGAAGCGCTGCTTGCCACCGGAGCGACGGCGGTGAGGCAACTGAAAGCGTCGTCGCTGCACATCACCTTTCTCACGCAAGAAGAATGGATCGCGGCCGGCGAGCTCGGCTATCTGCAGCGGACTGACCAACAGTTCCACTGGTTGAACCAGGGTTATCAGAGTTTCGACCAGTTTCTCGGTGAGCTGTCGTCGTCGAAGCGGAAAAATTTGCGCAAGGAACGCGCCTCGGTGCGCGACGCCGGAGTCGAATTCGACTGGCTGACCGGAGCGGACATCCGCGAGGAGCATTGGGATCGGTTCTTCGCCTTCTACATGGATACCGGCGGCCGCAAATGGGGCCGGCCCTATTTGACACGCGAGTTCTTCAGCCGCGTCGGCGCGACGATGGCCGATCAAGTCGTGCTGATCTTCGCGAAGCACTCCGGCCGCACCATCGCCGGCGCGCTCAACTTCTGCGGCGGCGGCACGCTCTTTGGCCGCAACTGGGGCTGCAGCGAATTCGTTCCCTTCCTGCACTTCGAGACCTGTTACTACCAGGCGATCGAATTCGCCATCGCGCGCGGCTTGGCGAAGGTCGAGGCCGGTGCGCAAGGCGCGCATAAGCTGCTGCGCGGCTACATGCCGACACCGACCTACAGTGCCCACTACATCGCGCATGAGGGACTGAGACGCGCGGTCGACGACTATCTTTGCCGCGAGCGCGATGCGGTGGCGGAACACATCGAAGCATTGTCCGAGCGCAGCCCTTTCAAGAAACTTGCTTAGCGAGGAGCCGAAGATGGCCTACGACCCCAACAACGTCTTCGCGCGCATCCTGCGCGGCGAACTTCCCAAGTACGCGATCTACGAGGACGCTCTCACGCTCTCTTTCCTCGACATCATGCCGGCGACCGACGGCCATACGCTGGTGATTCCCAAGGAGGCGGCAGAGACCGTTTTCGACTGTTCACCGGACGCTTTGGCAGCGACGATCCGAACGACGCAGAAAGTCGCGGCGGCCGTGAAGAAGGCATTTGCCTGTCCCGGCTTGATGTTGGTCCAACTCAACGGTGCCGAAGCGGGCCAGAGCATCCCGCATCTTCACTTTCATATCCTGCCACGCGCCCATGGTCTGGACATGAAGCTGCACGGCAGGTCCATGGCCGATGCCAAGATGCTTGCGCCGATCGCGGAAAAAATCCGGGCCGCGCTATGATCGTTGAGCACGCGATCCTCAACACCCGCAAAGGCCAGTCGGCCGCCTTCGAGGCTGCGATGAAAAAGGCCCGCCCTTTGATCGAAGCGACGGAGGGCTTTCAGAAAATGGAGGTTCGCCCCTGCATCGAGAGCAAGGATCGCTACCTCCTCCTCGTGTGGTGGAGCAGTGTCGAAGCCCATACGGTGGGTTTTCGCCAGTCGGCGCGGTACGAGCAATGGCGCGAGGCCCTGCACGGCTTCTATGAGCCGTTTCCGACGGTTCAACATTACGGACAACCGATCTAAGATGGTCCGTTGGACAACGAAAGGAGGCCGCATGACGCGAACGACGCCGACAACCGTCTGAACGGGGACGACGCCGAAATTCGCCAGTGAGACGTGAACACACCAACCGGTGGAGTGTGGCTCAAGCCGCACTACAGTGGCCCGTTCAATCGAACAAAGCGGGCCGAGGTTCGGACGGAGCGCAAACGCCTCGTGCTCCCGAAGCCGGAACCGGAAGTAATCGCCAATGGCAAGGCGGTGAATGGGTCCCTGACACGGTCGAGCCTGGAACGGCCGCAAGCGCAATCCTACGGCCGAAGAAGAAACGGAACCCGGCTCCCTTGGAACTCAATCCAGGGAGTCGAAGATGGCGCGGGCCGACGAGAACCGCGGATTTATTTGCATCAATTGTGGGGCGGCCGTGAAGCCGCTGAGCAACGGAAGCTATCGCAACCACTGTCCGGTCTGCCTGTGTTCCGTCCACGTGGACGTGCGCCCGGGCGATCGCGCCAATCGCTGCGCCGGCCTGATGCTGCCGGTCGCTCTTGCGCATGGTGGCGACAAGGGTTGGCAGATCGTGCATCGCTGCAATCGTTGCGGTGGCGTGCGCTCGAACAAGATTGCCGCAGACACCGACCAGCCCGATGACGTCGGCCGTGTCGCCGCGCTTTCCGGTCAGCGCGCCTGAGCGGGTTGGAAAGCGCCCACCGCGCTCCTATATTCGCTGCATGATCTACCTGGTCGCGATCTTCTGCTCGCCGCTGGCCCTCCTATTGGCGGGAAAGCCGATCTCGGCCTTGTTCAACCTGATCCTCTACATCCTGTCGATCGTCTGCTGGGTCACGATCATCTTCTTCCACGCCGGTTTCGTGCTTTGGGGCCTCGCGTTCCTCCATGCCGTGATGGCGATCAGCGACGCGCGTGAAGACCGCCGGGCGCGCCGGATCATGCGGTCCATGCAGCGCTGAACGCTTACGGCGCGAAGGACGAGCGGGCTTTAACGCCCCAGTGCCCGTTCTCGCAGGTGATGACGTAGATCGAGTCGAAGCCGCCGATGACGCTGCCGTCCTTGCGGTAGCGGGTGAAACGCGTATCGATGTGGACCTTGTCGGCGCCGACATGAATGACGGCGCGCCGCTCCCATGCCGAATGATCCCACTCGGCCAATGCGCCCGTCGTGAAGCGCTCCGGTTTCATGTCGCCCTGGTTCAGGATGACGAGCGTGTTCGACGCGA
>Ga0075425_100006624_pt1 | contig 12162 bp, 15 predicted proteins | sample SoiMethybrSBSTD4_FD_75300 | JGI IMG/M metagenome (GOLD analysis project Ga0075425, IMG submission 75300) | Bulk soil microbial communities from a Populus tree surrounding site in Tennessee, USA - Soil MetaG P. TD hybrid SBSTD4 | ecosystem: Environmental > Terrestrial > Soil > Tree plantation...
AAATTCAAAAATATGATAAACACCATGTATTGCGATAAATATAGTCAACGTTACTGTCATTAGTCTTATCCTTGATTTGTTACCAGTCTTTATGTTTATGCTAATATATATTGGGATTATTGCAGCGCTAAAAATAGCAATAGTGCTGATGAGATGAAGGAGATTAGCTTGAAGCAATGGGAATTTCTATATGTCTTTATGAAACATGATATGAAAGACTATCGGTAAAAGAGCTAATTGTTAAGACAACAAAATGGACTAGATTCAGTAGCTCAAAAAATACATTTTGAATTGAAAGTCCGTGTAGTTATAGTAAAAAATAGATGTTAATTAGTTTTAAATAATGTTCTATGAGCAGATACAACTTGTATTGTTCCTTTCATCGTAAATGGATGATACGCACAATGATATGTAAATGTATCATTCATGGTTGGTTTGAAAGATAATTGACCTGAGCCATCCGGTTTTATATCATCACTTGATGGCAATACATCCGCGCCTGTATCTATGATTAGTTCATGCTTTGTATCTGTAGGGTTTTGAATTTTTATTATGTTATTTGTATTTGCTGAAACCTTTAACGTTGGATTTACCGTTCCACCATTGCTGCTTATCCATCTATATACGCCTTCTGATTGTTCCTTTACAGATAATTGGATTGTGTTAGAAGAAGACGGAGATGCTGTTGTACCAATCGCTTGGGTTTTGCTAGTCGACACACTACTAATATCACCTTTTTTTCCTTCTGCAATAGGAGCTATCTGTATAGAGTTGCCGTGCCAATTAGATACTACACCAAAAACTAGTATCGATGTTCTGCAAAGAAATCTTCTGAATCATACAAATGTAACAGGAAGAAATATGTAGCAAATTAGACTCATATCAAGTAAATTCAAAAGAAGCTAGTAGACGACTAATACCACAACAAGTTGCTGATTTAATCTAATTCCACTTATCCTCAATTAATCCGAATATAAAACACACAATACACTATGCTAGTTCGTCGCTACGCCGCGTCAGCTCCTTCTCGGCCTTGAGCAGCTCAAGCCGAGCCGCAAGCCACTCTTCACGTGTTCCGATCCTGTGGTTTACCATTGTCATTTTTTGCAGTAGCTTTGTAAACGGTTCAGGAAATAAGACCATCCTTCATCATGCTGCTTAAACAATTCACTCAATTCAAATCCAGTATGCAATAGTTTTACTCGAGTTTTATTATCAGCGATTTCTTCTAATTCCCATGTTACAACTGTATTTGGAAAGTCAGGAGCATTAGTCTGACGCCATGTATAGGAGACCTTCTTGTTTGGAATAAATTCAATAATTGTTCCTTCAGGAACACACTCGAGTTCTCCTTGTTTACGCTCTTTATCTTTGTAAAAAACAAATTTCACTTTTCCACCCAATTTTGCCTCCATAATGGCTTGATCTGGAAACCAATTTCTCAACTCTTCTTGATCTGTAATAGCTTTGAAAACAACTTCAGGTGAAGCATCAATTACTATATTTTTGTCTATAACGATTTCCTCTGTTTGATGTTGTTTATCTTTTGACGACATCATCCTGTTAAAGAGATGAGTCATATTTAAACATTTAAATAGTTATTTAAATATATAATCACATATGGGTTCACCATGGAAAGCATTGTCAGATGATAGTCGAAGAGGAATTCTACTATTACTAAAAGATAAGGGCATGACCCCGACTGAAATAGCTGAACATTTTGGCTTTACGCTGCCTGCATTATCATCTCATCTACGTGTATTAAAAGAAGCAGACTTGGTAACTGAAATTAGAAGAGGCCAGAACAGATTCTATTCATTGAATAAGAAGACTACATCAGAGCTAGTGCGATTCTTTGACGATATGTATGATTACAATCTGAGCTCTTTAAAGGAATATGTTGAGAACAAGGAAGGCAAAGGCAGGAAGAGGAAATAATTACTGGATCTTTAGCTGATCACAATGCCCCGCGACCAGCTTAGCCAAGAGCTACATATGCTTTCTTGGGTAGCTGTTCATAAAGAGCGTGCCTGTAGAGCTTTTAGAAGATGCAAAGGCTGACAAATTAAGAAGATTACCTATGTTTGTATAGCTGCAGAATTACTGGCTGGAAATTTGTATGTATGTGTTCAAAGTGTTATGATAACGTATCTACATAGCCTCAAGTCCCACCTTTTATATGCGAGCGTATAACCCATCTGTTTATTAGTGCTCTACAAACAATGGATGTCGTGGGAACAGACGACGAATACGTAAAATTCTAAATGACAAGGATATTGAAAGATTAAGGAAGAGGTTTCTATGTTCTCTTAAGGATATGGATAATGGTGCCAATAGGTACTATGAATTTGGTCGCGCAAATATTGTATATCAGATGTGATTGAAGTCCTTAATACTTGCAACTCATGAGCTATTTCTTAATGAGTCATACCTCTGGCTCTCATTTCAACTACCTTAGATCTTCTCCATTCCAATTGGTCAGATTTTGTCCTCAAAATGTCAGATTTTTCCCTCGTAAATATTACAAATATCAGACTTTTAGCTTTATCTCCTCAAGATCTATTTTTGGCCATTTCTCGAGAATATGAAGATGAAGATACCATACTTATTCTTGATTCTGGTTATTTTTACTGTTCATATTAAATACTTTCATAACATCATCAGCTAATGATGAGCCAGTAATAATGCCTCAGAATAAACAAAAGCTGATTTATAATACGTTGACAATGGTAGTCGCAACAGTGGCAATTGTACTGCTTGGCTTTTCTTCATCCTATTCTTCTGTCGCTGCTTTATCATTACAATCGGTAATCCATCATCATCACAGCAATGTGTTTGATAAGAAACAACAAGACAGTGCTAGCAGCGGTGGAGATGGTAGTAGTAGTTCAAACACTAAAAGTTCGGATAATTCAAACAATGATGGTAGTAGCGATGGCATTAATAATAAAAACCAGGGCACAAATGATGACAGCAGTAATTCAGGTGCCTATGATAATTTACAGAGCGTAGAACCTGCAAAAACCGGAAAAGAAGGGGAGCTAGGAAGCGGAGAAAATGTCGCATCGCCGACTGGAACAACTGCGCCTACGCCTGAATCACACACGTCATGCGAACAAGGATCAAACTGCACCAATCAGCAACGCCTAGGCGATCATGGTCGTTCTTCTACAACCGGCAGCGCTGGTAAGTCAGGACAAGATAACAATACACCATTCATTTTGCCATTTCCTTAAACTTGTGTTAGACTGTTCATGGAAGATGGATGGAGAAATAACACTATAAGATTATAGCTGGCTAGGACATATAAGAAGTAAGGCATATTGAACGGCTCTTTTGAGCTTCCATCTTTACAGCAAATTGAAGAAATGGAAAGGCAAAGATCACAAGCCATTGAATCATTGCAGATATCAGATAAGTCTGTCAAGTGCTGGAAGTGTGGTTTGGCTGTATCTATCGCGGGTAAGTTGCCTAAACCTCATAATGACAGATTGCCATATTACAAAAGCGGATAAAGTGGATGGAAAGTTATTCTCGTGTTAGCATAGCATTATCAATGACCTCAAACAGCTAAAGCAGAACTTGCAGAGCTATTAGAAGAAGACGCTAGAGCAGAACTCAGAAGTATACCTTTGTATAGCTGCAGAATTACTGAATTTAAATTCTTATGTTCAAAGTATTATGGTAGAGTCTATCTATATACTATCGCAAAGACCAAGCCTACGAGGGATGATCCTTAACTACTTTTCTAAAAGAAATCCTATCGCAGAGATGATAATAGATACAATAAACCAGAGTCTCGTTTTATTTAGCATTGGCTTATTCGAGAAATCAATGGCCGCTACTGAAATCGTTACTATTCCTCCAAAGAATGCATTCAGATGTTGCTCAATACGTTTGAATATGAATGATCATCGCGAATCGACTAAACCTGTACTAATAAGGCTGAAAACAGAGATGTGCCGATCAGCAGAAAGACTACTGTCTGAAAAAATTGTCTCTCACTACTTCGCGGCACTACTTTATACCCAATCTTGAAATCGATTTATTCATCCAAAGTTGGCAATCTAATAGAAAGCGAATGTACATGCCGGTTTTCACAATGCCATCTGTCTCGGTTAATTCTAGCTTTTTCGTAAACTCTTTACTATTGATTCCATCACCTTTCATTTCATTTTCAATTTTTGTCTTCTCGATTATTTTGTACTCTATGGTAAGCAATTTCCATTATCATCATCATTCTTAACCTTAGAGATTGAAACAAATCATCTATTGTGTAAAAAACAAAGATATAGTTTATTTAGCTTAAATTAACTGTCTCTACAGAGCTATGAAGAATCATTGTAATGATTGTCATAATTCTGAAAATATTGTCAATCATAGACTCCATCCAGAAAAAAAGGGGGTTCGGGTTTTTGGGGTAGCAGAAAGTTTCAGACCGCCATGCATAAAGTCGACCATTGCAGGCGTAGTAATGAGACGTGATTTGATAATTGATGGAATCGTTCTCAGTAACACAACCTTAAAAGGTAATGATTCAACAGAAAATATTCTATGCATGTTTAAGTCATTAAAAAGGAGCGATATAAATTGTATAATCCTAGATGGCTTAATCATAAGTATGTATAATATTATCAATGGCAAATTAATTCAAATTGAGACTGGACTTCCAGTAATTGCAATAACATTTGAAGATTCTGCTGGGCTGGAAACTAGTATACGGCATCACTTTCCTGATAACCCAGAATCAAAGCTCGAGCAGTATGGTAAATTAGGTAAACGTGATCGAGTATTATTAAAAACTGGAAAATTTCTTTTTATACGATACTGGGGTTTAACATTAAAGCACGCTATAACAATACTTAACTCCTTCACTTTACAAGGTTCTATACCTGAACCTATCAGAGTAGCAAAACTTGTGGCACATTCTACCCATGTATTATATGAAAAATTGAAAAATGGTAATAGTGAACGAATATTACCATAATTTCATAGACAAGATGATTTAACAACAACAATCAACTATCGCTCGGTCACTTTCTTTATCTGTCGTATTAGTTGTCGTTGATATTCTACAATATCGCTCACGTTGCTATAGATAATCCTGGATGCTGGCTTTGCACTTAGTCATACCATGTCATAAGGTAGCTATCGAATATTAAGGAGGTAATTAAAGCTAAACAAAAAACCACAACATTAGATTCAAAGCAAATAAACTGAATAACTTCACGTAGTCCACCAATAGGTGATCTAGAGACAACCAAGATATGAGCTAAACCATATTACGAGCTCGCAAAAGATCTTGATTCTGAATTAGTACGTACAAGATTAGCCCTTTGTACTAACGTGCGGTTATATACCCTGTCATAACATTTTGAACATACAAATTTCCAGCCAGTAATTCTGCAGCTATACAAACATAGGTAATCTTCTTAGCATGGTATCTTCTTCAGTTAGTATCTACCATGCATCAGTTTATCATTACGCTCTAACTATTGTTGATTGATTCGCTTTCCTTCGTTGATAATGTTATTTGCTGTACTTGGATCCAGTTTGTGCTCTCTAATCAACGTCTCTATGAGTAGTTGCAATATTTTTCCTAGGTCGTCCCCTTCTTCTATCGTAACCATAATGCACTGACACAAATATTGATGACTATAAATAAATAGTTCTAATAGATATCGTATACTATAATTGTAACAGATATCATTTATGCCAGATAATATAAAATTTGGACTAGCCATTCCACAAGGATGGAGAAGAGGTGATCTCCCATCAGACCAAGAAAATAATCCTGTTAGCCAATATGAATTCTCAAAGTCTGTTGCCAGAGCAGCGGATAATTTGAACTTTGATTCAATTTATGCTTATGATCATTTTGTTCCTCACTATAAAGATGATGTAGAAAAAAATATCTTTGAATGCTTTATTTTATTGTCTTCTCTAGCAGCAATTACAAAAAAAGTAAAGATAGGACAAATAGTTGTATGTAACTCTTATCGAAATCCAGCATTGCTAGCAAAAATGTTGTCAACTTTGGATATCATAAGTAATGGTAGAGTAGAGTTAGGAATTGGTGCAGGATGGTATGAGCAAGAATATCTAGCATATGGATATGATTTTCTGTCAGATAGAACAAGAATTGCACAACTTGATGAATCAATAAGTATAATCAAAGCAATGTGGACAGAAAAATATGCATCATTTGAAGGGAAATACTATAAAATAAAAGATGCGATATGCAATCCAAAACCAATCCAAAAGCCTCATCCGTTGATAATGGTTGGAGGATCGGGTGAAAAATATTTGCTTAAAGTTGTAGCAAAACATGCTAACAGATACAATCTCTTCTTTGGTTCCCCTGAGGAAATGAAAAGAAAGATCTCCATCTTAAAGGAATATTGCAGCTCGATTGCAAGGGACTACAAGAAAGATATAGAATACTCTGTAGTGTTGCCTTGTATAATAAGGGAATCAGAAGAGCAAGTAAATGAAGTACTTATACAGAGCAAAAGAGAAGATAAAAGTATGAAAGAGTATTCTCAATACCTAGTTGACAGCGTCATGATAGGAACACCTGAAAAGGTATTACAAGGCATTAGAAAATATTTAGATATTGGTGTTAAACACTTTATACTGCATTTCATAGGATTGAATAATATGTCAGTAAGACTTTTTGATTCAGACGTTATTGCCAAGATTTAGGATGAGCTAAGTTGTAGCTGTAGTTTCAAATTCCTATAATGAAGGGTTGTTACAAACAAATGCAGAGATGTGTCATCTAACGTCTTCAAATGACTTGATTATGACGAATATCAAGAATGACCACGTTGTATGCATTAGATGTACAAAAATAGAAAAAGACAAATTAAAAAGTCAATTAAAAAGTTAGTAGTAGAGATTACACGACAAAAGAACCTATTGCTGAACAACTCGTCTAGATGATACTGTTGTAATAACGATCAAAACGTATTGAGCTGCTAAATGAATCATCCATAATGCACTGTTTTACCAAAAGTGTCAACACAGTAATGTAAGACTTTTTAGCCTTACGATGATGTCTTTGTTGTAGTTGGTCAAGTTAGACGATAAGTCGCGGATAGAATTGGAACAGATAATAAAGAACGAAATATCTGTTGTAATTGACAATCCTTCTATCATAAAGGGCAATGGATGTGCTGCTTGTCATGTATTATTCAAAGTCAAAGAGCTTATGCATGTGAGTGAGCAGGACGCAGCCGACTTGCTTTCGGAAGTCCTACTCGATAACAGGCCTCTCAATGATGAGTTCATTTCAATGGTCGAGGAGATACATATGAAAGCACGTATGATGGGTGAGATATTCGCAATCAAGACAAGAGAGGCCAAAGACCGCTACATCGATTCTAATTTCAAGAACGCACTCAGCGAGTTAACTAGTGACGCTTCCGTATATGGAACAGAGATAGTGATGAGAAGGTTGATCTTATCTAACATCGCTCTCAACATCGCTCAAAATCTAGGAGTTGACTATCATGCTGCCATGGAGGAACTATACTATTACATGAGAAGGAAAGACATACAGACGCACGAAGAGCTAATGCAGTCAATAAGGTCTTTGCTGACTAAGAGAGGTATTGAGAAGCCGTAATGTTGATGACATAGATGAACATATCACCAATAGTATGGAAAATCTCTTGTATTTGCATGTCCATACAGACAGTCGATGCTTTTTGAAATATCGCCGATGCCTATACATTTTAATATTCTTGATAAAACGATTCATTCACGTATAGTTCGAAAAGTTAGGTTTATTCTGGGCCGAGTTATGCTTTTAGATTTGGGTAGGCTATGTAGCCAATTCCTTTGTGTAGCATCCTTCATTATAAGCAAACTGCCATGTTCGAGTACTAGTGATACAGCTTGTTTAGTTTGCTTATGTTTAGTTCTGCTCCAAAGCTCAACTAAGCAATAGTATTGTTCTTTCCTAGTGGTTTTTAGCTATGTCCATCCTATACCTTCATTTCCATTATGATACAGGTTCAACAAACAGGAATTAAATTTTGTTTCTGCATATTTTTCTACTATTTGTTTTGCTGGCTCAAAGTTGTATAGAGTATCAATAAAAATGGTCTTAAGGCTAACTTGTAACCAATTTTATACCCTGCGCAATATGAGTTTGAATGCTCAAGTCCACATTGATTCTTGTCAATCCCCTTCTTTGCATCTATGAATCCTTGTGTCTTACCATCTCTCAATCCCGTTGAAAATCCATCATCATCTGTCGTACTTGGATTTGAAGGCGACGATTGTTGAGACTCTATAGAGGGCATTGGTAACGATGATGACAAGCTAGTTGTTTGGTGCTGCTTATCTATAGGTGTGTTAGCTGTAGTTGTTGCATTGCTACGATTTCCAGTACTATTAGCCAGTTTTGATGGTGCTGCTATTAATGGCAAATATGATTGCTGTGCGTACACATAGAAGTTGTTATTGTTATCACTCCAAATAGCAAAAATTAGGATACCAGCTAAAGCTAAGAACATGATCGAGTAATTCATATTAGATGTCTATATATCCTATTTCTCATGACTTAAAGTTGCTTAGTATATCGGTATGTCAACGTTCTGAGGGGCATTATTATGTACTCTGTGTTGCCCACCATATTTACCGGTGTTTTTTCTGAAGCTCAGAAATCAAAATTTAGAATCATATCATCACGAGTAATATTGAGATAAAGATCATCTCCATCATAACGATCTACTTTTGATTTTGGCACGATATATTCATGTGATTTTATAGTAGCGCCTTCTATTATTATTATATTGTCATGATACTGTGCTATCACATTTCCACAAAAGCGCTTGTCGCAAGCAATGACTGATTTTTTTGATTTTATCAAATCACTCCAATCTATCTCAGTCACACTAATTATTAGATAAGACATGATATACTTATAATTGATGGGTATTACTTCTAGAAGAAATGAAGTAGATACTTTTCTATCTCCTTCTACCCCTGGTTCCCTGCACAATCTAACACAATCACTTGGCCATTGAAGGTTACTATGGCAATCAAGCTATATTTAGTAAAGGGCTAAGTGACGGGCAAAAGAATGCTAACACAAATGCGAAAATGAATGCAAAAACAATGGCTACTACTTCTACTACATCATCAGATGATGTAGACTGATAGTAATAGTCGATAAAAGAAGTTAATCAAGTCCTACGAAATCCACAAGAATCTAACCAACCAGTAGAACATCCGATTGTTAAGTATACTATCAATGTACTTCCGGCTAAATGACACATGCAGTCAAAGATTTGGTAGCGCTGTTATTATAAATCATCAAAAGGTCAGATTGATTTGTAAAATGATAGTGTTAAAGTTAATAGTTATAAAATAAACAGTGATCTTGAAAATGGGTAATATAAAGACTAAGACAAAAAAGATGCGAAGTGGAGAAGAAAAAAATAGAAATGTATCATCATCAATTGAAGGGAGAGAGGTTGAAGAAGGACAAAAATTTCAATATTAGTCCCTGGTATGGTTATTTCATCTTCTTTTTTTATGTACAATTAAGACTCGTTTTACTTGCACAATAGATATGTTTATCTGGTTTTGTTAGTGTCTGACGTTTGTTTCGAGAACTTAAGCCCGAATGGCCTCGTCACTGACGGCAACATTAGATTTCAGTTAATTTGAGGCTATAGATATAAAATATATGTTAATACTCATTAAGTTTAGATGACCGACTATCAAGATTAAAGCACTTTCAATTCTGGTCAATTTACAGTGAGAAACTCACCCAAAATGTTCGGTTTATAGACCTTTTGAATAGGTCATACACATGAGTCTATGCTTTCACTATAGGGCTGTCAATGTTCATAGACTATTCTCATAGCTTGCGAAATCAATGTGAGTATTAAATCATCTCAGTTCCTATAGCCCTTGTTCTTTGTTCCCTTAATTCCTCGTACCATCTCCATTTTCTTCTTCCTTTCTTGATATTACTATAAGCCGTCCTATCAAAACCAAAAAGTCCTAGAACTGTTTCTGCTGCATCAAGTATCATTTCTTTGTACTTTTCCTCATCGTATGAAGGTACAGACTGTGTGTTCTCAATAGGTGTCACTCTGCAAAGAGGATTGTTATGCTTTGAATCTGTATAGATATATTGAATTGTGTCTCCCTTTAGAGGATGCTTTTTTGATTGAATAGCCGCAGATACATGGGGAAATAAACTCCTGTACCTTTGTATATCCTGCCTAAGCAATTTGGAGATGACAAGATCTTTGCCATCAAGTCCTTCCCCAGTCATGATAGTATCAATTGTTTGAGTGACAAGCAATAGAGCATTTTCATATCCTTTGGATAGTATTTCAGAGAAATCTTTGCAGTCAAACAAAGTGTATAGAAGCCGAGTCTGAAATCGTTTTATAAAAGTGGGGACATCGTGTCTTCTAATCTCTATACCTCTAACTACTAGTTATCAAAAGTAATCCCAAAATAGTGCTTGAGTACTTCTATTTTTTCGTCGGCTTCTAATGGTAGTAAAACCAAAAACTTGTACCGGTAGTCAATCGATATGGAAAGTCCAGTTTCTTTTGATAATGTACCTATAACATTATTATAATCTCTAGCAGAATCAGTTCTCTTAATGAAGACAGAGTCGGTGTCAGCATATACTAGGTCATAACCTAGTCCCTGTACGATATCTTTTGTTTTTATCAAAACTTCTCTAGATAATCTGTTAATTTTCTCAAAAGCAAGCACGTTTCCGTATCTGTTCCAAAGTGAACCTGTTGAACCGGCTTTTTGTTATAGGTAAGAAACCACTTCCTGAGGTGAGGAGGACAGAAGCTAGAGCGTCTGAAAGATATTGGGCTAGAGTTGGAGGTATTTTTAAAAATGCTAATGAACTTACAAAAGAACTCTTATCAGATGAATTCAGAAAGGGTGATGCTGCAAGACCTGTCGGAGAAGGAAAGTACGCTATCATCAAACATCAAAATCATACCGAATTAGCGTACGTTCTTGAGATGCCAAAAGAGCCAGGAGAAGCTCAAAAAGAACTAGGTATAGAAAAAGAAGCAAGTTATGTTATTTCTGTAATCAATCCCAAAATACCGAAATCATCAAATCTTCCTACCACAGAGGAGCCTCCAAAATATCCCCAGGAAGTCTTAAACGAATTTAACGAAAATGAGAACTTTGTTTCTCTTTCCAAAGATACGAAATTTATAGACTATCAAAATGCGCAGATAATACTTATCGGTGCAAGAGAAGGAAAAGATGTAGTAAAGAGCGAAATGGGTATAGATATGAAGGAAGAGCAATCATCTGCGGATATTTTCAATAAACTCAAACTAAGAAGAGAGCAGGTTCCTATTAGACCATTGACAGAGGGAAAGTTAGAATAGCTATCTCCCCGAATTTCTTGATAAAATAGCTGTGGTGATGATTGCAAATAAGTAATTGCTTACAACAACATGAATATCTGAGAGATACTCCAATACCAATCTACAAAGAATGTGTCTCCTGTCATAGTAGAACCCAATTTGCTTGTGTGAGGTGCGGACATTGTTATAGCTGTCATTGGAAGACAGAGAAAGTTGAGCGACAGATAGGAACTTCAGTTCTAAAGAAATATTCCCCACCTGCTACAAGAGTAATAGAACAACCATTAACAGGGCAAATGGCTATGGATGTATATGGTCAATTGATAGAGCCAATCTGCAACTACCGCACATGTAATCATAGATTTTCAGAACATGGTAATCATAAATGCAAGTGCCATCATGCTCTCAATTATGCTACAGGAGTATCAATATCTCCCTTAATTTGAGGTATTCTAGTTAATTCAGAAGTTAATTATCAACAAAAGATAGGACATAATGCTTATAATACAGTTCCGTATATTACCGTACTACTTCGAGTATGCCAAAACCAGGATACAAATCCATTACCGTAAGTGAACATGTCTATAATAAATTCTTCAAAGTTTATCAGGAAAATAAAAAAGGATTAGAAATCAAAGGAGTAAGAAGCTTCTCTGGCTATCTTACAAGTATGATGGAGGAGATGATGCTACGATATGAAGCATTTGCAAAGCATGCTCCTTATATAGAGAAATTATCTATAGACCAAAATCGAGTAGTACTACAAGATAATAAAAGAAAT
>Ga0075425_100006625_pt1 | contig 12162 bp, 12 predicted proteins | sample SoiMethybrSBSTD4_FD_75300 | JGI IMG/M metagenome (GOLD analysis project Ga0075425, IMG submission 75300) | Bulk soil microbial communities from a Populus tree surrounding site in Tennessee, USA - Soil MetaG P. TD hybrid SBSTD4 | ecosystem: Environmental > Terrestrial > Soil > Tree plantation...
CCGCCAATCGTGTCGCCTTCCTTTTGCGCACGTTGGATTTCTTTCACCATCTCGTCAGCAACAGATGGGACGGCACATCGCACAACGTCGTCGTTCCGGATGTTTTCGAGTTGTTCCCATGAAACCGCGAACCCCTCCGGAAGACGCGCATTTCCGATCGCCGTCGTGTGACTGAGAATTTCGATGCCGAATTCCCGCAGAAAAACCTTTGCAAGGCCGCCGCATGCCACCCGTGCGGTTGTTTCTCTTGCACTGGATCTTTCAAGGATGTTGCGGGCGTCCGTGTGATCGAACTTGAGCGAACCGGCAAGATCGGTATGTCCGGGTCGCGGGCGGGTCACGCGGCGCTTCGCTGCGGGGTCGCCTGGGACTTCGCGGATGGACATGATTTCGCTCCAGTTCGCCCAGTCGCGATTCTCAATCATCATCGCGATGGGGCTGCCGAGAGTCTTTCCGTGGCGTACCCCGGAAAGAAACTTCACCTGGTCCCGTTCGATTTTCATGCGGCCGCCCCGACCGTAGCCCCCCTGACGGCGCTTAAGTTCCTGATCAATAAATTCGATATCAACGGGGAGGTGTGCCGGTATACCCTCGACAAGAGCTATCAGCGCTTGACCGTGCGACTCTCCGGCTGTACGGAACGACAACATTGTATGAATTATAACAAAAGCCCGTAACTCCTTGACCCTAAAAGAACCTTTCCGCTACGATCATCCCAATGCCGATGTCGCCGAAACTCGCTGTTAAGGAAGTTCAGGACGTTTCGGTTCTGACCGCTAAATCGATCACCTCATTGTTCCGCCACCCCTTTTACGTCCGGGATATCCTGATACAGATGGAAACCGTCGGGGTTGGATCTCTCGCGGTTTGTATACTCACCGGATTTTTTACCGGCGCTGTCCTCACGCTGCAGTCCTCGAAGACCCTCTCCACCTTTGGCGCGGTCGGTTTTACGGGTTCACTGGTGGCGATTTCTCTCGTTCGAGAACTGGGTCCGGTGCTGGCGTCACTGATGGTAGCAGGCCGTGTCGGTTCCGGTATTGCATCCGAACTTGGATCGATGGTGGTGACCGAGCAGGTCAACGCCATGCGCGCTCTCGGCACCGATCCGATTAAGAAGCTTGTCGTGCCGCGTTTTCTCGCGACGCTCTCGATGCTGCCTGTAGTAACGATCGTGACGGATGCAATGGGCGTTATCGGTGGATTGTTCACGTCCGTGTTTGTTCTTCGCATCAGCGCGAATTTGTACTTGAGCCGCGCGTGGGACGCTCTCAGCTATATGGATCTTTTCGGCGGACTTCTCAAACCGTTGGTATTTGGCGCAACGATTGCAATCGTAAGCTGCCACTGCGGTCTTCGGACCTATGGTGGGACTCAGGGTGTGGGACGATCTACAACGCAGGCCGTTGTGGCCTCATCGATTCTTATCATTATTTTCAATTTGTTCCTGACCCGAGTCATTCTGGTTTACACAAGATGAGCGGAGCGAATGCAAGCGCGATAGCGCGCAGCCGTCAATAAATGATCGAACCGATTCTTGAAATGAGAGACGTCGTGAAGTTTTACGGCGATAAACCGGTTCTTCAGGGTGTTTCCTTCCGTATTCTGAAAGGCGAAACAAAGATCATCATTGGCGCCAGCGGTTCGGGGAAATCCACAATTCTCAAGCTGATCATGGGACTCGAGAAACCCGATGACGGCGAGATCTTTGTCGGCGGCAAAGACATCACCGGCTTGAACGAACAGCGGCTCATGGAAGTGCGCCAGAAAATCGGAATGGTGTTTCAGGAATCTGCGCTGTTCGACTCGCTGACGGTGCGCGAGAATGTGGCCTATCGCGCTTATGAACAGGGAGTCGATGAAGACGAAATCGAAACCAAGGTGAGACAGACGCTAGGATTTGTCGGACTCGAAGATACCATCGACAAATTTCCATCGGAATTGTCAGGAGGAATGAAACGCCGCGTTGCGCTGGCGCGCGCGCTGATCAGCGAGCCGGAAATAATGCTTTACGACGAGCCGACGGCGGGGCTCGATCCCATAACTTCCCGAAGGATCAACGAACTAATTATTGCGCTTCGCGATATAAACAATGTTACCGGTATCTTTGTGACGCATCGAATGCGTGACGCTTTCACACTGGCATCGGAGTACGCGACAAATGGAACCGGCAACGTGAAATTTCACCACGAGGATAATTTTCTTTGCATCGCGAATACACGGTTTCTGATGCTGCGCGATGGAAAAATTATTTTTGAAGGACCCGACGAAGAACTGCGCCGGTCCAGAGATGAATACATCAAGCGTTTTCTAGCTTAGGCCTATCGAGGGAGGATTATCATGGCCCAACGTCGATCACTTGCCTGGACCGAATTGCGGGTCGGCATACTCGTCATCAGCAGCTTCGCTCTTCTGGCGCTGGCAATTTTTTTCGTCAGTGGTGAGTCCGGCTTTCTCACGCCCAAATACACGCTGACGGCCTACTTTCAGAATGCCAACAATCTGAAATCCGGGGCCGACGTGCAATTGGAAGGTGTTACTATAGGGAACGTCGCCACTGTTCAAGTATCCAAGCTGCCGGATCCGCAAAAGGCCGTCGAGGCGCAACTGAGGCTGGACCAGAAATACCAGAACATCATTCGCACGGATTCACGCGTCACCATTGCCACCATTGGCCTCCTTGGCGATTCAAAAGTCGATATCACCAGAGGAAGTGAAGCCGGAAATGTCATTCCTGATGGCGGCGAAATACAGGGTACAGAACTCGGAGATATACGAAAGATCGTCCAGGGCACTAACGATTTCGTCGCAAACCTCCAGGTACTCAGCGACAAGTTCAGAGATATGGCCGAACGCGTCGACAGAGGTGAAGGCACCATCGGCAAGTTCATGACTGACACTGCCATCTACGACAACGCGAACCTGACGGTTAAAGAAGCCGTAAATCTTGTGCGCGACGCACACACGGGCAATGGAACGGTCGGCCGGCTGATCTCTGATGACGAGTTGTACCGCAAGGTCAGCACTACCATGGATACGATGAATACACTGTTGACGAAGATCGAGAGCGGCCAGGGCACTGCAGGAAAATTCATTAACGATGCTTCCGTGTATAAGCGGACCGACGATGTGCTCGCACGAATGCAAGCTGTCACCGATCGCATCGACCGCGGCGAGGGTACGCTTGGAAAATTCACGAAGGATGACGCGTTCTACAACGACGCGCGAGCGACCATGATGAGATTTAACGATCTGGTGACGTCGATCCAGAACGGTCAGGGCACAGCCGGCAAATTCATTACAGATCCAACCCTGTACAACAGCCTGAATCAGACATCTTCAGAAATCCAGAAACTGTTGTACGATTTCAGACAGAATCCCAAGAAATTCCTAACGATCAATTTCAAACTGTTTTAACCATGAGTACTGACCCAAGGAAAAGGCTCGAAGAAGAAATAACGGTTCTCGAAAAGGAACTTCGCGAGGAGTTGCCGAGAGCCTTGAAGACCGCCGCAGCACTGGGCGATCTGAGTGAAAATGCCGATTATCAGGCGGCGCGTGAGCGCCAGGACTTTGTTCGCGTGCGTCTCGGTCATTTAAAGCAGCGGCTGGCGGATCTCTCGCTGGTCAATTTTGACAAGATCCCTAAGGATCGCATTTCCCTGGGATCGAAAGTCGAACTCCTGGACGTCGACAAAGACGAAAAAATCACATATAAACTCGTCACTAGTGAAGATGCCAACGCGGCAGAAGGCCTGATCTCCACAACCTCTCCGATCGGGCGCAGCTTACTTAACAAACGCGGAGGAGATACTGTCGAGGTGAAGATTCCGTCAGGCACACGGACGTTCGAGGTGCTCGGCTTCACCACCATGTACGATGAGCAGTAATACAGCCGAACCACACTCATCAATCAGCGGTCGCATCGGAGCAGGCGGCAAGCAGATCGTCGACTCGATAGTCGAAGGACTCGCCATGCTGCGCGTCCATCCGAACATCCTTACGCTCATTGGCCTGCTCATCAATATCTTCGCGATGGTCCTGTTCGCCAAAGGCATTTTTCTTTGGGCCGGAGTCGTGATTGTGTTCGCAGGAATCTTCGATATGGTGGACGGCGAAGTTGCCCGGCGAACGAAGCGCGTAACCAAATTCGGGGCGTTTTTCGATTCCGTAATCGACCGCTACTCCGACATGCTGCTGTTGCTCGGACTCGTCATCTGGTATGCAAAGATCAACCGGATTTTCTACGTCGGCCTCACCGGCCTGGTGCTCATCGGATCCGTACTCACCAGCTATACCAGGGCGCGCGCTGAATCCCTCATACCTGCTTGCAAAGTGGGATTCCTCGAAAGACCCGAACGAATCGTGCTTCTCATCATCGGTTCACTCGCCGATCGCATGGCCGCAGTTCTTTGGGTCATGGCTATCCTCTCGAACTGGACAGTTTCTCAGCGAATCTGGTACACGTGGCGGGAAACGTCTGCTATGGACCGGTAATTGGTCTAAGGCTTCACTTCAAGCAGCAGGTTGTCTCCAACAATCGACTTCCATCGGGCGAAATCGATGCTTGTCGCGGATGTTGCACGCGGAAAGTAACACTGAAGCGTGCCGATCTGCATGCCGGCAGTCGTTTTCAGATCGAAAACAATCGACGTCGAAGATTGATTATCGCGGTCGTGCACGTTTATCGAATACTGGACAGAATCATCGGCGCTTCCCACGAGACCGTTCGTTGAGCCTGCAGACGCGGCGAGCCAGACACAATAGTCGGCGCCCTCCCCAGGCTTTGCTGAATCCAAACTCGATATTTGACGCCCATACAACACCTGAGCGGATCCAATCCTGCTCGCCCAGTTCTGCGCAAAACGGATTCTGAATTCATCTCGCAATACGTCGAGGATCTTTTCATCGGAATCAGGGGTTTCCCATGAGGTGCGGGGGGAACCGTCAGGCGGGCTCGCGACGCTCGCATCCTCGACCTCGTGTTCCCTGTCGTTCGTATCGTTGAACGTCAATTTCACATTTGAAGAAGCTTCTTCGCCATCAGACAAAATGAAGTAAGCAGAAGCTCCAAACGTCGCCTGCTGCCGCCGGCTTCTCAAACTCGGGATGCGTGGCAGCGTCGTCGTTTTGCAGATGAGAAAACGATACGTCACGTCTCCTCCTGTCACGGCCTTGCAGTCCCAGTGATCGATGACATCGGTGGCGTAGTGTTGCCGGTCGGCCAGACGTGGCGGGTCGAGACTGTAGAGATCTGCGCCGCTGTCGTCCTGTTTGATCAAGAACAAGTACGGGAGATCAAAACTGTAGGCGGACGTGCTCGGATCGAACGTGGCTCTTACGGGAGCGTTGACGCTGACTTCCACCTGTTCAAAAGGAATTTTTTGCTGGGTATACGCCTCGATGCTCTCCGTCACCGGAAACTTCGTGGTGAGCTGAACCGGCGCGTGTTCTCCGCGGCAGACGCCGCTGAACACGAAAACCGTCAGGTCGCGCTTCACTTCGTCCAGGTTGCTGCGATACCAATCGCCCAGTTCGCGTTTCTCATTGAAAAAAGCCACCGTCCGCCACTCGCCCTTGTCGCTGACGAGTTCAGAGCACTGAATCGGCGTAGCCGAATCGAAAACGCGATCGAGATCCGCCTCTCGAAACCGGCCGAAGATCCCTTTCAGCTGTACGAAAAACTTTCTGCTGTACTGTGAGTCCTGTCGAGGCTGGAGTTGCGTCTGATTCTGGGCCGTGAGAGTGACGGAAATACAGAGGGGCAGCAACGCAGTAAGAACTCGCGAGATCTTCATTCCCTCGATCATAGCAATGAGAGTGCCGATATCGGTTGGAAACTTGACGAAGACCGCCGAGGATAGGTACAAATTGGGAACTTTCCGAGATGAATAGGAGTTTTTGCCGTCGCGCCCCGCGCCGATGCCGCTCAGGAGCCTGCGGAGGGTTCCTGGGTATGAGAACGTCACGCCGCTTGGACCCGGCGGCCGTGTGGTTCCGCGAAAGGAAATACCACGGACCGCCGACGGCAAACCCGACAGCAGTAACTCTGGTTCAGGGGCTTACAACTTTATCGTCTTGACGTCCTTCGGCATTTTCAGATCGAAAGCCGATTCGGGGATTTGCAGATTCATTTTGATGTTCGTGAATTTCACGATCATGTAATCGCCGCTGGCTTCCGTCATCTGAGTCTGAATAGGGATCCACTTCGTCTGATCCATCCACAGACGAATCTTGCTGAAAAGAGCGGATACCCTTACCGACTTCGGTTTCAGTTCGAGGACGCTGGTCTTCACACCGTTGATTGTCTCTTCACCAACGAGTGCGGTGTCGTAGACCTTGCGGATGTCCTGATTCGATTGGCCGAATCCGATCAGCAGGAACTCGGCCTTGTCCTGGTCCTGACCAAGAAAATATTCCTGGACCTGTTTCAGTTTCGGAAAGAACAGAAGCGCCTTTCCCCGATCAATCAACATGCGTTGTTGTTCGGGTTTCGTGATGTCGACCATGATCCGCGGATCTTTGCCACGGCGCGCGAAATAGACGGTGCCGTAATCCGTCGCCTTGTCATTCACGATGACGGTGACCTTAGTCCGCTCCAGGCTTGCCTGCATTGACCGGAAGTTCTTCCCATTCTCCTCCATCTTGGCGAGAACCTGGTCGAGCGTGTACGTCTGCGCGTAGGCAAGGTTCGAAAGCCAGAAGCCAGGAGCCAGAAGCCAGAAGAGGAGGACCGAGCAGACACACAGACGTACCCAATTCTGGCTTCTGGCTCCTGGCTTCTGGCTTCTCATATTTGAATTTTACCTTTCAACCCAGATCGAATAGGCCACGATGACTCCCGTCGTGTTGTAGACAGGTTCTGTCCGTGACACCCGGAACGGACCGTCGATCACGCCCTTCACTCGATCGACAGCCTGTTGAACACCGTTTTCAGCTTTGACGGTGAAAACAACGTGTCCGTCATCATCGCTCGTGCGGCGAATTACCTGGTTGCCGCGAAGGCGCATGAAATCAGGCCGATCGTCGAATGCGGCAGGAGGCGTCAGGAAGATAAACGTAAGAATCACGACGCAAATGACGTCGTACTGGAAGGAACCACGCTCAAACGACCACAGTAAGAAACGCTTCATTTCCTTATTGGTCAAGTTAGATCAATGGCTGCGTCAGTTCACTCTCACTGTTCCGGTGGACGGGGTCACTGTCGCTGACAACCACGCCGTCACGCATCTCTATAAGTCTGTCGGTGTACTCAACCAATTCCGGATTGTGCGTAACCAGGATGATTGTCTGTTTGAACCTTCGATTCAGTTCCCGGAACATGTTCAAAACGATTTCGGAATTTTTCGAATCCAGGCTGCCCGTCGGCTCGTCGGCAAGTACGATCGCCGGCCGGTTCGCAACGGCCCGCGCGATAGCCACGCGCTGCTGCTCGCCTCCGGAGAGTTCCGAGGGTTTACGGCCCATCTTCTCCTCGATCATCAGCAGTTGAAGGATCTCTGCCAGGTGATCATTGTGATCCTTCGCGTCGGCGCCATGAAGGTGCCTTGCAACTTCGATATTCGTCCGTGCGGTAAGTGTCGGCAGCAGGTTGAACTTTTGAAAGACGAATCCGATTTTCCGGCGCCGAATTTCCGTGAGTTGCGCGTCGTTCATGGTCGAAATATCACGACCGTCAATCCGCACCTCGCCTGCGGTCGGCTTCGTCATCGCACCCAGCACATGCATCAGTGTTGATTTGCCGCAACCGGACGGCCCCATGACCGCGACCAGTTCGCCTTCACGGATTCGGAGACTGACCCCGCGCAACGCTTCTACTTCGATTTTTCCGACCTGGTAAGTCTTTCTCAGGTCAATCGTTTCCAACAATGTTTTCATTTCAACAGAGACCCAATAGATAAATTTTTTATCACAAATACTACTCGTAAGCGAGCGCTTCGACCGGATCCTGCCCGGCTGCTTTTATTGACGGATAAAGTGAACCGATGATTCCACTCAGCAGTGCAAAACCTGCCGCTTTTGCGATCCATCCGAAACCAATGTCGACGATCAGCGTCGGGAAGACCATCTGAACCCCCCTGCCGACCAGGAGGCTTGCTCCGATCCCGATGACGATTCCCAGGAAGCAAACCAGCGCCGATTCCTGAAAGATCAGACTGACAATGAACTTTTTTGATGCACCAAGTGATCGCAGAATTCCGATCTCGCGAGTACGTTCGGTAATCGTGGTGTACATGGAAAGGAAGATCACAAGGACCCCGATGCAGAGCGCCACGAAAACAACTGTTTCGATGAACGCATCCAGGGCAGGCATGCTCGTCGACATCATGAGCTTCGCGTATTCTCGCAACGGGCGCAGTCCATATGTCGGAAAGACCCTGCTCATTCGTTCGATGACGGTGTTCACCTGCTCCGGATCGCTGATCTTTACGTAGAAGACGGATGCTCGATCGACGAGTCCCGTCAATTCCCGCGCCGTGTTCTGCGATATAAAAAGACGCGCACCTTTGCCGTGCTCCACGATCCCTGAAACGCGGAACTTGCGATTCAGCAGTTCGACGGTATCCCCGGCGTGAACTTTCTTGGCAAGCGCGTAAACGTCGTCAACGACGACATCATCGCTGCCTGAAAACATTCCGCCCTCATGCCAGATAAAGCCGCCGCTGACGGAAGCAAACTTGTCCGGATCGATTCCATAGATAATCTCAAGTCCACTCGAGGAATTGACTAGCGTCTGAACCGGCGCGACTGCAGTTACGCCTTCTATCTTCCGAATCGCGCCTTCCAGCGATAGGGGCATGCTGGCATTGTTGATTGCCAGAAACAGCGACGAGTTCGGTGGCTGGAACATGATGTCGGCACCGACGCCTTCCGTGCGCTTCGCGGTCTCCATCGAAATACCGGTTGTCAATCCAACAACAACGAGGATCAACGTTACCTCAAGGGCAACTGCAAGGACACTGACCAGGGTTCTAACGGGCCGGGCTGCAAGGCCCGCAATAATCATCTGTTTCTTCATAAACTAATTCGTGCCGGAGCCTTCCGCCTGCTGCACGAGTTCGGCTCCCGGGGGCTGTTCCAGAATAAAAGCGTCGACGGCGAGTTTCTCGTTTACGCTCGTTTTCTGAAACGTCATTTTCAGCGAGTAATCGTCTGTTGGGCGCTGAATAAGAATCACTGATGGAAACGAAACGTCCCCCTGAAGTTGATATTCGGAATATTGGACGTCCGTATCGACCTTTCCGTCGACTCCAAAAATCTGTTTTCGCGTGACCTCAAGATTGCCTCGATCGATCCAAAGCTTCTCAATCAACTGGGCGGTGTCTTCGGCAATATTGATAAAGCTGAATATGTAATAACTCTGCCGGCCTTCGACAGCCTCCTCCAGGATTGACCGCACCTTTGAGTTCTCGACGTAGGGCATGACATCGACAAACAGCGCGTTGACGATGTGCTGCGGTCGGAGGTTCAAGATAGGATTCTTTTCCTTGCCGGGCGTGTTCGCATTTCCAACGATGAACTTATTTTTTATTGGAATAGACACGCGATATTGCTTTCCGTCGGAAACCATGTCGAAGACGGTTGCGAGTGCCAGCGGCGCCTGCGCTTTGATACGGATGTGAGACGGCCGATCGACGACCACGAAACCCTTGGTTTGGCGATATTCGGTCAGCACGCCGGTCGTCAGCGCTCCGCCGGATGCGTCGAGGGCGACAGTCGCCTGCAGTGTCCGGATTTGTTTGCTCTTCTCCTCGAGACCCATCAACAAGTCGGCCCGACTTACCGTTTTCGCCGGTAGAGGCCGCTCTGCTGCCGGAACCACTCGTCTCCTTGAAACCGAGATACAACCTACCTGTCCGAGCAGGAGAACGACGATGATGATCCGCAGTTTCAACACGCTAAGTCCCCGATTGTTAATTCAGGCTTCAATGCTACTCATTCTGCGCCGTGCGTACAGGAAAACGCTGACGGCGACGATCAGAACAGCAAGACCAAGTCCGATCCTTCCGAAATTATGACGGACGAAGTCGATCGCGGCAGGACCATATATAACCGCTAGAATACCTTCCGAGAAATATCGTAAGCCGCGTCCTATAAGAACTGCAGTAATAAACTTCGGCCACGAAATTCCGAACGCTCCCGCTGACAGCACGAATACCTTGAAGGGCGTCGGCGGCGGTAGTAAAGACGGTATGACGATGGCAAGAATCCCATGCCGCTGGTACCACCCCTGGACCTTTAATACTCTCTCGTCGCTGAACCGCTTCCGAAGAAACGCTTCCCCGCCTTTCCGGCCCACGGAGTATAGAAGGACGCAGCCGATTAGAGAACCCATCGTGGTAAACGCGGCGAACTTCAACATGCCTGACGGATCGTTCAGCGAAAACGTCATTAATAAGATGTCGTTCACCTCAGGCAGTGACAAAAACGAGGAGTCGCACACGGCCAGAAGCATCAGGCCAAAGCCGCCGTACGGCAGAAGTAAGTTTATAAGCCAGACTGATATAGCGTGTGCTGTCGACATTTACCCTTGAATTCTGGTGGGAACTCCAACGGCCCCGGTTCGAGCCGCCACAGAGGATTTCGGAGCGTGACCGACGCCCGGTAGTTTAGCACGTCATCTTTCCGAAAATGACCGGTAAAATTGCCCATGAAGCTAATTCCGCGGCAAGGCCAGGAGCGCCCCTGTAGAGCTCCACTGACGAATTCGCTGTAGACACATCGGCCAAGTTTCGTTTATAAAAAGACCTTCCTGTCACAGCGCCGTGCCAAGGAACAGACTATGAAAGTCTTCGATCTGCAGTGCAGGTCGGAGACTTTTTTATTTTGGCGCAAGTTTTATTTCAGGCAGAATGTTGGACTCAATAAAAACCCTAAAAGGATTCGTCCGAGAGGAAAACTTATGAGCACTCCGAAAGAAATATTCCAGACGATCAAGGACAAGGACGTCAAATTCGTTGATCTTCGTTTCACGGACACGCGCGGCAAGGAACAGCACGTCAGCGTGCCAGTAAAAGCCTTCGGCCCGGAAAAATTTGAATCCGGTCACTTTTTCGATGGCTCCTCGATCGCCGGATGGAAGGGCATTCAGGCTTCAGACATGGTCCTACTGCCGGATCCGACCTCCTCATTCATCGATCCATTTCTTGAACAAACGACGCTAGCCATTACCTGCGACGTCATCGAACCGTCTGACGGCAAAGGCTATGATCGCGACCCACGCTCCATCGCAAAGCGCGGCGCCGAATATCTCAAATCGACCGGCCTGGGCGATACGGCCTTCTTCGGACCGGAACCGGAATTCTTCATCTTCGATGCGGTGGAATGGTCCGTCGACATGTCGGGTTCGCGCGTAAAGATTTACTCGGAAGAAGCATCGTGGAACACCGGCGAGGCGTACCCCGCGGGCAACAAGGGTCATCGGCCGGCTGTGAAGGGCGGCTACTTCCCTGTTCCACCGGTAGATTCGCTGCAGAACATCCGCTCCGCCATTTCGACCGCACTGGAAGCTATGGGCGTTGTCGTTGAAGTGCACCATCACGAAGTGGCGACTGCCGGCCAGAACGAAATCGGTACGAAGTTCGCTCCGCTGGTTCAACGCGGTGACTGGATGATGCGTTTGAAGTATGCCGTTCACAACGTTGCTGCGCGCTACGGCAAGACGGCAACGTTCATGCCGAAGCCGATCGTCGGCGACAACGGTTCCGGTATGCACGTGCATCAGTCGATCTGGAAAGGCGAGCAGAACCTGTTCGCGGGCGAAGGGTATGCGGGGCTTTCCGAATTCGCGATCTTTTACATCGGCGGCGTCATCAAACATGCGAAGGCGCTAAACGCCATCACGAATCCCGGCACCAATTCCTACAAGCGGCTCGTCCCCGGTTTCGAAGCTCCGATCAACCTGGCTTACTCGGCGCGGAACCGTTCCGCTGCCGTACGCGTGCCGCTCGTCACCAGCCAGAAGGCTCGCCGCATCGAAGTGCGCTTCCCCGATCCGACGGCGAATGTGTACCTCGCGTTCACGGCCATGATGATGGCCGGCCTCGATGGAGTTCAGAACAAAATCCATCCCGGTCAGCCGATCGACAAGAACCTGTATGACCTCGCTCCTGAAGAAGCCAAGGACGTTCCGCATCCTTGCGCATCTCTTGATGAAGCACT
>Ga0075425_100006626_pt1 | contig 12160 bp, 9 predicted proteins | sample SoiMethybrSBSTD4_FD_75300 | JGI IMG/M metagenome (GOLD analysis project Ga0075425, IMG submission 75300) | Bulk soil microbial communities from a Populus tree surrounding site in Tennessee, USA - Soil MetaG P. TD hybrid SBSTD4 | ecosystem: Environmental > Terrestrial > Soil > Tree plantation...
CGCCGATTCGCACCGGGGTCTACCCCAATCCGGTTCACAGCGCCAACGCACTCGCGAAAATCGACCATCGCGTCAGCGCATCGGATCAATTCAGTGTGAGGTACAGCCTCTACCGAGCGACATCCGACAACTCGCGAGGAGCGGGCGCACTGAATGCGCCGACCGCATCAGCAGGCCTCGACAATATCGATCATTCGGTGGCGATGGGAAATACGTGGACCCTTTCGCCGAAAACCGTCAACGAGACGCGGGTGCAATTCGCCTACGGTGATTTGAAAGCTCCGCCGACCGATCCCATCGGCCCCGCTGTGAGTATCACAGGCGTCGCTTCGTTCGGCACCCTGGCCGGGTCTCCTACGCGGCGATTGAATCGGCTGTACCAGGCCGTCGACACCCTGTCGCATCAGGCCGGCGCCCATGCGCTGCGCGCCGGACTCGATTTCGTGTTCAACGACGACACGATTACTTATCCCCGGTCGGTGCGCGGAAGTTATTCGTTCTCCACGCTCGCCAATTTCCTGACCGGGAATTACAGTGGCTTCACCCAGACGTTTGGCGATCCCGTTATTTCGCAGACGAACCCGAACCTGGGTATCTTTGCCCAGGACGAATGGCGGATCGGTTCTGATCTCACACTTAACCTCGGCCTTCGTTACGACCTGCAATTCCTGCATACGATCAACACCGACACCAACAACCTGTCGCCTCGGGCGGGATTCGCGTGGTCGCCGGGCGGATCGAATCGTCTCCTCGTCCGCGGCAGTGCCGGCCTGTTTTTCGATCGTGTGCCGCTTCGAGCGGTCGCGAATGCAATTCTGTCCGCTGGAAACACGACAGAACTCAGCAACCTGCAACAACCGAGCGTCGCCGGCCTCATCCCGACGCAGGATGGTGCCCCAATCTTTCCGAGTATTCTTCCCGCACGCATCTTGACGACGACCCTGATCGATTTCACAACGATGAATTCGACTCTTCAAAATGCGTATTCGCAGCAGGCCAGCCTGGAAGTGGAGAGGTCTCTCGGCGGCAGCCGCACCGTTAGTGTGGGCTACCAATATGTTCGCGGAGACAGCCTGCTGATGTCGGTGAATCAGAATGTGGCCACGTGTGTCGCCGCGGGCACGAACAACGGCTGCCGGCCCAACGGTGCGTACCGAAATAACAGCCAGTATTCAGCCGCCGGCGAGTCCAACTATCACGGCCTTCACCTGTCATTCGTGCAGCGACCGACGACATGGTCGAGCCTGCGTCTGACCTATACGCTGTCGAAGTCGATGAACGATCTCGGCGAGGCGTTCTTCAGCTCTCCCATCGATCCAACGAACATCAAACGAGACTGGGCCCGCTCCGACGACGATCAACGCCATCGTCTCGTGATCAATGGGACGATCAACACGTCCACGGCGCCTGCCGCGACTGCGTGGGAACACCTGAGCCACGGCTTTCAGTTGAGCGGCATGCTGCAGTACTACTCGTCACTGCCCTTCAACATCACCTCGGGCGTGACGAGTCTGCAGGGAACAACCGGCCGTCCGCTCGCGAATGGAGCGACCGCGTCGGCGAACTTCGATGTGCGCAGCGTCGAATTCATCTCACGAAACGCCGGCATCGGGAGTGATTTCTTCACGTTGAGTCTACGATTGGCTCGGGCTTTCCGGATTTCGGACGACATCAAGATCGAAGGACTCGTCGAAGCCTTTAACCTCACGAATCGGGTGAACAACCTGACTCGCAACACGAATTTCGGGAGCGGCGTCTACCCGATCAATCCCGTTTCAACCTTCAACCAGATCACCGCGGTTGGCGATCCGCGCATGTTTCAGTTTGGTGCGCGACTCACCTTTTGAGAGTCCTGGATAGCGAGTGATGAATATTTCGAAGGCGACCCTCTCGGCTCTCTTCTGTTTCGGACTGCTCGACATCGGCCCCGCCGCGACGGCACGCGCCACCGCGGACCTGGGCGTCAAAGAGCGCTCGAATGCCTATGCTTCGATTGCGACGGCGGGTCGCTACGGAGCTGTGACATGGGGCGCAACGACGAAAGACGGCCGAACCGACGTCTACGTCGCGACGACTCACGACGGCGGGCGTACCTTCCGTCCGGCGGTACAAGTCAACACCGTCGCGGCGGCCGCAAGTTTTTCCGGAGAGCAGCCGCCGCGGGTCGCCCTGGTAGCACGGACCGGCGCTGATCCAGCGGTCGTCGTCGTGTGGACCGCGAAGAGTCCCGCAGGCACACGACTCTTCTCGGCCCGGTCCGACAATGGCGGCACGTCCTTCAGCGCGGCGACCCCCGTGCCGGGCACGGATGCAGCAGGCAATCGCGGATGGGAATCGATCGCAGCGGCTCGCGACGGCTCAATCGTCGCCATGTGGCTCGACCATCGAGACCTCGCAGCACAATCGGGCGGTGCGCCGATGAATCATGCAGAGCATCAGCACGCCACCTCGGGCGAGAACAAGAAGGACGGCTTCGCCCGCGCGCAACTGTCGCAGCTGTTATTCGCACAGCTCGGTGAGCCGGACCGAACGCATGGCATCGCACGAGGTGTGTGCTACTGCTGCAAGACGACGATGGCGACCGACTCGGCCGGCAATATCTACGCCGCGTGGCGTCAAGTGTACGAAGGCAACGTGCGCGACATCGCGTTCGCGAAATCGTCCGATGGTGGACGCACGTTCACACCGCCGGTGCGAATCAGTCCAGACAACTGGGTGCTGGACGGCTGCCCCGAAAATGGACCGGCCATCGCTGTCGACGCATCAGGACGGATTCACGTCGCGTGGCCCACGCTTGTCCCTGGCGGAACGGCTGATGCTCCTCCGACGCTCGCACTCTTCTATGCGAATTCCGACGATGGCCGGCGCTTCACGGCGCGACAGCAGATCCCGACCGAAGGCGTCCCTCGGCATGCACAGGTTGCGGCCGCGTCGGCCGGTCGGATCGTTGTGGCATGGGACGAACAAGCGGCAGGTACGCGCAACATCGCGATCGCTCGCGGCGTCGTCGAGCGCGACGGTTTGGTTCGCTTCACGCGTGAAAAGATGAATGATGAAGGGCCAGGAACCTACCCCATCCTCGCTGCCGCCGACCAAGCGACGATTGTCGGATGGACGAGCGGGCCGGCAGGACAGTCGGTGATTAGAACGAAGCGACTGCAATAGCTCCGACAACAGTTCACGACGCGATGCCGTCGGGACGCCAGTCACAAAACTATGTCGCGTGTGCGGTATGCGCACTCCTCGCAGCGCACATGACGTGAGCGTTGAGAGGAATCGCTCGCTGAGCGGTACGCGAGTACCTGTTGTGCGCGACGTTACAAAGATTTTTCTAACCTCAGCCGCAAAATGTTGTGAACCGTTGCGCGAATACCACCGATAGTCAGTGCGACGTGACACTTCACCGTAGACATTCCTGAATCCATCCACATCGCGAGCAGTTCGCTCGCACGGCATCAATCCTGTTCGCGCTCGAACCTCCCGGTGTGCGTTATCCGCACGCATGTTTTTTACGAGGCGAACGAGCGTCCGCCGACGCCAAGGCTTCGGCGCGATCTCGCCGAAGCGCTTCGCGCGAAGGCGGACGCGAGTGAGCCCACAGCGCCGCACACATACATCTCGTCCGTGAAAGTGGCGATAAGGAAGAAGACTACGTCGTCATCTTCGCGTTGACGGTACGAACTCACGCGCCGGAAGTGGGCAGCTGTGCGTGACGGGTGGGGAATGAGTCTATGGGTGTCCAAACAGTCTGGTCTCGCATACTCGCGCGCCTTCGCCGTCGCAGACGCCAGCCCACCCAGCTGCCGCGTTGTCCTTCATGTCTCTCTGAGCGAACGGCTTCAACGCTGTCCAGCAGTCCAGAGGTGTACGCCTTCCGTTGCTGTGACTGTCAACACGAATGGGCGCAACTGATCCGCACGCCCATGCCGCACTGGAGCGACCCGCTTGCCTGAGCCGACGATCCATCGCGTGCGAGATGCAGCGGTGCTCGCAGATGCCGTGACAAAAACGCCGACGCGTGTCTCACTGCTGGTACTCGCTGGCATGCTCACGAAAGGAGTGAGAAGTCTCAAATGGATGTGATCGGCGGTCCCGCTCACGTGCTCGTCGTCGAAGACGATGCCGCGGTGTCAAACGTCTTTGCTCGAATGTTGTCGGCTGAGGGGTACAGCGTGCAGACTGTTCAAGACGCTGATTCGGCGCGGGATGCCATCGAGCATCAGCCCCCGGACGTCATTCTCCTTGACGTGATGCTCCCGGGCACCGATGGCTTCTCGCTGTGCAGATGTATCAAAGACAACGCGAGTACCAGGTTGACACCCGTCATTCTCGTGACCGCGCTGGCCGACCGTGAGAGCCGGATCAACGGGCGACGTGCAGGCGCTGACGATTTCCTCACGAAGCCGGTCGATGGTCAGGAACTGGTGGCGCGCGTCGGCGCCGCAGCGAGACTGAAACGCTACACCGACGATCTCGATTCGGCCGCGTCGATTGTGATGACGCTCGGCGTCATGATCGAAGCTCGAGACGGTATGACCGAAGGCCACTGCCACCGCATGGCCAACTATGCCACTGCGGTTGGGCGAGCACTCGGCCTGGCCGCCGCCGATCTCCAGGCGCTCCACCGCGGCGGATTCCTGCACGACATCGGTATGTTGGCGATTCCGCCATCGGTGCTCTTGAAGGCGGGACCACTCGACCCAGACGAGTTCGAGCGCATCAAATCTCACACGATCATTGGAGATGACCTCTGTCGCAATTTACGATCGTTGCAGGCGGTCCGCCCGATCGTACGCCACCATCATGAGCGTCGCGACGGGACAGGTTATCCAGACGGGTTGTGTGGTGACGACATCCCGCTGCTCGCGCAGATCATCAGCGTCGTTGACCTCTACGACGCCGTCACCCACGCGCGGCCGTATCAGCGCACGCACGCTCCTGACGAAGCGATTCGACTCCTTCGTATGCAGGTCGATGAAGGACTGAGAGACGCGACGATTGTCGAGACGTTCAACCAGGTCGTGACACGCGGAGAGGCGGCAGGCTGAATACTGTTCTTGGGTACTCCTGCGCTTCCGATCGAGGTAAGTCGCCGCAATTTTACGCTAGACAGTGATTCCTACTATCGTCGATAGTAGTTGCGCGTGATTCCGCGTTCCTACCATACCTGATCCCCTTCGTCGGCGGCCGGTCTGTCCGCCTTCACTGTCCGGACATTGTCTTCGTGTCGGTGACCGAGGCTCGCGTCCTGATCGTGGATGACGACGACAGCGTCCGACATCTGTTCGAACGCGCATTTGTTCGCGAAGGCTTCACGGTAAACGGAGTGGCCACGGGCCAGGAAGCGCTGGACGTGATGCAGGGCGAGGCGCCGGCGTTGATCGTCCTGGATTTGATGCTTCCTTTTATGAACGGCATCGAGGTACTTGCGGCAGTCCGCCAGCACCCGAGCCTCGCGACCATCCCTGTGTTGGTGGTAACCGCCACCGCCACAAGTGCGTACGACCTGCGCGAATTCTCGCCGCTGCGCGTGATACGCAAACCTTGTGAGTTGTTTCGGTTGGTCGCCAATGCGCGCGACATGATCGGAGATCGACCAAACGAGCCCTCACAGATATGACGATGAAATTCTTCACCGCTGGGTCGCCTTGTGACGAATCCAGCTGGCTGGGATTGCCGCCTGGTGGTCGGCCACGGGCTGATGATGTCGCTGATTTGTCGCAGTCCGGGCGAGGTGTTCACCACGTGGGTCGCGTGGAAAAGGACGATGAACGAAAAAGGTTGGAGCGCTTGCGTGAACGGGTGATTCCAGTGCATACAGATGCACAGGCGTGAGACGGTGCCAGATGCCGATTGCGTGGAGATTCGAGCCAGCGGGGGAGTATTTCATATTCTCGGTGACCGATCCGTACACAATGGAGGAGTGGCGTGACGCGATGACGGCCATTCTTGCAGCGCCCGTCACCCGGACACGAATAGCCCTGCTCGTGGACCGACGCGACACGCAGCCGATAAGTGCCGACGCCGTCGATCAGATGACACTCTTCTTCTCACGCCACGCGCCGGAGCTGGCGGGGTACCGCGCCGCGATTCTTGTGAACAGCGATGCCGTCTTTGGAATGGCACGCATGACACAGCTGCGAGCCGAGCTGCGCATGAACGGGACCATCCGCCCGTTTCGGAATCCCGATGACGCGGTGGCGTGGCTTACGACGTGACGGAGAGAACGCCAACAATCCAGATCGCGACTGCCTAGAGGCTTGCAGCGCGGCGTGCGCTCGCCTCCATGAACGGACTTGTCGCACGTCGTGGCGAGTAATTGAGGCACAATCCTCACGCCGTGCCACCCATTAATCCTGAGCTGCTTTCTCATGCGCGGACGATCGCCGCCTACGCCATCTTCATCGGCAGCTATTGCGTATTCGCACTTGGCAAGTTCCCGTGGATGAAGATCGACCGCCCCGGGGCGGCCATCATCGGCGGCGTCCTCATGGTCGCCTTCCGCATCGTCGGAGCGCAGCAGGCCTTGCAGTCGATCGACTTCGCGACCATCGTGCTGCTATTTTCGATGATGGTCGTCGTCGCCAACCTGCGGCTCGGGCTGTTCTTCGAACGCGTTGCCGAGTGGATCGTTCAGCACGTCCACCCGCATCATCTGCTCCCGACCGTCATCTTCACCTCGGGACTGCTGTCGGCGTTTCTCGTGAACGACATCGTGTGTCTGACCATGACGCCGTTCGTGCTGCACATGGCGCGGCTGCTCCAACTCCCGCCTGTTCCGTACTTGATCGCGGTCGCTACGGCGTCGAATATCGGAAGCGTCGCGACGATCACCGGGAATCCGCAGAACATGCTGATCGGCTCGCTCTCGCAGATCTCGTATGCGAGTTTCATCAAACATCTGGGACCAATCGCCCTCGTCGGTTTGTTTCTGAACTGGGCCGTGATCTATTGGCTGCGTGTGCGGCCGGTCGGTGATCGCGTCCTGGTTGAGCAGGCGCTTTCCGCGCCCGAATTCCAGCACGAACCGATGCGGAAGAAACCGGTGGCGGTGCTCGTCCTCGTGCTGGGCGGGTTCCTGGCCGGAGTCCCGCCGGCGATGATTGCTGCAATCGGCGCCGCGCTCCTCCTGATCACCCGGACCGTCGATCCCAAGCGTGTGTATGCCGAAATCGACTGGGGACTTCTGGTCTTCTTCGTCGGACTCTTCGTCATTGTCGCCGGCGCCGATCGTGCCGGGTTGACCGCGAGTCTGCTCGAGCCAATCAATCAATGGGACCTTCATCGCTTTCGCGTGTTCGTACCGGTCACCGCCGTCCTGTCAAACATCGTCAGCAACGTTCCTGCAGTGATGCTGCTTCGCACCGTCGTGGGAAGCTTTCCGGATCCCCACGCAGGGTGGCTGGCTCTCGCGATGTCATCGACCCTCGCTGGCAATCTGACGATCACCGGCTCGGTCGCCAACATCATCGTCGTCGAACGCGCAGCGGCGGAGGGCGTCGATATCGGGTTTCGCGACTACTTCCTCATCGGATTGCCGGTGACGATTTCGACGCTCGCGCTCGGTTCCGCCTGGCTGTGGATGTTTGGTTAGTTTCCCGAGTCAGAAATACGTCGCCATCTTCCCGGGTGCACTTTCATGCGCTTGCCGTCGAGCGAATGATCTGTCTACCAGTATAGACAGATGCAAGTGCCATCAGCTATCCTGATCGAGTGACGGCGAAGGACCTTCGGCGTATGGTCCTTGGGTTGCGTCGAGAGCCGGCAACGGGGCTCGCATCTGCGCGTCGAATGCGGACGGTGTGTGACGACCGTGCCGGTTCATACGGGTGAAGACATCGGACCGGGTCTGCTGTGCCGCATCGAGCGCGACTTGGAGCCGCGTCTTGGAAAGGGATGGTTGAAGCAGCCGTGAAGTCTTATCGCGTGGCCTACGAACGGGACGAATTGGGCTGGTGGGTCGCCACCGTGCGCGGTGTCCGGGGCTGCCACACACAGGGTCGCACAGTCGACGAGGCGCGGCGGCGCATTCGAGAGGCGCTCGAGTTGTTCGTCGACAATGCCCGCACGGTGCCGATTGTGGACGACGTGAAACTGCCGAGCGCCGCGACAAGAGCGATTCAGGCGTACGCGAGGCTGCGAAAGAAGGCGGACGACGAGGACCGACGGGCGGCCCGTGCGGCCAGACGCGCCGTCCGCGTATTGCGAACCGGAAAACTGAAGATGAGCGCGCGCGATGCCGCTCGTCTCTTAGGCTTGTCTCATCAGCGCGTACACCAGCTCACGCACGAAGAGACAACTCGATAGCACATTGCACGCGTCTCGGCGTGGGTGCTACTTTTTCGGTTCGATCTTTGCGGCGAACGTTTGGACCGCGATCCTGCCCTCGCTGATCAGGAACGTATCCGCGGCAAACACGATATCCGCCGATGCGCAGTTCGCATGCCACACGATGTAGACAACATCGTCAGCGACGTGCATCGTGTCCATCGTGAATTCGTAGGTGCCCGGCTTGAACAGCGAGGCAAGAACGCCTTCAAAGAACCCGCGAATCGCCTGAGTGCCCTTGAGTGCACCGTCGGGAGAGATCAGGATGGAGTCGTTTGTGTAATCGCTGAGGACGCCGTCGAGATCGCCGGCGCCAAACGCGCTGAGGTGGTGTTCGATAACCTGGCGGCTGGTATCGACCTGAGTTGTCATGGTCTCTCACTTCCTCTTCGAGTATGGCGTAGACTGGATCCCATGGACAGGCGAAACTGGCTCAGCCGGTTGATGGGTCGCAGCGAGCTGGGGCTGACACGCTCGCGTATCAGGGCGGCGTACGCCGTGGCCATCGCGACTGACGTCTTGCAGTTCGGACTCGGGCCATTGGGTTGGGCATTCTTTGACGAAATTCTTGACGTCATCGCTTTGATCGCCACGACCAGGCTGCTCGGATTCCATCCGCTGCTGCTCCCGACGTTCATTATCGAAATGGTCCCAGTCATCGACGTCCTGCCGACCTGGACCGGATGCGTGGCGCTCGTGGTGGCGATGCGGAACAAGCAGTCGCCCGCGATGGCCCGCGACGCCGACGCCGCGGTGACGATCGATGTGAAGCCCACGAGATCCGAGGTCTGAGCTATTCGGCACGCAGCGCAGCGCAGGGGTCGATTCGTGTCGCGCGGCGCGCGGGCAGCCAGGCCGCCATCAGTCCCACCACCATCAGCAGCAGCGTGACGATCGTGAACGCGATCGGATCGGTCGGCGTCACGCCGAACAGGAACCTCTGCAGCACGCGAGTCACGCCGGCGGCCCCCGCGAGGCCGACGATCAGGCCGGCGACGACGATGCGGAGCGCGCGCATGAGCACGAGGCGGAGCACGTCGCGGCGTTCGGCGCCGAGCGCCATGCGCACGCCGATCTCGCGGCGGCGCTGCGTCACGGTGTAGGCCATCAATCCGTAGAGGCCGCACGTCGCAATCAACGTCGCGGTCATCGCAAACATCGCTATCAGCACCGTCCGGAAACGCGGCTGCGCCACCGACGCCGTCACCGCTTCGCCCATCGTCAACGTGCTCTGAATCGGCAAATCGGGCGCGGCGCGGCGAATTTCCGCGCGGATACCTTCGACCACGCTGCCGGGTGTGGACGTGCGCGCGACGAACGACACGAACCGCAACAGGAAAGGCGTAGCGACCTCTTGCTGGAACGGCGCGTAGATCATGGGCTTCACGTCCTGATCGAGTCCCTGTTGCCGGATGTCCGCGACCACGCCGACCACCGTCAGCCACTCGCCGCGATCCTCCAACCGCACGCGCCGGCCGAGCGCCTCGTCCGGACCACCGGGACAGCATTCGCGCACGATACGCTCGCTGACGATCGCCACTTTCAGCGCTGCCGCCGTATCCTGTGGAGTGAAGTCGCGTCCCGCCAGCAGCGGAATTCCCATGGTCTTGAAATAGCCGGCCTCGATCTTCGGCGTGCCGGCAAAGAGCTTCGGCTTCGGCTGCCCCTCGATGTCGAAGTCGCCCTGGATGAACATCCTGCCGAACGGCATCGAGTTGATCACGCTCGCGGACGTCACGCCCGGCAGGGACTGGATGCGATCGAGCACCCCGCGCGCGAACGCATGGATGCGTTCGGGCTCGTCGGCAAAGCGTTGCGGCAGCGTCACCCTCACGGTCTGCACGACGCCGTCGCGCCCGTTCGATTCGAAGCCCGGCGACACCGCCGTCAGACGCACGAAGCTGTGAATCAGCAGACCGGCGCCGATGAGCAGAACGAGGGTCATCGCGATCTGCCCGGCGACCAGCAGCGTCCGCAGCCGCTCGCCCTGACGGTCGCCGGTCGTGCGCGCGGCGCCGGCGTGTAGCGCAAGGCCTTCGCCAAATGCGGCGCCGCTGACCCGCAGCGCCGGCACGAGCCCGATCAGCAGCGTCGAGACGAGCGACAAGCCGAGGCAGAACACCATCACCCGCGCGTCGATCACGATGCCGCCGAGGCGTGGGAGCAGCGACTGCGGCACGAGCGGCAAAGTGACGTCGATCGCGAGCCACGCGAGCAGCACGCCCAGCGACGCGCCCAGCAGCGACAACACGACCGCTTCCGTCAACAGCTGACGGACGATGCGGCGGCGTCCCGCGCCGAGAGCCATGCGGACCGACAGCTCGCCGCGGCGTGCGGTGAGGCGCGCCATCTGCAGGTTCGCGACGTTCACGCAGGCGATCAGGAGCACGAACGAGACGGCCCCGAGCAGGATCAGCAGCAGCGGACGCACCGACTCCGTGCCTTGCTGCTGCAAGCCGACGGTGCGCGCGAGCGTGCGGACGTTCGGGGCGAACGCGCCGGCTGGCGTAAGTGCGCCGACGGGTGCGATCGACGAATCGTTCACGAGCGCCGTCAATTCCGCCGTCGCGCGTTCCTGCGTTACGCCTGACTTCAAGCGTCCCAGCAGGAAGAGAGAGGCACTCCCACCGGTGTTGCCGGACCAGCGACTAGGCAGAAAGATGTCCGCATCCGGCAGCGCGCCCAGCCGCGCGATCACCGGCCTGAAGGTAAAGTCCGCCGGCAGCACGCCGACGACGGTTCGAGGAACGCCATCGACGGTGATGGACTGCCCGACGATCGCCGGATCGGCCTCGAGCGACGCCCGCCACAGCCGATCGCTGACGATCGCGGCGCGATCGTCGTCTGATGCTGCGGCGCCCGTGAGGAACGTGCGGCCAAGCGCCGGATTGACGCCCAGCGTGGCGAAGAAATTCGGACTCACACTGAGCGCGGGCGACTGCAGCGGCTCCCCGCGTCCGGTGAGCTGCGCGTCAATCGGGATGTAGGCCGCGAGATGCTCGAGCGTGGTGACGCGCGAACGGAGCCCTTCATACGTCACGGGCGGCCACGTCGACATCGCCCTGACGCCGGTCCCGGTCTGCTGCGCTGACGAGACGATGACGAGGCGATCGGGATTGGGATACGGCAGCGGACGCCACAGTACGCCGTAGGCGACCGAGAAAATCGCGGTATTGAGCCCGATGCCGAGCGCGAGGGTGGCGAGAGCAGTGAAGGTGAACGCGGGATCGCGCAATATCAATCGCAGCGCGTGACGCACGTCCTGCGCCACCGTTTCCACCGTCGGAAACACCCACGGTTCGCGCGACTGTTCGCGCAGCCGGAGCGGGTTGCCAAGCCGCCGCCTCGCCGCCGCCCGAGCCTCGTCGCCACTTATGCCCTCCGCCTCGGCGAGGGCCTGCGCCTTCATGTCCTCGTGAAAGCGCAGCTCGTCTTTCAGATCCCGATCGAATTGATTCCGCTGGAAGAAGAACAGGAGACGTCGGAGCAGAGAACCCACGGGCACCTCTAGAGAGTCATGAGACGAGAAATGCTGAATGCTGAATGTCGAATGCTGAATGACAAAAGAGGTCGAACGCGAAGCGTTGCGGACAATTCAGCATTCAGCATTCAGCAATCAGCAATTTCAGATGAGAACTGGTTTCAAAAACCGTGTCAGGCGCGGGTCCTGTCCGCGAACAGCCCCACGGCCTCCTCGCGCCGACAAGCGCGGGTCACGAGAGACGGCGCTGCGGCGGGCCGCGGGCGGGGTCCCCGGCGCGCGTTTTCTGCGCGCTGGGGTGGAGGGGCGCCCCGTTCGCGGCCACCCGCTATCGGTTTTGAAACCAGTTCG
>Ga0075425_100006631_pt1 | contig 12159 bp, 9 predicted proteins | sample SoiMethybrSBSTD4_FD_75300 | JGI IMG/M metagenome (GOLD analysis project Ga0075425, IMG submission 75300) | Bulk soil microbial communities from a Populus tree surrounding site in Tennessee, USA - Soil MetaG P. TD hybrid SBSTD4 | ecosystem: Environmental > Terrestrial > Soil > Tree plantation...
ATGTTGAACCCGCTCATCGTCGCCTATTCGGTGCAGTGGTTCAGCAACTGGAATCTGCCGCTGTATTTGATGGGAAGCCTGTTTCTTGTTGGCGCGCTGTGCTGGTTGCTGGTCGATCCGGAGCAGCCGGTGTTTGGCGAGGTGCCCGTCGCCGCGCCTGGTCCGGCACGCTCCACAGTGGGTGCGGCTACGGCGTGATCAGGACACACCATCCACGAGCCAGGTGAGAAGAGCACGCCAGAATCTTTCGTGCGCCGGACTGTTGACTTTCGCCTGCATCACCCACGCCCACGAATCCTGCGGCGTAAACGCGACGACCCGGCCTGCGCCATAGCTTTGCAACGCGAGAACGACCTGCTCGCGTCCGGTGCGGTCGTTGCCGGTCAGCAGGATCTCGGCACCAGGACGCGGATAGACGGTGTTGACGATCGTCACGGGAGGTAACTCCTGCCACATCGCATCGGCTGGGTGTTTCGCGTCGCCAATCTTCAATGTCGGATGATCGATTCCGATATCGGTCGGCCGGACGCTGACTTTCACGGGAAGTCGAGTCGGCTGTCGATTGCGATCCGGATCAAACGCGATCGGCAAGAGGTACGACAACGGCGTGTCGAGCCAGCCGCCTTCACCATAGGACTGCTCTCCGCCGAGCGCCAGCACTGTGCCGCCCCGCACAATGACGAAGTCCGCCAGCATGCTGTGCTGATCCGGGGTGAAGAGACTTGCCTCTGCAGAACCGAGAATCACGCCCTGGTACTTGAAGAGCTCTTCGCGGGTCGATGGAAAGCCATTGGCTAGATCGTGTGGTCCATCGACATTGAACCTGAGGTACTTGCCATCTGCAGTCCGCTGGAGAACGACGAGACTCAGATTGGCCGCGGCGTCGGTCGCGCGCTTGATGAACTTCATTTCCGGCCTTGGCGACCCTTCGAAGTAGAGGATCTTTTTGGGCGGGTTCTTGCGCGAGGACTGTTGCGGCTGAGTCGCTGCAAGCTGCGAACTACACACCACGACTACCGCGGCGAGAATCACCCACCAATCGATCGACGCGCGCGAATTCGGAATCATCGCAACCTCCGACGCACACCGATTGCCGGACACACGATATTGAGCCTCGTCACCAAGTAAATCAACAGTCGTTCAGCCAGAAAGCGGCTTGGCACCGCTGGCATCCGGGCGATACGATGCCCTTTCAATTATGTGGATCTCCTGCCTTCTCGCCTTCATCAGCAGCGCCTGCACCCTCGTGATCGAGATCATTGCCGGCCGGATCATGGCCCCCTACATTGGCGTGTCGCTCTACACCTGGACCAGCATTATCGGGGTCGTCCTGGCCGGAATATCGGGTGGCAACTTCTTCGGGGGGTTCGTCGCCGACCGCTACGCGTCGCGACGCACGCTTGGACTGATATTCATGGCTGGCGGCGTCGCCAGCCTCGGCATTCTGGTCATCACCCATGCCATCGTCGGGACAACATTTGGCCTGTCGTTTCTCCCACGCATTGTCGTTTACGTCACCGCGATCTTCTTTCTGCCCAGTTTCGTGCTCGGCATGGTTTCGCCAGTCGTCGTCAGACTTGCGCTCGCGAATCTCGAACACAGCGGTCACACGGTCGGAACGATCTATGCGTTTTCGACGATTGGGTCCATCGTTGGTACGTTCCTGACCGGCTTCTATCTGATTTCCTGGCTCGGCACGCGAACCATCGTCTGGCTCGTCGCCATCATTCTGCTGGTGACCGGCATCATTCTCGCGGCTGCTGATGCGCCGCGACGAAAGGGAGCGCTCGTGTCGACGGCGTTGGCGCTCGTGATCTTCGCAGCGGTTGCGGTGCGGTGGGCTGCAGGACACTACGTCGCGCCGTGCGACATCGAGTCGAATTACTACTGCATCAGGGTGCTGGAGACGAGCCAGAGCGGCCATGCGGCCCGGATGCTCATGCTCGATCGTCTGGTGCACAGTTTCGTGGTGCCTGACGATCCGTTCGCGCTCGACTACGGGTACGAACGGGCGTACCTGAATCTGACCCAGGCACATGCCACAGGCCGTTCGCCGATGGATACCCTGTTCATCGGCGCCGGCGGCTATTCATTTCCGCGTTACATCGAGGCCGCCTATCCGTCATCGACGATCGACGTCGTCGAAATCGATCCCGCCGTCATTGCGGTGGCTCGCGAACGACTCGGACTGTCCACGGCATCGCGCATTCGGTCGTTCAACCGGGATGCGCGTGTGTTCCTCATGGAGTGGACCGATCCAAAGAAGTACGACTTCATTTACGGCGATGCGTTCAACGATCTGTCGGTGCCGTACCATCTCACCACCGTCGAGTTCAATCGAATCATCGCCAGCCGTCTGAAGGCGAACGGGATTTATCTGTCGAACATCATCGACAAATTCGAGGGTGGCGAGTTTCTCAAGGCTGAAGCCAATGCGCTGCGCGCGGTGTTCCCTCACGTCTACATCTTCGGCCGCAGCGACAGCTTCCAACCGTTCGATCGGAACACGTATGTGCTGTTGGCGAGCAGGGCGCCGCTGAACCGCACCGCGCTCGATGCAATCACCTCGCGCGACGAGCCCTCGCTGCGGACGACTCCGTTGTCTGTCGATCGCTTCAACGCGTATGTGACGTCAGGGCGGGCGATTACCCTCACCGATGATTTCGTGCCGGTTGACCAATTGCTGGCGAAGCTGTTCGTCGAACGGGGTAACTGACGACTGGTCAGGGCAACAGCTCGAGCGAGAGGGCGGTCGCAAGCACAGCGAAGTGTCGCCGATCTGTTGTCGCTACGCGCGAGAGGCCGAGCGTTTCGGCGAGCGTGGCGATGGCCGCATCGACGAAACCGAGCGCGAGGTCCTCGAATTGGCGGTTGAGATCGGCCACGCGGGCATAGGCACTGCGTGGTAGATCGATCACGAGATACGAGCCGTCCACGATCCCGGCATAGAACGTCTGCCGGCTCTTCGCGCCAAGCCGGACGCCGAGAAGATGATCGATTTCTGGAATGACGGGGGCGGGCAGGATGAGCCCCCGCTGCTCCGCCACGATCAACGAGCGTGCTCTCGCATGCCAACTGTCGCTGCGGTCGTAATAGGCGTACACGATCCCGGTGTCGAGGAGTACGCTCATCGGCGCGGCGTCTTTCGCGCGCCGGAACGGCCGGCGGATTTCCGCGACCCACGTCGTTCGCCCACTCCCTTGACCTTGCCGAATCCAGTTTCCTGCAGGATCGCATCGGTCCGCTCGCCCGTATCCGCGTGTCCGCTCGCAAACGCGCCAGCACCCGGAGGCGGTTGTCGCGGCTCTCGCGTCACGTACGCTTCCACCGCTTCGCGCACAATCTCGGCCATCGGGCGATTCTGACGGAGCATTTCCGATTTCAGCAGCATCTCCAGCTCCGGCGCGAGGTAGATGGTCGTACGCTTCATATGTTTATGTTAACATAACACACGCTCCCTGAGCCGCGGCAGCTGCCTGGCGACTATCGTTCCGGTTGTCACGCTGAAACGAGCCCACGATCAAGCGCGAAGATACGAAGATCCGAAGAATCGAAGCTGCAGTCCACGCCCGCCGCCCGCGCTTCCTCTTCGCGACTCCTTCGATTCTTCGATTCTTCGTATCTTCGATATCGACCGTGGGTGCGTCTCAGCTCGAGTGAAGAAGACATCAAAACGCAAAGCGTTCGGGCAATTCAGCATTCAGAAATCAGCATTCAGAATTTGCGCAGGCGGCAGTTTGACACCATTTCTCTAATGTCTGACCGCCCGAAGCACGTGGGTATACAGAAAGTCAGTGGGCCGGTTCGCATTCGGCGAGTCGCCGTTCTCGGCGGTCGACACCATCACGAGATCCTCGCGCGGCACGGCGAAGATCCACTGTCCACGTGCACCTGACGCAGTGATGATGTCGCCGGCCTGAGGCCGTGCATTCATCGGATCGGCGAGATCGAGAATCCACCACAGATAGCCGTAATCAACCGGGTGGGCGCCGAAGGATCGTGGACGCACAACGATGCGCTGTGTGCTTTCGCGAGTCCAGGCCTCAGAGACAACCGCTCGGCCCTGCCACCTGCCACCAGTGATCATCAGCGTGCCCAGCTTGGCCATGTCGCGCGGCCGCATGTAGAGACCGCCACCGGTGTGCGGCAAGCTGTCCGGCAGTCCGCCGTACCAGTACGCGCCAACGATCCCGAGTGGCGCGAACAGTTCGCGGTCGCCAAAGAGATCGATGCGTTCACCGACAGCAGCGCCAACGACTGCACCCAGCAGAATGACGCCGCCACTCACGTATTCCCATCGTGTGCCCGGCGGTTCGCGCATCGGCCAGTCGAGCATGAAACGGATCCAGTCACAGCGGCAGTCGTTCAGCCGCTGCAGAGGCGAGCCGGTATAGAAGCTCTCGTTCCAATCAAAACCATCTCTCATCGTCAACAGATCACGCACGGTGAGCGATGCCTTGCGATCGTCCATATTCGCAATCGGCGCGTATTGGGGAAAGCGTTCAACCACGCGATCGTCAAGGCGCAGACGTCCGCGCTCGATCGCGAGACCGGTGATCAGGGACGTCACGCTCTTGCTGACGGACTGGAGAGTGTGGGCGACGTCCGCAGCCGAGCGGGCGCCAAAATATTCTTCGACGACAAGCTTTTCGTGCCGAACGACGAGCAGGCTGTCGATATTGCCGTAGTCGCCGCGGCGGATTCGGCCGACCAGATCGCCCAGGATCGCCGGGTCGAGCCCTTCGGCGTCCGGCGTCGATGCGGGCCAGTCGCCGGTTGACGCGACCGGCGTCAACGTTGTCGAGCCGGCTGGCGGCGACGAAGGCGACGCCGGCGCTGAGCCGCAAGCCGTCAGCAGGATCGTCGACAACAGTCCCACACAACTGAGCGGGCGCATTGAGCGCATTATCGGCCAGTCTGCACTGTGATTGTCTTCTTCTCCCCTTCACCGATCGTGATCTTCAACGCGGCACTCGCCGCGAGTCGCTCGAGCAGGGCTGAATCGTACCACTCGTATTCATCGATGTCCGCGGCCGCCGCAACGTCGTAGTCGCCGGCGGGCAACGCACGGAACTGGAAGCTCCCGTCGGCGACGACGTGCTCGGCGCGGATGCGCCGTGACCTTGGCGTCCAGAGCGTTCGGTCCGCGGGAAACAGAATCACCGTATCGGTCGCACTCGCTCGACCCGACGTGTCCCGCACGATCCCGGATAATTCTGCTGGACGATCCGAGAATGTCACGACAGCGCCATCGACACTTTGGCGAAGATCGATCGGCACATCGAGCACGTCACGTCCACTCACCGTCGATGAATTGAGCATCCAGCCGGACGGCCCATCGATCGTCGCCTGCAATCGATAGCGGCCCGCGGTTGCGCCGGTGATTGAAAAGCGTCCGTTGGGATCGACACCCGCGGCCGCCGAACCCAGGCTGACCTGGGCGCCGGCCAGGAGAGGTACCAGCGACACTCGGATCCGTGACGAATTCGGAATCGCGGTTTGTCCGTCAAAAGCGATACGACCCGAGACGCTGAGTCCCAGTTGCATCGACAGCGAGACTTCTGGCTGGCTTTGTCCGTCGACGACAACGTCGGTCGAGGCCCAGAAGACGCTCGATCCTAATTGCGCCTTGGCCACGACAACATAGGATCCTGGCGGCACATTGGCGAAGCTGAACTCCCCCTTGGCGGTGACGGATGTCCTGCGCGACTCACTGTTGGTCTCGGACAAAATCACGTCGTCAACTGCAATCAAGTGCACGGTCAACTGGGACGGCATCATGCTCGGCGGCGCGATGATGCTGCCGCGAATCGTCGACATCGGCACGTACTGAAGCTGGAAATCGACGCCGTTCCGCTCCTCTGCCCTGCCCAGCGGAATCACGACTGATTGCGCCGGCACCGGCGTGCCTGGATAGAACACGGTGGCATAGCCGATCGCGCGGCCTTCGTCTGCTCCTGCGACTGCCGGCGCTTCGTTAGCGCTGGTGCTTCGGCGAGAAGACCGCACTTCGTCGAGTGCCCGCTGAACGTCGCTGTCGGTCATCATCAGGATCGCGTCGCCGGTCGAGAGTTGAGGAATGGCTGGCGCCGCGATCGTGTACTCGCCCGGAGCCAATCCGTAAATGCGATACGCGCCGCGATCGTCCGTGATGTGGCCCGCCATCGTCGCGGTTACGGCGGTCAAACGCCGCTCGCCATTGACCGTGTAGCCGTACTTCAGCGCTCGCATCCTCACGCCGGGGATTGGATGACCGTCGGGATCTAGTAGCGTGCCGGTAATCACCGCGCCGCGCAGAAGCGGCAGCGTGAGATCGCTTCGCGCGACGCCGTCAGCGACGACCACAGGTGATCCCGGTCCGCCTGGCCGGCTGGCGCCGTAGTTTGTTGTGACGTACCCCTCTTTCGCGGCGCCGATCGTGTAGCGTCCGGCAGCAAGCGCGGCGAACGTGAACCGCCCCGCATCGTCGCTGATCGTCGTTCGAGCGACCTCTTCGTCGGGATTGTTCAGGAACACCCGCACACGTCGCAATGGCCGCGCGTCGGTATCGTCGCTGATGACGATGCCGGAGAGAGAAGCGGTCCCGATTCCAGGCTTGCGCGCGATCTCGCGCGCCGGCGGCGGTGGTGCTTGTTGACCGGCTGCCGCACCAATCGATTCAAGGAGTACAACAACACAGAACGCAGAGAGGGCGCGCATTCTTACCGCAACTCCCTGATGCGCAGATCGAGCGTCTTCGACTCGCCTTCTGCGAGCGTGAATTGCGTTGCCATGCGACTCAGCGCATCGAGAAAAGACGGATCCTGCCAGTCGCCGGCGACGTCGTCAGGAATGGCGACAATGAAGTAGCTGCCCGCGGCCAGGGGGGAAAACTTGAATACTCCCGTGGATTCGACGCGCATGCTGCGGAAGCGGCGCGGGTTGATCCACATGCTCGACCAGGTCTGGCTGTCGGTTGGAAAAACAATCACGGTCGCACTCGGATCGCTGGTACCCGCATTGTTGCGAACTGCGCCGAGCACCTCTGTCGGGCGATCGGTAAACGTGAAAGTCACTCCCGACGCATCGGTGGCCTCGAGATTGAGCGGCGTGTCCAATACGTCGCGTCCGCCGTAGCTAATGGACTGCAGGAACCACCCCTGCGGAGCCGGTCCGACTCGAATCACGTACCGGCCGCCAGCGAAACCAAATGCGCTGAACTGTCCAGAACTGTCGAAACGACCCGCGACGGCCGCGAGGCGTGATGTCTCGGCCAGTGAGTCGATCGTGACGGACACTTGCGCGAGACGTGGGGCTGGTCTCTCGCGTGAACCCGCAAACTCCGCATGACCAGTCATGTTCAGACCGGGTCGAAGCGCAATCGAGAGGTTCGAGATGTCGTCGCGTCCAACCGCTATCGGAAAACTCGCCCACCGCAGGCTGAACGGATCCATGAATAGGTTCATGCTCGCCCGATCGGCTGACGAGATCGTTCCAGCGCTGGTGTGAACGATCGTTGACGTGCCCGCTAGCCCACTCGCGAGGCGGCCCCCCTGGACCACGCGTAAGGAATAAAGACCCACCGGGACGGCCGGAAACACAAACGCTCCTGCTCGATCGGTTACTGTCGTTGCGACTTCCTGCTCGAGTGGCGCATCGGCCGCATCCTCTGCCATGAGCCGCACGGGAATGCCTCCGCGCTGACCCTCATAGGTCAGGATCACACCGGAGACTCGCCTCGTCGCAACCGGCACGAGCTGAAAATCAATTCCGCTGCGCTCTTCTCCGGAGGCGACCGTCACAATCGTGGATCGCGATGGGCTCGCGGTGTTCGGGTGGAACGTCGTGGGATAGACGAACACATGACCGTCGTTCGAAGGTGCCGGACCGATCGCGGATCCCGCGAGCGTCAGAAGCGCGTCACCGACGTGCATCGACGATCCACGCCCGGCCGCAGTAGCGGCACCTATTTCGGCGATCGACGACGGCGCCGCGCCGCTTCGGCGAATATCTTCAGCGGTCGACGCAGCGATGGACACCTTCGTCGAAACCGCGGCAACGAGGTAGTCGCCCGGAAGCAGGCCATGAATGCGATACACACCGCGATCGTCGGTCCAACCGATGCTTCCCATTGCGCTGAACCGGCGTTGGCCCGCGACGGTTATTCGAAGGAACGCTCGCATCTGGATGCCTACGACAGACTCGCCCGCCTCGTCGACGACCACTCCGGTAATCGCCGAATGCCTCCATAGATAGATCCGAAGGCCGCCAACCTTCTGGCCGTCGAACAGCACGAGCGCCTGCGAATCACCGCCGGGACGGCGGCGACCGTAAGCACCGTCGAGGTACCCCGGCTTGATCGCCGTCACCATGAAATTCCCTTGCGGGAGTCTCCGGAAGACGAAGCGACCGTCAGAACCAGTTAAAACCCGTGGAGTTTGAGTCAGCTGTGGCGGAGCTGGGCGTCCTGTGAAAGGATTCACCGGCGCGACCAGCGTCGCCTGCATTCTTACTTCGACCAGTGCGCCACTAATCGGAGTTCCGGTTCCGGCATCTATGACTTGTCCAACTACGAGAGCGGAACGTGGTGCGGCTTGCGAGAGTCCCGGCAGTTGACCCTGCGACAGGATTCCCGTCACGAGTACAAGCACCGAGCAGGAGACGATCATAAGGGCGTCAGCGCGTTAAGGCGAGAGATCGCGGTCGCCGACACAATGCGGCAGTATACGACCGGCCGCGTCCACGCCTCGAAACTGGGAATTAGACGATCAGCGGGCCAATGCGGTCGCGTGGCGCGCAGCGAAAAGCTTCACCAGCACCAGACCAGCGACAAATCCGCCGATGTGCGCCATGTAGGCAACGCCACCCTCGCTCGTGTGCCCAATCGATCCCACCTGGCTGATCAACTGGATCACGATCCAGAAGCCGAGCACCAGGATCGCCGGCACCGAGGTCACGCCGACGCGCGTGAGTACCCGAACCCTGTTGTGCGGAAACAGCAGCAGATAGCCACCGAGTACGCCGCTGATCGCACCGGACGCGCCAACGCTCGGAACCGCTGACCCGCCGGCGAACATGATGTGAGCGAGCCCGGCCGCGATGCCGCAAATCAGATAGAAGATCAAAAATCGCACACTGCCCATGGCGCGTTCGATGTTGTCGCCAAAGATCCAGAGGTAGAGCATGTTGCCGCCCAGGTGCATCCACCCGCCGTGGAGAAACATCGATGTGATGAGCGTTGCCCAGAAAGGAAATGGGATCAGCGGCGGCAGATCGTGACCGACGCTGTACTCACGAGGCACGACACCCCATGCCGTGATGAACGACTGGAGAGACGCTTCGGAACCTTGACCCAGCTCGAGCATGAAGACGAGAACGTTCAGAGCAATCAGCGCGATGGTGACGACTCGCGATCCGCTTCCTGGTCCCTGGTCATCTCCAATTGGAAACATCGCACCCTCCAGCCGGCCTGCGAGCAATACCGATACCAGAGAAAATACTTCTCTTTTCTCCTTCCCTGTCTCTACTGCTTCAACTCGATCCTGAGGACATGCCCTTCCGTCTTCCCAACATTCCGCACGACATGAATGACGGCATCACTCCAGGCAAATGTGCCGGCTTGCCGATGATTCACTTGCGCTGGTTTGCCGTCGACGGTTACCTCGGCCTCCCAGTCGGTGAAATAGACGCTCAGACCATGCGGATGGCGATGTCGCGGCTCGATGGATCCGGGCGGAATACGGACGTCGAGGATCCGCACGAACGGGTTCTCGAGCGCGATCTTATGCGTGTTCGACGCCACCTTGACCGGATCGAGCGCATCGTCCTGCGCCCGAGCACCGACCAGAAAGGTGACCACAAGTGCCGCCACGGCCACGACGACGAGTCGTTTTCGAGTCACGGATGCACTCCTTCGGTTGAAGTCAACCCGGATTCCGGGTAACGAGTTTATCCCCTTTGAACGCTATAATTCGCGCCCATGCCGCTCACATCGGGTACCCGGCTCGGCTCCTACGAAATCGTTTCATCTATAGGCGCGGGCGGCATGGGAGAGGTCTACCGAGCGCGCGATACGGCGTTGAACCGGGACGTCGCGATCAAAATCGTCCCCGACCTATTCGCCGGCGACCCTGAACGCATGGGGCGTTTCTCCCGTGAAGCGCAGACGCTTGCGGCGCTGAACCATCCGAACATTGCGCACGTGTATGGCCTGGAAGGCAGCGGGCTCGTCATGGAGCTCGTCGACGGAGAGGATCTGGCGGAGCGTCTCAAGCGGGGACCGCTGCCTCTCGACGATGCACTTCCGATTGCCACCCAGATAGTCGACGCGCTCGAGGCGGCCCACGATCGCGGCATCGTCCATCGGGATCTCAAGCCTGGCAACATCAAGGTCCGGGCCGACGGCGTCGTCAAGGTGCTCGACTTCGGACTCGCGAAAGCGTTAGACCCGGTCGGCGCCTCGTCGTCCAGCGACTCCAATTCGCCGACGATCCTCAGTCCGACCTTCAAATCGGGACTCTCACATCAGGGAATCATCCTCGGCACCGCCGCATACATGTCGCCCGAGCAAGCGAAGGGAAAGACGGTCGACAAGCGCACCGACATCTGGGCATTCGGGTGTGTGCTATTCGAGATGTTGACCGGAAAGATGGCGTTTCCCGGTGACAACATCACCGAGATCCTCGCCGCCGTCGTACGCGGCGAGCCTGACTGGGCCGCGTTGCCGGCGGAGACGCCGGTATCCGTGCAGCGATTGCTGCACCGCTGTCTCACGAAAGAGGCGAAGGATCGTTTGTCGGACATCGGCGTCGCGAGGCTGGAGATTCGCGACGCCTTCGATGGTGCACGATCGGGTGCGGTTGCTCGAGTCGCCAGCGCGCCGCGTAAGCCGCGCTCGTGGTGGATGCTCGCCGCGGGCGTTGTTGGAGGCGCGATGGTCGCGGCCGTCGCTGCGTGGAGCATATGGCCGGCGCGTCCGTCACTCCCGCCGTTGAGGTTTGCGATCGAGTGGCCCGATGGACTGACGTGGGCCGCGCCAAGCGGGCCGGGGCTTGCGATCTCTCCCGACGGCACACGTATCGCCTACATCGCCGTCAGCGGCAACTCGGGGCCGCAGGTCTGCGTTCAGGATCTTCGAAACGGCGAGATGCGTGTCGTCTCGGCGATGGATGCGCCACTCAGCCCGTTCTTCTCACCCGACAGCACGCAGATCGGATTTATCGCGAATGGAAAGCTGTGGCGGGCGCCAGTCACAGGCGGAACACCGTTTGAGATCGGCACCATCGACGCCAACGATCGAGGAGTCGCGTGGTCTGACGACGGCTTCATTTATTCCGGAGGAGGATCGGGAATTACACGGATCTCAGAATCGGGCGGTACGAGGGAGCAGATTACCTCCATCGATAAATCGGCCGGCGAAATCGCTCACCGCTTTCCGGCCATTGTCCCGGGTGGGCGCGGAGTGCTCTTCACGTCTTCCAAGGGCTCGCTGGAAGAGGCACGGGTTGCCGTTGTCGATTTAGCCACGAAGAAATGGCGCGTCCTGCTCGATCGCACCGGGCACGCCGCGATCTACGTGCCGACGGGTCACATCGTCTATCTCAGAACCGGCGTGCTCATGGCGGCGCGGTTCGATGCATCGCGTCTCGAAGTCACCAGCGCTTCCATACCGGTGATGTCCGGCGTGCTCTTTAACAGTGGTGGAGCAGGACACTTCGGTGTGTCCTCGACCGGCACGATTGCCTACATGCCAGACGCCGGGACACGCCCGCAGGCCGATCTTCTCTGGGTCGACCGCACGGGGCGTACCACTGCCACCGATCTTCCGCGCGGTCCCTACACGTCGCCGGAACTGTCACCGGACGGCACTCGAGTCGCGCTTGAATCGTCAACGTCACGGGGACGGCAGAGCATCGTCGTCTGGGACTTCGCCCGACGCACGCTCACGCCGATCACTCGCGACATGAGTGTCAACGAAGCCCCAATGTGGACGGCCAATGGCACGAACCTGCTGTTTACTTCACGGCTGCAACTCGGCGCGCTGGGTCGCCTTTTCCGACAACGCGCGGATGGCGGCGACGCGCCGACGCAGATCACGAGCGGATCACTGAAAGAGGTTTATGCGAGCGGCGGAGAATACCCGGCCGCGGTGCTCTCCGAGACCAGCGTTCTGTATGCGGT
>Ga0075425_100006637_pt1 | contig 12158 bp, 8 predicted proteins | sample SoiMethybrSBSTD4_FD_75300 | JGI IMG/M metagenome (GOLD analysis project Ga0075425, IMG submission 75300) | Bulk soil microbial communities from a Populus tree surrounding site in Tennessee, USA - Soil MetaG P. TD hybrid SBSTD4 | ecosystem: Environmental > Terrestrial > Soil > Tree plantation...
GACAGCGCGACGCCGCCGAAGTTGACGCCGTGATACGCGCGCTCGCGCGAAACGAACATGTTGCGGCCGCCCTGGCCGCGCGCTTGGTGGTAGGCCAGGGCGACCTTCATCGCCGTGTCCACCGCTTCCGACCCGGAGTTGACGAAGAAGATGCGGTTCAGGTCGCCCGGGGTCAGCTCCGCCAGCCGCGCGGCAAGCTCGAACTGCTTGGGATGCCCGCGCAGGAAAGGCGCGATGAAGTCGAGCTCGGAGAGCTGCCGGTGCACTGCGTCGGCAATCTCTTTCCGGCCGTGCCCAGCGTTGACGCAGAACATGCCCGACGAAGCGTCGATCAGCTTCTCGCCGCGATCGTTCCAGTAGTACATGCCCTCGGCGCGCACGACCATCTTGGGGTCGGACTTGAAGTCGCGATTGGGCGTGAACGGCATCCAGTACTCGTCGAGCGAGATGCGGCGCGGTTGCAGCTGGTCGCGAAGCGTGAATTCGGCATGGCCCATCGTGATCTCCTCGTGCGGCAAGAGCCGGTGCGGCCGAGAACTCGGCCGCGGGACAGCCCCTTTGTAGCCCCATTGCGCCGGCGCGGCTAGAGCCAGTTGTCGGCGCAGCGGTGGGCCAGGGCCGGCGATTTGCCGAGTCGGACGCGCATGCGGCATGATGCACCGACATTGGAGCGTGCACCTCTCCTCGACCCTAAACACCAGCCCGTCCCACTTCGCATGTCGCGCTCTCAAGCACCGATGTGGAATCAGCTGATCCAGCTCACGTTCAAGAGCCAGATCAGCCTGCAGGCACAGATTCGCGAAATGCTGGTCGCGGCGATCCTCGACGGGCACATTCCGGTCGGCGTGCCGCTGCCTTCGACGCGCGTGCTGGCGCAACAGCTCGGCGTCGCCCGCAACACGGTCGCGCTCGCCTACGAATTGCTCGTCAACGAGGGCTATCTGCGGACCAAGAGCCGCAGCGGCCACTTCGTCAACGCCGAAATCCTCGCCGGCCGCGCGGCGCCGCGTCGCCGGCCGGCGGCGCTCCCGAATGCGCCGCCCCCAGCCGCATGGGAAGGCAGGATGCGCTTCTCGGTTTCCCGTCAGCGCAACATCGTCAAGCCCAAGGATTGGCAGAAATACCCGTATCCGTTCATCTACGGGCAGTTCGATCCGGCGCAAGTGCCTGTCGCCGGGTGGCGCGAATGCAGCATGCAGGCGTTGTCGACCGTCGAAGTCCGCGGCTGGGCGGGCGATCTGATCGACGGCGACGATACGCTGTTGATCGAGCAGATCCAGACCCGACTTCTCGGCCGGCGCGGCGTCTGGGCGGCGCCCGACGAGATCCTGATCACCGTCGGCGCACAGCATGCGCTGTTTCTGCTCGCAACACTCCTGGTCGGCAGCGCGACGACCGTCGGCGTCGAGGATCCGGGCTACCCCGACGCGCGCAACATCTTCGCTTCGCGTACGCCCAGCGTTGTTGCCTTGCCGCTCGACGCCGACGGGCTGGCACTCTCGGCCGGACTCGATGGTTGCGAATATGTATACGTCACGCCTTCGCATCAATGCCCGACGAATGTGACCATGCCGCTCGAACGGCGCGAGGCACTGCTCGACTGGGCGGAACAGCGCGACCGGGTGCTGATCGAGGACGACTACGAGATCGAGCTGGGGTTCGAAGGCCGCGCGCAACCGGCGTTGAAAAGCCTCGATCGGACTGGCCGCGTTCTCTACGTCAGCAGCTTGTCGAAGACGCTGGCGCCCGGCATTCGGCTGGGGTACATCGTCGCCAGCCGCGAGCTCATCCGCGAGTTACGGGCGCTGCGGCGGCTGATGCTGCGCCATCCCGCGGCGAACAACGAGCGCTCGGTCGGCCTGTTCCTGGCAATGGGCTATCACGATGCCTTGCTTCGCCGCCTCAAACAGACCTATGGCGAGCGCGCGCCGGCGGTCGCTTCTGCGCTGGCAACGCATCTGCCGGACGTCGCGTTCCGGACCGTGGCGGGTGCGTCATCGTTCTGGCTCAGATTCCCGGATGGCGTCGATACCCGGGCGCTTGCGGCCGCTGCGGAACGCCATGGCGTTCTGATCGAGCCCGGAGACGTGTTCTTCGCCACGGACCGGCCGCCGACGAACTACGCGCGGCTGGGCTTCGCGTCCATTGCGACCGAGCGGATCGAGCCGGGCCTCGCCGCGCTCGCCGCGGCCTACGCGCAAGTCACTGCGACCCACGCTGCTGCGCGGTGATGACCGTGCGAATGAATTCGCAGGAAATTCCGAGGTCGTCGTAGGGCCGAATTCATTCGGCCGCGGCGGCTGTGTGCGAATGCATTCGCAGCTACGCGGTCGCGACAGCTTCCGGCGTTTCGACGCCCTCGACCGCCAGCACCTGCGCCACCGCGTTGACGACGGCGGCGATGCGTCCAACATCGCGCAATTGCTGGGTGCTGAAGCCGTTTTCGCGCAGCAGCTTGTAGTGCGACTGGATGCAGAACTCGCATTTGCCGACGATCGACGCGGCGAGCGCGTAGAGCTCGAAGCTCGGCCTGTCGACGCCGCCGTGCGTGGCGTAAGCATTCATGCGCAGCTCCGGCCGCACGGTCTTGAGCTCCGGGTCGGCCGCCATCTCCACGTAGGGATACCAGACGTTGTTCATGCCCATGAGCGCGGCGGCGGTCAGTGCGGCCTGTGCCTGCGCCGGGTCGAGTGCGCCCTCACGCAAGGCCGCAATCAGCGGCGCCGACTTCGCCGCAAAGGCGGCCGCCAGCGCCGCGCCGTTCGCCTGCACCGGCGTCAAGCTCGAGCGGTTGAGCACCGCGTCGAGGTTGAGCCGCAGATCCTTGGCGTAGTCGGGGATGCGATCCTTGATCGATTGCAATTCCATGGTGGGTCCTTGGTAGGGCCGAATTCATTCGGCCGCTGCTTGTGCGAATCAGTCGCACCTACAACGTCGAGCCGCCGACCGCCCGGTTGCAGGGGCACAGCTCGTCGGTTTGCAGTCCATCGAGCACGCGCAGCACTTCCTCGGGGCTGCGGCCGACATTGAGGTTGTTGACCGAGACGTGCTGGATCACGTTGTCGGGGTCGACGATGAACGTCGCGCGCAACGCCACGCCTTCCTTCGGATCGCGCACCCCGAGCTGATCGACCAGCGATCCGGTCACGTCGGCGAACTGCCATTGGTTAAGGCTCCTCAGCTCCGCGTGATCGCGGCGCCATCCGAGCTTGGAGAACTCGTTGTCGGTCGAACCGCCGAGCACGACCGCATCGCGATCTTCGAAGTCCTTGGCGAGCTTGGCGAAGCCGACGATCTCGGTCGGGCAGACGAAAGTGAAGTCCTTGGGATAGAAGTAGATGACCTTCCACTTGCCCGGAAAGGACTGTTCGTCGATCGGCGCGAAGGCCGATTCGCCGTTTTCCTCGTGGCGGTTGAAGCCGGGCTTCACGCCCACGACGTTGAACGATTCCAGTTTCTGGCCTACGGTCTTCATGCACTTGCTCCTATCGTGAGCGGCGCCTGCGGCGGCGCCGCCGGTTGTTCAAAGTCTGCAAATGAGAACGATTCGTATATTATGGCGCGTCGCCTGATAATTCAATTTGTTTATTCTAATCGCCTCGTTAAACATCGCTTATGGCTTTGCCGAGCGGTCGCTAGTTAATCCGACGACTTCGGGTTACCTTGTCAAAGCAAGGAAGGAGAGCGACATGCGCGTCGGTGTGCCCAAGGAAGTCAAGGTACTGGAGAACCGCGTCGGATTGACGCCGGGAAGCGTGCGCGAAGCCGTCCATCTCGGCCACGAAGTGATCGTCGAGCACAATGCCGGGCAAGGCATCGGCATGGACGACGAGGCGTACCGCCGCGCGGGCGGCAGGATCGTCGACACGGCGGCGGAGGTGTTCGCCGCCGCCGACATGATCGTCAAGGTCAAGGAGCCACAGGCCGGCGAACGCAGGATGCTGCGGCAGGGCCAGGTGCTGTTCACATACCTGCATCTGGCGCCCGATCCCGAACAGGCGCAGGACCTGATCGCCAGCGGTGCGGTATGCATCGCGTACGAAACCGTGACCTCGCCCTCGGGCGGCCTGCCGCTGCTGGCACCGATGTCGGAGGTCGCCGGCCGCATGGCGGTCCAGGCGGGCGCGTACTACTTGGAAAAGCCGCACGGCGGCATCGGCATACTGCTCGGCGGCGTGCCGGGCGTCGATCCGGCCAAGGTGGTGATTCTCGGCGGCGGCGTGGTCGGCTCGCACGCGTGCCACATCGCGCTCGGCATGGGCGCCGATGTGTGGGTCCTGGACCGCAGCGTCGACGTGCTGCGGGCGCTGTGGCGACAGTTCGGCCGGCCGCTGAACACCGTTTACTCGACGCGCGACGCCGTGGAGCAGCACGTGACGAGTGCCGATCTCGTCATCGGCGGCGTGCTCATCCCCGGGGCTTCGGCGCCGAAGCTTGTCTCGCGCGAGCTGATCGCGCGGATGAAGCCGGGCGCGGTCGTCGTCGACGTGGCGATCGATCAGGGCGGTTGCTTCGAGACCTCGCGACCGACGACACACGCCGATCCGGTGTACGTCGTCGACGGCGTGACACATTACTGTGTGGCGAACATGCCGGGCGGCGTGCCACGCACATCGACGTTCGCGCTCAACAACGCCACCTTGCCGTTCGTGCTCGCGCTGGCGAACAAAGGGTGGCAGAAAGCGCTCGCCGACGACCGCCATCTCAAGAACGGCCTCAATGTCGCCTTCGGCAAAGTGACGTGCAAGCCGGTGGCCGAGGCGCTGGGCTACAAGTACGTCCCGCCCGAAGCGGTGATGTAGCTGGCCCTACCTGCGAGAGTAGGCTGGCACCAGCCCGCGCCGCGACGCGCGACGACAATGCCGTCTGCAGTGGATCTTTGCGAGGAGTCGCCATGAACACCATGACCGAAACCAGAAACCTCCCAGTCGTTGGGAGGCAGAAGATGACGCCCTCGGAAGCGTTCGTCGAGACGCTGGTCGCGCAAGGCGTGAAGGACGTGTTCGGGATCGTCGGCTCGGCGTACATGGATGCGCTCGACCTCTTTCCGCTCGCCGGCATCCGCTTCATCTCGGTCGCGCACGAGCAGGGCGCGGGGCACATGGCCGACGGTTACGCCCGGGTATCGGGCCGCCACGGTGTGTGCATTGCGCAGAACGGGCCGGGTGTCACGAACTTCGTCACCTCGACCGCGGCGGCGTACTGGGCACATTCGCCGGTGGTCGTCGTCACCCCCGAGACAGGGTCGGTGACACTGGGCCTGGGCGGGTTCCAGGAGACCGAGCAGCTGCCGATCTTCTCCAGGATTACCAAATATCAAGCGCATGTGAACAACAAGGCGCGGATGGCCGAGCTTACCGCACGCGCGTTCGACCGCGCGCTGCTCGAGTTGGGGCCCACACAGCTCAACATACCGCGCGACTTCTTCTATGGCGATATCGAGTGCGAGATTCCGCGTCCGGTCGCGATCGAACGTGGCGCCGGTGGCGAGCTGGCACTGAACGCCGCGGCCGAGCTTCTCGCCGACGCGCAGTTTCCCGTGATCCTCTGCGGTGGCGGCGTGATCATGGCGGATGCGCTGGCCGAAGCCATCCGGCTGGCCGAGTTGCTGCAGGCGCCCGTCTGCAATTCGTATCTGCACAACGACTCGTTTCCGGCGGGCCATCCCTTGTGGTGCGGTCCGCTCGGCTACCAGGGCTCCAAGGCAGCGATGAAGCTGATCGCAAAGGCCGACGTCGTGCTCGCGCTGGGCACGCGGCTGGGTCCGTTCGGTACACTGCCGCAACACGGCCTCGACTATTGGCCGAAAAAGGCCAGGATCGTTCAGATCGACGCCGACGCAAAGATGCTGGGCCTGGTCAAGCCGGTCTCGGTCGGCATCTGCGGCGATGCGAAGGCCGCGACGCTGGCGTTGATCGCGCGGCTGAGCGGCAGGACGCTCGCGTGCCAGGCGAACCGGAACACCCGGCTTGGCGTGATCAGGGACGAGAAGGCCGCGTGGGAAGCCGAGCTCGACGGCTGGTCGCAGGAAAAGGATGCGTGGTCGCTCGAGGTTGCGAAGGACTCGAGCCACATGCACCCGCGTCAGATGCTGCGCGAGCTCGAACGCGCGATGCCCGATAACGCGATGGTGTCGACCGATATCGGCAACATCTGCTCCGTCTCCAATTCGTATCTGCGCTTCCAGCGCCCGCGCTCGATGTTCGCGGCGATGAGCTTCGGCAACTGCGGCTACGCGTTTCCTACCATCATCGGTGCAAAAGTGGCCGCGCCCGAGCGGGCGGCGATCGCGTATGTCGGCGACGGCGCCTGGGGCATGAGCTTCGGCGAGCTGCAGACCTGCGTGCGCGAGAACATTCCGGTCACCGCGGTGGTCTTCAACAACGGCCAGTGGGGCGCGGAAAAGAAAAACCACGTCGATTTTTACGCCAACCGTTTCGTCGGCGTGAATCTCGACAAGCAGCCCTCCTGGGCTGCCGTGGCGAAGGCAATGGGCGCGGAGGGTCAGCGCATCGACAAGCTATCCGAGGTCGGGCCGGCGTTGCGCGCCGCGGCCAAGGCACAGGGCGAAGGCAGGACGACGGTGCTGGAGATGATGGTCACGCGCGAGTTGGGCGATCCGTTCCGGCGCGATGCGCTTGCCCTGCCGACGCGGCATCTTGCGAAGTACAAAGCCACCGCGGCGTAGCCGCAATAAAAACGCTATCTCGGGATTCGTTGCCGCTATCTCGGACATCCCCCGGATCAAGTCCGGCGTCAGCGCGGGCTACGCCGGACTCAGCCCGGGCTACGCGGCGCTGCGCGTCTGCGGCCATGGCACAATGTGTCGGAATTCTGGAGGATCGACCCTTGGCTGTGGCCCGCGTTGTTGCGTTGTGGTTCGTCTCGGCGTTGCTCTGCGCCACTCCGGCATTCGCGCAGGACGCGAAGGATTATCCCAACAAGCCTATCCGCTTCATCGTTCCGTATCCGCCGGCCGGCGGCACAGACATCGTGGCGCGTATCCTCACCGAGCCGCTGGCGGCGGCGCTCGGGCAGCCGATCGTCATCGAGAACCGCGGCGGAGCCGGCGGCAATGTCGGCACGGATGTCGCGGCGAAGGCCGCGCCCGACGGTTACACGGTCCTTTTCACGCTGTCCTCGCACACGATCAATCCAAAGCTCTACGAGAAGCTCCCCTTCGACGTCGAAAAGGATTTCGTGCCGATCAGCCTCGCGGCGTTGGTTCCGCAAATCCTGGTCGCGAATCCTTCCGTGCCGGCGAACAACGTCACCGAGGTGATCGCGCTCGCCAAGCGCGAGCCGGGCAAGCTCAACTACGCCTCGGTAGGCACCGGTTCGCCGGCGCATATCGCCGGCGAGCTCTTCAAGCTCAAGGCCGGTGTCGATATCGTCCACGTGCCGTACAAAGGCGGTGGCCCGGCCATCACCGATACGCTCGGTGGGCAGGTGCAATTGGCGTTCGTGTCGATTCCCGCGGCGCTGCAGTACGTCAAGGCAGGCAAGCTGAAGGCGCTGGCAGTGACCAGCGATAAACGCAGCCTGGCGGCGCCGGACATCCCGACGATCGCGGAATCGGGCGTGCCCGATTGCGTGGTCAACTCGTGGTACGGCGCGCTGGCGCCGGCGAAGACGCCGCCGGCGATCGTCGCCAAACTGCAGGCCGCGTTTGTCAAAGTTCTCGCGCTGCCCGAGGTCAAGGAAAGGTTGTTCCTGCAGGGTGCGGAGGCCGCGTCCTCGACCTCCGCCGAATTCGACCGCAGGATCCGCGACGAGCTCAAGCAGTGGGAATACGTAATTCGCGAAGCCAAGATCAAGGCCGAATGACATGGGCGGCAAGGATCGGCTCCCCGTGACCGGCGATGCGGCGGCGATCGTCGCCGCGCTTGTCGCCCGCGCGCGTGCGGCGCAGGCGGCGTTCGACGCGGCGACGCAGGACGAGGTCGACGAGGTCGTCACCGCAGTCGGCTGGGCGATCGTCGATCCGGAACACAATCGCGCGCTCTCCGAGCTTGCAGTGGGCGACACCGGATTGGGCAACGTCAAAGACAAGATGGCGAAGAATCGCCGCAAGACGATGGGGCTCTTGCGCGACCTCGCGGGTGTCAAGTCAGTGGGAGTGATCGCGGAAGAACCCGAAAAGGGATTAGTGGAAATCGCCCGCCCCGTCGGTATCGTCGGCGCGATCACGCCATCGACCAATCCGGCCGCTACACCGGCCAATAACATCATCAATGCGCTCAAAGGGCGGAATGCCGTCATCGTCGCGCCTTCGCCCAAGGGGGCATCGACGCTGTCGCTGCTGCTCAGCTACATCCACGCCGAGCTGGACCGCGTCGGTGCGCCGCTCGACCTTGTGCAGCAGGTGCCTTCGCCGGTGACGCGCGAAGTCACCGCGGAGCTGATGCGCCAGGTCGATTTGGTCGTCGCCACGGGCTCGCAGACCAATGTGCGCGCGGCCTATGCGAGCGGCACGCCCGCGATCGGTGTGGGCGCCGGCAATGTCGCGGTCATCGTCGACGAGACGGCCGATCTCGCGGATGCCGCCGACAAGATCGCGCGCTCCAAGATCTTCGATAACGCGACCAGTTGCTCGTCGGAGAACAGTGTGATCGCGGTCGGGGCGATCGCGGAGCCTCTGCTCGCCGCGCTCTCTGCGGCCGGCGGCGTTCTGCTCGAAGAAGGCGAAGCGCGCCAACTCGAGCGCGCGATGTTCACCGCCGGGCGGCCCGGACCGACCTTTGTCGCGCAGGACGCGTCTGCGATCGCCTTGCGCGCCGGGCTTGCGCGCCCGGCGCTGCTGGATGCGCGCTTCCTGATCGTCGCCGAGACAGGCGTCGGCCCTGCGCATCCGTTTTCCGGCGAGAAGCTCTCGCCCGTGCTGGCGTTCTACCGCGCCGCCGACTTTGCCGCCGCAGCGGCGCTCGCGGAGCGGCTGCTGCGTTATCAGGGCACGGGTCATTCGGTCGGGCTGCACACCCGCGACGAAAAGCGCGCGGTCGAGCTGGGACTCACCCTGCCGGTATGTCGCGTGATCGTCAATCAGGCGCACTGTTTCGCCACCGGGGGGTCGTTCGACAATGCGTTGCCGTTCTCGCTGTCGATGGGCTGCGGAACCTGGGGCCGCAACAGCATTTCGGACAATCTGAATTACCGGCACTTCCTCAACATCACGCGGGTCGTGCGCCCGCTCGCGCCGGAGCTCGTGCGCGAACCCACCGAAGAAGCCCTGTTCGGCGCTTACTTGCGCAAATACGTACGCAAATCCGGGCGCCGGCCTGGCGCCTGAGCGGCGCGAATCGATGCGCACGTTCCGCGATGCGATCGACACGCACGCCGCGGCGCGTCCTGACGCCCCTTGCGTCCTCGCCCCGGAGCCGAACGCGGTCCTGACTTACGGCGATCTTGCTCGAGTCGGCGCGGAGCTGGGTGCGTACCTGGCTCACGAGGGTATCCCGCCGGGATCGGTCGTGTCGTTCATGCTGCCCAACGGCGTCGCCGCGGCGAGCATTTTCTTGGGCGCGATGTATGCGGGCTACATCGTCTCGCCGATCAACCTGCTCGCCCAGGATACGCAACTCGAATACACGCTGGCGCATTCGGGGACGCGGCTCATCTTCGCGGCGCCGGAGTTTGTCGGCCGCCTGCGCGCGCTCCTTCGCCGCCCGGACAACCCGGCGCGTGTGCACCCGACCGACCCCGACCGCCTTGAGCTGCCATGGCAAGCACCGGCGCCGCTCGCCGCAGTCGATCCGCAAACGCCGGCGATGCTGATGTACACCTCGGGCACGACCGGGGAGCCCAAGGGCGCCGTTCTGTCACATTGGAACATGGTGTGCGCCGGCCGGGCCGTCGTGGAGGCGCAAGCGATGACGTCGGTGGATCGCGTGCTTTCCTCGCTGCCGCTGTATCACATCAACGGCCAGTGCATCGCGACGGTGAGCCCGGTCGTGTCGGGCGGCAGCATCGTCATGCCGCACCGGTTCAGCGTGTCGCAGTGGTGGACGCTGGTCGAGCGCTATCGGCCGACGTGGCTCAACATGGTGCCGACGATCATCGCCTACCTGCTCAACGGTGCGGACCTGACATCGGCGCAGATGGCGGCGTGTCGCGCGATTCGGTTCGGCCGGTCGGCTTCCGCGCCGCTGCCTCTCGAACAACACCGGGCGTTCGAGGCGCGCTTCGGGATTTCGGTCATCGAGGCGATGGGCCTGACCGAAACGGCCTCGGTCGCGTTCGCCAATCCACTCGAGCCGAGCCGGCGGAAGTACGGCTCCGTCGGCCTGCCGCTTGGCGTCGAGGCGCGCATTGTCGCCGCCGACCACACCGTGCTCGGCACGGGGAAGCAGGGCGAGATCGAGCTGCGCGGGGACACCGTCATGATCGGCTATTACCGCAACGCAGAGCTCACCGCGCAGGCGGTCTCGCCCGACGGTTGGCTTGCCACGGGTGACCTGGGCTACCGCGACGGCGACGGTTTTTATTTCATCACCGGCAGGCGCAAGGAGCTGATCATCAAGGGCGGGGAGAACATCGCGCCGCGCGAGATCGACGAAGCGCTGCTGCGCCATCCGGCGGTGCTCGAGGCCGCGGCCGTCGGCATTCCCGATGCGAATTATGGCCAGGACATCCTTGCCTGTATCGTGCTCAAACCCGGCGCATGTTGCGACGAGGCGGAATTACGTGCGCATTGCCTGGCGCAACTCGGGCGCTACAAGACGCCGCGCCTGCTTCGCTTTGTCGCCGCGTTGCCCAAGGGCCCGTCGGGCAAGGTGCAGCGCCTGCGGCTGCTCGAGATGGTGCAGTGAGGGGCTGAACGAGTGAAGGAATGACCGAGAGTGTTAAAGTACCAGACCGGAACCATGCCTTGATTCACCCGTACACCGGTTTCGCCTCATGACTCGCTCCATCCTCTTCGAGGATCATTCGCGCCAGCAGACCAAGTTCACGACCTGCTACATGTGCGCCTGTCGTTGCGGCATCAAGGTCACGCTCGAAAACGGCAAGATCCGCTTCATCCAGGGCAATCGTAACCACCCGGTCAACCAAGGCGTGCTCTGCGCCAAGGGCGCGGCGGGGATCATGAAGCAGTACTCGCCCGCGCGGTTGCGCAAGCCGCTCATGCGCCGGGCGGGGAGCGAGCGCGGCGCGGGCGACTTCGTCGAGATCGAGTGGGACGAAGCGCTCGATATCCTCACCCGGCGCCTCGCGAAAATCCGCTCGACGAACCCGGCCGAGCTTGCGTTCTTCACCGGGCGCGACCAGATGCAGGCGCTCTCCGGCCTCTGGGCGCAGCAGTTCGGCACGCCGAACTGGGCCGCGCACGGCGGCTTCTGCTCGGTCAACATGGCGGTTGCCGGGCTGTATACGATCGGCTACTCGTTCTGGGAATTCGGCGCGCCCGACTGGGATCATGCGAAGTATTTCCTGCTCTGGGGCGTAGCCGAGGACCATTCATCGAACCCGATCAAGATCGGGCTGGACAAGCTGAAGCGGCGCGGCGCGAAATTCGTCTCGATCAACCCGGTACGCACCGGCTACTCCGCGATCGCCGACGAATGGATACCGATCCGGCCGGGCACGGACGGGCTTTTCGCCCTCGCGCTCGTGCACGTGCTCATCAAGCGCGGCCTGGTCGACTGGGAATTCCTGATCAAATACACCAATGCGCCATGGCTAGTGGTGCAGACCCCCGGGATGCCCGGCGATGGCCTGTTTGCGCGCGACGGTGACGGCAATCCGCTCATCTGGGACACGCTTGACCGACGCTTCGCCAATGGCCATCTGCCCGACATCGCGCCGGCCTTGCTCGCGACCGTGGACCTGCCCGACGGCCGTCGCGCCAAGACCGTATTTTCCCTGATCACCGAGCGTTATCTCGACGATCGTTATGCGCCGGAAACCGTCGCCGCCGAGTGCGGCGTGCCCGCTGAGACGATCCACCGCATCGCGCTGGAAATGGCGCAGATCGCGTTCAACGAGACCGTCGAGTTGCCGATCCGCTGGACCGACATGCACGGCCGCACGCACGACAAAGTCGTCGGCCGGCCGGTGGCGATGCACGCCATGCGCGGCATCTCCGCGCATTCCAACGGCTTTCAAACCTGCCGCGCGCTGCACCTGCTGCAGATGCTGCTCGGCGCGCTCGACGGGCCGGG
>Ga0075425_100006638_pt1 | contig 12156 bp, 9 predicted proteins | sample SoiMethybrSBSTD4_FD_75300 | JGI IMG/M metagenome (GOLD analysis project Ga0075425, IMG submission 75300) | Bulk soil microbial communities from a Populus tree surrounding site in Tennessee, USA - Soil MetaG P. TD hybrid SBSTD4 | ecosystem: Environmental > Terrestrial > Soil > Tree plantation...
CGTTCACGTAGAGCCGGCGGCGCACGGGATCGAAGGCGGCGCCCGACCACGTGGCCCCGCCCAGCGTGCCGGGGAAGGTGAGGGTGAAGGCGATCGCGGGTGGGGTGAAGAGGGGGCCCGTGCGCGCGGTGTCGAACAGCTCCGTGCAGGTCCGGTTCGAGTCCGGCGTCACCGTGGTGAGGTCGTCGCGCGTGATCGACTGCCGGACGAGCGGCGGCGGCCGCGTCGGGATCGGCTGCGTCGGCGACGCCGCCTCCCCGGGCACGGTGCTCGCCGGCACCGGGCGCTCCTCCACCGGGAAGAGAGGCTGGCCGGTCACGCGGTCCAGCACGAACACGAACCCGCTCTTGCTCACCTGGGCCACGGCCGCCACGTCGCGGCCGTCCTTGCGCACGGTCACGAGCGTGGGCTGCGCGGGCAGGTCGTAGTCCCAGAGATCGTGGTGGACGGTCTGGAAGTGCCAGCGCACGACCCCCGTGCCCGCGTCGAGGGCGACGAGCGAGTTTGCGTAGAGGTTCGCGCCCTTGCGGTCGCCCCCGTAGAAGTCGTAGGTCGCGGAGCCGACGGGCAGGAAGACGAGGCCGCGCTCGCTGTCCACGCTCATCACCGACCAGACGTTCACGCCCGAGCGGTCCTTCCAGCCGTCGCCCTCCCAGGTCTCGTGCCCGCGCTCGCCCGGGCGGGGCACGGTGTGGAACTGCCAGGCCAGGGCGCCGCTGCGGACGTCGTAGGCGCGGACGTCACCGGCCGGGCCACGCGCGGGATACTCCTGCAGGTGCGAGCCCGTGATGAGGAGATCCCGATAGATCGTCGGCGGTGAAGAGACCTCGAAGTACGCGTTGGGCCAGCCGTCGGCCACGCCCACGCGCAGGTCGACCACGCCGCCCTGGCCGAAGTCCGTGCGCATGCGGCCCGTGCCTGCGTCCAACGCGAACAGCCGGCCGTCGGGGCTCATGGTCAGGATGCGGCGATCGCTGCCGTCGGCGGACTCCCAATACGACACGCCGCGGTGCGGCCCTCGCGCCTCCCGCTTTCCGTCGCGCGGCGGCGGGCGGAACGTCCACTCCTCGCGCCCGGTGTCGCCGTCCAGGGCGATGACGCGACCGGAAGGCGTGGACACGTAGAGCATGCCCGCGACGGCGAGCGGCGTGGACTCGAACGCGATCGGGTTGGCGCCGCCTTCGAGGTCGCCGGTGTGATACGTCCAGGCCCGCTGCAACCGCCCGACGCTCCCACGGTCGATCTCGGCCAGGGTCGAGTAGCGGCGCCCCCCGGGATCGCCGCCGTAGCTGCGCCAGTCCCCGTCCTTGACCGCTCCGTTCGCGCCCGCGAAACCGAGGGCGAGCACGGCGGGCAGAAGGGCGGCGACCGTGGCGCGAACGCGGAGTCTCATCGATGGCCGTGGGATCGCGAAAGCATATCTCAGTGCCCGCTCCCCCTCAGCGCCTCGATCTCGCCGATCCCCAGGTACGTGCCGTACTCCTCACGGTTCGAGAGGAGCACGACACGGTATTTCCCCTCGTCGGGCAGCGCGCACCGCACCGACACCGCCGGCCCCTGCTCGACGTCGCAGTCCGCGCGCACCGCCCCGTCGCGCCCCTCGTAGCGCGCCATCACGTAGCGATGGCGCGGATTGCGGAGAGACACCTCCAGAACGCGGTCCACCGTCACCTGCGGCCGGTCGGGAGAGACGAGCGTGAACCCCTCCGAGTAGAAGCGCGGGCGCATCATGGGCTGGCGCAGGAACTCGCCACGCGAGAGGGCCGGATGGCGGAGCTGCCACTGCTCCTCGTCCGGGAAGTGGGACAGGCCCAGCACTTCGGGCGGCGCGAACAGGAAATCGGTCGAGTACCGCTTCACGAAGCGGCCGTCCGTGACCGGACCGGCGTCCCAGGTCGCGTCGAGGAGGACCCAGCGGCCGCCGATCCGCGCCGCGTTCCAGGCGTGACCCTGGCCGGTCAGCTCGCCGCCGCTCGTGCGCGAGTCGCCCCCGACCACGACGATCTCCTCGCCGGCGGCGGTGCCCATGGCCGCGAGCAGGTTCGCGTAGCCCGCACAGACGGACCGCCGCGTGCGGAAGACGGTCTCCGCGTCCTGGGGCGGATACGTCTTCGATCGAAGGGCCTCCACGTCGTAGCTCACGCGATCGGCCACGTAGTCGTGCAAGGCCTTGACCCGCATCCAGGGGTCCGTCTCCCGTTGCGCGAGGTACCGGGCCACGGAAGCGATGCTGACCTCCGCGCTGGCGGGCAGGGACGTGACCGCCGGGTGCAGCTCCGCGGGGAGCGGCCAGAAGGGAGTTCCGTCGGCGAGGCGCTGGGGGGTCTCGGGCGTGCCGGGCGCGGTCTCGACGGGCGTGGGCGCTTCCGTGACGTCCACGGGAGGAGGCACGGGTGAGCCGGTGCCGCCGTCGGCCGACGGCGCCGGCGGCCGCGCGGCCGTGTTCGCGATCGGCACGGGCGCGGGAAGCGGCGAAGGCTCGGCCTCCGCCTTCCTCGTGCGCGCCAGGTACGGCTCGTTGGGATTGTGGTGGGCAAGGCGGTAGAGCCACTCGAGCCCGCCCGCGGTGCGGAAGAGCAGCACGCGCGCCGCCCGCGCTTCGCGGCCCGAGCGCCCTTCGAGGAACCAGTCCCCGCGCGTGGCCAGGGCCGTGAAGGACGCGGTGGGCCATCGTGCCAGCAACACGCCGACGAGGAGCAGATTGATGGCCAGCGTCCGCAGCACCAGGCGGTCCCACACCGTGAAGAAGGCCGGGCGCAGGCTGCGCGTGCGCGCGCGCTTCACGGCCGCCCGCGCCTCCCAGGCCAGGGGCAGCACCGGGAAGGCGAGGACGCCCAGCGCGTAGGCCAGCCACACGGGCCCGTTCAGGTACAGGGCCAGCGAGGACGAGAGCCACATCCCCGCGCCCGTGACGAGGAGCACCAGGACCAGCCACAGGCCGTCGAGGAGGACGCGGCGCATCTGCTAGTCCAGGAGGGCGAAGGCGAGGATCGTGGACCCCGCCGCGACCGCGACGTATTGCCTGCCGTCGAACACGTACGTCATCGGCGAGGCGTGCCAGCGCGCGTTCGCCTGGAAGTGCCAGAGGGGCGCGCCGCTCGCCGCGTCCACGGCCGCGAACGCGCCACCGTCCTCGCCGAAGAAGACGAGGCCGCTCGCGGTGGCGAGGACGCCGCCCCAGGACTGCGCCGCTCCGACCTGCGGCACCTCCCAGGCGATCGCGCCCGTCCGCACGTCGATCGCGCGCAGGACCTTCTGGGGCACGTCGTCGCCGGGGTCGCGCGTCGTGCCCTTGTAGTAGGACTTGCCGGCCACCCACTCCCCCGCCGTCCGCGTGTACAGCGTGCACTTCTCGAGGGCCTGCACGTAGTACAGAAAAGTCCGGGGATCGAACGCGGTCGAGAACCAGTTCGTGGCCCCTTCCACCGCGGGACAGACCGTCCGGCCTTCGGGGATCGGGGCCTGGTCGGGAACGAGGACGGGGCGCCCGTCCTTCCCGACCTCGCGCGCCCAGGTCAGCTTCTTCACGAACGGCTTGGCCAGGAGGAGCGCGCCGTTCGTGCGGTCGAGCACGTAGAAGAACCCGTTGCGGTTCGCCTGCAGCAGCAGGCGCCGCGGGCTCCCCTGCCAATCGACGTCGACGAGCACCGGAGGCTGCTGGGCATCCCAGTCCCAGACGTCGTGCGGCGTGTATTGGAAGTGCCACTTCAGGCGGCCCGTCTTGGGGTCGAGGGCGAGGATCGAGTCCGAGTAGAGGTTGTCGCCTTCGCGCTGTGCGCCGTCGTAGTCCGGACAGGGGTTGCCGGTCGGCCAGTAGAGCGTGTCGAGCGCGGCGTCGTAGGTCCCGGTCAGCCACGCCGTCGCGCAGGGATGATCGATGTCCGTGCCCCGCCAGGTCTCGGAGCCGGGCTCTCCAGGCCGGGGCACGGTCCAGAAGCGCCAGGCTTCCTTCCCCGTCGCTTGATCGAACGCGGCCAGGAAACCTCGCGCCCCTTCGTCGCCGCCGGAGCTGCCCGAGATCACGAGCGACCCCACGGCCAGCGGGGCCGACGTCGCGCCGTAGTTCTGGCCGGAGTCGGCCATTTCGCTGTCCCACAGGAGGGCGCCCGTGAACCGGTCCAGGGCGAGGACGTGTGCGTTGTCGGTGACGAGGAAGACGCGGTCGCCGGCCACCGCGACGCCGCGGTTGATGCCGCTGGCGGCATCGCCGGCGAGGCCTTTGGTCCTTGGGCGGCGGTAGTCCCAGAGCCGGCGCCCGTTGCCCGCGTCCAGGGCGTGGCACTCGTTGGCGGCGGTGACGTACAGGATCCCGTCCACGACCACCGGCGTCCCTTCCAGGCGCCGCGTGTCGCCGAGAGCATACGTCCAGCGCGGGACGAGGCGCGCGACCGTGGTCTTGTCGATCTGGGTGAGCGCGCTGAATCGATTGCCGCCGTATTGGCCGTGATAGGTCGGCCAGTCCGCCTGCGAGGTGACCGGCCGGTAGCGCGTCCCCGCCTTGCGCAGGAGATGGATGCGCCGGTCGTCGGAGCGAAGCTGCAGGTCTTCGGCCGATTGGTTGAGGACCACGCCGTCGAGCGTGCGGCCGTCCGTCGTCTCGACCCGGGCTCGTATCGGCGCGGCGGCGCGGCCGGGCCTGAGCGTCCGCAGGAACGCCACCAGCTCGTGAAGGTCGGGCTCGGGGACTTCGAGCGCGGGCATGCCGGCCGCGGGCAGCCCGCTGCGCACGAGCGCGGCCAGCGCGTCGTCGTCGCGCGCGTCGAGACGCGTCACGATCCCGGGAGCCTTCTCGCCGCCGTTGCCGTCTCCGCCGTGACAGCGCGCGCAGGCGAGGTCGTACCAGCGGCGGCCGGCGCCCGGGGACTGGGCCCAGGCCGGGCCCGCGGCCCAGAGGACGGAGACGAGAGCGACGGCCGCGCGCGAGGCCATCAGCTCGGGTACTCGAGCCGGGCCACGCGCGAGGCGGCGCCCCAGGTCAGGCCCCAGGCGGCGGAGGCGAGGGCGACCAGCCCCGCCCCTCCCAGCACCACGGCCACCGCGCCGAAGCTCTGGTGGAGGAGGACGAGGACGGTCTGGGCCACCGTGAAACCGATCGAAAGCGCGAACCCGACCACGTAGCTGAGCATCGACTGCGCGCGGTGCTGCTCCTCGGAGAGCGGAAACGCCGGCCAGAGAAAGAGGCCCACGACGATCACCAGCCGGGCCACCAGGACGTAGCTCAGGGCCAGGACGGCGGCCAGGGCGGCCGGGTAGCGCCGGAAGAAGATCGCGGCCAGCAGCACCGTGGGCAAGGCGAGGAAGCGCAGCTCCAGGGCCATGGCCAGTCCGCGCACGAGCTGGCGCGGCTCGATGGGAGACCCGCAGAAGATCCAGCCCGCCGCGGGCAGCGAGCTCTGGCGCGTCACCTTCAGGCCGTCGGCGACGGAGGAGAAGCCCAGGTACGTGAGCAGGGTGACGGTCACGAGGTGTTCGGCTCCGGTCAAGGCCACCGCGAAGGCGCCGAGGGCGAGGAGCTGGGAGGCCAGGATCTTCGCGCGCGAGATGTCCTCACGCCGCGTGACCAGGAGGACGGCGCCGGCCACGGCCAGGACGGGAGGCGGGAGCAGGAGGCGGCCGAAGACGGGAACGCGCATCGCCCGCTCCAGCGCCCAGGCGAGGGCCGAGCGCGGGACGCGCGCGGTGGTGGCCGCGCTCTGCTCCGCGAAGTTCGCGTAGTGCCGATGGAGGACTCCGAAGGCGGACATGACGCCGGCGGCGGCCACGAGCAGCACGGCTCCCCCACGCCTCCACGGCGCTCCCGGCCACGGGTCGTACACCCAGAAGAGCGCGAACCACGAAGAGGGCGAGAGCAGGGCGGCCGGCCAATGGGCGATCGAAAAAAGCGCGCCACCTTCGCGACCCAGCGGGATCCACCCGAGGGAGGTGGCGGTGATCCCCAGGATCGCGATCACGAGCAGCAGCTGCAGGGTCTTGCGCACGCGGTCGAGAGGGATCCAGCGCAGGCCGACCATGAGCACGGAGAGCCAGAGCACGACCGCGGCGAAGCAGCCGGCGACCAGGGTCACGTAGGCGGCGATCGCGCGCGGCCAGCGCAGGCCGAAGCGCCCCACTGCGACGGCCAGGGGCACGAGTCCCAGACAGCCGGCGAGCAGGCCCGCGAGCACGAGGAGGAGGATGGTGCGGGCGGAGAGCAAGGTCCGCGCCGCGATCGGCTTGGAGGCCAGGATCTCCAGCCGCCTCTCCTGCACGTCCTGGCTGTCGGGATTGATGGCGAGGATCACGATGACGAACACGGCCGCGAACAAGAGGACGAGATAGCTCGGGAGATCGGCCACGCGCCAGGCCCGCGCGCTCAGCATCACGCCGAGCGTGGTCATGGAGAAGACGATCTGGCGCAGGGGGTGGCCCTTGCTGCCCGTGCTGGCGTCGGTGCCGGGGCCGAGCGACTGCTTCAGGTTCAGACGGACGAGGGTGCGGAGCTGCAGGGAGTCCACGCGCCGCTCGTCCGGCGCGACCGCGCTCATGCGGAGGCCGCGCTGCCGGAAAGGGCCAGGAGCGCCTGCTCGAGGCTGGCCGCTCCGGAGGCGGCCACCACCTCGCCCACCGTGCCCACGCTCACGAGCCGGCCGGCGTGGATCACCGCGATGCGCGTGCAGACCTTCTCCACGATGTCGATGAGGTGCGAGGAGTAGAAGATCGTGCGGCGCTGCTGGGCGAGGCGCCGCATCATCTCCTTGACGTGGGCCACCGTCTCCACGTCCAGGCCGTTGAGCGGCTCGTCGAGCACCAGCACCTCGGGGTCGTGGAGGAGCGCGGAGATCCAGCAGACCTTCTGCTTGGTGCCCTTGGAGAGGACGCCCATCGGCTTGTCCTTGTCCGCCTCCAGGGAGAACGCGCGCAGCTCCTCGCCCATGCGCTCGCGGATGCGCGCTTCGGGGAGCCGGTAGAGGCGGCCGATGAGGGTCAGGTATTCGACGGGCGAGAACTTCTCGAAGAGCGCGCCCGACTCCGGGACGTAGCCCAGGCGCGCCTTCACCTCCAGCGGCTGCTCGAGCACGCTGTGGCCGGCCACCCGCGCGTCCCCCGACGTGGGACGGATGAGGCCGGTGAGGATCTTGATGGTCGTGGTCTTGCCCGCGCCGTTGGCGCCCACGTAGCCGAAGACCTCGCCCCAGCCGACGGTGAGCGACACGTCGCGCAGGGCCTGCTTGGGCCCGTAGTCCTTCCCGAGATGCCGGAGCTCGATCGCGGCCTCTCCGTCCACGCGCTCAGTTGTCCAGGCGCAGCCGGCCGAAAGCCTCGGGGGTGTGGAACGTCTCGTTGTTCACGGTCTGCCAGTTGATGTACTTGCGGTCGGCGGGCGGGCCCTGGCACCGGTAGAGGTTGATGCGCGTCTCCACGCCGTTCTTGGGGGCCTTGACGTCGATGGCCTCCAAGGGGATGCGCATCTCGCCGTACCAGACGTGTTTGTCCTTGTCGATACGGGCCTTGACCTCGTAGCCGGAGTTCCAGCTCACGTCGTGCGACGGCGGCGTCTGCCCCCGGTCGATGGCCAGGTCCACCCACTCCGACTGGGGCGAGACCTGGAATTCCTTGTACTTCTTGATGTCCTGGAAGTCGGTCCCGATGAAGGCCTCGGCCACGTCCCAGTCCCAGAGCTTGTTCGTCTCCGCCGTCGTGGTCGGGTCGGGCTTGACGTAGAGCTCGTCGTAGGGGGCGATGAAGAGGAAGTAGACGTTCTTTTCCGTCCAGCGCGAGCGGATCTCCGTGCGGTGGTGCGGCACGGGCTTGCCGAAGCGGTCGTTCTCGGCCACCACACCTTGCACGCTCTTCCAGGCCGGGGCGCCCGGATCGGCGGTGAGGGCGAAGTCGGCGCGCGCACGATGGCTCACGATCACGCTCCCGTCGGCGGCGGAGGCGCGAGCCGCCGCGGCCGGTCCGGCGAGGACGGCGCACGAGAAGACGATCCGCAACACGGTACGATCCACGCGTGAAGTGGCCCTGGGTCTCACCGTTCCTCCTCTGCGCGCTGGGGCTGGCCGCCCGGGGACGGGCCGCGCCGGCGCCGGCGTCCGCGCACCCCGCGCGCACGCTCGCCCGGCACGAGGCCAGCCGCATGTCGATGGCCTGCGCGTACGCCATCCTAGCCTACGCCGAGGACGGCGGCGCGCTGCCCGGCGTCCTGGAGGCCGCCCTCGACGAGGTGGACCGCATCGACCGCCTGATGAGCCACTACAAGCCGGAGAGCCCGCTCTCGCGCCTCAATCGCGCGGCGGCCGCGGGACCGGTGGCGGTCGAGCCGGAGCTGTTCGACTTCATCGCGGAGTCCCTGCGGTACTCGCGCGAGTCCGACGGCGCGTTCGACATCACCGTCGGCCCCTTGATGAGGACGTGGGGCTTCTTCCGCGGCGGCGGCCGCCTCCCCACCGCGGAAGATCTCGGAGAAGTCCGCGGACGGATCGGGTACACGCACGTGGTGCTCGACCCCGAGGCACGGACCGTTCGCTTCGACCGTCCGGGCATGGAGCTGGACCTCGGGGGGATCGCCAAGGGCTACGCCGTCGATCGCGTGGTGGCGCTGCTCCGTCGCGCGCACGTGGCGGCGGCGCTGGTGAGCGCCGGAGGCAGCACCATCTACGCGCTGGGGGCGCCTCCCGGCCGTGACGCCTGGGACGTGGACATCCAGGACCCGTACGACAGCGAACGGAAGGCCCTCACCGTCCGCCTCCGCGATCGCGCCCTCTCCGTCGCCGGCCGTGCGGAGAAATCGTTCGAGAAGGACGGGATCGTGTATTCGCACATCATGGACCCGCGCACCGCGCGCCCGGTGCAAGGCGTCCTCAGCGTCGCCGTGCTCACGTCGACGGGTACCGCCGGCGACGCGCTGGACGACGCGTTCTTCGTGGAAGGCGTGGAGCGCAGTCGGGCGCACCTGGCCCGCGTTTCCGCGACCGAGGCGATCTTCTTCCTCCCCGAGAGCGAGGGCTGGAAGATGGTCCGTCTCCAGGGGCCGATGCCGTGAGGGCGGCCCTGGATCATTTCGCCGCGGGCAGGTCCACCACGCCGTAGGGTCCCAGCCGCGGGACCGTGAACTCGGTGCCTCCGTCCACGACGCCGCGGTCCTCCAGCGCCACCTTGCCCGCGCCGGCGACGTTCGCTTCTCCCTCGGGATAGGTGCCGCGCAGCCGGACGCGCACGCCTTCCGTGTCGCGGCCCCCGTAGTTGAGGAGATGCAGGCGCACCCGTGAGCCGTCGCCGGTGAGCCGACCGATCACGATCTCGGTGCCGAAGATGCGCAGGCTGCGCTGCTCGTCGGTGAGCTGGCGGCGGACCTTGAGCGCGAACGCGCTCGGGTCCTTGGCGGCGTCCGCGGGGAACTCGGGCGTCCCGAGCTTGACGCTGACCCGGTACTGCGCGGAGGGCGCGGGGACGATCTTGAAAAGCAGGTTCCGGCGCACGAGGAGGTTCAGGGCCTCGCCCATCGTCGCCGATCCGTCGTCGACGACGCCGACGTCGGCCACGTCGGGCAGGTCGCTCTTCGGGAGCGACGAGAGGAACGCGAGCATCTGCCCCACGCTCTCGAGATCGGCGGGGTCGATCTTGAGGACGGCGTCCGCCCCGTACGCGTACGCTTCCGCGGCGGCCAGGGCGCCCTTTCCCGCGGGCAGGTCGTAGAGGAACTTTCCCGCCGGATCGCGGAGGAAACGCGAGCCGTTCGTGAAGACCCAGGGACTGCGGGTCGCGGAGGCGCGATCCGGGCGCGGGCGGATGCCGGGGGCCGCCACCGTCTCCCGCAGGCCGAGGTCCGTGTCGCTCAGGGGTACGGGCGTGAGGCCCGCCTTGCGCCAGGCGTCGGCCTGATCCGTGGGCACGCAGACCCGCTCGATGGCGGCCTTCTTCAACGCGGGCGCGGTCTCGGCGCCCTGCGTCCAGTAGAGGCACGGCAGGGCGGCCAGCCAGAGGAGCGCGGTCACACCAGGATGTCCTGGACCTTGATGCGCGCCTTGTCCGCCACCCCGAGGCCGAGGCCGGCCGCGAACTCCACGTGCCCGGGCTCGCGGATGATGATGTTGACGTTCGGGTCGGCGTCGCGCGCCCTCCCGTCGTCGACCTTCAGGTATTGCGGAGACCGGTCGTAGATCGAGATCGCCCCGTGCCGTTTTCGCTCGTCGTCGATGATGTCGAGGAGCAGGCGGTCGATGGCGACGGGATCGGTGCCGAAGAGGATCTGCTTCGGATAGAAGACGTACTTGCGCGTGCGCGCGAAGGGGCCGCCGTGCCAGACCCCGCGCAGGCCGTCCATGATCTGCAGGACCGTGCGCGAGCGCAGCGGCTCCACGGAGGCCAGGGTGCCCACGAACGAATAGGTGTGGGACTTGCCGCGGTAGTGGGTGCGAGCCACGTTCGAGAAGCTGCCATAGGCGATGTTCTTGAGGCAGCCCGTCGCCCCCGTGGCCCCGTGGTCCTTCATGTTCGGCACGTTGATGACCTTGGTCAGCTTCTGCGACACGAGCTTCATCATGTTCGACCGCGTGTCCTCTTCCCCGAAGAGGTCGGCCTCGACGTAGGTCGCGGGATCGTAGCCCCGGTTGTCCGCGCGACGGTTCGCCGTCTCCGCGGCCACGATGGTCACGCCTTCGGGCAGATGCGGCGCGTAGTTCACCTCGTCGAGCTGGTTCTGGAACCGCTCGTAGACGTACACCTGGGTCGGAGGGACGCCGGCCGCCCCGAGCTGGCGGACGATCTCGGCCACGATCTCGTAGGCGGAGACGCACCAGGGGTGCCCGCCGCAGTTGACCTTGATGCCGACGACGTCCGCGGGCACGACGAACTCCTTCCAGGCCTCCAGCGCCGTCTTCTTGCCCGTGAGCGCGCACATGCCGCGCGCCATCATCTCGCGCACGACCTCGTCGTTGGCCGCGCTCGTCTCGACGTCCACGGACTTCTCGGACTTCACGGCGATCACGCGTCCGGGATAGGGACCGGGCATGCCGGGCACGCGCGCGGCCGCGTATTTCGTGACCACGTTGAGCTTGGGAAGCGCGTCCGGCTTCACCGGATCGCCCGGCGCGCCCTTCAGCGAGGGCGCGAAAGGAACCGCGGCCATGAGCCGCACGAACGACCTGCGATCCATCGAGCACCCCCCGCGTTCGCGACGGTCCGAGTGCCGGCGACGTTACTGCGCCGCGAGGCGAGAGGTCAAGGCGCCGCCGCGCGCGGCGTCGTGTTAGGGTGCCCTTCGCTCCGCCGCGGGCCACAGGGAGGAATCATGAGAAAGATGGCGCTGGCCGTGATCCTGCTGGTAGGGGCCCCGCTCATGGCGGCCACGCCGGCGGGCGTCTCCGTCTGGACGGCGGCGGAGCTCAAGGCGCACAGTGAGAAGCTGGCGTCGAAGCTGAACGAGCAGAAGGGGGCCTTCGAGACCCTGGCCACGTTCGGCAATCACCTGACGATGATCGCGCACCGCGAGGCGGACGGCAGCGCGGAGATCCACGAGACGCAGGTGGACTTCTTCTTCGTGCAGAGCGGAACGGCCACCCTCGTTTACGGCGGCGAAGTGCCTGATGCCAAGACAACCGCCCCCAACGAGCGGCGCGGCGCGGCCGTCAAGGGCGGCGAGCGCCGGACCCTCGGCCCCGGCGACGTCGTCCACATCCCGGCTCGCGTCCCCCACCAGCTCCTCGTCCCCGCGGGCAAGGAGTTCACCTACTTCGTGGTCAAGGTCGACACGCCCTAACCGGAGTCCGCCCTACCGGCCAAGAAAATTCGCAAAAAAGCTTGACGCCGGCGACTTCGGTAGTAGCTTTAACAAAGTCCAACCAAGAACCGGGCACCCCCAAACCGTCTTCCGGGAGGTGATTCGATGAGAACGCAATGGTTGCGGACGACGCTGTTGGCGTCGTTCGTGATGCTGCTGGCCGTTCCTCTCCTCGCCCAGACCAATTTCGCGAGCTTCACCGGGACGGTGACCAGCAAGGATGGCAACGCCCTACCCAAGGTCGACGTGGTCGCCACGAACCAGGCGACCCAGGTGACCTACAGCGCGCGCAGCAATGATGCCGGGCTGTACACCATCTCGGCCCTGCCCATCGGTACCTACAAGGTGCGCGCGCAGGCCGCGAACTTCCAGACCTACGAGACCAACGTCATCAAGCT
>Ga0075425_100006640_pt1 | contig 12155 bp, 7 predicted proteins | sample SoiMethybrSBSTD4_FD_75300 | JGI IMG/M metagenome (GOLD analysis project Ga0075425, IMG submission 75300) | Bulk soil microbial communities from a Populus tree surrounding site in Tennessee, USA - Soil MetaG P. TD hybrid SBSTD4 | ecosystem: Environmental > Terrestrial > Soil > Tree plantation...
CGGACATCACGCCGACCTCATGCCGTTTTGAACAGTCATTCTCTGATGATGGGGGAAAAACCTGGGAAGTAAACTGGATCGCGATAGATACACGGGTAAAGGACTAGTCGGCCTTGCCGGGGACTCGAGGTGTGGTTATGAAATTCCAGTTCGTTTTGCTTGCACTGCTGCTGTTTTCTATTCCGCAACTTCCACCCGGATCGCGGACCAGATAGTATCGCTTCAGAAGATGCGGCTGTCCTCAACTACGCTATTGCTTTAGGTTCCGAGGCCAATACCATGAACGTGCTGATTGTCGGTGGGGCCGGAGAATTCGGTCAATTTCTTCAGCGAGACATACTACCGTACGTCTGCGACAAGACTGTTTCGAGTGTTGAACGCGACACTCCGAGTGAAGAGCAGAGATCAGTGCTCAGGCAAGCTCGACACGTAATAGTTGCAACACCGCTGGCCGGCTACGCGCAATTGGCGTGTGAACTGGTTTACCGTTGTCGCGATGTTTCCGAGTCAAAGACTTTGTGGTTAATCCCATCGGTCCAGGCAGGAGTGTGGCGCGCGGTTACGGCCACGCTCGATATGGTCAACAATCCGAAACTGTCTGCAGTGTTCGTCCATCCGATGTACGGTCCAAATGGTTTTCGCGAGACTGAGCTGGAGGCGCGGACATTTCAGAATGTCCTGACCGCAACGCATGAAGGTGCGGAAAACCTACTGAAGTCAGAGATAGGGAACATCAGCCGCACGTTTCACACAACGTTCAATATTGCAACGACTACGGAATTTGGTGCTGAGGAACACGATCGAGTAACCGCGTATTCGCAAGGTCTCTCATATTGTGTGGGAAAGCTGATGTTCCAGCGCGCGGATTTGGCTGCTCTCGTACAAAAGGAAATGCCCGCCTTGTACAATTCTTTCCGTGCCAATCAGGAACTTATTATCGATTTCCTGCGAATCAACTCATACATGCCGCAGGTAATTGCGGCTTTCAATGATGCTTGGGAACAGACGAGTAAGACAACATTGACGGATATTCTCAGCGCCTTCCACAAGGCCGACCACACGCTCAACCGCGGTGCTGATTCGCCGATTTCCACCAAGTGGTACGAAAAACTCAGGACCGCTTCACATGTGAGATAAAGATTAATTCAGTCGGTCTGACCGCGCCGCAACTTCATCAATGAGATCACGTGCATTATGACCCAGGCCGGCACGGCGAAAGTCGGGATGATGCTCAGTGGCAGCTGTTGCATGATGTCCGTGGCGACTGGTCCGTGTAGAACACCAATGGGAGAGCTGCCGCTTAATACGCCGCTGGCAATTGCGGTGACGAGGTCGAGCAAACCAAGTACGTTGAGCAATACGACGTGCGTGCGCCAACTTGGCGTGCGGCGAGCAATGCTAAGAACTACAAATGGCGCATAGCCGCCGACAACGAGATCGCCAACTCCGGCTGGCCAGGCGAACGTCCCCGGCAACAAGTGCCGGGACATGAGGATAAGAAAGACGCCGCCAATAACGCGCCAGCCTTGCATTGCGGTCAACAAAAGCAGATCAATGCTGAGTGAAATGGCCCGCACCTTTGTCGATAAGGCATAACTCACTAAAAACAAGATCGGCGGGGTAATGAACGAGATCAGCAACGGGAAAGGCGGCTTGGATGGATCAATTTCGAAAACACCGCGCGCACTCAAAATCATGACCAGGGCTGCCCAGGCAACCACGATCGCTACGACTATCAGGTTGTCAGTTCGTGAGTCCGTCATTCCGTCGTTTTCGAAAGGCTTGATCAATTTATAAATACGACGCCTGGTTTTTCCCTTTCGCCCTTTCCTCCAGCCGCAAGAGCTATTGAAGATTTTGTTGTCGCAGCAGTCGCTCGGCCATCGCATTGTTTCGAGGAACGACTAGCCTTCGCACGGGCACGCGCTCGCTGTGAACAGTTTCAACCTCAGAGTGTCCCGCCGTATAGACTGAGACTACATCCAGTTCTGTAAGCGCATAGATGAGCGCAAAGCCTTCCAAAAACTGGCCCGATGGCACCTGTGTGTGCTTGTAAATATTTTCGCAGTCGATTGTCATCGCTTCGTCAGGTCCCAGGATCCCGCCAGCAAAGGCGGAAATCTTGCCAGGCCGCTCCTCAGGCAAGGCGATTGCAAAACGCTTTATGTACACAGCCCGATTGAACGGAGAGGGGTTGTGTACGTTGATCATCGTGAAGTACTGACCTGCGGATGCGATTCTCTGATCGGCTTTACCACAGACAAATTTCACCGCGTAAGTCGAAAGGGTAAACTGACGTTGCGCTTGAACCGCCGGCGCTGCCGCTGAAAGCCAAACGAATATGAGCGAAACGAAAGTTACGCTGATGAGGGTAAATCTCTTCATGGGTGTCTCCTTTGCGCGAGGTCCGCATCGAGTGAGCTTGTTAGGTTTAGAAATGAAGCACGGCTATGTTGACGGTAGTACCCAGGCAATGGACTTTGCAGAAAAGCCTATTCAGCCATGACCTTCGTTGTGCTGACGGCCTTTTATCACAAAGAATAGGATTGAGTCGAGATTAAAGAGAGAACTGGTATTGATGCCTTGCGAAACCTTTCCTAACCGTTGCGGCGAAACTCGACTAAGTTGATGGAGTAGTGAACGTGAGACTAGTATGGTGCCGAGGGCGAGAGTCGAACCCGCACGTCCTTTCGGACAACGGATTTTAAGTCCCGTGATCGGGCCATTACCTGATCTTACGAAACGATACAAGCCAGTATTTACGCGCCTGGCGGTCGTCAAGGTATAGCTTCGGCTGACTTCGTATCAACACATACCGTCACCATCTTAGCCCCATCTTTTATTCCGTGTCCCACTTTGATCTCGACTTCTCGATCCTAAATAACAGGTTCGGCAGAAAGCTAACTTTTGCCTTTTTCGAACGTTGCAGCCATGCGCGGCTGTCAAAGACAGCGGTGCTTCGCGCCGAACCGGCGGAATTAAATTGTCGACAGGAGAGGACAAATTCCAAGCACGTGTGTATTTCTGTCGACCTCAATAGTCATCGTTTCAGATCCGCGGTCCAGTTCAGTACAACAGTGATCGGTACTTGTGAAGAATCTCCGAGAACTGTATTGACTATAAAGCGTTGCCCGTCATGCGTGGCGGCGTAGTGCATCGCTGCACCCCCACCGGGAAAGTCAGTCCTGACATTCAGTTCAAAAAGGACTTTCGGAATGCCGGCGGTGAAGGCAGACCCGGCGCCATTAACTTCTACCGCCATCAGCTTTCGATTGGGGGCAAGGTAAAAGAGCTCTTTACCATCGCCGCGCCACTGCGGTTGTGCTCCACCAGCCGCGGAGACCTGCCACTTACCACCCGAGGTAGGAAAGCTCTCAACATAGACCTGGTACGTCCCCGAAGCATTTGAAGTGTAGGCGATCCATTTGCCGTCCGGAGAGAATCGTGCCTGCCTCTCAGAAAACTCCGTCTGTACCAGCGGCGTCGGCTTTTGCTCGCCAAACAGTGGCATCATCCAAAGATCAGTACTACCCAGCTCGGAGATGACACTGAAAAGAATGAATCTTCCATCCGGCGACCAATCGTATGGACCGGCAGGCGCGGAGAATTTGACAACGACTTCATCTTTACCAGTGCCGTTCGACAGCCTTTGATAGATAGTCGATCCGTCGCCGCGGTCAGAATAGTAGATGATGCGGCTGCCATTAGGTGACCACACCGGCCCAGAGTCACCGGCTGGATCGAACGTCAATCGTGAGGGGTTATTGCGCGCGAGATCGATCACCCAAATGTCAGTCGTCCCTAGTTGCAAATCAAATCGACTGACCGCGAGTTGCTTCTCATCGGGCGAGAGCCGCAACCCCAAATCTGCCGCGGGGCCGCCAATTTGTCCAAGCTGTTTACCTCCACGATCGAACCAGACAAGCTGTGTGTTCGGCCAGTTGGTGCCAACAAAGGTCAGCGTGCCCGTTTCTGATGCCGAGAAGAACCCACGGCCGCTCGTCGGAAAGTAATCTATTTGATCGGCGATAGGAAATGGCTCACCTTGCAGTTCCAGCTTGCTTGCCTCGAACTGTTGGCCCATCAGCGTTTGCCCACGCCGGAAAAGTAAAAAGCCTGGCGGAGCGTAGACCGCATTCGAGTCAACGTTTATGAGGAGCTTTCGCTCTTGTGAATCTAGGCTGCCGGCGTAGATATTAGTGTTCTCTCTTTGTGTACTCTTCGCCAGAAACAAAAAATGCCGGCCGTCGGGCAGGAAATATGGCCACAGGTGGCCTGTCTCCTTCCGCGATTCATCAAGCGTTGTGACCGGAATGGGCGAGCCGCCAGTGGCGGCAATACGATAAAGGCCGTCATGAAGACTTCGCGCGAAGAGAATTACTCCCTCGCGGTTCCAGGTACCGCCTGCATTTCCCTGAACACCAGTGAGGACCTGCGCCGGACCGCCATTGAATTCGATCTTCTCAAGCTTTGAACCTCCGGTGAAAAAACCTAGCGAGCGACCGTCGGGCGACCAAAAGGGAGTTGCTGCTTCTTCAGTTCCGGGCAGAAGCTCAGCGTTAAGTGAGTCAAGCCGCCGCGTCCACATAGCGCGCTTGCCGTCGGTGCCCGACGCGACATAAACGAGCCTTGTGCCATCAGGCGAAATCTGCTGACTACCGGGAATCAATGTTGCTTTCTCAGATGGGAAAACAAAGAAGCGTACGGCTTGACTTTGGGCCGGTGCTGATTTCCTGAAATACTTGATCGCAAAAGGAAGTGCGGCAACGAGGGCGACAGTGAGTACGGCGGTTACCCCCATCCACAATAGACGTTCACTTCTCTTTGGTTGCTCGTGAACCGGAGCAATCAGAGTCGCAGTTTCATCCGAAACACTGTTCGTCCCAGAGAGCGCCTCGAGCGTAAACGCGAGATCGCGGGCTGAATGAAAACGAGCTTCCGGATTCTTCGCCAGACAATGCGTGACCAGACGCGCCAACGCTGGAGACACACTCTTATTGATGTCAGATAAATCAGGCGGATCCTCTTTCAAGATCGCACTCATTGTTTCTGCGGCCGATTCGCCCTGAAAAGCTCTGCGACCGGAAAGCATCTCGTAGAGAATCGCACCAAACGAGAAAATATCTGAGCGGTGATCGACAGCGTGTCCTTTCAACTGCTCTGGCGACATATAGCCGGCCGTACCCATTATCACGCCTGGATCCGTATCGACCCGACGAGTGGGAATGTCTGTTTGGGCCTGCTCCGTATCTAGTTGCGTTAGCTTCGCCAAACCAAAGTCGAGGATCTTCACCCGACCGTCGTTGGTGATGAAGATGTTGTCAGGTTTGAGATCGCGATGAATAATTCCTTTCTCATGCGCGGCGGCCAGTCCGTTGGCGATTTGCGACGCGTAGTCGATCGCGCGCTTTTGGCCCAGGGAGACGCCGGCGATTCGCTTGTGCAATGTCTCGCCTTCGAGCAGTTCTGAGACGAGATAAGGCGAGCCGTTGTGTTTTCCGACGTCGTAAATTGAAAGAATGTTGGGGTGATTCAATGCTCCGGCGGCGCAGGCTTCCTGCTGGAACCGTTGCAGGCGATCTGGATCGGCAGAGAATGCTGAAGGCAGAACCTTCACTGCCACATCCCGACCGATTTCCGTGTCGCGTGCACGATATACTTCACCCATTCCACCCGCGCCCAGTTGCGAACGGATCTCATATCTGGCGAGCTTCGTACCTGGCGTCAGACGCATGCTCAATTAATCGCATTTACTCCTTGGGATCAGATTTCTCTTGAACACGTCGGGCTCCGGAGTAACAGACTCAGAGAGTCGCGAGATCGCCGTGAGCCAATTCAAGAAAGGTCAATCAGAGTACCACCATCTTAGCCTCTTTGGTTTGGAGTTGAGATCGTTCTCAGGGCTAAGTTAATTGAATCGCGTGAAAACCGTGAGATCAGCAGTGGTGCCGAGGGCGGGAGTCGAACCCGCACGTCCTTTCGGACAACGGATTTTAAGTCCCGTGATCGCGGTGCTACCTGATCTTACGAAACGGTACGAGCCAGTATTTACGCGCCTAGCGGTCGTCAAGGTATCGCTTCGGCTGGCTTGGTATCAACACGTACCGTCACCATCTTAGCCCCATCTTTCATATCGAAGAGCCTATTAGCACGCGCTCGGGCCGGCGGATTCTCTGGTGATTCTATTTCTTCGGCGAGCCAGCAACTCTGACGAACCCAATGTTATGTGATCCATCGTTTTGGGACCATGTTGCGGGATCTGGATCGATTATCGTGTAGGTCCCGGCGGGCAGGGTGATGCCAGGATGACACTCCCAGTTCACATTGGCTTTGCCTCCCGAGCCTGCGCTCGTGGTTACACTCCAAGGTCCAAAAACCTTGCCGCTGCTATCCTTGAGACTGATCCCTTTCGAACCGGGAAGTGCTCCCTTCCCATCGTTCCAATGATAAGTTGCTATGAACGTGATGAGGTAAGGCGCATCAATAGTGAATGTTGTGTCTTTGGTCGGACCGTTCTTGACACCGCAAATATTCCAATTATCGAAAATGTAGGTTCCCGATGGCGCGGAGAGCGCGCACCTGGCTGACGCCATCCCTGGCTTTAGACCACTAGTTAGGGCTACGCCCGGAGGACTCAACACATAGGCGGTCAGATATTTCGAACCCTTGTAATTACCGGCGCCGACAATCTGACAATCATCATTGATGTCGTTTGCGGTTTTGAGTTCCCAAGCGGAATCAGCAGTCATAAGGGTGTTAACATCAATCAGCACTCCGTCATTATAAAGAACGCCATGAGAAATGGGAGCGGTGCTGCCACCCTCGAAGATGGGTTTATATAGAGTGGGCAAGAATGTGTCACCAATTACGCATCCCTTTTCGTTAATCGCCTGGGCGACGCTGTTCGTGTACGGAGGTATAATTCCAATATCTTTTATGACACCATCCTTCCAAACAAATCCGTGAATCGTTCCTCCTCCTTTTTTCAAATTCGAATAGCCAACAACTGCGTCGGTAGAATTAAGCCCGAACGCCACGCTGTGATCGCCGCCGGGAAGCGTGCCAAGGTCGATCGGGATGCCTGAGCCGAGCCAGAGAAAAGCGTGAATGGCGCCGAAATGTTCGCCCTTGCCCACGATGTGCCCCGCGTCATTGATGCCATAGGCGGCAGTCAGTTTCCAGCCGGATCCTGGAGGGAGCAACGTGTTGATATTGATCATCGAATGATCCTTGCTCGGCCAAAGCGCGGCCCATCCAATGGGGTAGATCGCGGCGATACTGGGCTTGCCACTTGCGGCGATTCCGACTACGTCGTCGTGAATGTTTATTCCAAAAGCTTGACCGCTACCCTCCGGGTAAGGAGGCGTGGGCAGGTTAAGCATCTTCGAGCCGTCAAACAAGAATGGGTAAGTAAACGCGAGCGGCGCAGGTGGAATGTACCAATTTCCGACCACATGACCTGAAGCGTTTACTCCATAAGCGAAGCTGCCGACGCCGCCGGCCGGAAGCGAAGGCCAACTCAGGTCATTCTTGGCGATCAGCGGCGAGTCAAGGGGATATATGCTGAACGCGTGTGCCTCCGATGCGACGGGTGCGAGCTTACCATGTGAGCCGCCGACTGTGTCCTGACTGTCGTTAATGCCAACGGAGATACCATAGTTCGTAGGATCCGGCGGGGGCAGAGTGCCCAGATTAGTAATTGTGTACGTTCCAAGTGAGATTGGACAACACGGACTTGGGCTGGGCGATGGAGTCGGAGTCGGACTCGCCGGCGGGTGGCCGCCGGGACTTGGAGTCGGGGTCGGAGGTGGAATAAGCGGGACGCCAGGCCTGACAGCACCTGAAGGGCTGGCAGTTCCTTGCGGACCACCGGCAACTGGACCACTTGGGCCAGCTCCAACGCAAGACACAGTCGCGGTTGCTCCCCATGCGCCGGCTTGATTGGCCATCACCGAGAAATTCTGATGATAGGTTCCGTCAGCCCGCACATCGGCGGGATGAATAATGAAGTGTTGATTGTCTCCGCCGCTAATGCTGACGATGCCCGGCGTGTCATTCACTAAATCGAGTGAAACGTCTTGTTGGATTCCCGCCACCAGTGCCACAACTTCCATTGTGGTCTTTTGGTTGCGGAGCAGATTCGTATTCGGCGACGAAAGGTTGACACCAAGATTCATGAATGGGCCACTGACTTGATTGCCCTGTTCACTGTATCTGATTTCCGTTTGACCTGCTGTCTGCGAAGTATTTTGCAGCACGCGCATTCGCGGAGATTCAGCCAAGGGTTGAAGCTGCGTTCCACCTATCGTGCAGGAATCGGTTGGCGCGATGATGCCATCGCAATGGTCCATCACCACGACGTTTCTTCCCATCTGTCCGCAGGTTGGAAGTTGCGGAGTCTGAGCAACGGGAGACGTGCTTTGCGGGCTCGGCATCGTCGTGCTGCAAGCTTGCTTGTCATTCACCATCACGACGATGAATGGCGTCTCCGCGTTAACGTTGGGCTGAATAGTTCTGGTAAACATCTTTTCGGCTGCAGAGACTGGTTGCCCGCCAATCACCAACACAACCTTGTCAAGTTCACGCCGATACCGCGCCCGCTGCCTCTCATCTTTTGCCGCCACTTCCGTTTGCACGCTGCCAGTGATGGTGTCTCCAGCGCTCATATCGTCAGGAAGATTGACGATAATCTTGCTGCCGTTCGGTAGGGTGAACGTCTCGGTATTCAGACCGGGGGAGCTTTTGAAATCGAACTTATAATCGAGACCGAGTTTGAATTTTGGGGAGCGCGCCGGGCCAGGTGATGGACTCGGGCTCGGCTTTGAGTCAGCGCGCCCCAGATCGCCGACGATACTTTCAGGCTTGTCCGGCGAATAGTCGTGAATCGGATCAGGGCCCGAAGCAGAATTGATGAACTCAGTTTGCGACGCAGTAGCTGGTTTCCCTTCGTGAGTCTCGGGATCATAAACTTCGTCTTTAGCTGTGCCTTTCTTGTCCGCATCATCCGTATAGGTAATGGTCCGCTTCTCTGAGCCATCTGGAAGTAGGGGTAATCCTGAATATGAGATCACAAATGAAACAAGGCGTCCTTTACTGTCATAGACCCACATCGCATCGCTGCCGCATTCTTTGTCTCCACAGAAATAAGTGCTCGAAGTGCGGGGCTTTCCCTCCTTATCTCGCTTAACAACTTTGATGACTCTGCCCTTAGCGTCCCTCACGGTTTCTTTCGTGCCGCCCTCACCGTAGGTGTTGTCGGGTTCGGAAGTCGTCTGGGTGCCATCCTTGTTAATACAAGTCTTTTGTGCTGACGCGTGCAGATCGAAAATGAATTCGCCGCCGATGAGAGAAAAAAAAGTGAACGCGACCAGAGTAAGCAACGGCATCAGGTGCGATCGTTTCATAAAGGGATCTCCTGCGACCTCCCGGTCTACGGAAAATCTGGCGTGCGTGCGCGGAATCTGGAAACTGTGCGATTAGTCAGTCCCGTAAAGCAGCTTGATGCCGCGCACGATATATTTACGCTAAGCTCGGTGTCAACGGTTTGGACCAGACGCTCGTCCACAGTGAGTTTTGAGATTTCTTTCGGTAATCTCAAAAATGAGCGTTGGTTTCCGGGCCAAGATTGGCATGATTACTTCCGTGCCATGTCGATAAACGTTTGCGCCGCACGACCGAGGTGTTTGTCTTTTCGATAGACGATCTTCAGTTCGCGATTATATTGAGAGCTTGAACGCGCACTGCGACTAAGCTCTTGGCCCTTAACTCCGTTGCAACTCGGGATCGCCTTCATTTCCAGCCAGGGGCTCTCGGTGCGCTATGAACGAGTGGCTCCCTTGCTGGAGACTTTGCGCATCGCCCACGGCGATGGCTCTTACCACAAACGGCTAGCGGCGTTGGCCAAAATCGATTTGCTCATCCTCGACGACTTTGGCCTGAAACCCTTAACCCAAGCAGAGCGCCTGGATCTGCTGGAGCTCATCGACGATCGCCACGGCCAGCGCTCCACTTTAATCATCGGGAACTAATGACACTACTCGGCAACCGCAGTGGAGCGGGCCTTGATCCTTCAAGCCTTCTTTCCAGTTTCCAGAACGCGGTCCTAACAGCTACGGAAGTGGGCCACCCGTTGCATAGCCACTGTTGTCGGCGGCATCCTTCTGACACGGATCGTTTGGGTTAACCCAGGTGATTCCTTCGATAGTGCGGATTGGAACCGCCAAGGAATTCACATCTAAAACCTGGAAGTGAAGATGTGGTCCAGTAGCGTTTCCGGTGTCGCCGGATTTGCCGATCAGGGTACCTCGTACTATCGGAATGCTACTGCGGGCCACCTCAACAACCGACAGATGGGCGTAATAGCTTCGACTGCCATCCGCATGCTCGATTCGCACTAAGTTTCCATAGCCTGCTAATTTTCCGGTCGCCTTTCCAGCGAAGCTCACTGTTCCATCATCTGCGGCGTAGACTGGCGTGCCAATCGGCATTGCGAAGTCGATCGCTTCTGCTTGGGCAGCGGTAGTGTGGTTCCCGCATCCGGGGCCTTGCGAGATAGGATACGTGCCGACAAATGGGAGCCGGAATGGCAGCGGCGGAGAGGTAAGGTCAGTTGGGGAGAAGTCTCCGTCGGTGTAGGCTATGTAATCGACATAACTCTCGGTATCACGCTCGAAGAATAATTGAATTCTAGGGCTTACAAATGACGTGCTTCCTGGGTTAGTGTTCCCGCTCCACACCAATAAGCCATCGACGAATACTCTAATGATTCCTGCTGAAACGTTACGTGTCAGGCGAAAGGTATGATAGTCCGCTGTGATCGGGAACTCCGGGTAAGGGTTGAACAAGGTGTTAACGTTGGGGTCCTCGATGATTACTTTACCTTGCCAGACGTGGATCGAGATGCCGCTTCGGGTACCGCCACCCGGCAGCGAATACACGCAGCCAAACACCTGGCCCAGGCATGGGCCATCGAGGCAGGTAGGTGAAGCTACGACTTTGCTCCGTATCTCCAGGGTAAGCGAATCACTGTCGATAATTGAATCATCGGCACCGGTCCGGAAGTATTCAAATTTGCCAACGTTAGTAACGTGCAATTGCCCATTGGCAATCTTCGTGTCCACACTGCCTTTGCCCTGGGCGGGATCCTTTTGAAAAGTCCACCGATCAATAACGGGAAGGTCAGTCGGCTTCGTATTGGCATAGTAGACATAATCCCAACCATCAACCATCCGAGCGGTCACTGGTTTGGGAGTTTCAATTGGAACGAAAAGCACGAGCACAAGGGCGATTCGCGTAAGCGATCGTTTTATTCGCCGGCGAAATTGTGGTTTGGTTCGCAATCTGAGAGGAATGTTAGCGATTCGGATAATCGACATTGGGGGTCTCCTTTCCTCGATCTCAGTTCATGAGACCGGTGGTGGGTTGCGGTAAGAGCATTCAGCACATCAACGAAGTAAATGCAGCGCTGAGAAGCAGTGAGCGGTTCGTCGAGGCACTTGCGCAAGAACTAGTAGGATGTAGTCGAACCGTAGCCGGTTAATAGTTGAAGGTGTGGCGAAAGTCAAGCAAAACCGGGACATTTCACGTGCCAAGAAAACTGGACATTTTCATTTGCTGACAACACTGTGGTTGCCGAGTAGTGTTCATGTGCTCCACAAAAAGAAACTAAACCTACACCGTTCAAGCCGTCTGATCGTGATGTCCGTGACAGGAAAGTTACACACAACAAGGATGAATGTACGAACTGTTACGACAAATCAAGTCACAAAAAACTTGAGGCCACCTTCAGAGGTGGCCTCTTCTTCGTTTTTATTAAGGAAGAAGGCGAAGAGTGATAAGCCGTACCGGTTTCGCAACCTCTACAGAGAACTCAACGAGGAGCTGCTCCTAGACAGTTGGCGGTTACTGCGGAAGGACGCAGCCTTAGGCGTTGACCGTGTAAGCGCCGCTGAATATGAAGCTAACCTCGAAGAGAACATCCATCAATTGGTGGCACGACTGAAGCGGAAGCGTTACCGGGCCAAGCTGGTAAGACGGCATTACATTCCGAAGGGCAACGGAGACATGCGCCCGCTCGGAATACCAGCCACCGAAGACAAACTGCTGCAACTGGCAGTAAAGCGCCTGCTGGAAGCAATCTACGAGCAGGACTTTCT
>Ga0075425_100006644_pt1 | contig 12149 bp, 7 predicted proteins | sample SoiMethybrSBSTD4_FD_75300 | JGI IMG/M metagenome (GOLD analysis project Ga0075425, IMG submission 75300) | Bulk soil microbial communities from a Populus tree surrounding site in Tennessee, USA - Soil MetaG P. TD hybrid SBSTD4 | ecosystem: Environmental > Terrestrial > Soil > Tree plantation...
CAACGCTCGTGACGACGCGAAACAACTCGTGGGTGTTCGGCGTCGGCAACGACTACGACAAGCCGATTGCGCGCACCCTCGGGTCCGGTCAGACGCTCGTCCATCAGTATCTGCCGCCTGTTGGAGACACGTACTGGATGCAGCGCACCACGAATGCGGTGCCGCTCACCGGCACGAGCGTGACGATCAACGCGACGGCGCCGGCCGGCGACCGCTACAACCTGACGATTTGCGAAATTCGGCAGCCGATACCGTGATGACGATTTCCCGCCGGCATCTGCTGCGACGACTCGGTGCGGCAGCCGCCGCCGCGTCGGCCGTGCCGTCGCTCACCGCAGCCGCAGCGGAGGGGCCAGCCGACGGACTGATTCGCCTCGATCGGAACGAGAATCCGTACGGACCATCGCCAAGAGCGGTCGCGGCGATGCACGAGGCAGCGCAGACAGCCGCCGATCGCTATTCGGATGCCGAGGCAGAAGCGCTGCGGCAGCGGCTCGCGCGCGTCCACAGCGTGCCCGCCGACCGCGTGGTCCTCAGCTGCGGGTCGAGCGAAATCCTGCGCATGGCCGCCGACGCCTTCCTCGGAGCGGGCCGCTCGGCCGTGATCGCCCAGCCGACGTTCGAACCGATTCGCGTCTGCGCGCAGCGCGCTGGGACCACCATCGTCGCGGTTCCGCTGCGCCTGGACTACTCCCATGATCTGACGGCGATGCTCGCGCACAGCGATGCCGCGACGGGTCTCGTCTACATCTGCAATCCGAACAATCCGACGGGCACGCTGACGCCGCGGCGCGATCTCGAGGCGTTCATCCGTGAGCTGCCCGAGACCACGCACGTCCTGATCGACGAGGCCTATCATCACTACGCCGGCGCATCAGCGGACTACGCCTCGTTCATCGATCGGCCGATCGACGACAACCGCCTCATCGTCGCGCGTACTTTTTCGAAGATGTATGGGCTGGCGGGGCTGCGCGTCGGGTATGCCGTCGCGTCTCCTGAAACCGCGCGTCGACTCACCGCCTGCCGGCTTGCCGACAGCGTGAATGTCATGGCAGCCTGCGCCGCCGTGGCCGCGATCGACGACCAGGAACACGTGGCCAGGAGCGCCAGCCGAAACATCGACGACCGGCAGGAGTTCGTCAACCAGGCCCACGCTCGGATGCTGAAGCCGATCGACTCTCAGACGAACTTCGTCATGATGAACACCGAGCGCCAGGCCATCGACGTCGTCGAACGATTCAAGCGCGACGGCATTCTCCTGCCGACGCCCGTCGCGGGGTTCGACAAGCATATCCGCGTGTCACTGGCTCGTCCCGCCGCGATGCAGGCGTTCTGGGAGACATGGGACGTGATGAACGTCCGTCACTCGTCGATGTAGCGGCGGTCTTGTCGGGTCAGCCGTTATCCGGCCGGTGAAAGCAGTTGCTCGATCTCGATCAAGGGGCAGCTCGCCGACTTCTGCCTCGCGACGATCCACGGCGCCATGCTGATGGGAAACGTGAAACGAAGCAGTCAGCTCGTCGAAAGCGTCGTCCAGGAAGCGATGAGCCACATCAGGCGCTACACACAAACAGCAACCTGACCGATCAGCACCAGATCGTCAACAACCCGCTTGACATCGCGATAGCATCGTCACCGTCACCGCACGCTGAGGTGCGTGTGGTCGATGTACATGTACTGCTCCGCAGGCGGCGCGGTCTCGAGCGTCGGTGCGTACTGCAATTCCAGAAAGCCGCGTTGAGGAGGATATTGAACGGTGGTGTGATCGCCGTTCAGGATGCCGTCCACCCACCAGCGGATGATTCCATCCCCCGAGACGCCTGGCGTCGTTTCCCACCGGTAATAAAACTCGATACGATGCCATTCTCCCGGATTGATCCGGGTCGCGGCCACGTTGGGATACCAGACCTGCTGTCCATTTGGCGCCCAATTGCTGGTCGCGGTGATCTTGTAAGGCGGGCCCTGTACTTCGGGGTTGCATTCCTCCGGCCAGACACACGGATGTGAGAAGCCGGTCGACACCTGCCCCAAACCGTCTCCGCCAAAGAGGTAGGTAATCTGGCCGGCCGTGCCAGGGCTCGGCGTCCAATTCGGCGACAACTTGATCCACCACGCCGTGTAGATCTCGTCGGCGCCGGGCAACTCGATCCAGTGCACGCTCGGCTCGCTGCCGTTCTCCATGTCGGTGGTGAAGATCATTCGCAACACGTTCTGCGGCGAGAAGCGGGCGGTGGCGTCCGCGACGATGTCGGGGTCCTTGGAGCTTCCACGTCGCAGCCAGCTCCAGCTTCCTGTTAAGTCGTCCCAAGGCTGATCGTTGAGTTGGATGAAGCCAGCCGGCTCGTTCGGCCACGCGCCAGTCTCGGCCGCCGGGGTTCCCGACCATGAAGGGTCGCGATCGGAAAAGCCATTGTTAGTGAGCTGTGTCACGCCGGTTCCGTCCGCGTTCATGACGTAGATCTCGCCGTCGCCGTCGCGGTTGCTCGCGAAGGCGATCTTGCTGCCGTCGGGCGACCAGGCGGGTTTTCCGTCAGAGGCCGGACTGTCGGTCAGCCGCCGGACAGCGCTCCCGTCGGCGTTCATGACGTAAATCTCGTGGAACGTACCGTCGTCGCGCGTGCTGGCGAAGGCGATCTGCGTTCCGTCGGGCGACCAGGCGGGGTCCTGGTCATAGCCGACGCTGTTGGTCAACCGCGTCGCGCCCGTACCGTCGGCATTCATGACGTAGATCTCGACGTTACCGCTGGGGTCCTTCGTAAACGCCAACCCATCGCAGGCGGGAGACCACGCGGGTTGCCTGTCAAAGGAGGCGTTGTCGATCGTCACACGGGTGATGCCGGTCCCATCCTCGTTCATGGCGAAGATGTCAGGGAAGTTCTCGAGGTAGCGGTCGCTCTCGAACGCGATCCGGTTGCCGCACCACGCCGGCCGCGTGCTTCCCAGGTGGGTGGTGGTCGTCGTCAGTCGTGTGACTCCGGTGCCGTCCGCATTCATCACGTAGATCTCGAACGTGCCGTCGCGGGTGCTCGTAAACGCGATCCGGCTGCCGTCGGGCGACCAGGCGGGCTGTTGGTCGCTGGCGGGGTTATCCGTCAGCCGGGTGACGCCGGTCCCATCCGCATTCATCACGTAGATCTCGTCGTTGCCGTCGCGGTTGCTCGTGAACGCGATCTTGCCTTGAACGATTGACGTGACGCCGCTAGCCTGTGCGAGCACGGCGGTCGGCCCAACGCGATCAAAACTCGTGGCCCACACACCCAAAGCGAAAACGAATGCCCCCGACAGGAAGTGGAAAGTTCGTGAGCACATGTCTCTTCTCCAGCGTCAGCTCAACCGGGATGCTGTCGTGACTGAAAGGGCAAACGCCGTCACTCGCGGCAGATCGTGGCACCCACCACATTCATTTCGAATCACCCGTTCGTGGTGGGATCCATGACACCTTCGTCGCAGGCTGGGAAACCCGCGCTCGAGCTGCCAGCAGCTCGTTCCGCGAGGCGTCAAGGCGGAACGCGGTGGTGTCGCGCGATGTCGAAAGGCGAGCCTCAGCTCCGACATGGAGGCAGCGGCGAGCTCATATCGGGCGCGCCCGAGCAGGAGCCGAACAATGAAATATCGCCGCAGCGGCACAGTGGACGCGGGAGGGTCTTCCAGACACGCCGTGCGCCTGGCTGGTCCGTGTCGCACAACGGCGGCTGACCGATCAGATGCGCAGCGAGAGCGCCCGCCGCCGCCGTGAAGCCGCCGTGGCGGCGGAATGTTCGCTCGCGACCGGGTCCGAAGTCGAGGAAGAGGCCGGAAGCGATCCAGACGACGCGCTCATTCTGCTCTTCATGTGCTGCCATCCGGCGCTGTCGGACGCGTCCGCGATCGCGCTGACGCTACGCGCTGTAGGCGGCTTGACGACGGGCGAGATCGCCAGGTGTTGATGAGGCCTTCTGCGGTCCGGAAATCTCCTGCGGTGTGCAGCCGCGATCGTGCTGAACACGTTGTGTAGTGACGTGACGCTCGGACGTCAGCGGCTGGCCGTGGAACCGACGCGAACGGCGAGCATCGATATCGATCCGCCGTCCACGCCCTCAACGGGAAAGCCGATCGAGTCGCTCTTCTGACGGGTGCCGATCACGTACAAGAGCGGCAGGTAATGATCCGGAGTCGGAATCGAGAGCAGCGCTTCGCGGCCAAGCGATTCGTAGTCCACGAGCGGCTTGTGATCGCCCGCGAGGAGCAGTTCCCTCGCTTCCGTTTCGAAGCGAACGGCCCACTCGTACGGATCGGGCATATGGCGGCCCCACGCGTAGGTGTGCAGGTTGTGAACGAGATTGCCGCTGCCGACGATCAGCACACCTTCTTCTCTGAGCGGCGCGAGCCGCCGGCCGATCTCGTAGTGAAAGGATGCGGGCCGGGTCTCGTCGATGCTCAGCTGCACGATCGGAATGTCGGCCGCCGGGTACACGTGTTTGAGGACCGACCACGTACCGTGATCGAGACCCCACGAATCGTCGAGCGTCACCGGCAGCGGCGCCAGCAGCGCCTGAACGCGCCGCGCGAGCGGCGGGTCTCCAGGCGCCGGATATTGGACCTGATACAGCTCGCGCGGAAATCCACCGAAATCGTGAATCGTCCGCGGCGCGGTACTTATGGTCACACCCGTCCCAGGCACGAACCAATGCGCGGAGATCGACAGAATGGCACGCGGCCTGGCGGTCTCGGCTCCGACGCGCCGCCAACCTTCGGTGTAAACGTTGTTCATGAGCGCGTTCATCGGGTTGCCGTGTCCGAAGAAGATTGCGGGCAGGATGTCGGCCATTGTCGTAAACCCTTTACGTCAAAGATCTCGCGGACATCGAGCGTCTGGGTCGGCAGCCGAAGCAGCGGTGAGCGGAGGCGTCAACCGTGTCGGACGACAAAGGCCATTCGCCGTCGATACAGATTGAGTCGGTCGCGAATGGCGCCGGCCAGTCGCGCGTTCGCGGCGCCATCGGCGATGCGCAACGCCTCCGAGGCTGTGGCCACCGCGGCATCAAAACGACCGTCGCGCGCGTATGCCGCGGCCAGGACGTCGAGCGCATCGGCATTCTCCCGCCCGGTCAGCGCGACGGCGCGTTCCGCGAGCTGAATCGCCTCGGCCGGGCGCCTGATCGCGGCGTCCTGGTGCGCACTGAGCAGCCAGGCAAAGTTGATCAAGCACGGCACCGATTCGGCCGCGACGCGCAGCGCCGCGCGATATTCATCGATCGCCTCGGCGGGCCGATTCGTTTCCGTCAGCGCGCGCGCGAGACTGCAGTGCGTGAGCGCCAGCGTATCGTCGCTCTGCAATGCCACGCGGTACTCGAGAATGGCGGCGTCGAGCTCGCGCCTCCGATACCACGCGTTCGCGAGCGCGTTGTGCGCCGGCGCATAGGACGAATCGAGGTGAATCGCTTCCTGGTACCGCGAAACCGCTTCAGTCTCCCGGCCGAGCGCCTCCAGCGTCACGCCGACGTTGTACTGCGCCGCCGGCGAGCGCGGTTCGAGCCGAGCCGCCGCGGTGAAGTGCGCCAGCGCCTGCTCGAACCGGCCCAGCTCGCGATAGATCGACGCGGCATCGTTGCGAAGACTGACGTAGTCCGGTTCGCGCGCGACCAGGACCTCCATGCCGATCGCATCCTCTTCGGTCATCTTGCGGCGGGCCGCGTCCGTCAGTCGCTTCCGATCGTTCTCGTCACGCGTCAACAGCTGGATCCACACGTCGGCCATTTCGTCGGAGGATCGCCAGCCCCACGACACGCGCAGCGGCGGATGGTCCGGGTTCCGCACGTTGTGCATCGAGTTGTCGAACACGTACTCCATCTCGAGCGCCGTTCCCGCGGGTAACGCGATCGGCACTGCGAGACGATATTGATCCTGCCAACTGAAGTCCCAGTCACTGATGCGAAGGAGCGATCGACGTGAGCCGTCGGGCAGCGTCGCGGACGCGCTGACCGAACGAGCGCGGTAATGCGCGTGCGGCTGGACGGCGACGACCTCTGCCGCGACGGGCAAGCGGAACGAATCGACGACGCGATAGTCGGAGGCGCCAGCCGGGATGTCGAGATTCTGTCGCCCGAGACGGACAATCGCCGGCGTCCGCGCCGGCGCATGGTCGGCGAAGTACACGCCGATCAACGGCGCGACGCGTTCGACTCGTCCAATCGGCCGCATGTGCATCTGGACCACGAGATCGGTTCCGCCGGCGAGGCGCCACGCGAGGTCGCTCGAGGGCGGCGCCGCTTGACCGGGAGTCCAGCCAAGAAAATGTCCGTCCGGGTACTCGGCTGAGTGGAGAATCACACCCTCGTACCCGGGCTCGGGGTCGGCGTCATCGAGCGCGCGCGATGCCTGCGTCGGATCGATGCGAACGTTGGCGTGGTGAACGCCGCGGCTGCGCGGGCGAAACTGGAACGCGCGCACGTATCGTGTTCCGCCATCCGGCACGGTCACGACGAAGTTCCGAAAGACGTCACCGCCGTCGGCGCGCAGCACATAGGCCGGCAGTGCGATCACGAGATCGGGCTCGCCCCACAGCCATCCCCCGGTTGTCGACGGCGGACGAGGAAGCTCTTCGCGGCGGCCTTCGGGTGCACCAGCCTTCACCCAGCGATCGATCAACGCGATCTGATCGCCGGTGAGACGACGCTCGCCCGCGAACCTTGGGCCGTCGGCGTCGGGCTTCCACGGCGGCATGTATCGCTTCGCCGTGACCTCGGCGATCTGGTGAGCTCGTCGTCGAACGTCGTCGTAAGTGAGGAGGCTGAACGGTGCGTCGCCATCCGGCTGGTGACAGGCGGCGCACTGGCCGTAAACGATGGGGGCAATATCTCGTGTAAAGGTCGGCGGTTCGCTTTCAGCGGCGCTGACCGCCCACGCGAGGAGCACCGCCGCCGCCGAGACCCGCTTTTGCACGTCGCCTGAGAATAGCGCGACTGACACGGGCTTTTAACAATTTGAGCGGAACTGGCGCGCCGTGGCGGTAGAGTAACGTTCGCCAACCGGGCCAAGGAGGTCGCAATGCGGCGATTGACGGGTCTGCTCTGCGTGACAGTCCTGGTGAGCGTGGTTGCCCCGGCACGTTCGTTCGCGCAAGCCACCGGCATCGCCGGCGTCGTGCGCGACACGACCGGCGCGGTGATGCCGGGCGTCACGGTCGAAGCCAGCAGCCCTGCGCTCATCGAACAGGTGCGCACGGTGACCAGCGATTCGCAAGGACAGTACAAGATTCTCGATCTGCGGCCGGGCACTTACACCGTGACGTTCACGCTGCCTGGCTTCTCCACTGTCAAGCGCGAAAACATCGAGCTGCCGGCGACCTTCGTCGCAACGGTCAACGCGGACCTCCAGGTCGGCGCGCTGGAAGAGACGGTCACCGTCGCCGGCGCCAGCCCCGTCGTCGACATGCAGAACGTCATCAAGCGCCAGGTCGTAGCGAAAGAGACGATCGACGCGATGCCGACCTCGAAGAACTGGTCGACGATCGGGGTGATGACGATCGGCGTCAGCAGCAACCAGAACGACGTCGGCGGATCGGCCGGCGAGCATCAGAACCAGCTCAAGGCGCACGGCGGATCGTTCAACGATCGCCTGGTGCAGCTCGACGGCCTGATGAACGCGAACATGGCGTGCAACTACTCGTGCACCGGCATCTCGACCAACGACGGATCGACGCAGGAGCTGAGCTACGAGTTCGGCGCCATCTCCGCCGAGGTCGCCGGCGGCGGCGTGCGCGTGAACATCATCCCCAGGGACGGCGGCAACCGGTTCAGCGGCTCCGGCTTCTTCAACTACGCCAACGATTCGCTGCAGGGCAACAACATAGACGACGAGCTGATCCGCCAGGGCGTCCCGACCGGCGACAGTATCCTGCGCATCCACGATCTCAGCGGCGCGTTCGGCGGGCCGTTGAGGAAAGACAAGCTGTGGTTCTGGACGGCGCACCGCTTCTGGGGCTACAAGCAGATCCGCACCAACACGTTCTACGAGAAGAACCCGTTCGACTTCGTGTACGATCCGGATCCGACGCGCCCGGGCACCGAATCGCAGCACAACGTCAGCGACGACATCCGCCTGACCTGGCAGATGACGCCGCGCAACAAGTTCTCGGCGTATTACAACTACGCGCCGCGCAACACCAACCACTGGACGCTGGGCAGCACGATTCAGCCCGACGCGTCGAACCTGCAGAACCTGCCGATCAACCACTTCGAGAGCTTCACGTTCCGCTCGACCATCACTTCGAAGGCGCTCTTCGAGGCGGCGATGGGAAATACCAGCGAGACCTGGACGCGCGAGCCGGTCGAAGACTCCGACACGTCGCGCGGCTATCCGGTCACCGAGCAGACGACGGGCATCAACTTCCGCGCGTATGCGGCGAACTTCTCCCGCAACTACACGTCGCTGCGCTCGTATCGGAGCGCGCTGACCTACGTCACCGGATCGCACGCGCTCAAAGTCGGCTTCAACCTCCAGGAAGGGCCGGCCGACACCGACGTCTACACGATGAAGGACACCTTCATTACCGTGCGCCAGGGCCAGCCGTTCCAGGTGACGGTGCGCACGACGCCGTACACGACGCACGAGAAGCTGATTGCCGACCTCGGCGTCTACGCGCAGGACACGTGGACGATCAACCGTACGACGATCAATGCCGGCCTGCGCTGGGATTACCTGAACAACGCGGTCGGCGCGCAGGATGCGCCGGGCGGCACCTGGATCGGACCGCGCCACTTCGACGCGCTCAGCGACGTGCCGAACTTCAACGATCTGTCGCCGCGCCTCGGCGTCACCTACGATCTCTTCGGCAACGGCAAGACGGCGCTCAAGGGGACGCTGAGCCGCTACGTCCAGACGTCGACGGTCGGATTCGCGCGGCTGCTCAACCCGCTCAATACCTCGGTCAACACCGCGACGCGGCCGTGGACCGACTCGAACTTCGACGGCATCCCGCAGGCGTCCGAGCTCGGCCCGCTCAGCAACAACGCGTTCGGGCAGGTGAACATCGCGACCCGCTACGATCCACTGACGATCTCCGGCTTCGACAATCGCCGGAACAACTGGGAAGTGTCGGCGACCCTGTCGCACGAGTTGAGGTCGCGCGTCGCGGCGGAGCTCTCCTACTTCCGGCGCGCGCAGGGTCACTTCACGACGACCGACAACCTCGACGTGGCGCCGAACGACTTCCAGCAGTACTGCGTCACCGCGCCGCGGGACCCGCGGCTGCCCGATGGCGGCGGCAACCAGATCTGCGGCCTCTACGACATCACGCCGACCAAATTCGGCGTCGCGACGAACAACCTCGTCACCTTCGTCGACAACTTCGGCAAGCAGACGGAGGTGTTCAACGGGATCGACTTCGCGGTCAACGCGCGGATCCGCGCCGATCTGTTCGTCACCGGCGGGTTCGCGACCGGGAACACGCACTTCAACGCCTGCGACGCGTTCGTGGACAATCCGCGAACCGACTTCGGCATCTCCGCGACCATTCCCGGCGCCGGCGTGGCGCCTTCGGCGGGCACCGGTCTGGTCTTCGCCTACTGTGATTTCAACACGAGCTGGTTGAGCCAGGTGAAGGCGACGGGGTCGTACACGCTGCCGTGGCAGTCGATTCAGATCGGCGGCGTGCTGCAGAACCTGCCGGGGCAGCAGATTCTGGCGAACTGGAACATCACGCAGGCCGACGCCGCGGCCGGCACGCTCGGACGGCCGCTGTCGGGCGGCGCGAACACGTCACGCGTGGTGCCGCTCGTCAAGCCAGGCACGATGTACACGCCGCGCCGGACGCAGCTCGACCTGCGCGTGTCGAAAAACTTCAACCTGAACGCCGGCCGTCGCGTGCAGGTGATGGCCGACATCTTCAACGCGTTCAACTCCAACGCCGCGGTCGGCGCGACGTCGAACGCGGGCGAGCCGCCGGCGGCGATCAACACGACGTACGGACCGTCGTGGCTGAAGCCGTTGAACATCCTGCAGGCGCGGTACGTCAAATTCGGCGCGCAGCTGCAATTCTAGGCACAAAGGGCACAAAGGGCACAAAGGGCACGAAGAACAGGACGACTAGATTTTCTTATTCTTTGTGTCCTTTGTGCTCTCTGTGTCCTTTGTGCCTACGATCTGAGCGTAGTGGACGAGGAAATCGCGCCACAGAAACCAGTAGTGGCGACCGGGGATCTCGCGATACGTCGTGTTGAACCCGTCCTTCTTGACCAGCTCGGACAGCGTCACCGTGCGTTCGCGGGCCATGTCGGTGGTGCCGGCGCCGAGCCAGTAGAACTTCACGCCGCCAGCCTTGACGGCCTCGAGCTGTTTTTGGAACGTCTCGTCGACGGCCTGCGGACCGGAGCTGAAGACGCCGATGTAAGCGAACGTGCCGGGATTGTTGTTGGTCGCGGCGAGCGTGTGACCGCCACCCATCGAGAGCCCCGCGATCGCGCGGTCGTCCTTGCTGGCGAGCACGCGGAAGCGCTTTTCGACAAACGGAACCACATCCTTCACGAGACTTTCCGGATACGAGCCGGCGTATGGCTGCGGGGCGCCGCCGCGGCCGCCTGGAGCTCCCGCGCGTCCGGCAGTCGCTTGTTCCGCCTGAACCGGCGGCGGCGCCGGCGCCTGAACGGACTGCCTCGCCGGCGTGGGGCCGTAGCCGAAGCCCTGCGACACGGTTTGCGTGGCGTTGCCGTTGGGCATCACCACGATCATCGGCTTCGCCTTGCCGGCGGCGATGAGGTTGTCCATGATGATGTTCGCGCGGCCCATCGTGAGCCACGCATCTTCGTCGCCGCCGCCGCCATGCAGCAGATACAACACCGGATACTTCTGGCTGCTCGTCTCGTACCCCGGCGGCGTGTACACCATCATGCGACGGTTCGCGAGCTTCAGCGTCGGCGAGGGATACCAGACCGCCTGGACGGTGCCGTGCGGCACGTCCTTGAAGTCCCACCACTCAGACTCCGATCCTGAGATCATCAGCAGATTGTCGTAGCGCGCGCCGTCGCGCTGCGTTTCCGCGTTGTTCGGATCGAGCGCCTTCACGCCGTCGACCAGGAACCAATAGCCCCAGAGCTGCGGCGCGAGCGGGCCGACGGTCGTGGACCAGACACCGGCCTCGTCTTTCGTCATCTTCAGATTGGTGCCGTTCTCCCAGCTGCCGTTGAGCGTCACTTCCGAGGCTTTCGGCGCCAGCAGGCGGAACGTCACGGTACGGTCCGCGTGGATGTCCGGCGAACGCAAAGGCGTCGGACGAGCGGCGCCGGCAGGCGGCTGCTGTGCGACGAGGGATGCGCCGATCATGAGCCCGATCGCTGCGACGGTTCCCGACAGACGTGCACAGAAGGAGATGCTCATAGATGCCTCGCTGGGTCGGTATTCTAATCCCGCTGAGCAGTTGAACTGGCGACACCCACCACCACCGCTCGTCCTGAGCCTGTCGAAGGACGAGTGCTGCGCTCATGGTTCGACAAGCTCACCATGAGCGGCGTTCAGTCGCGCGCCTGGTTCGACAAGCTCACCATGAGCGGCGTTCAGTCGCGCGCCTGGTTCGACAAGCTCACCATGAGCGGCGTTCAGTCGCGCGCCTTGAGCCACTCCGGCTGCCAGAAGATCAACTGCAGGCCGTTGTTGTCCTGAATGCTGAACTGAAGGCCGCCGTAGAACGGCTCGTACAGATCCTCTTCGAATCGTACTTCGGCATGTTCTCCCGACTCCGGCTGGCGTTGGCGGCTCTTGAGCGCCGCGTAGACGTCGCGGACGCGGTCGGTGAAGAACCACAGCGCCACGCCGCGCGGGGCCGGCTCTCGCCCTGGTGACAGCGTGAATTCGCCGTCACCGAACGACAATTTCGCGAACACGAGCTCGCCGCCGTCCTCGTAGCGATCGTCGACCGTGAAGCCGATCGCCTCGTACCATCGAACCGTCGCGCGCATGTCACGGACGGAAAACATCGGCACACTTTTCTTCACCGATGTCGCGGCCGCGGCGATCGTCGCGTGGAAATCCCGCCCCGCGTCGGGCGGCGGCGGTTCCTCGGCGCCGGCCGCTCTCAGCAGGCGCGCCGCTTCTCGATCGCCGCGCAGCAGCGCGATCGCCAGCGGCGTGCGCCCCTTGTCGTCTTTCGCGTCGACGTCGGCGCCGAGCTCGATCAA
>Ga0075425_100006646_pt1 | contig 12147 bp, 13 predicted proteins | sample SoiMethybrSBSTD4_FD_75300 | JGI IMG/M metagenome (GOLD analysis project Ga0075425, IMG submission 75300) | Bulk soil microbial communities from a Populus tree surrounding site in Tennessee, USA - Soil MetaG P. TD hybrid SBSTD4 | ecosystem: Environmental > Terrestrial > Soil > Tree plantation...
CAATGAGCGGGTATAGTTTCACTTTAAAACTAAAGTAAATAAGATGTAAAGTATATTTTCATAAATTGCTTTACAAATATCGAAAGAAAATGCTTGGATTATTGTAAATTATATTGCATCTATGAAGTTTCTTTGATGCTTCTTGACCCTCCATACGAGAAAGAATTTTGGTATCTTTACGAGGCTATCCCACCAATAGCCATGGCCAAACTAAAACCTAACGGTCACTTCGTTTCATTATTTGGAGACACAATGAAACGAAGTTATATGAATATTCTAGAAGCAGGAGGTCTGATATATAATACAGATATATCAATACAACTACAAGGTCCTTTTAGTCATGACCAACATCTACATATTTCAAGGAAGAAAAAAGATTTGTTGTGGTATTATAAGGGGCCAGAGCTGATAACTAATGGTTTATTACAAAACTTCATCCCGTCGGAACGACCAGAAAAAGAACTTCATGAATGGAAACAAAGCACGAAGAAGACAAAAGCAATCATTTCGAAATTAACATTTTCAGATACTGGTGATGTAGTATTGGACTTGACGATGGGAACAAGGACAAATATCAAAGCTGCGTTAAATTGTGGTGCAGACAGAAAAGCCATTGGCATAGAGATTAATCAAGACACATGCGAGTTGGCTAAGGGATACATATCAGGATCCGCAATTAGCGTAGAGGTGTAAATCGATAGCCTCTCAATGTCATGATTCTCTATGGCGATATTATTCTATTGGCGAACAAGAGAGCTCCACATACGTTATGTCGTAGCATAATTCTCCAGGTCTTGGTAGGTTTGGGAGTAGCCAAGGTATTGCAGAATAGGCAATACGACTATCGTTTCTACGAATCGATATAAACAAATTATTGAAATATAATACACTATGTCCAAGCTACATATAGCGGCAAAAGAGAATTTCGCAGGGATTAAGAATATCCGGATAAAGTAAAAAATAGAATGATATAATAGATCACCATCAGCTTTTGGACCAACCCATATGTGACCTTCCCCTTATAATTCATATATCAAGACATTGCAGTAATCGTTTCTGTAATTGTGATAAATTAGTGACAATAGATCCACCAGATGCATTTATCCAGTATTCAACCTGTACGTTAACAATAGCCCCTAAATCGTCGCCCGTTAATCTGAAATCACTTCTATACCCTATAATTTTCTTTCCTTTTGCATAAGCATACCCTATCTCAGAAGCAACTCCACTATCAACATCAGATCCATCAAGAATGGCAACCATAATTTCTACTCGGTTTAACATCTTTTCGTTAGCGAAGGCTATTTTTTTATTTAAAAGTTTGAATGATTGTTTTTGTTTTTTAATGCTGTTTAATGCGTTAATTTTTTTAATTCTTTGAGATATGGTATCAAATACCTCCCATGGATTTAATAGCTCGAATCTATCATTTTGTATGGCTGGGATCATAGTGTTTTTCATAAATTCTCTGCCAGCATCTGTAAAACCGTAAGGACTAGCCAAGTAAATACTCAGTCTGTGAGTAGACACAATCCATCTTTGTTGTAAACATTAAAAAATATTTTTTTTCTCTCCATTGTTGACGTTAAGACGTCTAAAGTATACTAATCTCCAGCCTACTATGTAGTCTACAATTGTTCTTCCTAACAATGCAATTAAAAAAATTAAATTAATATACAACTCATCGAATTGATGCAACGGATGAAATATCATAAACATAATCAAAAATCCGATCATCAAAAAATCAAGATGTATCCATTCTACAGATGAATGGGGATTTTCTTTGTCGTTTGGTGTATATGAAATCTGGTGGATTATGGACCATACTACATCAACTATAAGAAGTGCTATAAACATCTTGGCAAATTGGTCTATATCACCTAAACTCTCGGAGATAAAAAATAGAAGGATGGCTTCAGCAAATAGAAAAATAAAGTTATAGAAGAGCTTTCTTCGGTCTTCCTTTTGTAGGAGCTCGGCAGCTGCGACCGATAAAAAGACTGCTGCGCCATGATAGAATGTAACTGCTATGCTAAAGAAACCAATAAGGAGAAACGTCATTGAAATGGGTACCCCCTTTACATCATAATCAGTTAGTGCTTGGGTAATCGCCAATCCAGCAACAATACCATATATAGTACCTAGAATAATAATCGGATTGTCTCCGCGAATGTCTGGCGGATTATTCCAAGTAGTACCATTGAGCTTGGGCTTGGTATACCAATACCAACTTAACAAGGTGAAGAAAAAGCCTATAATTAACATGACAAATGAGATGGGTAAGTAGAGGCTTCGATCCTTTAGAAATACACTTGACATGCCTATGGGTATGTACACAATGTACACTATCGTGGGTAACCATAACCATAACCATAACCGTGACCGTGACCGTGACTGTGCAACCAAACCCAGAATTTAGGATACTAGCTAAGTTATAAGCTCGATGATTATTTTCTCATAGACCTTGTTAACTAAAAACAATATGGTATATAATTCCGAAATGGGAAAAATCCAAGGAATGATCAGTAGCTATCAGCTTAGTCGACACAGCAAACCTATATTTTCTTAAATCAACTAAGAATTCGTCGAATTGTTGTCAAGTTTCTGTAGCTGTCTTCTACGAAATTAATCTTGTCTCTATCAACTGAGACTTTACTCTAAGATGACTGGGGCATAAATACAATCATTCCTATAGTGTTCAGGCATAAGCAAGGCTGATCTCATCTGAACTACTAACCAGTTTATAGCATTTACTTTACCTCTCGCAACTCCTATGCATATATCAAAAAAGTTAATCAATTAACAGATTGTAAATGAATCGTGCTTAAAGTAGCTTTGGATTTTGACTGTGTGTTAGCAGATACAATAACTGTATGGGTTCAAATTTATAACAAGAAATATGGTAGGTCTATAAAGAGATCAGATATTATAGAATGGAATCTTTGTAAACTTTTAGGAATTTCGGAAGATGCAATGTGGGAGATTTTCCATTTATGTTGGACAGAATGGGAGAATTTACCTCCTATGGAAGACAATATATGCGTTGGTGTTGAGCAAATTCGGAAAATGTCACTAACTGACGTAGTTACATCTGCAAAATTTTCTTATATTGAAAGCATTAGGCTATGGTTAGATAGTATAGGTATAAAGTCGATCAATATATTTTCTAAAAGTGAGAAAGCTGGTCTAGATTATGACATTTTTATAGATGATAATCCATCTACAGCGTTATCTGTTTCGGAATGTGGTAAAATATGTCTGCTTTATGATCAGCCATGGAATAAGAAAGTACATAGTAATAATATAATCAGAATAAATTACCTTTCCGATGCAGTTTCATATATAAATAAGTCAATAACTAGAAGACTTTAAAATATCAACTATCCCCCAATCCTGTAGATTCTATGTTAAATACAGAGTTTCATAAATATATGGAGAAAGGCGACACAACAGAGCGTCATCAAAATAACTGTTTAAAGATGGTCATTGCGTTTGCATTATCTATAGGAAAAATGTTACTCTATATGATATAAAAAGTAAAGAGCAAATTTATTCCTTTTTAGATACTAAAATTAAGAACCAGGAAGAAGATTCTGATAAAAGGTGGATTACTACCTGGAAACATCACTGACGATATAGCAACAGAACCTATACAGGATTTTAATCTATACACCAGGCATTCAAGGTATTATTCATACAAGGAGCAGTATTCGGCTCAGATGCAGCAATAATACAACGAGATTGAAAGACAAACCTAGCTAGGGTGTGTGGTAAATGAGCAAGGATTGCGCGTGGACTGAGGAAGCAAAGACGGAATTCGGCGAGATGTGCCCATATCACAAGGCAATGATAGTCATGTATAACCGAATACCTCCAAAGCCCTATCAGCAGCAGAAGGCTAGGTAGAGTGGTAACTGGAATAACAACATGACTACGGATTTGATTAATCTACGTATCAAGGACTATAATGATAAGAGTGATATCAAAGAAGGGACAGAAGGGTTTTCAATCAATACGGAGACCAAATGAACCAATTTATATTCTTGCAATTTAGCGTCTAGGCAAGATCATCCCAAGCCATTCACCTAACGATTTTTATTGGTCCTCTAGATCCCTTCTTCTTTCATCTTCTCTTTTTCTCTCGTCCCGCAGTCTTTGTGCTTGCCGTTCTTCTTCTAGTTGTCTTTGTCGACGTTCATCCGCTTGCCAGTCATTTAAGTTCATAATGAATACATAAGGATAAAAGAAAGTATTATAGTTATCTAAGAAATGACCTCTACTACTAACTAATTATTATCATTCTCTTACTTTAACTCTTCCAAAGTCCCTGCAAATTCTCTTTCATATTCAGCCGCAGTGTGCTTCTAACATTCTATCATATTGTTCTTGCTGCTGCGGGATGAATACACCTATATCAGATGTGCATGCGAAGTTTAGTAATATAACTGAATGAATGATAAGATACTATACAAGTCAACAAGATATGAGTAGCAATGTTCTACCAATTGATTATAATGATAGAACTAAGCAGTTATTCCTCATATGCATAATGTAGTAGATTGGAATAACAAAGCAGATGGTTCTAAACCGTGGGACTTGAGTAAAACATGGTCTGTAGAAATAGACTACCGGAAGAATATTATTGATAATATAGAAGTTTTATGTTTATTGATTATAGGATGCAGGTTTTTTGACACACATGGAATAGCGTTTAGATAATTAGGATATTGTGTCAATGTAGCGACAAATAAGTAAAAGGATTTTTGACGAAGAGTTATTTTGAGTACTCAATCTTGTGTGTAATTAGGCTTCTGAAAGGCTGGGCATTATCAATGCGGTTGAAAGGTGTGACCGTTTAGCTATATGCAAGGATATATTCTTACGAAATAAATCTTTCTCAAAAATGAAGAATAATATCATAAAGTGTTCTTATTAAGGCATAAGTGATCTCTTTTCCATTAAATGGCAATGAATGAGAATAAAAAATTTGAGGATAAGTTTGACGCAGCACACGGAGTTTTAGCTTCAGGCTATAGCTCTCCAGCACCAGATTTGCACTTTCCTGCCAACCTTAATGGATTTGAGCAAAATGAGGTAGTCAGCAGCGTAACAGAAGCAGTAACGCCATGGAAGTATTGGGGATATGAAACAGGTAACTTTGCAACAGGTTGGGAATGGGGTAAAACCCAAGCTGTTTCTTCTGACCGTCTTGTCACAACGAAGGACAAATTGGCTGAAGGTGATCAGTCACTTCAGGTTACAGTAAAACATGGTGATATCGTGTCGGGTGGCACAAGAGCTGAAGTTGCTCAAACATCTGCCAATAATCCATTTTTTAAAGAAGGCGACATAGTTCATTACTATTGGTGGACATTATTTCCCAGCACCTTCGTTACTTCTAGTCTATGGCATGTGTGGACTCAGTGGCATCAAGCAAGCGACACAGCATGCTGCCAACCAGATCTGCAATTTGTTTTACATGGTAACACTCTCGGGTTACAGGTATACAAAGATTCAAGTACCTCTGACACGATTTGGAATGCACCCTTGCAACTCGGACATTGGTATCGATTTCAGCTAATTGTCAAGTGGTCTACTACAAATCAGGGACTTGTACAATTATGGGTTGATGGTCTGAACGTAGTAAACACATTTCATGTCACTCTCGATCCAAATAGTTCTCCATTTACAGCTTATATGAAACAGGGTCTTTATCGTCACAAAGACATAACCCAAGATCAGATAATCTATCATGATGGAATGGCCTTTCATTATCATTAATCCCAAAATTATACTGCACATAGCTAGAGTTACCAAACTCATCATTTTACGTAGTTCTTTGCAGATGGGGTTGATGTTTATTCCAAATCTAAATAATGCTTAGAGGTGCATAAACCAAGTTCTAGTGCCTGGTGGAAGATTAGCGTGTGCAGTATAGGCTGAAACATCTAAGATTCCCTTCATAAGCTTTCCAATGAGTATAGTAATGCGTGAACTAAATGTTCCTCCTTATCCATCAGGAACTCCAGGCACTTTTGCTCTAGCAGACATTAGTATTCTACAAGATGCTCTATGTAGTGCAAGATTTACAGATATCAAGATTGAAAAACTTAATGTAACCTTTGAGCTTCCTTCTAGGCTTGCTAAAGTTGAAGACTATATCAATTATACTAAAGCTGTAGCCAGTACAATTAAGGCTATGTTAAGTAAAGAATCAGTAAAACGACAAGAAGAAGTATGAAATATAGTAACAGAACAAGTAAAAAATAACTATGCGAATGTTGATCATAGTACTCCTGTAAGAATAGGTAATGAATCTATTTGTGTAACTGCTAAAACTTCAAAATCGATAAGAATTGAATTTCGTTCCATTTCAAATTCAAGTGGTCCTAGTGCCCCCGATATATCCGCACGTTGAGCAATAACCTCATATTTAGAAATGACATTGTGCTCCTGAGATTTTGGCCAACAATAAGTCTGCAAGACATTCCGTAATACGAAATATGAGGTATCAGTTAATAATGTACTTTTATTACTTTCAATTTTGTAGAATTATAAATTAGCACGCCCATTACTATATTTGTCTTAATTTGGTTCACTCCAGTCTCATAATCTCGAAGACTAACTCTAGTTATCTGTTACAGGAGAACGTTTAAGAAGGCGTACACTATCATATATCGATAAAATGTTCAAGAGATAGGATTGAAGTAGTATTCAAATAACCCTGAATAACTGTGCCAAATTATAGATGTGCGCCACTTCTTAACCATTCTCACACATTAATTCTAGTATCATCGTAACCCAGTAGGGTGACGATTTCACAATCTATCTTATTTCATCTTGAAATATATCGTTATCTCCCCACCATTTATGAATCAGTGCAGTATCGTTCCTTGCAAAAATATCTATCCGCTTAGGATTGTCCCAATAAATTACCGATGGAGGCGACGTAATTCTACCGAAATTACTCCAATGCTGCCAGACTCTACCATTATATGTATTATGAAAAAGAGTCCCATTAGTAAGTTGAGCATACATATCTAGGTTAATACTTGAAGGCGATAACGAAATAATTGATGGATTAGATTTAAAAGTATACTCGGTCATTTTCTCTGATCCCATCTGATTCCAGCCTCCATCTTGATATTTATACCACGCATGCCAAATCTTGTTGTCTTTTAGTAATGTGAATAAATCGAGTCTACCCTGTATCGCGGAAATCAATACTGGAGGGTATGCAAGATTCTGTGGAATCGTGTTTATGACAGTGCATTCGAGTATAGTATTTTGGCAAGTTTGACTTTTAAACATAGTAGACCATGAGAATAGATTTGGGAAACTAGGGATAGATGAAGTTTTCAGACAAGTGCTACCAGATGAAGATACCCAGTTGCTCCAGCCCCCTTGTTGAGGATTGTAAGAATTTATACAAAGCGAATTATCCGTACCCAATGCAAGTACATTTAATTTGTTAGGACCTAAGGAAAAAGCGGAAGCAGACGAATTAATCGGATTCTCAAAAGCCTGCCAGTTATGCCATTTACCTGTATAATGATCAAACCAATTTGACCATAACTTTCCATCTACTCCATTTGCAAATATATCTAGTCGTTCTGGGCCCCACGATGCTAGAGCTACTGAAGTATTTGATGGTACAAAATCGCCTGGAATTAGACTAGAAGTGCTGAGCTGCGCCCACCCATCCCAGTCATAATCATAATGTTTGTACCAAAGAACATTATCTGATCCTAAAACAACAATATCCATCTTTCCAGGACCATTAGATATGACTGAAGGATTGGAAATTACAGACATACTTGCAATATTTTTCCAATCGTGCCATGACGGAATAACTGGTCGTTGCGATATATCACTAACTGTGTATCGTAAAATAAAGTCACAATCCGTATTTTGTACCTCAGATAGATCTCTTGCCAAATGATTCGCATTAGAACAATCGATATGTCTTCCAACTCCAAAATTATTCTCAATAGAATAGGCTTTAGCGACTACGCCTATGGCATCATTCTTATCATATTTTATAATCTTCTGTGATAAATCATATGCTCCGGCGAGGAAATCGCCTATGCCAGCCTTAACGGAGACTCCACTATTTCCCCCAACGTCAATACTTATTGGTGATCCCAATACGCGTAGCTCTGGTGAAATATCAGGTAAAGTTACATGCTCATAATCTTCATCATAGCCTGCAGTAACTATTCTTAACGTTGCATTTTCAGGTATATTCACTATAATACTTCTACCTAAAGGAATAAGGCGATCTTGAGGAATGTCAGCTAAGCCAGTTCCATCACTCAAGCTAATTTTTTTTTCATTGACATAGACATCTAGCAGCCATCTAGCAATCCCAACACTGTCATGAGTGTTATGAACTTGAATGGCGTCAAAGTTAACCCTTAGGATCCTTGTATTTTGAACACCACTTATGTGTTGTGCAGGTAAAATAGATACCATCAGAATAAGTAAAATTAAGAAATAGACGCAACTACATGCTCTCCGAGAATGCGACTCATAATTTAGAGATAACATCTGTTAGATCTCATTATAATGCGCAACTTGGTTCGTCATAATCTTCACAATTGTTAATGAATTATGCATTTAATATCATAAAATAGGGAAGAATATAGGGTATTCTGGCGCCTTTAATACTATTTTATCCAAATCTGGTGAATTTAATCTAAAGGTTAAGATAGCAACGGGAACCCTATTCTTATTCGTATAGTTTAGTATTAGGAGTCGTTTTTTAATTCCATGGGTAAGATTTTCTACCCTCCAGCCCATAACTACCTCTTGAAAGAATTGTACCCTTCTCACATTCCAGATTATTTCCAAGGACTACTTTCTCAAATTAGTCTTATTTGCTCTAGGAGGAGTACTTTCTTAATGTACTTGCAGTACCAAGGATTAATAACAGTGAACATGGATAAGATTCAAAATACTATTGACAAAGTTATAACTAGCATTCCTAACTCGATATCTGCCATCACGCAAGCATACGGTCAATTCAATATTGTTCCATATAGTATAGGAGATTTGACTATTCCGTTAATAGGAAGTATGGCAATTGGTATTACTACAGGAATTTTGAGAGGTTGATGGAAGATTGAATCTTGGTATTCTAAATAAGGCGTTCCAGTAAATTTCGATTCCAGAGAATAGCCTCGCTAAACATCGCGTAAGGAAGACAGATAAATTATTTAATTCTCAGAATATATCTATCTCTGGGGTGTCTTGGATTAGGATGCTCGAAATTGACACAATTGATCCAACGTCTCAATGCATGAGGAAGTTAAACTCACGCTTTAATTATCCAGAAAAACTTGAAAAATGTCTAAAAGAATATGATAAAAAGATTGAAGAAGCAATTAACGAGCTTCAAAATTAGGTCAGAGATTTAAGTCGTAAACTTGATTTGCTTACTTCAAATAAGTTTATATCAAGTCATATTCTTCAGAAAGAGAATATCAGCTCCTAGGAGCGGATCAAGGCCCGATTTCTACCATACAATACACAATGATAGAAACAGTAAGTAATTTGAAACGGCATAACAACAATGGTGATGTTTATGGTAATTTCTACCAGATCAAGCAGAACTATTTATCAAATATAGGGTACACGAATTGACAGCACAATTGCGCATTGGTTGATTAGCAGAAATATATCCTGCATTAATACCATCACTGTTGACTGGAGTACCACACATCAAGCAACTCAATTAATTTGATTACTATATCAACAAAGCCGCTGAGAATAAAGCAGTAGTTAACTTTGTTAGAATATATAAATTCCCATTATATGGAAAACTACGTCGTGAACTGGATTGCAGATTACCATTGATTGATACTGGTGTAAATATTGAGAGAAATATTTCTCATGTTGAAATGAATGCACCTGCTCCTCCTATTAAAAGAAATGAAGTGAATGCATCTAATGCTGATGCTAGGATTTGAAGAGCTGTTAAAAACTCAGACAAAACCAGAAAATTCAGCAGGAAGGACATATACTTCCAATTTCTGATAAGACCATAAAGTGGCTAAAATAGACGATTCTTATTGAACCATTAGAACTAGCTCGCCAAGTGAAGTGCCCTACTGCAATATTCCATGTGGATAAAGATTTTCAAGTAAACTTAAATAAAGATGGCAGGAAACTCTATGAATCCATATTATCTAATAATAACATAGATATTAGCTCCGTTACTCTAAAAGATGTTGGTCATTTATTTAGAGTAGAGACGGGTGAATCTACCGTAAAAAGATATACGATGACAGACCTTCCTGCGTTCTTCAATTTGGATTTTGCCATTGATATGGTTATTTTGGAAATCCAGGGCAACAACATGTATGTCTATAGACATTGGAAATGTGGGGAACATTTCTATTCAAGGTCTCTTCATTATATCATAGTAAATAATACGATGGTTTATGTAATCATTAGCATTAATAGGGTGGAATATTATAATAGTAAAAAAAGAGCGTGGATTGTCTTATTCAATTAAGCATCTACATGATAGAATAAAAACGGGAGAGCTAAGCCCAGTTGACTTAATTAAAATTTCCTTAGAAAGGATCAGGAAATTTAATCCGTCATTGAATTCATTTATCACTGTAATCGAAGAGGATGCATACAAAAAGGCCGAAATAGCTGAAAATCAAATCAGGCATGGAATTTACCTAGGTCCACTACATGGTATTCCTTTTTCGATAAAAGATGTTTTCTTTGCAAAAGGAGTTAAATGCACTGCTGGTTCTAAGATTATGTATGATCGGGTATCAAAAATTGATGCAACAGTTGTTAGTAGATTGAAAAATGCAGGCGCAATTCTGATTGGTACAAACAATTTAAATGAATTTGCATCCGGAATAACTGGTATAAACCCATTCTATGGTTCTTCTAAAAACCCTTGGAATACTTCGAAAATATCAGGAGGTTCAAGTGGAGGATCTGTTGTTGCAGTTTCGACTGGTATGGTACCTGTGTCTCTAGGAACAGATACTGGTGGTTCAATATTGGTGCCGTCATCATTTTGTGGTGTTTTTGGTTTTAAACCTACTTATGGAAGAGCTAGTAGATATGGTGTTATCCCCTTTGCACCTTCCATGGATCATGTCGGATGCATCACTAAAAGCGCGTGGGATGCCGCAGCAGTTTTGGAATGTATTTCTGGATGGGATCCATTAGATCAAACTTCCAAGAATAAAACAGTACCTGCTTATACAAAAATTATCGAAGATTCTAGAGTTGACAAAATTTCTCTAGGGATACCAAAGAATTATTTTTTAGATTGTTTGAATCAAGAAGTGCAAACCATTTTTTATAATTTTATAGATGATCTAAAGTCACTGGAAGTACCCATTTATGAAATTAATCTACTTGACACTGACAAATACTATTACCCCTGCATAGACATAGCCCGTGCGGAAGCTGCCGAAACACATTTGGAGTGGATAGAGACAAGACTAGATGACTATAGTGAAGATTGCAGGAAGGGGTTCATTCACGGGATGAAATTATCTGCTGTTAAATATATAAGAGACATAAAAATCATAAGAAAAATAAGAAATCAATTTCTTGACGTATTAAAGAATAAAGTCGATCTTATTGTGATGCCCACAACAATTCTTACAGCACCCGGATTTAATGAACCAAAAGTTAATGTTTGTGGTAAAATGTTAGACCTTTGTGAATCCTTAAATAGAAATAATATTGTGTTTGATAGTATTGGCTTGCCGGCTCTTAACGTTCCAGCTGGATTAACTAAAGACCATATGCCGGTAGGAGTACAAATAGTCGGTCCTCCATTCGGTGAAGCTAAAATTTTGAAAATTGCGTATAATTATGAATGTGCATATGGCAGTATAAATAAATTCATACCTCCCCTTGGTTTGTAAACTAAGACTAGACTACAAAAACTATTATAAAAGCCAAGAGGCGATAGTGGTATACAAAGTATAACATTCAACCATTTTTGCTTCAAAGCCTCAAGTCAAAGCAATATACGTGAAAGGAATACTATAAGGATCAGAAAGAGGTAGTAGAAGAATCTAAAATATCCACACAATTCAAGGGACCAAATAATCGACTTTAAATTACTGCATTCAGGATTGTCGTCGCTTTTGAGAATTA
>Ga0075425_100006647_pt1 | contig 12145 bp, 8 predicted proteins | sample SoiMethybrSBSTD4_FD_75300 | JGI IMG/M metagenome (GOLD analysis project Ga0075425, IMG submission 75300) | Bulk soil microbial communities from a Populus tree surrounding site in Tennessee, USA - Soil MetaG P. TD hybrid SBSTD4 | ecosystem: Environmental > Terrestrial > Soil > Tree plantation...
ATTGCGGATATCGCCGGCGGATCGTACCCCGCCGTGATCAACATCCTGCTGGCGCTCCGTGAACGCGACGTCACCGGTCGTGGCCGTCACATTGACGTGTCGATGACGGACAACCTCTTTACCCTGTTACTTGGAAGCTCGGTGATCACAAGCGGAAGTCCGCGCTACCGGCTGTATCCGACAAAGGACGGCCGGATGCTCGCGGTCGGCGCGCTCGAGCAGCGGTTCTGGGACGCGTTCTGCCACATCCTCGGCCTCGATGCGGGGCTGCGCGATGATGCGAACGATCCCGCAGCGACGTCTGCGCGTGTTGCGGAGATTATCGCCGGCGAGACAGCGGACACCTGGACGCGGCGAATGGCGGGACACGATTGCTGCTGCTGCGTCGTCGCGACGTTGGACGAGGTGTCACGCGACCCGCATTTCGTGGCACGCGGCGTGAGACCCGCGCTGCACGTGCCGATCGACCGCCAATTCCGCGAGCAACTATAATGTGAGGTCTTCCACATCCACACCGAACCGTGACCTCCATCAGCAAACGACGTTCATACCTTTCGTGTGCTCTTGTTCTCGTCGCCTCATCGTCCCTGGCTCAGATCCCGGAACAGCCTCAGCGGACGTTGACGGCGGCACGCGCAGCCGGACGTATCACGCTCGACGGGGCGCTCGACGAAGCTGACTGGGCCTCCGCACCTGTGGCCCGAGGCTTCATTCAAAGCGATCCACGCGAAGGGCAGCCCGCCACCTTCGACACTGAAGTCCGGATGCTGTACGACGACGACGCGATCTACTTTGGTGTGGTCGCCGCCGACAAGGAGCCATCGCGGATCATCGTGACCGACCTGAGGAAGGACTACGCGGTTGACGCCAGCGACGCGTTCACGGTCCTGCTCGACACCTTCCACGACGGCCGTAACGGCTACGAGTTCGCGACCAACCCCTCGGGTGCGAAGTGGGACGCGCAGATCACCAACGAAGGCAGGGAGATCAACGCGAACTGGGACGGCATCTGGGACGTCCGGACGCGGATGACGGACACCGGATGGGTCGCCGAAATCTGGATTCCGTTTCGCACGCTGAAGTTCGCCAACGCGGATCCGCAGACGTGGGGGATGAACTTCCGCCGGAAAGTGCGCCGGCTCAACGAGGACAGCTACTGGTCGCAGGTGCCGCGCATCTACGGCCTCGAGCGCGTGTCGCTCGCCGGCACGCTCGACGGCATGTCCGGCATGCGCGCCGGGAAGAACGTGCGCATCAAGCCGTACGTTCTCTCGAGCGGGAGCACCGTGGGGCGGCGTTCGACCGACGGCGACGTCCAGGGCGGCGTCGACGTGAAGTACGGCGTCACCAACGGCCTCGTCTGGGACTTCACCGTGAACACCGATTTCTCGCAGGTCGAAGCCGACGAACAGCAGGTCAACCTGACGCGGTTCAACCTGTTCTTTCCGGAGAAGCGCGACTTCTTCCTCGAGAACTCCGGCGTGTTCGGCTTCGGATCGCAGGACGCGATTTACTACGGCGGCGTCGGTGCGGGCGCGGTGCTCTTCGGCGGCCGCCAGAACAACTCACCCGAGATGCGGTTGTTCTTCTCCCGGCGCATCGGGCTGTCGGACGACGGCGGAGCGCTGCCGATCCTGGCGGGCACGCGGCTCACGGGGCGGGAAGGCGCGTACTCGATCGGCGCCCTCAACATTCAGCAGCGGGACGACCTCGGCGTGCCGGCGACGAACTTCACGGCAGTACGGGCGCGTCGGGATATCCTCGCCAACTCCGACATCGGCGCGGTGATCCTCGACAAAGAGCAGGCGGGCCCGAACTTCAACCGGATGGCGGGGGTGGATGCAAACTTCCGGTTCGGCGGCCTGAGCCTCAGTGGCTACGTTGCGCGGACGCTGTCGCCGGCGGCGAAGGTCGGCTCGTCCGGCAATGCGCTGGTCGGTCGTGCGAATTTCATTTATCAGGACAGGCAGTGGCTGTTGCGCGGACGCTTTGACGGCATTGGTGCGCGGTTCAACGACGAGCTCGGTTTCATTCCGCGCCGCGGCGTCAATAACGAATACGCGTACATTTCACGAACGTTCCGGTCGGCGCGATTTCCGACGTGGCTGCGCGAAATCCGGCCGCACTGGCAGGGCGACAGCTTCACGCGGCAGCAGGACGGGTCGCTCGATACGCGCCAGCAGGACTTTCATCTGCCGTTCTTCTTCTCCGACGGCGGCTTCTCGGAGATCGGCGCCAACACGAACGTCGAAGTCACCAGAAGCGCATTCGTGCTCAACGCCGCGCGCGGCGCGCATGTGCCCGCAGGCCGCCACGAGTACACCGAGTACTTCCTGACGTTCGGCGGCAACGGTGCGGCGCGGTTCACGCCGTCGATCCGTTACTCGATCGGCCGTTTTTACGGCGGCTACCGGCGATCCTATGCGGCCGGCCCGTCGATGCACATCAACGAGCGGCTGAGCGCGTCGCTGAACCTGCAGGTGAATGACGTCTCACTGCCGACCGTCTCCTATGTCTCGACGCTGGCGACGACACGCATCAACTACAACTTCAACACCAAGATGTTTCTCAACGCGCTGCTGCAGTACACGACCGACACGCATCAGCTCAGCTCGAACATCCGCTTCAACGTCATTCATCGTCCGCTCAGCGACTTCTTCTTCGTCTACAACGAGCATCGCGACGAGCGCCTCGGCATCAGGCAGGATCGGTCCCTCATTGCAAAGCTGACGTACATGCTCGCAATGTAGTAGAGTCGCGCGCCATGCGCAGCTGTCTTCTCGCCGTCATTCTTCTTTTTCCGGCCTTCGCCTTCGCGCAGGAAGCGACGCTGAGCGGAACCATCACCGACTCAACAGGCGGCGTCCTGCCCGGCGTGACGGTCACGGCCGTCCACGAGGCCACGGGCAACACGTTTGTTGCGGTCACCGACCAACGGGGAGCGTTCCGGCTGCCCGTACGTACCGGCGTCCACCGCGTTACCGCCGAGCTCGCGGGCTTTGCGACGGTGACGCGCACCATCGATCTGCTGGTGAACCAGCAGGCGGTCGTCAATCTCCAGCTGTCACCGTCAACCGTGCAGGAGAGCGTGACGGTCACGGGCGAGGCGCCCCTGATCGACACGACGACGTCCCAGGTTGGCGGCAACATCGATCCGCGTCAGATGCAGGACCTGCCGATCAACGGCCGAAACTGGCTGGACCTCGCGATTCTTGCTCCTGGAAGCCGGCAGAATGCCTCGAGCGACACGCTCGGAGGCCGCGACTACGAGTACCAGATCAACGTGGATGGCCAGCAGGTGACGCAACTGTTCGCCGGGTCGTTCGGGCAGCCGCGGTACAGCCGCGAATCGATGGCGGAAGTGCAGGTGGTGACCAACCGGTTCGACGCCACGCAGGGACATTCGAGCGGCCAGCAGCTGAACGCCATCACAAAGTCAGGCACGAACACGCCGCAGGGGACCTTCTCCGGCTACTTCCGCGATGACAGGTTCAACGCGAAGGATTTCATCGCGAACCGTGTGCTGCCGTATTCGAACCAGCAGCTCGCATGGACCTACGGTGGTCCGATCGTCAAGGACAAATTCCATGTGTTCGGCTCCTACGAATACGAGCGCGAGCCGACGACGTTCACCTACGAGACGCCGTACCCCGCGTTCAACATCGATCAGCCGAGCACGCGCACGGAAAAGAAAGCGCTGGCGCGTCTGGATTACCAGCTGTCGCCGCGCAATCGCCTGACGTTCCGCGTCAACAAATCGCTCGCGTATCTGCCGGTCGACGATCGGTTCTCCGGCGGAGGCAACCGCACCCCGGCGTCCGTGATTCAGACCAGGCGCAAATCGTTGAACCTCCAGGGAACGGCGACTCAGGTCCTGAACAATTCGACGGTGAACGAGGTCCGCGTCGGCTATGCGGGCTTCGGCTTCTGGCAGCACCCCGGCGTGAAGTGGTCGAACCATCCAAACACGCCGGGGCAGCAGATGGGCGGCACGCCGATTCTGACGATGACCGGTGGATTCACAATTGGACAGGGACACGCGAACTCGCCGGTCGATGTCTACCAGAAACCGTATTCGTTCCGTGATGACCTGACGCTTTCCTACAACGCGGGCGGGCGGCACGATCTGAAAACCGGTCTCGAATACATCCGGATGAATCAAACGGTGACGGTGTGCGACTTCTGCATGCCGACCTACGACATGCAGGGCGGCCCGGTGCCGGCCAACATCGCGGCGATCATCCCGAACCTCTTTGACCCGAACACGTGGAACCTCGCGGCACTCTCGCCGGTGACGCGCTCGATGCGCCTGAGCGTCGGCACGTTCACGGTGTACCCGCGGCGGCACGAGTACGCGGCATGGGCACAGGATGATTGGACGATCGGCCGCCGACTCACGCTGAACCTTGGCCTCCGATACGACCTCGGCTACGGCAACATGCAGCAGATCCGGTACGAGCCGTTCATCACGAAGGACACGCCGACCGACAAGAACAATCTCGGACCCCGTCTCGGCTTCGCCTACAGCGTCAACGACAAGACGGTCATCCGCGGCGGTGCAGGCAAGTACTACGCCGGCGAGAACGAGAACACGGTGTTCTGGTCGCTGCTGACCGCCGGCATCATCAACATTCAGCGGTTCAACGATGGGCGGCCCAACTTCGCCGCAGATCCGTTCAATGGCCCGATCCCGACCTATCAGCAGGCGCTCGCGCTGTTCAACGCAGGACAGTTGCGCCGCAGCGCGCGGAACCTGTTCGATCCGAATCTGCGCACCGCGTACAGCTGGCAGGGGTCGCTCGGCGTGCAGCGGCAGTTGGGCAATGTCCAGGCGGTCACGGCCGACTGGGTGTACACCGCGAACGACGCGCAAGAGATTTCCACGGACGTGAACCTTGCGTTCAACCTGGCCACCGGCGCGCCGTATCCGTTCAGCGATACCGCGCACCGCGTCGTTGCCGGCTTCGACAGCGTCGTCGAAGACCTGACGGCGGGACAGGACCGCTATCACGGCATTGACTTCAGCTGGACCAAGCGGATGAGCCAGCACTGGCAGGCGGCGGCGACCTACTCGTTCAACTACCAGTGGAACTGGCAGCATATTCAGCCGGCGCCAGGATGTCAGTACCTGTGGACGTTCTCGGCGGCAGGGCGTCCGCAATGCGACGTCGCGATCACGCTGCACCCGTCGCTGCGCGACGAGTGGTACCGGGCCGGCGACCAGGTGAAGCGCGCGACGTTCAACGGCATCTGGGAAGCGCCGGCCGGCCTGCAGTTGAGCGGGCTCTATTTCTACGGCGACAACGGCAAGGCGACCCCGCAGGCCGGCGTCGATCCGCTGTCGATCAGCAGCGGCATTCCCGGGCAGGGCACCGGCGGACGCCTCCGTGCCGACGGTACGCTCGTCGCGCGCAACTCATTCGATCGTCCGTCGATTCATCGGGTGGACATGCGCGTTCAGCGCGCGTTCAGGGTCGCGAGGCACGCGAGCCTCACCGGCATCTTCGAGGTGTTCAACGTGTTCAACCGGGAGAACTTCAATACGTTCGTCATCAACGAACGGAGCCCGATTTTCCGATCGCCGCAGGTGGACAAGAACGTTGCCTATCAGCCGCGCGTGGTCCAGCTCGGATTCCGGGCAAGCTTCTAGAAAAAGTAAAGGATCGAGCCATTGAGCGCAGACCGATACGAGCAAGGCATGAAGGTCCGCCGCCAGGTGCTGGGCGACGCCTATGTCGACAAGGCGAGCGCGAATGTCGATGACTTCAATCGCGAGTTCCAGCGGATTGTCACGGAGTACTGCTGGGGGGAAGTCTGGACACGATCGGTACTGACGAACAAGCAGCGCAGCCTGAACAATCTCTGCATGATCGCGGCGCTCAATCGCGGGGCCGAATTCGAGCTGCACGTCCGCGGCGCGATTCGCAACGGCTGCACGCCGGAGGAGATTCGCGACACGTTGATCCAGGTGGCGGTCTATGCCGGGATCCCTGCTGGCGTCGAGGCGTTCCGCATCGCGCGCAAGGTGCTGCAGGAGGAAGGCGTCCTCAAGTCACGCCAAACGGAAGCTGATTGACACCCCTTCTGGGGCATCGTATCGTCCCCAGCCATGAGACAGCTTCTTGCCCTCATCATCGCGCTCTCATTGCCCGTGTACGCTTACGCCCAGGAGGCATCAATCACCGGCACCGTCGCCGATCAGACCGGTGGCGTGCTTCCAGGTGTCACGATCACCGCGACGCACGTCGAGAGCGGGAACACCTTCGTCGGCGTGACCGACGAGCGCGGTACGTTCCGCCTGCCGCTGCGGACCGGCAACTTCCGGATCGCGGTGGAGCTCGCCGGATTTACGACGGTCAACCGGACCCTCAACCTCCTCCTGGGCCAGACGGCGGTTGTCAACCTGACGATGGCGCCCTCCACGATTCAGGAGTCCGTGACCGTCACGGGCGAGGCGCCCCTCATCGACACGACGAATTCGAGTCTTGGCAGCAACATCGATCCGCGGCAGATGCAGGAGTTGCCGGTCAACGGGCGCAACTGGGTGGACCTGACGCTGCTGGCGGCCGGCAGCCGTCAGAACGCGGTGAACGAAACGCCGGTCTCGAGCGGCGGCACGACGGTGCGCTTCGAGTTGAACCTCGACGGACAGCAGGTCACCAACACGATGGCGACCACGTTCGGCCAGCCGCGGTACAGCCGCGACGCGATTGGCGAGTTCGAGTTCGTCTCCAACAGGTTCGACGCCAGCCAGGGCCATTCGAGCGGCGTGCAGGTGAACGCCATCACGAAGTCGGGCACCAACACACTCGGCGGATCATTCTCCGGCTATTTCCGCAGCGACAAGTTCAACGCCGCGGATCCAGTGACGCAGACGGTGCTTCCGTATTCGGATCAGCAGTTGAGCGTCACCTTCGGCGGCCCGATCATCAAAGATCGGTTTCATTACTTCGGCAGCTTCGAATACGAGCGGGAACCGCAGACCTACGTCTACACGACGCCGTATCCGCACTTCAACGGCAACCTCACCGGCACGCGCACCGAGCGGAAAGAGATTGCGCGCCTCGATTACCAGTTCTCACCGAAGACGCGCCTGACGCTGCGCGGCACGCGCTATGACAATCTGCTGCCGTACGACCCGCGGTATACCGGCGGCGCCGACCGGACGATGGCGTCCGCGATCGGGACGAACCGGCGCAGCGAGCAGGAACTGGCGACTCTGACGCGGGTGCTTGGCGCGCGCGCGGTGAACGAGGTCAAAGCCGGCCACGACGTCTTCCACTGGAACCAGTATTCGCATACGACGAACGCGAACAGCCTGCCCGGTATGACGACGGGGTGGGGTGCGCCAGTGATCAACATGCGCGGGTTCACGCTGGGCCAGAGCCACAACCTCACGCCGCAGGACATCGGCGAGGAGGAATACACGGCGCGCGACGACTTCTCGTTCTCGTATACGGCGCGCGGCCGCCACGATGTGAAGGCCGGCGCAGAATACATGCGGAACTTCCTGTTCGAGACGGTGTGTAACAGCTGCATGGGCTCGCTCGATCTTCAGGGCGGCCCCGTTCCGGCAAACATCGAAAGCCTGATTCCCAATCCTCAGGACGTCTCGACGTGGAATCTGGCGCCGCTGTCGCCCCTCGCGCGACAGTACAGCCGCGGCATCGCGATGGAGCACTCGCCGTACTCGCGGCCGTCAGGCAACAACGGATTCACCGAATACGCACCGAAACACGATTCCGCGTTCTGGCTGCAGGATGACTGGAAGATTGCGCAGAAGCTGACACTGAATCTCGGAGTGCGCTACGACCTGTCGTGGAACCAGTTCGTGCAGTGGGTGGTTTATCCGCCGTTTCTGCCGGCGCCTCGGAAGCAGGACTTGAACAACTGGGGACCGCGGGTCGGCTTCGCCTACAGCGTCGATGACGCGACCGTCATTCGCGGCGGTTTCGGCAAGTACTATGCGGCGGTCACGAGCCAGTTGACGTTCACCCTGCGGACGGTCCAGACCATCAGCCCGCAGATTCTGTATGACGGCCGGCCCGATTTCGCGGTGAACCCGTTCAACGGACCCGCGCCGACCTACGAGCAGGCGTCGAAGCTGTTGTGCGCGGTATCGAACGTCACCGGTTGCCTGCGGCCGAATATCGGCAACATGGTGGCTGACGACCTGCAGCAGCCGTACAGCTATCAGGGATCGATCGGCATGGCCCGCCAGGTCGGCCCGCAGATGTCGGTCGAGGCGGACTACATCTACATCGGCGATCGCGCGACCACGCGGACGACGAATCTGAACCTGACCTTCAACCCGGCGACCGGTGGAAACTATCCGTTCACCGGCGGCGGGGCAGACGTCACCAAGCGCGTCTACCCCGAATACGGAACGCTCAGCCTGCAGCGCACCGACGGCCGGGGCAACAATCACGCGCTGCAGATGGCGCTCACCAAGCGCATGAGTCATAACTGGCAGGCGTCAGCCAACTACTCGTATCAGCGACAGTACCTGTTCGACAACCTCCCGTTGATGCCCGGATGTCAGTATCCGATGACCATTGTCGGCAGCGGGAAAGCGCGGTGCGACGTGCCGTTCGCGCTTGCTCCCGATATTTCAGAGGGTGCGTACTATCCCGCCGGCGATCAGCGGCATCGCTTCACGTTCAACGGCATCTGGCAGCTGCCGTATAGCTTCCAGTGGAGCGGCGCCTACCTCTTCGGCGACAACGGCAAGGACACGCCGAGCTCCGGCGTCGATACGCGCGCCATCGGCAGCAGCGGAGGCCGGCTGCGCGCCAACGGCACGCTCATCGCGCGCAACAGCTTCGATCGCAAGTCGATTCAGCGCGTGGACATGCGCATCCAGCGGCGCTTCAGGCTGACGTCGAAGGTCGCCGTCGACGGCATCCTCGAAGTGTTCAACCCGTTCAACCGGGCGAACATCAACTCGTGGGTGACCAACGAGAGCAATGCGAAATTCGGCCAGGCGCAGCAGGACACGAATGTTGCCTATGCGCCGCGGATGCTGCAGTTGGGCTTCCGCGCCACGTTCTGAGCCGGTTCGCAGTTGGCAGTTGGTAGTTGTGTAGGGTAGTTCGATGCAGATGAATCGAGTCCCACGGTTTCTCGCGTGCGTCGGCCTGGCCGTTTTCGGCATGGCCGCGCGTGCCAACGCTCAGGAAGTGCCCGGCGTCATTGGCAGCATTTACCCGACGCAGCTGGTGCGCGGGCAGGGCAACGTGCTGCACGTGGCGCTGGGCCGCAACAACGCGGTGCGGTCCGTGGAATTCACACCGGCCGATGGCATCACCGTGACGCGCACCGACAGCCGTGACCTCAATCAGGGCTCTGTGTGGTGGGAGTTCACGGTCACCGTGGCACCGAACGCCACGCCGGGCCCGCGCCAGCTGGTGATCGTTCAGGAACGGGGACGCACCGCGCCGGCTACGGTTGTGATTCCGGACCATCTGCCGGCGATCGCGAACCCGCAGGTGGTTTCGGCGCAGGCGAACCGGCCGACGGTGGACGTGCAATTCAACGCCTCGAATCCTGGCGGAAAATTCAACGAGACGCCGTACGTCTGGTTCCTGCTGTCGTGCGGTCCGCAGCCTGAAATGGGCGTCGTCCGAGGCAAGGTCGAGGGCGGCATGATTCGAGCCAGCATCCCGAATCCGCGGACGTTGCAGGACAAAGCGGCCGCGCCATCCACCGGAAATCACTGTGAGCTTCAGCTTCGCGCAACCGATGACAGCAACACGGACAGCAATACCGCATCCGTGACGTTCGATTTCAAGTGATGAGGGAAAGGCACGCCATGCGTCGCACCACAGTCGTCGTCGCGCTCGTCGTTGGACTGGCCGCGCCGGCGATGGCGCAGGACTGGATCGAGTACCAGAACAACCAGGATGGGTTCAAAATCAATTTCCCCGGCCAGCCGAAGATCACCGACACGACATGGGTGACCGGACAAGGCTATGTCCTGCCGGCGCGCATCTACAGCGGTGAGATGGGCAGCGGTCGTTACTCGATGACGGTTGTCGACTACAGCGTCATCGACCGACTGGGGATGGAACGTTCAGAGAAATGTCCCGTCGGCGGTGAAACGTGTCAGGGCCAGCCCGCGGGACAGCTGAGGTCTGTCATCGGTCCCGGGTATGCGACGCAGGAAATCCGCGACGCGCTCCTCAACGCGACCTACAAATTGTTGCAGCGCGACGCGAAGCTCACGGCGCTGCTCTGGAACTTCGAGGATCTCGTGGAGGGCTACGAGCTGCATCTCGTCAACAACGCCGACCAGTCGCGGACGATGGCGTTTGTCGCGATGCACGAGAACAAGCTGTACGTCATGGAAGGGACGGTACCGAAGGGCTATCCGGAACCCGGCCTCTTCTACCAGTCACTCGGATGGGTGGACAAACAGGGAAACGGTATCCGCTACCAGCAGGTGTACTCCAATGAGTTCCACGGCCTGCGGATCGTCCCAGTGCCGCCGCGCGCGGGACAGAACCCCGCGCCGCCGCCGGCAGCCGGCCGGTAGGTTAGTGGGTGGTGGTTGGTGGTTTCGCACAGATATCGCGCCATCACTCCTTGGTAGTGCTAACCATCCTGCCGGAGGACCTCCTGAATCCGGTCCGGCGACACCTTGATCTCCACGCCCGCGCGTTCCTCCTGCAACAGCATGGCGACGCGTGAGTCGCGTTCGCCCCAACCGCGGTTCACGGCTTCGGTCAATTCCTCGAGCGCCTGATTGGCAAGGCGCATCGGCACGTTCAGCTCGCGTCCGAGCTCCGTGGCGAGCGACACGTCCTTGTGCGCGAGGTGCAGCCGGAAGTTCGGCGGATCGAACTTGGCCGGGAGGAACTGATCCGCGAGCCGATCGAACACACGCGCGCGGCCGACAAACCCCTGCCGCACCACGCGCCAGAGAACGAGCGGGTCGACGCCTCCTTTGACGCCCATCGTGAAGACCTCGGCGAGCGCCGCCTGAATCGTATAGCCGGCGCAGTTGTGAACGAGCTTGGCGACCGAGGCGACACCAATCGGTCCGATGTAGGACGGCTGATCGCCGATCTCGCGCAGCAGCCGTTCGTGGCGGATATAGATCTCCTCATCGCCGCCGACCCAGATCGCCAGCGACCGCGTCTCCGCACCCTTCGGCCCGCCGCTGACCGGCGCGTCGAGCAGATGCAATCCGTGCTCGGCGAACGTCGCGTGAATCGTGCGGATGGTCGTCGGCGAATTTGTCGTCAGGTCGAAGAGGACCGTACCGCGCGACATGCCGTGCAGCAGACCCTGCTCGCCGACGGTTACGTCGGTGAACTCCGCCGGACCCGGCAGCGACGTGAAGACGACATCCGCCGCGGCGCCGATCTCGCGCGCCGTCGGTTGTTCGATCGCGCCCGCCGCGACGTGCGGTGAGACGGCCTCGGGACGAATGTCGTTCACGTACATCTCGTGCCCGGCGTTGCGGAGGCTCGCCGCCATCCGTCCGCCCATCGTGCCGAGCCCGATGAATCCGATTTTCATGAGCGCTGCGATCCTTTCGTTCGCGCTTCCACGAGCACGCGGAAGCGTGAACTGCTGTTGCCACCCCCCGTTTTCCGGCGCTCGGTACGTTAGACTACGCGCCGCTCATCTCATACAACGGGGTCCGATGGAATCATTCTTTCAATGGTTGCAGGATCAGTCCATCTCCAACTGGATTGCGACCGACGAGACGATCTGGAGCTTCCCGCTGATTCTCTTCCTGCACAGCGTCGGCATGGGGTTGACCGCAGGCGTGATGTTCATGATCTGCCTCAGGCTCGTCGGCGTTGGACGGCCGCTGCCTGTCTCCTCGATGCGGATGCTGTTCAAGATCTTCTGGGCCGGTTTCGTCCTCAACGCGATCACCGGCAGTCTCCTGTTTGCCGCGCACGCGACCATCACCGGCAATCAGCCGATCTACTACGCCAAGCTCACGCTCATCGCCGTCGGCGTCGTCCTCGCGTTTCCGCTGCAGAAGTTCGTCGACGGTGACGGCAGCGACGGGATGATTCCCGCCAGCGTGAAGGGAATGGCCGCCGCCGGGCTGGCGGTGTGGGTCGGCGTCATCACGACCGGACGCTTCATCGCCTATCTGCAGTAGAGGCGGACCTTAAGGTCCGCC
>Ga0075425_100006648_pt1 | contig 12145 bp, 13 predicted proteins | sample SoiMethybrSBSTD4_FD_75300 | JGI IMG/M metagenome (GOLD analysis project Ga0075425, IMG submission 75300) | Bulk soil microbial communities from a Populus tree surrounding site in Tennessee, USA - Soil MetaG P. TD hybrid SBSTD4 | ecosystem: Environmental > Terrestrial > Soil > Tree plantation...
CACCTGGGTTACGCCGGCGGCCGTCCGACCGGCCATCAGATCGGCGAGCGGGTCGGCGTCGTCTGCGTCCCGCACGCCGGCACCCGCGCCCTCGACACGAATCAACGCGCGATCAATGCGACCGGCTCGCAATCGACGGACATCAATACAGTCCCCTGGGACGAAGCCTCGCGTACCGCCGCGGCACTCTGCGCCGCCTCACCCGGCGGCTTCTTCACCGGCCACCAGATCGGCGAGCTGCGCGGCGTCATCTGTCCCGGCACCAACAGCGCAACGCATTTCACCGCGACGAACATCGCCGACCCTCCAACCTGGCAGGACGCCGCCCGCGCCGCCACCAACTTCTGCCTCACGAAAACGTACTTCGGCGGATTCTTCGACGGCACGCAGTCGGGCAACGAGCGGGGAGTGGTGTGTCTGCGGGCGGGTGGGTGAGGGTCGGATCGCCCCGACTACCGACTACCGACTACCGCGAGGCGCGTTAGCGCTTCGCAATCACGGGCTCGTCGTCCTCGTCGCGCGCCGCGTTGCGGCCGTCGATCGGCGGTAGCGTCCACGCTTCGAGCCATCCGCCGCCCGTCGACGGCACCAGCAGGCGATTGCGCTTGCGGTCGAAGGCGATGCCGCCCGGCGTCGGGCGCCGCGTGAAGAGCGGCTGGAGCTCGCCGTTGCGCAGGACGTGGATCGCTTCGTCGTGCTCGCTCGAGACGAGCACGGCGCCGTTCGGCAGCACGGCGATGCCGCGATAGTCGCCCGGTCCGCGCACGATCGCCTTCGCGCGCGAGCCCGGCATCCACGCCAGCACTTCGCGTCCGTAGCTCTGCGCGATCAGGAAGCGCGTCCCGTCCCATGCGATCCCGTTCGGCGCGCCCAGCTCATCGCCCTCCGTCGCCAGCGAGATCGCGTTGCGTTTGTCGACGACGAAGACGCGGCCTTCGCTCGCGCGCTCGCGCTCGCCGTTCGGTTTGAGTCGCACGCCGGTGTCGGTGACGTACAGCAGGTCATCGCCGCCGACCGCGATCGCATCCAGCGCCACCGCATCCTCGGCGAAAACCTCGGCGATCTTCTTCGCATCGATGCGATCGAACGCGAGCAGATGATTGCCGTCCGCGATCCACAGCTCGCGTCCGCGCAGCGCGAGGCCGCGCGGCGCATTCAGATGATCGATGAAGCGCAGCGCGACGAGCTTGCCGTCGGGCGCGATCTTCGAGATGAAGCCGGCGCTGTTCGAGACGAAGTAAACGTCCTGCTCCTCGTCATGCACCGCGGAGTCGGGTCGCTGCAGTCCGGCGAGACGAAAGTCGCGATGGAGCACGGGCATCGGCGGCTGGTCGGTCGCGCTCGATGTCATCGGCGCGTCGCCTTTCAACAATCGATAGACGGAACCGTTCTCGGCGACGAACGCCGGCTCCGGCGGAACGATCGATGTCTTGCGATCGACGACGCCATCGCCGATGCGCACCGTCGTCCCTTCGTCGACGCCCCACATCTCACCATTTGCGTTCCAGCCGAACGCGGTGACATTGCGCAGGCCGCGCGCGAAGATGCGCCGTTCGGAGCCGTCCGCATTCATCTGCAGAATCGTTCCGTACTCCGGATTGCTCTCCGCGCAGTCGTTGCACGCGCTGCCGATCGCGATGTAGAGCTTCCCGTCGGGACCGGCGCCGATGAAGCGGTCCGGATGCAGTCCGCCGTCGGGGAGATCGGTGACGATCGCGCGCGGCGTTCGGAACGTGCCGTCCGCGCGGCGGTCCGCCGCGACGATCGTCTTCACGCCGGCGATGAAGAGCGTGCGGCCGCGCATCGCGAGGCCGTGCGCGTGCTCGATGGAAGAAACCGCGGTCGCGACCCGGTCCGCGCGGCCGTCGCCGTCGGTGTCGCGCAACGCAATGACGTCGTTCAACTCCGGACGGCTGACGAGCACCGTTCCGTCCTCGAGCACGATGAAGGTTCCGGTGTTTTCGAGACCGCTGGCGAAGACCTGCATCGCCGCGAGGAGAGAGGCAATGAGGAGTGTGTTCACGACCCGCTAAAGGGCAAGGAGTGTGCCGGTGAATCAGTGCTGAGTGCTGGGTGCCGGGTGCTGAGTCGGCAAGTTCGTTACCGCACCCCAGCACTCAGGACTCAGCACTCAGCACCGGGTTAAATCGTTTGCCTCAGTGGATCTCTGCGCCGATCCGCTTCGTCCTCTTCCTCGCCGAAGTCGCGGTCGCTGAATTCGCGGAGGTCTTCAAGCCACTCGCGGTTGTCGTCTTCGTCGTGCGTCCGGGCCGTTTCGCCGGCATCGACGTTTTTCGGTTTGTGTCGAAACATGCCTTCGACATCTGCAAAGGCGATGCGCTATTCGTTGCTGAGCTCGTTCACGAAGCGTTCGAGCAGTCGCGCGAAACGGCGGCGCTCGCTCTCGGCCATCGAGGCGATCACTTTCGCGATCCTCGCGTGCGGCGGCGGCGGACCGTCGCGCACGATCGCGCGTCCCTTCGCCGTCAGACGGAGCTCGATGTGACGGCGATCGTCGCTGCGCGTCGTGCGCTGCACGAGGCCGCTCTCGACGAGGCGCTGCACCACCACCGACGCGGAGCTCTGATCGGTCGCGATCCGTTCCGCGAGGTCGTTGAGCGAGATTCCATCCTCCGCACCGAGGGCGTGCAGAACGAACATCTGCGCCGCGGTCACGCCGTGACGTCCCTGCGTTTCACGGTCGTGCAGCCGCAGCGCGCGGGCGAGCCGGCGCAGTGACGTCAGGATGCGACGCGCCTCGTCGCCTTCGGGTTTTCGAGGCACTCAGCTAACTGCCGGGAACCGACAAACGGCCATAAAGAACGATGAGACTCGCGAGCGCGATGAGTTCCAAGAGATCTCCTCCTCGCGAAGGAGTCGCTGGAAAGGCGGAAAACCTTAGATACCGCCTGGATTACGGCCGGAATCCGGTAGTCGGTAGTCGGTGGTCGGTAGTCGGGGCTCATGCGGTGCGCGTCGCACGAACACCGACTACGGACCACCGACTACCGACTACCGCCTGGTTTACGGCCGGTCTGGCGGAAGGAAGGGCTGGTCCTCGGTGCGCTCTTTGAGGTAGCTCCGCACGTGATGGACGAGGACCGGCGTTGCGTTGCCGGTCGTCACCGCCTCGCGCAGAAACGCGAGCGCTGTCAGCGCATTGCCGGTCATCCCCGCATGCGTGAAGCTCTCGACGAGGCCCGCGCAGAGATCCGCCGCTTCGTTTCTGCGCTCCGTCGCGAGGAGCGCCTCGACGATGTCGAGCGTCACGAGCGCCGCGTCGGTCGTCGCGCCGAGTCTCTCGAAATCGCGACGCGCGTCGTGCAGTCGATTGATGCCTTCGACGACCTGACCGGTGCGTACGTGCAGCGTGCCGAGGGTCCAGCGGGTGCGGATCTTTTCGGTCTCGAGGCCGAGGGCTTCGTAGAGGGAGAGGGCGAGAGCGAGATGGCGATGCGCGTCGTCGAACGACTCGAGCTCGAGATGACAGCTCGCGATGTTGAGATACAGCCGCGCGAGCGTCGTCACGTCATCGAGATCCTTCGCCGGATCGACGAGCGGATGGAAGACCGCCAGCGCCTCGCTGAACTGGTTCTGATGGAACAGCACGCAGGCCTCGATCATCCGTGCGTGCAGCCAGCGATCGTTCTCGCCGAACTGGCGGAACACGCGCGCGCTGTTGCGGGCGAGGCGGCGCGCGTCGTCGTAGCGATCGAGCTCGACGAGCACCGCCGCGCGGACGTATTGCACGATCGCGATCGAGTACGCGGCGACCGGCGTCTGTTCGTACGCGCGCTCCGCGAGATCGAGCGCATCGATGGCTTCCGGCAGACGGCCGAGGTAGCGAAGCGCGTTCGCACGCTCGAGCCAGGAGGCGCCGCGGAGCTCGTCGATGAGCACACGCGGATAGATCGCGTCGAGTTGTTCCGCGATGCTCACCGCCGCGTCGGCGAGCGAAAGCGCATGCATCGGCTGCTTCTCGCGAAGATCGCGCGAGACCGTGCAGAGCTTTCGCACGACGCCGGCGTTGCGCATCTCGGGCATCGATCCGATGTTCGCGCGACGGAACGCGGCGGGGCTCGCGAGAATCGGCGTGAGGTACTGATCGGCGTCCGCGTCTTCGATCGTCAGCCGATCGGCAACCGAACGGATCGTCTCCGGAGGCTCGCGATGCCGGCGCACCGCATCCGCGAAATCCCACAGCGCTGTCGAGGAGAGCGCGTCTTCGAACGAACGGAGCTCGGCGAGGAGCGCGCGGCATTTGTCGCACGCGGCGAGGTGCGTTTCGAGCGCCGCACGATCGGCGAAACCTTCAGGATCGTCGAGGTAGTCGTACAGCGCCGCTTCATCGTAGTGCGGCTTCACCGACGTCTCCTCTGCTCGAGCAGTGCCACATAGATCTCTCGCGCGCGCTTGCGGCACGAATGCAGGAGCTGCATGACGTAACCGGTCGTCGTGTCGAGGCGCTCCGCGATCTCCGCCGCCGAATACCCTTCCGTGTAGTAAAGCCGGAGCGTCTCGCGGCACTTCGGCGGGAGGTGATTCAGCGCGGCGGCCATCGTCACGCGATCGACGATGTTGCTCTCGGAATCGGGCGCGGGATCGATGCGATCCTCGATGTCGTGCGGCAGCGGTTTATAGCGCATCGCGGCGCGCCAGTAGCCGCGGCTGGCGTGGCACACGGCGCCGATCAGCCACTTGCGCTCGTCGCGCACCGTGGGGCGTCGCGCGAGCATCGAAAGGAAGATGTCGTTGACGATGGCGACCGCGTCACAGGCGGGGACGTGGAACTTTTTCTGGGCGATGTCGCGGAGCAGATCGAAATGCCTCCGATAGGTGTCAGCGAGCGCCAGTCGGGCCTCTTCCGCGCCGCCTCCCGGCGGATCGCCATCGCCTTCGATTGGGGGCATGGCCGAAGTATAGTCGCCGCGAAACGGAGGTCTTCCACGTGACGTTGATGAAGCTCATCCTCGGCGAGTTGCAGCACGAATCGCAGAACACGTTCCGCATCCTCGAGCGCGTCCCCGCCGACAAGCTGGACTGGACGCCGCACCCGAAGTCGATGTCCCTCGGCAGGCTCGCCTCGCACCTCGCGACGCTGCCCGCCGGCTGCAAGCGGATGCTCGAGTCGGGCGTGTTCGACGTTACCGGAGCGCGTCCGCCGGCGCCGGCCGACGTTCCCGCGGCGGAGCTCTATCAGAAGAACATCGCCGATCTTCGCGAGTACCTCGGCACGCTGACCGATGAGAACCTGAATGAGCCTTTCACGATGATGAAAGGCGACGAGGTCGTGCGCCAGATGATCAAGGGCCTCATGCTGCGCATCGTGTTCCTCAATCACTCCGTGCACCATCGCGGGCAGCTCTCGGTTTACCTGCGCCTGCTCGACGTGCCGCTGCCGGCGCTGTACGGCACGAGCGCGGACGAGAATCCGTACGCGTGAGGTCTCAGTTCATCCCGCGCGAAGACGCGGGATCAGCGGCGGCATTGCGACAATGTCGGCCTTGGCGCGGCGGCTCCATTGACTCCGCGTCTTCGCGCGGAGTGAACTTGGAGACGCTATGATCCTCCTCGCCGGCGACGTTGGCGGCACGAAGACGCTCCTCCGCGCGGTCGCGGATGGCTTGACGCTGCACGAGGCGCGTTATGAAAGCGCGGCGTGGCCCACCTTCGCAGCGCTGCTCGCCGATTTTCTGAAAAACGTTCCCGGCCCGATCGACGCCGCATGTTTTGCGGTCGCGGGCCCCGTGTACGAAGGCGCGGCCGAGGTGACGAACGTCGGGTGGAGGATCGAAGAGAAGGCGCTGGCGATTCCGCGCGTTCGTCTGATCAACGACTTCTACGCGGTCGCGCTCGGTGTGCCGCTGCTCGTCGAAAGCGATCTGCTCTCGATCCAGAGCGGACAGCGCGACCGAACGGCCCCGATGGCCATCCTCGGCGCAGGTACAGGTCTCGGCGAGGCGCTCATCGTCGACGGCGAAGTCGTCGCGAGCGAAGGCGGTCACGCCGATTTCGCGCCGCAGGACGAAGAGCAGGCGAGACTTTTTCTTTACCTCCGCGAGCGCTACGGCCACGTGTCGTGGGAGCGTCTCGTCTCCGGCATGGGACTGGTCAACATCTTTACCTTCCTCGGCGGGAACGAGCTCGATCCCGCGGAAATCGCCGATCTCGCCGACGCCGGCGATCCCCGTGCGACGCGAACGTTCGAGATCTTCGTGGACATTTATGGTGCCGAGGCGGGGAACAAGGCGCTGCAGGTGCTCGCGCGCGGCGGCGTGTTCCTTGCGGGCGGCATCGCGGCGAAAAACGTCCCGCGCTTCACCGACGGACGATTCGTCGATGCGTTCGTGCGGAAGGGACGATTCGAAGCGCTGATGCGGACGATCCCGGTCGACCTGATCGTGAACGAAGAGGTCGGGCTGATCGGCGCGTTGGAAGGCGCGCGGCGCCTGGCGGGTTAGTGTCCCTCGCGAATTCGCAAAGGAGTCAGGGACACCATGGGTTTGAGTGTGGGTATCGTCGGTCTTCCGAACGTCGGCAAATCGACGATTTTCAATGCATTGACCGCCGCCGGCGCGCAGAGCGCGAACTATCCGTTCTGCACCATCGAGCCGAACGTCGGCATCGTGCCGGTCGTCGATCCGCGCCTCGTGCGCATCGCCGGTTTCGCCGAGAGCAAACAGATCGTGTTCACCGATCTGAAGGTCGTCGACATCGCCGGCCTCGTCCGCGGCGCGAGCAAAGGCGAAGGCCTCGGCAATCAGTTTCTCGCGAACATCCGCGAGACGGACGCGATCCTTCACGTCGTGCGCTGCTTCGACGATCCGAACGTCGTCCACGTCGAGGGGAGCGTCGATCCGGAGCGCGACATCGAGGTGATCGAAACGGAGCTGCTGCTCGCCGATCTCGATGCGCTGCAAAAGAAAAACGATCGCGTGTCGCGACTCGCCCGTGTCGGACAGAAGGAGTTCGCGGGACAGGCCGAGGCGCTCGCGAAGGCGGTCGATGCCGTGGAAAAAGGCACCCCGCTGCGGGCGGCCGGACTCAATGACGACGAGCGCGAGGCGCTGCGCGATCTGAATCCGATCACGCTGAAGCCGGTCCTCTACGTCGCGAACGTCGCGGAAAACGAGCTCGGCCACGAGACGCCGCTGCTGCAGAAAGTGCGCAACGTCGCCGCGGCAAAAGGCGGCGAGGTGGTCGTCATCTGCGGCGAGCTCGAGGCACAGATCGCGCAGCTGCCATCTGAAGAACGTGAAGATTTCCTGAAGGAAATGGGCCTCGAAGAGCCGGGACTCAACGTCCTCATCCGCGCTGCATACAAGCTCCTGAATCTCGAAACGTTTTTCACGGCCGGTCCAAAGGAAGCGCGGGCGTGGACGATCGAGCGCGGCGCGCGGGCGCCGCAGGCCGCGGGCAAGATTCACAGCGACTTCGAGCGTGGCTTCATTCGTGCGGAGACGATCGCATTCGACGACTACATCTCCCTCGGCGGCGAGCAGCCGGCGAAGGCGGCCGGGAAGATGCGCAGCGAAGGGAAGGAACACGAGGTGCAGGACGGCGACGTGATCCTGTTCCGTTTCAACGTGTGATGCAGTTCAACATCCCATCCGTCGAAGGTCTCCCGATCCGCGGCGATCTCGTCGTTCCCGACCGCGCCCGGGCGCTCGTCGTCATCGTGCACGGCTTCAAGGGATTCAAGGACTGGGGATTCTTCCCGTGGCTCGCGGACCATTTCGCGCGCCATCGCCTCGCGGTGTGCCGCTTCAACATGTCGCGCAGCGGGATCGGCGAGAACGCTGAGACCTTCGAGCGTCTCGACCTCTTCGCGGACGACACCTACTCGACGCAGATCGCCGATCTGCACGCCGCGGTTCACTTCGCGCAGAGCCACGCCCCGAATCTCCCGACCTTTCTCCTCGGCCACTCGCGCGGCGGCGGCGTGTCTCTTCTCGCGGCGCGACACGTGCCGCAACTGCACGGCGTCGTGACGTGGAGCGCAATCTCACGCGTCGATCGATGGGACGAATTCACGGTCCGCGAATGGCGCGCGAAGGGCTATCGCGACGAGCTCAACTCGCGCACGAAGCAGCTGATGCGCATGTCGCCAAAGGTCCTCGACGACTACGAGCAGCACCGCTTCAACGTGCTCGACGCCGCCGCGAAGCTCGACGTCCCGCTGCTCGTCCTCCACGGCGCGCGCGACGAAAGCGTCCCCGTCGCCGAAGCCCACGCCATCACCTCCCACGCGCACGAGGCCTCCCTCTGCGTGATCGAAAAAGCAAGCCACACATACAACGCCATCCACCCGCTGATCCACGTCCCCTTCGCGCTGACGCTGGCGGCGGCGGTGAGCACGCATTTTGTGTGCGCGTACGCGTGATTGGTAGTTGGTAGTTGGTAGTTCGTAGTTGGTGGGGTAGGATCGCGCTCCCACCCTGACGCGGGCCTTCGCTCTCGCGATCGAAATTCATATGAAGTCATTTCGAGGTCTTCGTGTGTGGCAGGAGTCCATTGACCTTGCCGAACTGGTTTATCGCGCGTCCGAGAACTTTCCGCGGCGCGAGCACTTTGGTCTTGCCGCGCAGATGCGCAAGGCGGCGGTCTCCATGCCTTCGAACATTGCCGAGGGGCAGGGTCGGCGTTCGACGCGCGACTGGCTTCAGTTTCTTGCGATCGCCCGGGGCTCGATGTACGAGCTCGAAACTCAGGTCGTCATCGCAGAACGTCTTGGTTACATCGATCAGCGTGGCATCAGACGAGTTCACCAGGCGTCTGAACGAAGTCGGCCCCGACCTCGGCGCCTTCATGCGCTACGTGGAGTCGAGGTCGCGTCGATGAACCAACTACCAACTACCAACTACCAACTACTCGCCCAAATGCTTCCCCCGATTCCCGGGCAGCTCGTTGTGCTGACGCACGCCGCCGCGGCGGCGGCGTCGGCGGCGCGGGTTGCCGCCACCCTCGGGCGGGGGCTCGGGGGTGGGTTCCTTCTCTTCGGGGGCGGCGATTCGTTTCTCGAGCTTGTCCTCGTCCATCAGCCAGACCCACTGCGTGTCGGGTTTTTTCGGGGCCGGGGGTTCGGCGGCGGGCTTCGCGGGGCGCGGTTGCTGTTGCTCGCGGTGCTGCGGCTTCGGCATCGGTTTACGCGGCGATTCGAGGCGTTTGATGCGGATCAGAACGTCCTCGCTGAGGCGGCGATTCACGGCGATCAGGTCCGCGAGCAGCGCGATCAGCCACGTTTGAAATCCCGTCACGAGGAACACCGCGGCGAGGATGAGCGACTGCACGTGGCCGCCGCGGTCGCCTCGCGCGAAGAGCCAGAGGAATCGTCCGCCGATCGCGACGCCGAAAAGCATCAGCACGGTGCCGACGGCGAAAAAGGTCTTCAACGGGCGATACAGCGTGTAGACGCGGAAGATCGTCGCCATCGATTTGCGCATGTAAGTGCCGATGCCGGGAAAGAGGCGTGAGGGACGCGTCGGCGCGTTCGTGCGCACCGGCACGGTCTGCACGCCGAGGTTGCGATTGCCGGCCTGAATGACGGTTTCGAGCGTGTAGGTGAACGGATTGAAGACGTTGATCTGCATCGCCGCGTCGCGCGAGAACGCGCGGAAACCGCTCGTCACGTCGTTGATGTCGATGCCCGACGCGAGTCCGACCGTCCACGAGCCGACGCGCTGCAGCAGGCGCTTGAGCGGCGACATGTGCGGCGACTTCGCCACCTCGCGATCCCCGATCACGACCTCCGCCGTGCCCTTCACGATCGGTGCGACGAGCTTCGCGATGTCGGCCGCCGCGTACTGATTGTCGGCGTCGGTGTTGACGATGATGTCCGCACCGAGGCGCAGCGCGGCGTCGATGCCGGCGACGAATGCCGAGGCGAGGCCGCGATGCGACTTGAGCTGCAGGACGTGATTCGCGCCGGCGCTGCGCGCGACCTCGACCGTCCTGTCGCTGCTGCCGTCGTCGATGACCAGCGTTTCGACGGAAGTGATGCCGTCGATCTTCTTCGGAATGTCGCGCAGGGCCTGCGCGATCGTCGCCTCTTCGTTGAAGGCGGGGATTTGAACGATAAGCTTCATCATGTGGTGAAAGTCAGCGTGATCATGCCGGTGGAGCGTGCCGGCGGCGACGCGGAACGCGCGATTCGCTCGGTTCTCGATCAACAGGCTCCATTTGAATTCGAGTTGATCGTGGTGTCCGCGGCGCCTCTCGTGCTGCCATTTGGGACCGCGGTTCGAAACGTCATCGAGCCGAATCGTAATCCCGCAACTCGAAGAAATCGAGCGGCTTCCATCGCGACGGGCGAAGTGTTGGCGTTCATCGACGACGATGCGATCGCCGATCCGCACTGGCTCGCTACCGCATGTGGATTCCTTGACAACAACCCCGATGTGCTGGCCGTCGGCGGGCCCGATCCCGCGCCGCCGGACTCGAGCGTTGCGGAGCTGATCTCCGACACGCTGCTCGCGACGCGATGGATCGGCAGCGGCGTCGCGGCGCACGAGAATCGATCCGGCGTGTTCGATCTGAAGCAGGCGAGCGACATCGCGCTCGTGAATCTGTTCGTCCGACGCGAGGCATTCACCGGCTTCGACGAATCGATCGGCTACATCGGCGAGGACACCGGCCTCCTCGAGCAGCTCATCGCACGCGGGCGCGTCGTCTATCACCAGGACGTGCGCGTCTTTCATCGCCGCCGCGCGTTTCCGGGGCCGTATCTGCGGCAGCGCTGGCGCTATCGCGTGAAGACGGGGCAGATGATGAGGCGCGGCTCGCGATCGCACCGTTCGCCGAAAGTCATCGCCTTTCTGATCGCGGGATTCTTCGGGATTCTCTTCGCGCCGCTGGTCGCGATTCCGTACGCCCTCCTCACATTCGCCCTCGGCATCCGCGCGACGCGCCTGCCGCCGCGCTGGTGGCCGGTCCTCCCGTTCGCGTTCGCGATGCACCACGCCACGTACTGGTTCGGGATCGTGATCGGGATCACTTCGCGCCGCACTTAAGGCACCGATGCTGCAGTGGAGGCCGCTATGGCAGGCACCATCGACTTCGACTCCACTCTCATCCGACGCGGCGTCAACGCCACGACGATGAGCGAGATGCAGCTCTTCGTCGACACGATCCACCATCGGCCGCTCGACAAGCTCCTGACCGACCTTCCCGGGCTCGCGAAGCTCTCGGACATGAAGTTCATCCTCGCGAAACAGGTCCTCCGGAAGCGCCTCGCGGAACTGCGCGGCGTCGAGCGCGAGCAGCTCCGCATCCTCGCGGACGAGGTCGCGAGCGGCTCCAGCGTCTGGATCGCGGACAGGATCAGGCGGATTTTCGCCTGAACCGTTGGTCGGTTGGTCCGTTGGTCGGTTAGTCGGTGGCATTCGGCAGGAAATCACCGACCAACCGACCAACGGACTAACGAACAACCGACCAACGGAATCGCTACACTGCCCGAAGCCGTTTGCACCCCCGGGCAATGAAGTTCACCGACAAACTGCAGTACCTCCGATATCTGGTCGACAAGCGCGGCATGCGCCCCGTCTACCTGATCCTCGGCCTGACCTACGACTGCAACTCGTTCTGCCGCACCTGTTTCAACTGGGAGCAGCTGCGCAAGAACAAGGAGCACGAGTTGTCGCTCGACGAGATCAAAAAGACGTTTGCGTCGATGGGCGATCTGCTCTTCATCGTGATGTCCGGCGGGGAGCCGTTTCTGCGGCGCGATCTGCCCGAGGTCTGCGAGTTTTTGTCGACGAACAACCATGTGAAACAGATCACCATCCCGACCGGCGCGATCACGAGCGATCTGATCGCGCGGCAGGTCGAGACCACGCTGCAGCGCTGCCCGTCGACGCAGATCGTCGTCAACCTCTCGATCGATCACATCGGCGAGAAGCACGACTGGATCCGCGGCGTGCCCGGCAACTACGAAAAGGCGAAGAAGACCTACACGAACCTGATGCCGCTGCGCGACCGGTACGCGAACCTCACCGTGAACGTGCACACGTGTTTGTGCACGTACAACGCGGAGGATCTCGATGAATTGTTCGAAGGCGTGCGGCGCGATTTCCCGCTCGTCTCGTTCCATTCGTTCGAGATGCTGCGCGGCGATCAGCCGGACAAGAACATCCAGCCGATCACGACG